>Ga0080004_1117504_pt1 | contig 44283 bp, 54 predicted proteins | sample WasSprMetagenome_FD_69207 | JGI IMG/M metagenome (GOLD analysis project Ga0080004, IMG submission 69207) | Sulfidic aquatic microbial communities from Washburn Spring, Yellowstone National Park, USA - WS (SPADES assembly) (version 2) | ecosystem: Environmental > Aquatic > Thermal springs > Hot...
CCCATTCAAATGGCTCGCATTGGTTTTCTGGGTTTCAAAAACGTAATGGCTCGCATCCCCTTCAGCTTTACCTTCAACACGATCCGACATACACCATCACCTCCCGAAAATTCGATTTATAAGCACTATGAAACAGAGTTTCATCCGTTCGTCCAAGGCGAATCGGTAAAAAAAAGTAGTTTGCATGTTTCCCTTGGGTTTCATTTTGCGCGTGGTTCGCAAACTAGGGAGGGGTTTCATCGGTCCTCTGGCTCGCAAACGTCAAATGGGTTTCATGATTTGTGTGGCTCACAAACCAAACATGGGTTTCATTCCTGAGTTGGCTTCAGCAGAACTTTCCTAGGCGCCCCTTTTTAAGCGCTATGAAACTGTGTTCCATTCCCCTTTTTGAGGGATATCCTGGGCCAAATGTCCTTGTGCCAAAGGAAGTGCTTGGACATCGCCCTCCGGATCGCCGCCAGCCTTTTGAACTTGGGAACGTGGCCGCAGATCTCGCACTTCCCCCTCTGTAGGCTCAGCTTTTCCAGTTCGTCCAAGTCTTCCTTGTCCACCCCCTCGCGGACGATCTCTAGAAGCCCTTGCTCCGCCATTTCGAGGGCGTCGTCGTGCGTCAAAACAGCCCCGTCGCCGGCTTCAAACGGCCCGTAGTCGTGGCCGTCCGCCCCTATCAAAAGGCAATCGAAGTCTTTGATCCACTTGACTCTATCGTACTGAAACCCAGAAAAGTTGAACGGATCTATCGCTGTTTTCGGAGAAGAGAATATGATGGTGAACATTCTCTTCTCTTCTGGTTTACAGTTTTCAGCGCTCATGCTCCCGCCACTCTACAGCAATTCACGAAAATACAGCTTTTTAAGCACTGTGAAACTGCGTTCTATGTCTTTTTAATGGTGCGATGCCCTTATGTTTCGTGTGTTTGCTTTCTACTCAAAATTCGCCATGATGGTTTTTCGCGTATGTTTTTGTGCGTATGTATGTTCCAATTTCGGGCTTGCCTAATGCGTATGTATGGACCAAAACATAGGGAGCAGGTTGGCCAAAAAAAAAAGGAACATACATACAAACACACGATTTCAGATCTTGGAAACAGTGGGTGGCTGGCACACGGATGGACTCACGGCGAACAAAAAGGAAACATGCAAACACGCGCTGAACGTCATGGCAGTTAGGAGTGGTCAGTTTCGGTAAAAGCATTCGAAGGCGTATGTATGTTTGTATGTATGTGGCGTATGTATGAATTAAGTTAAGATATCGCCATTGAAAGCGCACGTATGTTTGTCAGCGTATGTTTCCGCGCTTTCAGGCTCTCTCACAAAATTTTGAAAAAAAAAGAAAGTCCTAACTGCGAACCTGCGGGGGAACCTTTTTTCGTCCCTTCCTTCGTCGCCTTTCCATTTCTTTTTCAAGCTTGAGGTAGCGCCTCATCATTTTTTCTGAGATTTCAACGAATCCTACGGCGCTCCCGCATTTGGTGCAAATCACGTCTTCGCCGCCAGTTGCCTTTCGCCTTGTGAAGTCGTCGTTAGCGCAGAACGTGCAGTAAAATTTGCCGACGGGCCTGTTCAGCATGGCGACACCTTCTTTGTTTTTGCTGCTTTGAGGCCCGCCGGTCTTTTTCAAATAGAAACAACTTTCGGTTCGCTCTGATTCTTATTCAACGTTTGACAAATTGTTTCTTCAAAAAAGTAAGAACAAAATCGATAATTTTATTCCAGCAATCGCAAAAATTCGTCCCTTTTCAATCCAGCTTGTCTTATTATTTCAACAAGCGTTCCTCTGTCGATTTCTTTATGGTCTGGGACAACTACCGCTTTTTTCCCTTCATTAGTTTGCTTTACAAGTATAACGTGGCTGCCTTTTCGTCTTCGTGGCTCAAACCCAATCTTACTCAATGCTTTAATGACCTCATGCCCCGACAGCACCGGTAGTTTTTGCACGTGACGCAACCTCGAAACGAGCAACTATGACCTCTTCGGCGCCAATTTCCTGTGGCAAACCCATTTCCTCTAGGTAGAGTTCGACTGCCTCCTTTAGGTTTGCCAGCGCTTCCTCAATCGTAAAGCCTTGGCTAACTACATCCACTTCCGGGCAAAGTGCTACGTATTGCTTTTCGCCTTTTCTGATCACTGCGGTCAAGTTCATTAAAAAACACCTGTTTTGTTTTTGTCCTTCTCACCTAATAAGTTTGACTTTTAGCTAAAGTTCTCATCACTTACTCTCCCTCAATATATTAAATGGTAAGAGTTTTTTTGATGAAAAGGAATAAAACGCCCCCTTTTGGCAAAAGGGGCGTTTAAACGGCTCCGTTTGGGGTCGGTTTTTTGGACGCGGGATTTGCTGAAATTATGAGAGAGATTTTTCCAAAAATTAGTAAATAAGTGCCCCTTTTTGGCAGAGGGGCACTTTACGGTCTCTTCTGGCATTTTTCTCTTTTTTAAGAGATTTTTCAGAGAGGTCCTAAGGATCTATGGTTAAATCGTTCACCACCGATTCTTTGCCAAGTTAGTAGGTATTTATACCCATTCATTTTTTCTATCCCGAACCTTATATGCCCGTAGTTGAATGCTTGAACAACTTCCTTCGATATCTTCTTCTGCAGCTTTACGCCGTAGAGCTCTTCGAAAGCCTCCTGGATGCTGTCGAACGACCTTGGAAACCTGTGTATCTTGCAGGCGACGTAAGTCAGGTAGCCGAGCAGTTTCTCTTGAGTTTGGTAACGGCCTCCGTATTTCTGCATGCGACTGTTTTTTCTCAGGTTCGCGTAGGCCCTTGCTATGTCCTCTCTGACCACCTTCGGAAGAGATAGATAGGCAGCGATCGTCCCTATGCAGTAAAAGGCATCTTGCCACCCTTCCCTAATAGGCCGTGGTCCCTCTACCACATCCCTTACCCTTTCCCAGATCTCCCGGTAAGGCGTCCCCTCGAAGCTGCGCTCGGGGCTACTGCCAAGCATGTGCTCTTCCGGCTCGCCGGAAAGCAGGCCGCAGTACCTCTGGAACAATACCTCGTTGTAGTCCTGCCTAAGCAGCCAAGGATCGTTCGGGACGGGCGGGTGATCCTTAAGGACTTCACCGCATGCTATACAAGCGATGTGGTTCATGGGCCGTGATTTCTTGCCAACGTGGTAGCACTCGGCAGGGCCGCTCATCTTTTTCCTAGAAGTCAACAAACCACCTCCTTTGGGTTTTGAAAAATAGGGTTCGCTAGGGCCGTTCCTTCGGCCCGAAAATTTTTCAAAAGGGTTCACTTCCGGGATTTGAACCCGGTAAAAATTGCGCCGAAAAAGGCACCGGGGATTGCTTACTTCAGCGCCTGGTATACGCGATACTCAAGCGCCTCGCCTATGAGCCGCTCGATCTGCTTGCGATTGATCAGGACGGGCTTCAGCCCCCCGTTCTGGAGAAGTTTTATGGCGCCGAGCGGCTCCGCCTCTTCTAAGATTTTCCATAATCTTCGGCGAGAGAATTTTTCGGTCGGAACCACTTCCAAGATGTATTTTGAGTGGTCAACTGCGATTGAATCGTCTTCGAAAAGGCACCTGTTGTAGAAGTTCCAGTAGTCGTGAAGCAGGCACACGTGAATGCTACCTCTGTGAATGCCTTCTTCCGACAGTCTCTCGAAAAGCCTTTTTATGTCCTGCGGAAGCGATCTCCACGCCTCTTTGTATATTCGCGGTTGCCAAACTTTCTCCGTCGCCCATCGGTTGTGCCACCTGAATCCCTTTCCTTCTATGGTGCGAACCAAGAGAGGGTTGTGAACCCCCCAGCCCAGCTCCAGCTTGTAGCCGAGCGCGCGTATCTTGCCCACCAACGTATTACCGATTTCCAGAAGCCGCTCGTCGTCCCCGTCAAAGTTCCCCCATTTCGAGAAGAGGTTCGCGACCAAGTAATCAAAGAGCACAATTCTGTTACAGAAGACTGGAATGTATTCGACGACTTTTTCCTGGACCATAGGTTCTAACCTCCCGCCGCTCTCTTGAGCTTTTGGAACACCTGCTCTGCCTCCATTTCTTCAAGTTTTTTGAGGTGTTTTCTTATATCGTGCAGAAAGAAGAGAAGACATACCCAAAGGACCACCTCTGTTGCCAGCAAAACGTAGATAATTATGTCCATTTCGATCAACCATGAAGGAGGGGAAGTTGCCCCTCCCTAAAGCTCCACCGTTTCCTCAGTTCCCTGGACCGTTACCGCGACTCCAAGCCTCTTCTTTTTGGCCACGCCGAGAGATTTCTCAAGCGCGGCCGCGATGTCGTCCTCAGCAGTTTCCTTGATCTCGATTGGCTTGATCTCCCTGCCCTCAAGCTTAGCCTGAATTAGTTCCTGCAGCGCCTTCACGTACCTGTTCTTGAGTTCCTTGAGCTCCGGCTTGCCTAGAGATTGGAGCAATGCCTTACCAAGCTCAAGCTCGCGCGCGCTCACTTCGACTATGTTGACCTCCGGCGGGAGGATCACCTCGTGGGGATAGTAGAGCAGGGTCAGGAGTAGCATGTTCTTCCACACGGAGACGGTCGCGATGTATTCCTTGGTGCCGCCCATCACTATCTTGCCAACAGCCATCACGTTTAGCTCCTTCAAGACCTGGTAGAGTATGCTGTATCCCTTCTGCCCAGCCTTGCCGTCAGGGGTTATGTAGTACTGCTCCTTCTGGAGTATGGGATCTATGTGTGCGGCCGGGGCGAACCCTATTATCTCTATGCTCTTCGTGCTCGCTAGCTTCACGTTCGCCACCTCGTCCTGGGTCAGCGTGACGTACTTGCCCTTGCTGACCTCGTAGCCCTTGAGAAGCTGAGAGCGGTCCACCTCCTCGCCGGTTGCGGAGTCGACCAGCTTCTGCTTGACCCTGTTTCCGGCGGGGGTTATCATGTGGAAGCTTACGGTGTCCTCCTTCACGGTGTTGTGGATTTGGACAGGAATGTTCACGAGTCCGAAGCTAATCCCAAATTTTCGCGCCATCCTTTCACCTCCTTTTTTGTTCGCTACAAATTGCCCAAAATTTCAGATCCTTCTTATCGACAGCTGGCCGTCTTTTAGCTTCCCAAGCTTTTCTTTTGCTTCTTTGACGGCGTTCATTTGTGCTTCAAGTTGTGCTATCCTGTCGGAGATTTCTTTTTTGATCTCTCCAGCGAGTGCCTCCTCGAGAGCTTTTTCTAGATCTCGCTGAACGCTCCGAACAATCTCGGGACATTTGTCCTTTACAGCGCTCAATATTTCTTGGTTGTAGCATTCCCAGCATATTCCGATCTCGGGGACATCGACATCTGCACCTTCGACTTTAAATTCTTCGTAGGTGATGAACCAATTTCCACCAATGTGGTACTCATTCCCGCACAAAATGCACTTCACCATCGTCACGTCCATCACCCCCCTTTTTGTTTGTTAGAATTTGAAAACTACCGGCTGGAGGCGTAGTCCGGCGAGTATCGCTAATTCCCACCGGCCATACAATTCATGAAGAAGTTCTGTTTTCAAGTCTCTCACCTGTCGAACTTCAGCTTCAGAACCCTAGGAAACCTGACCGGCAGGTTCGGCGTGCTTGTGAAGACGACTTCAGCCTCGCCAATCGGCTTTTCAAAGTAGTGCTTGTTCCTCCCGGCTTCCTTTGCAGTTCTAGCGATCTTGGCCTCGGAAAATTTCTGGAAGGCGTACTGGAGGTCCTGCTCCGAAAGGCCGCTTGCAGCCTGGAGCTCCCTACCCTTCCAGAGAAGGATCAGAGATCTAAACGGCCTTTCCGGCTTGTCGCTCTCTTCGTAGCCTATTATCGGCAGGTCGAAGCCCTCGGCAGGCCTGAACTTCATCCATCTCGGCGACCTGCAAAGCTCGTATGCAGAACTCATGTCCTTAGCCACGATTCCCTCTATCTCCTGAGCCTCCACACGCCTGATCAGCTCTTCCAGCGGCCGCGGTCTGACGATTTTCACGTGTTCAGTTTCCCCAAGCTGCTCAAGCAGTCTTTTGCGCTCCCTGAGCGGATGCCTCACAAGGTATGTCCCGTCCAAGTTCAGGAGGTCGAAAGCGTGGTATATTGCCGGGTTGGCCCTCGCGTTTAGCTCTATCCTGAACTTATCCCTCAGGTGCACCCGCCCGGCAACGCTCCTGAAGTCCCCGTCCAGCGAGCAGAGCTCCCCGTCAAGGATGAAGTCGCTGCGGTATTGCTTGAGATCGTCAACGACTTCCGGGAACTTGTCCGTGTAGTTTTCTCCCGACCTCCCGACCAGCTTTACTGCCTGGCCCTGCTTCGACGCAAGGATCCTGATCCCGTCGAACTTCACCTCGTATATCCAGTCGGGACCTTGGGGGAAAGACCCCCACTCTCCGCGCTCGCAGAGCATCACGATCGGCCGCGCCATCTCACCCCTCCAGTTTTGCTTGAACGAGACGCAATTCGAGCTCGGCGCGCGTGGAATCGTCCAGCCTCTCCAGAAGCTTGCGCATGACATCTTCGCGTGCAAGCAGCTCTTCTATGTGTTTTTTAGCGAGCCTCCTAACAGTCTTGGCGATAAGCTCTTTGTCGTCCGCGAGAATGGCTTTCGCAAAGTTTCTGTGAACGAACCAGCAGCGCTTGAAGAAATTGAATTCGTCGCAATCCCGCGCCTTTCTCGCGCTTTCAACGTGAAATTTTGAATCCAATTTGTAAAAAACAACGATGTGGTCATGCGTGGGGCAGTAGAAGGCCACCCTAGTATACGGGCCTGAGGCCGCGCAGACGGGCCTTGCCTTCTCTAGGCCCTCCTCCCTGGTGGACGCGACAAGTTTCCCATCGACCAAGCCGACATACAGGTCGTCGAGGATAAGCACCTCCATTTGTTCACCTCAGATGGAGAGCTTTTTTAGAACCAGGATTTCCGCCAGCCTGCTTCGGTAAGGTTCTTCGATTTTCTCCATTTCCTTCGCCGCCCTGTCGAGAATTTCTTTGCACTCGCGGATGTCGTCGTCCGTGGCGAGGTAGATTTCGGCGTTTTCGTCGACCTTTCCTGTGAGGATGTATCTGGCGAAGCGGTGCTGCGAATGGCAGCGCACTCGAACGACTTTAGGCTCTTCGGCGCCGAGCCAGATCACGAAGTCCGGAGGGACGGCGAGAGCCTTCTTGTCGGGGATCCATACCGGCTCCTTCCTGAGGAGCTTGAGCTTGATTTCCAAAATCATTTCACGATAGCCCAAGGAATCACCTCCTCCTTTTGACTGTTTCAATAAAACTTCATTTTATCAGGCGGAATTTCGAGAAGCGTTTTCTTGGGTACTTCTGCCCCGCATTTCTCGCAGAGAATTTCGTCAACGTCGTCCATTGACAGGTTTTTGAACTTTTCCGTTATCTCTTCCTCGCTCTCGCAGAAAACTGTCAGCGTCCCGCTCTCTTCGTTGAACTCGGCGTAATCTATTATGGTGATGTTAGTCCTCAACACGAACGTGTTCCTGCCGCACTTCGGGCAAATAAGCCCGTAGCCGTGCTTCAGCTCAGCAAAGACTTTCCTTTCAGTTGCTGATACAGCGCTTTTCAAGGAACGACCTCCTTATCTGACTAAACATATTCAAGCAAGAGTTGGCCAACAGTTACAGTTTCATCGCTTTCCCAACGTATGGCAATAGGCAGGGTGTGTTGCACGATCAACCGCTCAAGGTTGTACCAGTTCGTGAGATGCCAAACCGTATTGTAAAGGTAGATTTTTGCTCCACAGACTTCGAGGACATAATTTTCGTTCATGTCAGGTAGCGTGTCGACAATAGCGTTCAAGCATGGATCATTTTCGGATACCTTGCCCGGAAAACAACAGCTGAGGTCCGGGAAGCTCATCTGCTTCCTCTTCTCGACCAGTTCTTTGCAGTCCAGTCCAGTACGGAGCTTGAGGAACACCGCATCCTCGACGCCAAACTCAAAATTCTCCGATGCGAGCAGCTTCAGGAATTTGAGCCTCTCCGCGGCTGGAACGCCGACAAATTCTCTTATCGCCTGAAAGGCATCGTTGAGGAACACGAGGCCCTTCGCGATGCTGTCGATTTTTATGAAGGCTCTTTTTGCTAGGTCTTCGTTCAGATACCTCGCGACGAGGTAGTACGTGGCCTCGCCCAAGCCACCACCTCCTTTGCCTTTTTTAGTCCCCTTTCAACCTTTTGATCAGGAGATCAAGCTGGAGGTTTTTCAGATCGGCCGTGACCGTCAAGTAGCCCCACTCTCTGAGTCTTTCAATGATGCGGAAACACTCGACGTAGCTTTCTGCCGCCAAAGCGAACTTTGCGTAGTATCCATCCCTGTTCTGACCCCAATCTTGCAGTTTGAACTCTGCGAACGCTTGCGGCAAGACGCCCGTCAGCACGCTGTCGTACGATTTGAACCAGAGTTCCGGTTTTTTTGTGCTGAGCCACAGGGGCAGCGAAAGAGGGATTTCTGTTTCGCGGTAGAACTTCCGCTTCCCGACCTTGAGGGAGAGCCTGAGGTTGAGCTCTCCAACCTTCTTGTTCTGTGCCAAAAAATCGCCCCTAAAGTTTCAGTCCGGCGATTTCGGCGGACTTTAAAAGAGCTTCTCTGACTCGCTCAAGGCCGGGTTTGAGCGCTTCGTACTCGCGAGACCGGATATACCAGTCCACGTCTTCGAGACACTTTCTAGCCAGGATTCTGAAGTAGTAGGGCGAAAGGTATTGCTGATTCGCGCTGCCATTGGTCAGCTTCTCCAAAACGAGCTCGCTCACCGTTTTTGGGATCCTGTCGATAATGTTTTCAATCTGAGATCTTAGGTCGCGGACGACCCATGGCACAGAATTACTTGAAAAAGTGATTGGAAAAGTTATTGCCAGCAGTTCGATCTCTTTCTTCGCAGAGAGGAGCAGTCGCTTTATTTTCTTCCATTCCCCGTTGCTCAGCGCGAAGTTTGGCGTCCTCGCCATCTCAATCGCGATGTCGATCGTGTCCCTGGCTGACTGGTTCCTTATCTTGTCGTCGGCCATCGCCACCATCTTGTGCGCCAGGTCGTACTTGTCGTCGGTGCTCCGCAAAATCTCAATAACCTCTTCAGCGAGCTTGCTGTCATTTATTCCTAGGTCAGGTAGCTCCACAAGACCACCTCCTTCTGTTTTAGCATTGAGCGAATCCACCGGAGCGCTCGCAGAAATTCGCAAACTCAAGAAGGAATTCTCTATGCTCTTTTGGCAGTTCCTCGACGACGATGTCTTTTTCGGGGACGATTCTAAAAGCGTACGAGCTGACCTGCTCCTGAATGCTTACCTCCCACCCTAGCTGGAGCTTGTTCAGCACCCTCTGCTCCACATCTGCTTGTGTAAAATCCACGACCGGCACATAATTGTAGCCCCCCTGATATAGCGCGTCGGGATACTTCGCAACTCTGAGGCGGAGCGGGCCCTTTCTGCTGAGCAGCCCACGCAGGCGCTTCGCCCAATCTCTCGCCGTTTCGGCGCTGACGATCTGCCCGTCGTTTGATCCCGAAGCTTCTGAGAGGTCCGCACCTGCCAGAAGTAGCGCCCGCAGGATGAACGTCCAGCCTCCCCAGTTCGCGTGGAACGGCTCAACGTTTCCATTGAGAGGAATGCAGTCCATCCCCATGTTTATCCAGCCTCGGTGCTCTTGAGCTCAAGCAAAATTCTCCGAATTTCTTTCTCTATCCGCGAGAGCTTCGCGTTCATCTCCTCCAGCTGGGTCACCATCGTTCGCATGAGCCTTATCTTCTCCATCTGGATCCTTCTTTCCTTCTCAGTCATGCCCTCACCTCATCTTATCTCGACGACCAACCTGACCTCGCCTTTACCCTCGAATTTCTCCCTAGCTGCGCACTCATCCTCCGCAACCGTCTCAAAAGAAAGTTCGAATCCGTCGCGCACGACCCAAACGCGGTACCTTTTGCCATTCACGAGCATCACCTCTTCTTAGCGATGGCCTTCGCGATCTCCCTTGAGCTCAAAACTTTGTCGGACCCGCACTTGAAGCAGCGGAAATCAACCAAGTCCTCCATGAAATCCTCGAAAACGTCGTCGTTGCTCGTCTCGTCTAGAAACCTTTTCAGCTCCTCCTTGCTGAAATTTTCAAGCGGCTGCTGCTCGTAGTTTTCGTACGCGATCTTCGCCTGCGCCCTGTCGATCCACGCGTTGTTCTTGTATAGCACTGACTTGAACTTCTGGAACGTAGCGATGAAAGTCTCGGTGTTGCCGCAGTCTTTGCAAATTCTCTCAGGCAACCTTCCGGTCCGAATCTTGTGCTCGACAAGCCTTTCCGAAATGCACATGCCACCACCTCACTCAATTGTTTCGAGGCCGCGCTCAGAGGTGAAGATCTTGACGTTGTTCGCTCCAGCTCGCTTCGCGGCGAAAGCTAAGCTCAGCATTTTTTCCCTGCTAGGCGGCAAAAGATTCTGGAACTCAGGGTCAAGGGTCCTGACGTTTCTGAACTGCTGGAGCCTGAGGCAAACGGCCTCTTTAGCATCTAAAGCAATTTTTGCGATAATCCCCTCCGCGTCGTTGAGCCCTGGAACAACAGTTGTCCTGGCTTCCATGTCTATTCCAGACTTAGCGGCTAGCTGCAGGCTCTGCCTCACCAGCCCGGGCAGTTCGGAGTTGTTCGTCCCCGTTGCCTTAGCGTAGAGGCTCGGCTCCGAGAGGGGGGCCTTGATGTCGATTGCGATGAAGTCGAGTTGTGGGAGCAGGCGCCTGATGACTTCAGGCCTGCTCCCGTTCGTTTCCATCGCGCATTTTAGGCCCGCCTCCTTCGCTAGCTTGAAGATTTCTAGGCAAGCATCGGATTGCAGGGTCGGCTCGCCGCCAGAAAGCAGAACTCCGTCGAGGAAGTCGGGGTTTGCTCCAGCAAGTATGCCTTCAGCCGTGGCTTCATACCCGCCGCTTGGGTCCACCCCGAAAGAGTTCTGGCACCATGGGCAGCGCAGGTTGCACCCCTGCATGAACACCACCATGACAAGCTTTCCAGGCCAGTCGACCGTAGACAGCTGGGTGACCCCCATGAGCCTCATGTTTGCTCACCTCTCCCATAGGCGTAGAGCTTGGTCAGGACGAGGAAGTCGTTAAGCGAGCTCCTGTAAGGCTCGTCGATTCTCTCTGCGACTTCCTTCAGGTCATCTATGCATTCAAGAATCTCAGGCCGGTTGAGTTCCTTGAAATAGACGTATTTGCTCCCGCTCACCTTTCCGGTCTTGATCCAGCGCCCGATGATCTCGTGGGAATCGAGCTGGCGGGCGATGCCGACGATAAAAACCTTGCAACCCTTGCACTCTGCCTGCCCCTCCTGCAGGAAGTCCCTGATCGTCGTGCCGTTATCGAAGCTTATAAGAAAATACTTGTTGTAGCCGTAGCCAATATGTCCGGCGTAGCTCACCAAGATCGATTTTTCTTTATCGTTGACCCACATGCCCCCGTGGCGGCTGAACTCAACGGCGAGCCTTCGGTATTCCTCGTGCCGCGCCTGGCTTTCGCATCTCTCATTTATGTCGCCGCGAAGTTTTGCTATTTGCCATTCCGTCAGGGGGCCAGACCTGAGTTCCCTGAGAAGTCTCTCCTGCTTTCTCCTGGAAAACTCGGAGATTAGCTGCAAAGTTTGAAGGGTCTTCACGTATTGTGGCGGAACAACTTTTTCCGCCGCCTTAAGCAGGTCTCTGTCCCTCTCCGATAGAGTGTGGCTGTATTTCCTTTCGAAATTAACGCGCCCCTCGGCTATCCACTCGTTGAAATTTTCTATGTCGAAGTGCACGTAGTCAACGTACGCTCCGCCGTTCTTTTCGAACGAAACGAGCGTGTAAGTAGTCAGCAATAGCTGTTCCGATCTTGGGAAATATTCGAACCCGCGCCTCTCAAACTGGCCGTATGCATACATTATGTTGATCGTGTCTCTAAGCTTCGCGAAATTCCCTTTGACGAATTCCGAGACCAGGATGTATTGTCTATTTTCCTCGAATTCGCCTATTGTTTTCAGGAGCTCAAGTGCTTCCCCATCAAGTCTGCCGGCTATAAGGTCGTTCGCGATTTTGGCGAGGTCGGCATCGTTGCCGTAAAGGCTCACGCCCCGCTCTGGAATTTCAAGTCTCCTTAGCAGGCACTTCACTTGAAAACTTTTCAACACCTTTTCATATGGAATCTTAACGCTCACGCCGTCCTCGTTGAAAACTACCTCCACCGGATCACCTCACTTGAGCTCAAGAACCCTACCGAAGGGCGGCCTCTTTGGGTCGCCCTCTTTGCTTATCACCCATATCACGTCGTATCCGGGTGCATGCTTCGGGTAGTCGCCGTAGGCATCTGTCAGGTAGATCAGCGCCTCAGGTAGCTCGTTCTCAAGCGCCTTGAAGACGGGGATGAACGAGGTCCCGCCGCCGCCCTTTATTTTGACCTTGAACTGCTCGAAGTCCTCTGGCGACATTGCAAGCACGCTCGTGTGTATGTCTGCGTCGCACGCGAACAGCCTAATCCTGAAGTTCTCGAAGGTCGATAGTATCCCCTTGAGCTCGGACAGGAACTCTTTCAGTTCATCATCCGAAATACTCCCTGACGTGTCCACGGCGACGGCAATGTTGAGTTCCCTCCCTTTCTTCGTGGGGTAATAGATGCCGTACTGCAGCAGTTTCCTATTCGGCCTTCTCCAGTCGAGCTCGCTCCCGCTAAGCGACGTGGTGTACTGCCAGAGGAGCTCCCTCCAGCTTAGCTTTGGGTAAAGCAGGTCGTCGATGAACCTCTCAAGCCCGGCGGGAATCCTTCCCTGCATCTTCGCTACGTGGGCGGCCCTGATCGCCCTCCCCTTCCACTCCTGAGCAAGCTTCTCAGCCCTTTCGCGCGTCTCCCCCGCTTCGCCCGCTTCGGTTTCCCTTTTCTCCCAGACTGAGTGGTCGTCTAGGGTCGATGGGAAATCGCCCTCAATTTGGTCGAATGGCATTGGGAAGCCCTCGCCGAACTCGCCGGGCTTCCTAGTGAAGGTGTCGCTCCACTCGTGCCCGCAGCTCTGGCATTTATATTCCGCCTCGACTTTGTATGCGTCTTCGCCGATCTTGGTCGACGTGTATTTCACTCCCTTTATTAGCGAACTCTTGCACTTCGGGCATCGTGGCCCTGGAAGAAGGTTGTAAATCTCCTCAGCCGGCTTGCCCTCGTATGCCTTGTCGTAGAGCACGTCTCCGGGCAAGTCGAAGCTCTCCTTAACTATCAGGTTTACAGCAAAGTCCGTGGCCATGTTCCACCTGAAAGGGTCCCTGGGGCCGCGCCTGTAAAGGTGCAACAAAGCGTTATGGAGAACTTCGTGCGCTACGATCCCCTCAATCTGCGATTCTGGAATGTTTGCGATCTTGTCTGGATCGTAATAAAGAAACCTCCCGTCGGTCGCCATGCCCCCGCTGAAGGGACCGAGCTCCCTTGGCTTGGGCTCAAGGTAAGTGGCCAGGACACCGAAAAACGGCTGCTTGAGCAAAAGCTGGACGCGGGCGCGGACTATGATGTCCCGCGCCCTCTTGTCATCGAATATCACTTGCTCACCTCCCCTCAGAGGATAACGTCCTTGTACTTCGAAGCGAACTTCTTGAACTGCTTCGTCTTCTGGACTGGTATTTCCGCCCTGATCGCATCTTTGACCAGCAGGACGGCGAATTCAGCGGGAAGCATTGTCGCGTACTCAACCAGCCTGTCCGCGTATTCCTGCTTCTCCTTCGTCTTCACCACCATGGAGGAGCATACCACGTGGAGCAGGTCCGGCCGGTCAGGGACGACGTTCTTTCCCTCGAGGATCTCGTCTATGTCAGGCAGGCTGTCCTTCACGTGGATGTATTCGCAGAACTCCGACGCCATCCCCTCGCCTATGTCGCCTGCGATTATGTCGAAGTCCGTGAGGCCCGCTTTTATCTTGTCAGAGACTTTTTCCCAGCTTCTGGGGGTTGGGAAGGGGTCCTCTGGCGCGTATCGCTCGGGGTCGAACTTGAACAGGGCTTCAGGCTTCCAGTTTAGAAAGCCTATGACGTCAGCCGCTATCCCTGCCTTGAACGCCCAGTTCTTCCAGTCGTCGAGCCCACACTCGACCTCGTATATCGTGAAGCGGTTGTTCAGAGCTGCGGGAAGGGTGTTGACGAAGCACTTGTCAGTCACCCTGTTGCCGGTCGCGAATATGAACCAGCCTTCCCCGAGCTTCCGCTTGCCGACCTGCCTCTCATGTATCCACCTGTAGCAGGCCCTGATCACCCCCTGATCCTTTGGCAGGTTGATCTCGTCGAAGTTGATTATCCCTTTGCCCTCCGTGGGGAAGTCGATAAGGGATATCCAAACGACTTCGCCGCTGGGCTTGACTAGAGGGAACCCCTGGATGTCAGGGACCTCTCGCGTGCTGAGTTCCACGTTCAGGTAGTTTCCTTCCGGCCAGTCCTTGCTCGACCCGAACTCCTCTTCGGCGAGCGCCCTGAGGATACTAGTTTTGCCAATTCCCGGCGCCCCTAAGAGAAGCACGGGGTGCTTCAAATTTTTGCGGATGAGGCTTCGGATTATCTCCTTGGCCCTTCCAACCTTTATCGTGTTGGACACCAAAACCACCTCCTTTGAGCCGTTTTTAAGGAGTATGAAACAGAGTTCCATGCGTAGGTTCGCTACTTTTTCAGCATCCCGCACGCCTTCCGCAGCGCTCATCGGCTGCAGGCAGGAAAAGCAGAGCGCCCTCTTTGGGTTGCGTTTTAAACTTCGCACCGCCGAGGGCGCATGTTGCTTCTCTAACGGGTTCTTTCATTGGATTTACTGAACTGCGGAAAGGGAGGAAATTCTAAGCTTCTCAAAAACAGCCCACTCGAGGATCACGTCGCCGACTTTCCTTATCTTCCTAGAGAGGTGGAACTCCGACCTGTATCTTCTCCTGCACCTGGAAATTGCCCTCATCACTATCTGGACGAAGTCCCAGAACTTAACCGGCGCGAAGGTTTCCTGCGAGGGGTCCGGCAGGTACTCGTCGATGATTTCGCCGAGGCGCTTCCCCGCGCGGATGTCCTTCTTCAGCTTTTCAATGTCTTCCCTTGTCAGCTCAAGCTTGGCAAGAGAGGCCACTATCTGCTCCCAAGCCGGCTTGACCTGCTCGAGGAGATTGAGGTAGTGGTCGATCTGCACTCGTATGTCCCTTGCGGTGTGAATTCGCACGAACGGCGCGGCAATCTCCGCGGGAATGCGGAGGACATCTCCGTTCCTCACCCTGGTGCAGAAGCTTATCCTCACGGCAGAGCTGAGATCGACGGAGTTCTGCACGATGAGGCCGACGCTGTTTCCCTCTGGGAAGATTATGAGGTCCCCCTTCCCCCCGTAGTATAGGACATCGCCTTCGACGTTTTCACCGCAGCAGTCGACTGCGTTCCTGAAAAGTTCCCTGATCTGGACGAGGTTGTACTTGTCGGAGACCATGGCTACGGCCTCGCTTTCCCCCCTCTCGACCACGCCCCTGAAGTGTTCCTGCTTTTTGAAAACTCCGTCCCTCACGAAAACGTCGGCGAGCTCGAATTCGGGAATTCCCTCTATTTCGCAAAGAAGTTCGGACTTCAAATCCACCACCTCCTATTCTGAGATTGCGCTCGCCACAACGTCCGCCTCGAGTTCCATAACCCAAAGCTCGCGGATTTCTTCAAGGGCCCTGCGAAGGTTCGCCCGCGCCAGGCCATCCTCTTTCCAAATGGGAGTGGCGTACGTTCTTTCAAGCAGCTGGGTATCGACAATATTTTTCAAAATTGCAGGGTGGAGGTTGTCGTAAGGAATCAGAGGGCATATTGCCTTCTGCCCTTTCTGAACGCCGTGTATAGCTTTCTCGCCCCTGATGAGCAGCTTGTCTTCGCAGAGTACAAACCCATTTTTCTTGAGGTCCCACGCCAGCTTCCTGTATTTTTCTAGCTTCCTGAATTTTTTGCGCAGTTCTGAGAGGGCGGCTTCGAGGCCGCGTTGCCTGAAAGCTCTCAGCCAGTGGGTTGTCGAACCCAGCGCAGCCAGTTCAAGGAACTCAAGAAGGCCGTTTGCTTTGTTTTCGTCCTGCAAGAGAAGGTTCAGAACGCTAGCTAGGTCAGAAAATCCTTGGACACCGACACGCAAGGGAACGAGCAGGAACGGCGCGTCCACAGCGACTGCGTAAGACACGTGGTCTTTCCACGCAGAAGCACGCCATTTGACGGCAATCTCGCCGTGCGGCGTTTCAACGATAAGGCTCATCAACTCCGTGAACCTCACTTTCATGCGATCACCCCCTCACAGGAAGTCGGCGAGCGAACGCTGCTTCCCCTCTATCTCTCGCCACGATATCCCGGCAGACTCGAGGATATCAGCTATTTTCCCCCTTAGAGTGAGGTCCTCCATTCGCTCCCAGTCGACGACCACTCCCGCAGGCGGCCTGCGCTCGAAGGCCACGATGTCGGTGGGGGGCTTTCCCTCTATCCTCTTGACGTAGAGGAAGAGTGGCTTGGAGCCGGCGCCGAAGCTCGCCCCAAAAACTTCGTTGCTGTAGATCGCGCCCCTCACGTGGGAGGGCACCCCAGTTCCCTCCTTCACGCCGTAAGCTTCGAGCGGCTTTTCAATTCCCTTCCTGAAAGCTATGAGCTCAAGTGGCTGCTTTCTGAAGTCGCTCAAGACCTTTTTGACGTATGAGATGACCTGCTCCCTCGAGCCCCTCAGGATCAGGTCGAGCAATGTTCTCTGGACATCCTTGGTGAACCTGCTCTGATCTGAGCGCACTGTTTCAAAACCGGCCACGCGTATGTAGTCGCAGGGCTTGTGCTGCCAGATCACGTGGGCCGCGTAGCGCTTCTTCACGCCCGTGAAAAGAATTCTGCGCGCGTAGTAGTTTAGGTCCATCTGGACGCTGCACTCCCGCACTCCGTAAGTTTCCCTGAAGTATCGCTCGACCTCTTCGTTCAGCTTTTCTTGCAATTCTTTCGCCTCCTTTATCGGGACCTGGATCATTGTGGCATCGGTATCCCCGTATAGACATTCGAAGCCTATGCTCTTTGCAAAATCGGCCATGTGCTTGAGGCCCTCGCGCCCAGCTTTGGTCACCTGCGAAGCCTTCTCTCTGCTGTAGAGGCGGGTGAAGCTGGCTCCCGTGTATCCGTAAACACTATTTGTCAGGAACTTTACAACGTCCCTTTTTCTTTTCAGCGCGTCGTACTCTGGAGTCCCAGGCGTGAGCTTCTCAAGCTCAGCCTCGATTTTGTCCCTCTCCTTGAAGAGCCGCTCGACAAGCATTGGGATTATTCCGATTCTGTCCTGCGAGCCCTCCACTTCGGGGGAAATGTTCAAGACTTTGATCAGCGATGGGTAATACCTTGAGAAGTCGAAGACAGCCACGTTTTCGAATATTCCCTTCCTTGCTGAGCCGTCCTCAGTGAAGAAGTCTACAAGTGCGCCCTCATACTTCTCCTCTTCCGCAGAGTTTTCCGGGGCGGACGGCAGGACAACGCCGATTTCCCTCGCAAGCCTCAGGAGCATTGTGTCGACGAGCACTGAAAATTTCAGCGTGTCAGAGTAGTGGGCGACGCCAGCGTGGTCCTTTAGGCCCTCGAAGAAGTCCGTGATCTTGTATTTCATGTCGAGTTCGACCATAAACCTGACGTCGTCGAGGTTGTACTTTGCGAGGAAATCTACGTCCCCCTGCTCATACCTCTCTACCGCCTCCATCGGCTCGACGACTTCCTCTGGCTTGATGAACCCTTCCTCGACAGCGACGTCCTTGAGGTTGTGGGAGAGCCTCCTCCTGAGCTTCATGTCCGCCTCTTTGAGGTCGAAAATCTCTGGGAAGCGAAGGTTGAACCCAAGCTTCTGCCCCCTGTTCCTTAGGTATTCGGTGTCGTAGCCTACGTTCCAGCCTATCAGGAGGTCTGGGTCGACGCGCCTGAGGTAGTTTGTTATCGCCTGGAAGAGCTCATTCTCGTTCTTGCAGTTGCCTTTCGCTACAAAGGTCGTGTACTTTTCGGTGTAGCTGTCCCACGCGGAGAACGCAACGACTGGAGCTGGAGTTCCAACAGTGTCTAGAGAGCCCTCGCCCGCGACTTCAATGTCTATGTAGCACCTCCTTGTTTTTACTTGGACTTCGGCGGGCCTGATTTCATTGAAGCTAACGACCTGTCCTTCAGGGAAAATTGCTCCGAACTTTATTCCTGAGTTGAGTAGGAAGTTGCGCGTGTATGGGATGTCCGCCTGGAAGTGCTTCTCATACTTCTGCCTTTCCTGGGGGACGAGCCTGAAATCATCTACGACAACTTTTTCGAGCTGTTCGCCAAATATCGACCTGAAGCTCCCGCTTCCAGGGATGAAGAAGTGGGGCTTGAACCCCACGACTTCAACCCTCCTTTTTGATCCGTCGGAGAGCCTCAGGTGGAGAAATACTTTGTCAGGCGGGCTGGAAGAAACCCTGACGACCCTCGCAGGGTAGATCGCGACCACCTCCGGCCCTTCAGAGTTTGCTCGGCTCATACTCGTTCCTAAGCCTGAACTCCTCGCGCTTCCCTATGTTCCAGTTCTGGACGGGTCTGTAGTATCCGACCACCCTTGAGTAAACATCGGCGTCCTTGCCGCAGATCGGGCACTTGAAGTGCTCGCCCGAAATGTATCCGTGGTCCGGGCATATGCTGTATGTCGGAGTCAGGGTGAGGTAGGGGAGCCTTGTCTTGTGGACTATCTTCTTCAGCAGCACTCCAACGCCCTCTGGGTCGGGGAAGGACTCGCCGAGGAATATGTGGAAGACCGTGCCGCCGGTGTAGAGGGTCTGGAGCTCCTCCTGGTGCCTAAGCGCTTCGAAGAGGGAAAGGCTGCTGTTCACCGGAAGCTGGGTTGAATTTGTGTAGAACGGGACACTCTCGCCCGAGGTGATTATGTCCGGATACTTCTGCCTGTCTATTTTGGCGAGCCTGTAGCTCGTCCCTTCCGCGGGCGTGGCTTCGAGGTTGTAGAGGTGCCCTGTCTCCTTCTGGAATTCGACCGTCTTCTCCCTCATGAACTTCAGGGTTTTGATAGCGAATGCTCTGCCGTCCGGGTGATCTATGCCGAAGCCGAACATGTTGAGGAGTGCTTCGTGCATCCCCACGAGGCCTATCGTCGAGAAGTGGTTCTTCAGAGATCCAAGGTAGCGCTTGGTGTATGGCAGCAGGCCGTTCTTTATGTTCTTCTCGACGAACTCTCGCTTGTGCTCGAGCGAGCGCTTTGCAAGCTCCATGAGGTAGGCGAGCCTCTCGAAGAACTCGTCCTCGTCCTTCGACAAATAGCCCAAGCGAGGCATGTTTATCGTCACCACGCCGACCGAGCCAGTCGAATCGCTTGAGCCAAAAAGTCCGCCAGTTATGTTGCGCCTGATCTCGTCCAAGCGAAGTCTAAGACGGCAACACATGCTCCGCACGTCAGAAGGTTTAAGGTCTGAGTTCACGAAGTTCTGGAAGTAAGGCAGACCGAACTTCCCAGCCATTCCGAACAGCATCCTTGAGAGCTCGCTGTCCCATTTGAAGTCCTTGGTCAAGTTGTAAGTCGGAATCGGGAAACTGAACGGCCTCTGCTTCGCGTCCCCCTCGCTCAGCACTTCGATGAAGGCCCTGTTTATCAACGCTATCTCTTCTTCGAACTCTGAGTAGGTCCTGTCGAGGGGTTTGCCGCCTACGATCGCAGGCTGGTTCGCCAGATCTTCGGGCACGTTCCATGATAAAGTGACGTTCGTGAACGGCGAGTTGCCGGTGATAAAGACCTTTCCGTTCCTTCTCGCTACAAATGTCCCGTTTTTAGTTGTCGGACACCAAACTTTTCCCTTGTATTTTACTCTCTCTATTCGCGTAATGTAGGTGGTATTGTGTTTAACTATTGTGATTATTTCACCGCGTCTTTTCCGTAGCGTTGTTCCATAGCCACACAAGCAGCAGAGAGCTTGGATTATATCTCTGTTAGCTGGATTTTCAGGGGTTATTTTCCTTCTGCGGAGAGACCCGTCGCCTTTTGCATACGTGTCAACGTATAGTTTGATTTGTCTCGGGGACAGCGATAGGATGAATTGGGGCGTTACTTTTGTCTTCACGTACTTTTTAATCCACCTAGAACTTGACTGGCTGAGCCTGAAGCGAATTAGCGGATGTTTTGCAAATCCTATATTTAATTTTGAACTCTCGTCCCATGATAAGTTCAGAGCTTTAAGACATCCTCGGATTTCTTCGCAGTTTTCTGGATGCTTTAGGGATTGAAATATACAAACTCTTCCGCGTCCGTCGTCCAAGGAACCGTCCGAAACTATCCAAGCAATCAATTTAACGAGGTTATCATCTATCTCCCATGTGCTCTCTGAGTACCCCGAGATCGGCATGATCGCATGCGTCTTTAATTTTAGGATGCTCTCTACATCCTCCAACACAAATTTCTCAGAGTTGAATTTCTTTCTCACCACTCTGTGGTTGGGCGTGACAAGCTGGTCCTGTATGCGATTTTTTAGCCGAATGAGATAGCCATCGTAGTCGAAGACGTTTATCCTCTGCGGCTTTTGAAATTCTATCTTTCCGTTCTTGAGATTGAAAGTCGCTATCATATCGTTTTCATCGATCTCGTAATATTTTTTCCATCCGCGCAAAGTCAAGGCCTCAGTATCTTCCGAAACACACTGTCCTCCCCAGCGCGATGTGACGTTGAGGTTGTAGATAAACTGCTGAATTTCTTGTTTCACCTTCCTGTAATCCAGCTTGTCCTCCCTCACGAAAGGAGCGAGGTAGACGTCCACGCTGTTGAACGCCTGAGCGCCAGCCCACTCATTTTGCAAAGTGCCGAGGAAGTTGATCATCTGTATTAAAGCGGTGTTTAAGTGTTTGGGCGGATTTGAGTGTAGCCTGCCTGGAGCGTTGAATCCCTCCAGCAGAAGCTGGCCCATGGACCAACCGGCGCAGTACCCGGCAATTCCAAAGCCCAGGTCGTGTATGTGAAAATCTCCGCTGACGTGGCTGTCGCTTATCTCGGGCGGGTAAACTTTGTCGAGGACGAACCTAGCGATGACCGAGCTGGCAACGTGGAAAACTAGACCGCCGATTGAAAAAACCAAATTGCTGTTTTCACAAACCCGCCAATCAGATCTTTTCGTGTAATCATCGACAATTTTCGCAGTCTCGAAGAATGTCGACCTGAAAGCCCTGAGCTCGTTGTGCCGCACCCTGTAGTCGTGGTACGCCTTAGCGATCTCGAAGTAGCCGTTCCGCATTAGGGCCTCTTCAACGTAGTCCTGCGTCGTCTCTACGTCCGGAGGGTTCTCGTCGTTGAACTTGAGCTCAAGCGCCCCGACGATCTCGGCCTCGAGGCGCTGAGCCTCCTTCGCGAAGTCCTTATAGCCGAGGGCTTCTGCCGCCTTGACTATGCACCGCGCGATCCGCCCCGGCTCGAAATCGACAATCCTGCCATCCCTCTTCTTAATCTTAGTCAGCATTCCACCACCTCCTTTCGGGTTAGAAAGTGGAAACTAACGCGCATTTTGAAGCACCAAAAGCGGCTCGGAAAAGGTGCCTTTTAAGGAGTATGAAACAATGTTCCATGCCTTCTTGAGCCAGAAATGCAACGACTTTTCACTGCCCTTTCAATAAGCGAAGGCCCAAGCGCAGAAGTTCCATCCCAATCCAGGCCATCAGGAAAAGCAAAGCGATCGGAACCCCGTAGATAAGCAGCTTCGCGACCTCAGAAACGTTTGCGGGCATGAGGTAGCCGAACCTCTGTATTATGTCTGGCCTGAAGAATGAGAAAGCAGCTATGCCGAATGTGCAGCTCAGCAAAATTATCCCAAACGCTGCGAGCAGAGCGCCGGCTTTCTTTCCCAAGCTCACCCCCACTTTTACAATATTTCGATCCTTATATTTTTGCACACGTCGTAATACCTGCACCTCTCGCACTTCCACTCTGGGCATGAGGGAAGTATGTCCGGGTTGTTCTCCTTGAGGGCCCGCTCGAGCAGCGCCTTCCTCTTGAGCATTTCCTGCCTTATCGCTTCGAGGTCGTCGAACTCGATGTCGTATATCTCGAAGCCGGGCGCGAGCCTCCCTTCCTCCCTCTTACCTATGTAGAACACCCAGAGCTGCCCCCGCGTGGAGTTTGTTAGGGCGCCGTAGAACTGGAGCTGCTCGATCCACTCCGGGTGGTCGCGCGTTATCCTGTTTGTAGCCTTCAGAGCCCTTGTGGTCTTGATTTCAATCGGGATGTTCTGGAACACGTCTATGTGTCCCCTTATCCCCTGCCACTCTACTGAAACCTCTCTGTATTCCGGCATGGCTGCGATCATCTCTATGACTGAGTGGTGGCCCCTGCCCGCCAGGAAAAGTCCCACCTCGTCGTCGGTAAGCTCTATCTCCGGGTTCTTTCTCTGGAAGTAGGCATGTCTAAGATAAATTAAATCCGACACGTGAATGGATTCCCTCGACCTCCGCGACAAAAATCTCCTGGCGAGGTCTAGGAGGCCGTCCCGCGCTTGGACGTTTTCGTAAATTTTCACCATCGGATCGCCTTCCTACTTTTGCTCCTGAGTGGGCAATCTAGCGCCATATCCGGTTCTTCATGCCTGCATGGCCTGTCAGGCTCGAAGTTGGTATTCCAGATGAACTGAACCTCACGGTTGGCGAACGCAAGGGCTTCCTTCAAGGACCCCTCGAAGGCGACCTCTTCTTTGCCGAGGGCACCTGCCAGGAAGTATCGCCTGTAGACCTCGAACTTTCCCTTCTCAAGGTTTTTCCTCAAGCTCAGCCTGTGGGGCATCATCCCCTCCGCCAATTTCGCGTAGGGTATGTTCCCGTAGAAGTCAACCTCGAGGAGGGAGTAGCGAGGGTTGTTAGGATCGGGGCGGTCAAACCTGAGCCCGCAAACTATCAAAACCATCACCTCTTCACGTTTTTCAAGGCTTCTGAAACGCGCGCCTTCGCGACCTCATACCACTTTTGCTCAATCTCAATCCCTATCCACCTCCTGCCTAGCTCCTCGGCAGCCACCAAGGTAGAGCCTGAGCCACAGAATGGGTCGAGGACAAGTTCGCCCTCAATCGTGGAGTTTGAGATCAGGTACTTGAGCAGCTCCACGGACTTCTCGGCAGGGTGGTATTTGAAATCGGGGACGTCCATCCCCTGGATCACGTCGGGCTGGTTCGGCCTAGTCAGCTTCCTCTCCTCCCCGTTAGACGCGAACATTATCATGGTGTAGGATCTTCTGTAACCAGTGTCTCTAGGCCCAAGGGACATACGCGGGTAGGGGACGATAAGGCAGTTGAGAATCTCGAAGTATTTTTCGGCCACGGCTTCGAGCCTGCTCCAGCTCTTCCAGTTCGTGAAGATGTAGATGTGGGCGTTTGGCTTGAGCTTCGGCTTTACCCTTTCAAATAGCGCGTCCAGCATCTGGAAAACCCTGTCGCTCCTCTGCTCGGCAAAGTCCCAGTTCTCCCTTATCCTCGAAGTCCTACCCCTGCTTGAAGAGCCGGTCTGGGTTTCGCCGTAAGGAGGGTCGGTGATGAGAAGATCTACTGAGCCGTCAGGAATCTCAAGGACCTTTTCGAGGGCGTCGCCGAGAATGAGATTCTTCAGCTCTACCTGCCTGTTTTCGGCTTTCCTCTGCTCGAGCTCCTGTCGACGAACAAGCTCATTATAGGCGGCGTGAACTGAAACGGCCTCCATCGCTTCAATTAGGTCGCCATATTTTTTTGGATCGCTTTCTGCCGCTTCGACTACTGCTTTAGCTTTCTCGTAGGTAGGTCTTGACCAACCAACAATTCTAGCAACCTTTTCGAGAGCTTCCCCCTTTTCCTCTTGTTCCGAAAATTTTTCGGAACGTGGAAGTCCAGGCCGTCCTTTTCTCTCCTTTGCTTTTTCCTTTTCCATCTCTTCAAACGCTAGTCCGATCGCTACCCTTTCTTTAGCCGTGTAGCTCTTCCGCATCTCGTTCTCGTCTATCTGTGCTCTCAGAGCATGACTATCGTCAAAATTCAGCTTGATTACAGGTATTTCTTCCCAGCCAAGCAGTTTGCAGGCTTCCAGCCTCCTGTGTCCCACAATCAGCACGTTTTGCTCATTGACCACCAGCGGTTGAAGAAGACCGATCTCCTTTATGCTCTGTGCCAACGATTCTATATCGCCAATATCCTCCCTGAACCTTTGGCCGATCTTGATCTCGCTGATCCTGAGCTTCATGGAATCACCCGACTTCTTGAGCTTGGGCATTTTGGATGACGACAATTTTGATGCCGTCCCTGAACTCTGCCTTTATGCACCCGTTCTTCTCAAGGTCAGTGATGGGTATGGCCACGAAAGAGGTCCCGTCTTTGTTGAAAACGGGTGTTCGATTCTCCAAAAGGCCGCTCGCCCTGAGTTTGTCCAGGTCGACAAAAATCCAGGCCGTTATCTTATCGTTCTCGTCCGCCCAGCCGTAGAAAAACCACTTCGCAAACCCCTTCCTAATCTTTTCGTACTCTGTCGGGGTACCTGAGGGCCTTGAGTATCTTATCGTGATGTCGCCGAAGTCTTTGAGGTAGCGCGATTTCCGGATCCTGCATGCAATATCGCCGGATTCGACCTTCACCGTGAAATCCGTCGCCTTGTGGATGTCGTCCTCATCCTCCGCCTTCTGTATGCTGATCAGCTCTCCGGCCAAGTCGCGGATGATCTCCCTGACCTGCAAAAAGAACCCCTCCGACCACTCTTTATCCTTTTTCCACAACCTCATCACCCCACGCATCGAATCCGGGCCTTCTCCTGCGCGCGAACATTTCCAAGCGCGGCTCGGGGCTGACGAGTTCGACGATTCGGTAGAAAACCTCAGGTTTTTCCGAATGCCTTCTGCTCCTCTCGAAGAACGAGAGCTTGACGCCGCGCCTAAGCAGGTCGAGGCTTCCTATCCTTCCAAATAGAACGTGCTCGGTGTTGTACATCCAGCTGAACGGAGTCATCCCCGTGGGCTTGACCCAGGTCAGCACGCACTGATACTTTACGCCCCACTTCTCGAAGAGCCTCAGCCCCTCCGGCAAGAACTTGTGTGTAACCCAGAGGTAAACGTGGCAGCCGCTGGGGTCTGCAAGCTTTGGAATCGGCAGCTCGGCGATCTCCTCTAAGGTCATCGTTGGGTAGTCCAGCTGCTTTCCCTGGTTCGGCCGCTCTTCCCTCTCGATTTTCTCGATGGGCCATGGCGGATCGATGACGAGGCAGCGGTACTTCTTCTCGGGGAACGCAGGCGTTTCTGGCGGCTCTGGCTTCTTCCGCCTAGCCTCCACGATCTTGATTATCTGAGAAACGCGCTGTTGACTTATTTTGTAGTCTGCGGCGATTTGTGCTTGTGGCTCACCTGCTTTCGCTTTCTCGTAAATTTCTTGGTATTTGTCCTTTGAAACAGAAACCCTGAGGTCATGAATACAAGCATTACCAGCACTGGTATTGCTTGTATTTTTCTTCTCTTCGGCCTCCCAGTAGGATACGGTTTGTTGCGGTATTTTGAGCATTTTCGCAACTTCGAGTTGGGACTTGCCAGCCTTTCTCAGCTCAAGAGCCAGCTTCTTAACGTGCTCCTTTGCCTCTCTGACCTGCTCCGGCGATAGGTTCCTCCTAGCCAGATTGAGAAGAACCCCCAGTGTGAACGCTGCCTCTTCGCTCAGTTCTAAGACCTCGCAGAGTTCTGGTGGCACTTTGCCATTCAAGATCTTCCAGCGGTGGTGGCCGTCTATGATTCGCCCATCAGGTAACACAAGGATTTTTTGGAGAACGCCATGCTGCTCTATGCTGTTTTTAAGCTCTTCGAACTCGTCCTTGCTGAGCGGCGGCAATGCATTTTGCAGTCTGTCCCAAGGTCTGATTTTGATTTCGCTGATATTGGACTCCATGAAATCACCACTCCAGGCGCTGGGGGGAAAAGCTAGCCATTATTGACCACCTCTGCAAGGCGCTTCCTGACTGCAGCTTCGAATGTGCGGTCTATCTCGAACCCTACGAACTTCCTCCCTGTCATCAGGCATGCAATGCCGGTAGTCGCGCTGCCCGCAAACGGATCCAAAACGGTCTCGCCTGGATCCGTGCTCTTGGCAATCAGGAACTTTATGAGGTCGACAGGCTTCTGCGTTGGGTGGTATTTTGGCTCGTCGGTGAAGCGTATGTCCCTGAACCTCAGCACGTTCGACGATCTCTGCCCCCCGAGCTTTCTGTCGCCCTTTTCAAGAAGCATGATGAGCTCGTAGTTCGGGGCGTACGTGTCGAGGTCTCCCATGCCGTGCCCGCCTTCCCCCTTGTCCCAGACGAGCAGGTTCGTGAGCCTTATCCCTTCGGGGATGCTGACGGCTATCCACGGATACACGTCCCAGCGCGTGAAAACATATGCGTGGGCATCCTTGGCGAGAATCCTTGGAAACTCCCTGATTGCCGCAAGCGCGGCCTCTACTCCCTGGTCGTTTTGCATCACGCTGAACCTGCTGTTCCTGTAGCGCGGGGAGGAGAAGCTGATCCCGTAAGGCGGGTCTGTTATTATGCAGTCGATCGATTCCTCCTTCATCTCTTTCATGGCAGTAATGCAGTCCGTGAACCTGAGCTCGAACCCGTCGAATATAATGTCGCCGGCCTGGGACAAGAAGGATTTATTTACCTTGAGCTCAGAGCCAGCGGTTTTTTGTTGTTCTTCCAGTGTTCTCATGCGGTCGATTATCTGCCCGACCCGCCGTCTGGAGATCTTGAAGTTTGCGGCTATCTCGTCCTGGCTTTTTCCACCCTTGTACAATTCGTAGATTTTTTCGTAATCCTGCTTGGATACTGTATATCTCAAATCCGGAGGGGAAGTATTGGTAAAATTACCATTGCTTCCCTTTTCCCACTTATCAATAGTCTCTCGTGAAACTCCGACAATCGCAGCCACCTCGGCCTGCGTCTTCTTCTGCTTTCGAAGCTCAAGTGCGAGTTTCCTCCTGAGTTCCTTGTCTCTAGCAATACTGCGCTGGATCTCCCTTATCTGTTCGGGCGAGAGCTGGCGCCTGGCGATGTTCAGCGCCAGGCCCAAAACAAACGCCTCGTTTTCGCCGACGCTCAGCACCTCAACTGGTGCCTTGCCGTCCGAAAGCTTCCACCTGTGGTACCTGTCCACTATTCTGCCGTCAGGCAAGACTAGGACAGGATATTTAACGCCGTCCTTCTTTATGCTCTCCGCCAGCGCCCTCTGCTCGTATTCAGAGAGCGGCGGCAGGATTTGCTGCAACCTGTCCCAGGGCCTGATCTCCATGCCAAACACTCGGGAGAAGGCTTAACAGAACCCATTTTTAAGGAGTATGAAACAATGTTCCATGCGCCTAGGGGACCTCTTCTATGAGCCCGCAGTTCGGGCACTCCGCAAACTTTCGATTTATCAGGATCGTGGTCTGCGTCCTAGAGCCGCAAACCGGGCAGAGCATGGTCGCTTCGCCGTTGCTTTTTACTGTGACTTTGCCGTGCTTTTTCAGCATGGCCTCCACTTCCTGAAGAAGGCCGTCCGTGAGATTAGAAACCCAGGCGCGCGACGCTGGATCCCAGAGGAAGCCCAAGGATTTTAGCTCTGACCGGATCTGGTAAGTTTTTCCAATGATCGACATTTTATCCCCATCCACGCAGACTTCGTATTCAGGTTCCGAATTGCCTTCCAGGACTTTCCTTCGAAGCTCCTCTAGCTCCTGCTTAAGCTCTGGGTAGAACTTGTAGAACCTCTCAGCGAGAAGCAAAAAGCGCCTCCACTGATTTCCGTCCCACGCGCTGAATTTTCCAGTTTGGTAGATTGGCTGCCAGAGGTGCTGCTCGAACTCGGAGCCGGGGAAAGGAGCGACGGGGTAAAGGACGGTGAAGCCGAGCTGGGTCTCGGCCGCGAGGACGAAATCACCCTTGCACAGCTCAACCTTCTCCTTCAATATTACCACCTCCGAAGTTTAGAAAAGAACCTCTACCTCGCTGTCCCGGAGGATTACAATCCCGCGGGCTGAAAGCCTGTTCAGTATCTTTTCCACGCGCTCAATCGGAACGCACGAGCGCGCCGCGATCTCTTCTTTTGTGGTGAACTTGCGGCACCTGAGCTGGTCGATCACAAGAGAAACATCCTGCACTGCTACCACCTCTTTTTGCTTTTTCTTGACTAGAAGGACGGCTCACCGATCCACGCTCATCATGCTTGAGTCAGCAGTGGACAATCAGATCATCGCCGTAGAGATAGCTTCAAAAAGCACCTCTCAGGCGGCGCGTTTTCCCGTACCGCCGAAAGGCGCGCCCTTCGGGGCCTCCGGATTCGTATCCGGCGCCCCAGAGCCACTCGTCCAGGTCCAATTTTTCACGCGTTTGCCTTCTCTGCGAACACTTCTTCTACGAATTTTGCCAGCTTGTCCGAGATCTCGCGGTCCTTGACAAGAGCGACTGCCTCTATGTTGTAAAACATCCCGGAGATCGTGAAGTTCGCGCTTCCCACCACCACAAGGTCGTCGGCGATGTAGAGCTTTGCGTGTAAACTCTGGTCCACGACGAGCAAGTTTCCTTCACCGATCGCGCTCTGAAACGTGTATTTCGCCCTGCCGGAGCCGATTCCGTATATAAACAAGCCTGCCAGGAAAACGAGGATACTTGAAACGAAGAGGCCTATGTTGAAGAAAAAATAGCAGTACGCTGAAATGCCGAGGCCGAGCAGGGCGACAAGCGCACCAACCCAGCACAGGGGGCTTGTATGCTTTACGAATTTTCCAAGCTCTGAGAGGGCAGCGATGTGCCCTGGCTCAGGCGAATCCGTGGTTATGAGCTTTACGCTCACCCCTTCTTCGTGCTTTGCGACGACGAGCTTCGCCATATCTGCTGAAAGCCATGGGGAAACTATGTAAAGCCTGCTCTTAGCCTCCTTAAGGTCGGGCAGGAAGACTTTCCCCACGCCCTTCCCAAACTTGATCTCAACCAAAAATCCCACCTCCGGCGCCATTTACCACGCGCGGAGAGGCGAGCCCGCACTGTTTGTCCCGCCCTAGGGTCTTAAAAAGCCGACCCTTCCCGCGCCTTTGGTCGGCGCCGGAATTAGCTCCCTTCTTTGCGAAGCCTACGCTCAAAAAACCTGTTCATAAAGTAAGCAGATCCGAACACGGTGATGAAGTAGGAGAAATAGATAACTGCAAATTTCAGCAGGGCGATCAGTTTTTCGATTGTGAGCTCCGCTATTGCGTACATACGGTACTCACGCAGAAACTTTCGGTTTATAAGCTGTGTGAAACATTGTTTCATCGCTAGACTTCGACCTCGCACTCGTCGCAGAAGTGCTCGTCCTGCTGCCTGGCTCTGACGTAAGCTTCAACGTCTTTTTTCGTGGTCTTCCTGAACTTGTTGTATCCACACATTATGCAGCAGTCCCTTTCGTACCAGTTGAAACCATACCCACAGCGTAGGCACGTTTTGAAGTCCTGAGGTTTGCTTATGATATACCCAATAGTCTTGTGCAAGAGCATCACCTCCTTTTCGGAAAACTAGCTTTGTATATCAAATTTGAGAATTTTGTATATCAAATCCCGCTCTTTTGTATATCAAAATTGAACCTCGCCTAACCGTAAATTTCCGTTTCTCTCGTCTGCTTTTTTGTTGCTTCTACTCGCTTTTTTATCATTGATTTTTTAATTAAGGCTTGATCCGCCTTTTCAAGCGCCGCCATTCTCACAAAATCACTTATCGTTCTATGTTCTGTCTCAGCAGCTTCCTGAATGAGTCTTTTTTCAAAAGAATCTAGACGAACGAAAACCCCCTCTTTTCTTAGTGGCCAGATCCCGATTATAATATCCGTGAACTCGCGAATTTTCGCGCCCGCTAGGGTTTGCCTGATCTCTTTTGCGAGTTCCCTCCATTCTTTGTCTGCGATTCCGCCGGCTACAGCATCTATTTCCAGTCGAGAAATAGACAACATTCCGCCGAATTCAACTCGGATGTGCTCCCTTTCCCTTGATATTTTCAAATGCGGTTCAACAGAAAGGTAGTCAGCGATCTTGAGATTTCGCTCAGTTGCCTTTAAAGTAAACGACGCCATCTTCACCATCCCTATGATTTTTGTATATCAAATTTGAGGTTTTTGTATATCAAAACTTTGATTTTTGTATATCAAAATTTAGCTCATCTGCCAAGCTTCGAGAACGAACTGCATTCCAATCCGCCCATGGCGCATCAATTGGATGTGGCAAACCGCCTATTTTTATGCCGGTTGAGCGGAGCTTGTCCGCGACTTCAAATAGAGCTTTGCGAATACCCGTTCCATGCTCATTTGTGAGTCCGTATGAGGGCAAAAGCACCGCGCTGAGTGCTTTCCCCATTTTCATCGCCTTCATAACGAAATTCTCCAGGGTTAAGATATCGGCTCTATCTAAATCGCCGACGAATAAAACTCTGTAGTTTGAGTATCTCACCAGCCACCAGCGAGAGTGAGTCCCGAAGAGCTGCTCCTTGAGAAATCGACCAAGAGTTTTTGGTCCGAAGTGTGTAAAAACTAATTTTTTGGTCTTGAAAAAATTGTCAACGTAAACTATATTTTTTGCTCTCCCGAATTGCTCAGGAACTTTAATGCCTTCAGGTACCAGCACGGTATCAAGTTCTGAAAAATTGGCACCCCAATGATCCAAGTGCTCGTGACTAACTACTGCAATATTTTGATTAAGCAGTTGCTTTGAGCTGAGATAAAACTTCCAAGTATCCCATTGTATGCTCGCTAAAATGCTTTCTAATATCACAAAAATCACCCCCAAACTTTTGTATTCGCTGACTCTGCCGGTTGTAAAGCGGCGCGCCAGAAAAAGCAAAAGAAAAGAGCGCGCCGGTGAAAAGGAACGCTCACTAAATCAAGAAAAAGCGTCGCTGTACAACGCGCCCGCCGCCGGCCCGGCGAGCGCGAGGAATGCTGAATTTTTTAGGTAAATTCTTTCAGCCCAATGCCATTTTGTGCGTGTATTTGACCATGCCCCTCTCGAACGCGGCCTGCCACATCCGCAGGTATCCGAGGCGCCTCTCTAGGTTAACGCATTCGATCCTGCCGTCCTTGGTCTTCTTGAAGTGCTCCGGCCCCTTGATGGTTTCGCCGCAGACAGCGCAAACGAGGACATCCTTGATGACATCCACTTTCCCGAACTCATGCATCGCGACGAGCCTGTGCTTTTCAAGCAGGTGCTGCGCCTCCTTGCACCTCACATGGAGGGCGACGTTTTTTGCTGTAATCACTCCGCCGCAGTATTTGCAGAAGATCGCGTATTTCTGGTTTATGTCCTTAGAAACAACGATGTCTTCGGCGTGTATCTGCTTCACGATCTTGTTGAGGACTGCCGACGCCGTCACCTTGCGCCAGATCTTGTCCAGAGCGCGCCTCTGTTTCTCAAGTTCTTTTTCTCTCTGCTCTTCCTCCTCTTTTTTGATCCGCTCCTCAGCGGCCTTGAGAGCTGCCCTGGCAGCCTCTATTCCCTCTTTCGGGGTGGGGTTCTCATGCACCCTGTTTGTCAATTTTTTATTTTTTCCATTATTTTCCATTCTTACACCTCCTAACGTTTTTGCGGTTTCAGGGGGCGGCCCTCCCCCTAGGCCCGTCGTGGCCTCCCCGGCGGGCGCGCCGAGGCTTAGAAAAAGGCTAAAAAGGGAAAAGGGAAAATAGGCAAAAAATAGAAAGGAGCCAGGCTTGGAATTACAAGCCCGGCTCCTCTTCGTTGCCTTCGTCTGCGTGCCCGTTCAAGGCGTCGTAGGCGAAGGCGAACTGGAGCTCTACCAGCTCTTCAAAGGCTTTGCGTTCCAGCCCGGCTTTCTGGATCACCTTCTCATCCGGGCTGATCACCGCCTGCCAGAAGAGCTGGTATGGCCCTTCTTCCGCTCTCATTGCACCTCCTCTTTTTTTCTTCCCCAGCCCCTCCCGGCGATAGCTCACGCTAAGCCGAGAGAGAGCCGGAGAAAAAGTCGGTTGAGAACTCAGCGCGTGAGGTTATCCTTCCTGCCGCGCTTCATCGGAAAGTTTGTATATAAGTTTTGTGTAGGTTGTATACAACTCAAGAATCGAACTCTCTGGTTCCGTATTTTACCTCCAGAAAACCTTTTTGTAAGGTGGGGCAGTTTTCCTTTTTTCGCTTTATCCCTTAACGGGACCTGTGCCTCAGGGGGCCGCCCCCGCGCCCGGATGTTTGCGGCCGTACGAGTAGTCCTCCAGCTCTTTTACCGCCCTGCCTAAAATCGTTTCAAGGCAGTAGTCGGTCAAAGTTCTCTTGTTGAGTTCTGCGGCCTTTTTGATCACCGCGAGCTCCGTGTCGGGAAGTCTTATGTGCAAGCTGGCTGTCTTTTTTGGTTCAAAAATTATTTTGCCTCTCTTCAAGATCTTTCTCCCCGCGCGCACGATTGAAGAATCGAAGAACTTTCTGAATTCGGCGGGGTGCATACCTAGCGCACTCATTGTTGTTTCGAACCCGAATGCCAGATGAACTACCACCTTGTCTTCTTTATATTCGAACTGCCGCCAGATGGGTGGTACTCCCTCGAAAATACGTTTGTATTCGGGTAAAACTTCAACTTCCATTCTCTCGCCTCTTGTGTACACGCTTATTTATAAGGTCTTTATAAGTTTGTGTACACAAATCTATCCTTTTGCCTCAGTCTGAAAAGTTCCAAGTCTTCACTGAGACATGAAAATAGAACTTTCGGTATAACATTTTGCTCTCGGTTTCTCCAGTACCAGATCCTGTTATCTACCCAATAGTCGACTTCAAACTTCATCAGGTCTATCATAAATCTCCTGCTTCTACGAGCTGCCATGACAACTGCTACCTTTGGTCTGTATTCTCCGATAATTCTAGCCGGATAGTCGCACTCTGGCACCACAAGGACATCGCCCTTTGCGCTCTTCACAAAGTGAGGGTAGGCATTCACCGTTTCGTGCTTCCCTGCTCTTGGATTGAAAGATGTGTGGGGAACCGGCGGTAACACATCGAGATACTCTTGGATCTGGATTTCTGAGTTCACACGCATTGCTTTCCTGTACTCCAACTTAAGGTCGTTGATGAGCGCACTTGGAGCCATGAAGATTACCGTTTTATCGACGATGTCGCTGGGCAAAACTTTGTGATCGTTGTGAAGGTGGGGTTGGTGAATCAATATTTTCTCTAGAGGTTCTGGACGTTTTGCACCGCAAACATCCAAAATAATCCTTTGCCACTGTTCTCCAAGTTCTTTCATATATCCCACCTCTGTTTTTCCCCTTTGGCCGGCTCCTCGCCGTTGCCACCCGCCCGCCGCGTTGAGGCAGGGTTTTTGGGCGGGGTAAAAATTCAAAAAGAAAAAGAGGAATGGGACGAATTCGTCTATCCCTGAATTTCGCCTTCGGTTTCGTCAGTCTCTTCGGTCTCCTCGCGCTCTTCGTCTCCGTATATTATGGGTTCAGGCATGACCGCCTCAAAGACGGTTTCGATCCACCTGCGGACCTCTTCCCTTGTCTCAAAAATTTCAGATACGTAGACCCTCGGCTTGGCGCCAAAATTTCTCAAGCCGACCGGAATTCTGACAATACCTTTGTAGCCTATTCTATCATCTTCTGTCAAGTTTATCGGAAAACCGTCGTTCTCAATTATTTTCTTGCCCCGAATGACCACCGGTTCGATTATTGCAGAGGGACGGTGCCCGTTTGCCAAATATTCGCTGAAACTCACAACCCTCAACTTTACCATTTTTAACCACCTCCTTTTTGCCCCGAGTTTCTCAGAGGAACTAGAAGGCAGAGGAGCGCCTCGAGGTCTCGGGGCTTTTACCCCAAAAAGGCGGTCCTCTGCCCCGCTTCCGTTTTCAGGACGCGATCCTCGCCCTCCGCACGGAAGCCAGCGACATCGGCAGGCGTGCCGACGCTTGAAAAGAGGGAAGATAGCTCACGCTAGAGACTGTAAAACAAAAAAGCCCGATCGGCCAAAGAGACCGATCGGGCTCAAGGGTAGTCGGTCAGTAGATAGACCAGCTCGCACCCATTTTCTGTTTTAACTGACTACTTAAAAAGTTTTGTGGCAGGCCTGTGCGCCTTCCCTGAAATTCGGGTTCTTTTAGCACACAGCTTTCGCGGGGGCGGAGGGATTTGAACCCTCGTCCGAAGGGTGCGAGCCCTCCGGTCTATCCAGGCTGACCTACGCCCCCGACCTGTATCCACACCGAAAGGAAGTATTCATATGCGAAGATAATAAAACAAAAATGCCCGACCGGTCATAAGACCGATCGGGCGAGGCGTTGGTGCAGGAAGCACCGGCAGCCGTGAGTTTCAAAATTAAAGGAGAGAATGTGCTTAATAAAAGTTTTGGAGGAACGAGGCTTGGGGCGCCTGGGAATTGAACCCAGACCTCACGGCTGCCATGCTGCGGATGCTACCGTTACACTAACGCCCCGGCCCCGTCCTTTCTCCAATCAAAAACAACTTTCGCTGGTTAGTAGAAATTCTCTCTTTGAAACTGTCGCAGTTCACCGTAAGAGACAGACACTGACAAAAACTTGGGTACAACTTGGGTACAGCAACTTGGGTACGAAATGAACTTGGGTACGAACTTGGGTACAAATGAAAGATAAAACCAAGTGATTCCCAAAAAGAGACCTATGCAATAGCCGTTCTCGGCCAGCGAGGTTCCAACACCAGGTTAAATTTTCTGGTACAATTTGTGCACTTGAGGGGTATTTAAACTTTTACCCCGAAATCTCGCAGGAGATTGCGTTTCAGAGGGTTTTACTTGGGGGTACGGGTCGGATTTGAACTTGGGTACATTAAGCCAACTTGGGTACAGCTGAGAACTTGGGTACGACGAAACTTGGGTACAACTTGGGTACGATATCAACTTGGGTACGAACTTGGATATCATCAAGAGTTGTCTCTTATTTTTAGTTGCCTTAGAACTTGCCTAACTTGATCGTCCATAGTTGCAATATAGTGCTCTTCGATCTTCTTTGTGTCTTTATTCCACCTGTAAGCAAAAAGTCGATCCTTCCTTTCCCTAAACTTGTAACCTTCCTTGGCAAATTTCTTTATACGGTTTTGAACCGCATCAAAACTAAGTTTTTGTCGCTTGGTTTGCTTTTCGAATCCTTGCTTTTCTTTTGAGATTTTTGTTTTTTTCTCTTCGATTTTAACTTCTTTTTTTGTTGCGACAGTTGCTCTCTTACTCTCGGCCTCGGCCTCCTCGGACTCAAAAAGCTTCTCGGGAACAGGCTCAACCTTTTCCTCTTCCTTCTTAGGCGCGGCTTCAATCTCCTTCAGCTTCTGCTCAAGCTCAATCACCCTTGCCTGCACCCTTTCGTAATCCTTAAGCTTCCCCTCAAGCTCAGCGATCTTCGCCAGTAATTCTTTCTGGGATGAGGCCACCTCCACCTCCCTGCTCTTCTCCTCATGCTCTTTCTGCGCTTGAACCTTTTCCCTCGCCAGCCTCTCCTGCTCCCCTATAATCGCTTGCATCCTTCCCTTCCTAAACGCGTCTTCGAACCCTTTTCGCTCACTTTCCCCCCACCTCTTTGCAACCTCATCCGGCGAGGGGTAAACCTTCGTCCCCGCAGGGATCACGCCCTCCTTCTGCCTGAGGTGGTCTAGGAACCGCTTCTTCTCCTCGTCGCTCAGCTTCAAAAAAGCCTCAGCCAATTCCTCGTGCGAAGACTTTTCTTTTGGAACTTCACTGGCCTGCATAGCAACCTTTTCATTTTCCTCAGGCCCCAGAGGTGTTATGACTATGTCCTCCTCCTTGATCTCCGCTTCCTCAAGCTGCCTCTTCATGTGGGGATCTTCAGGGACTGGATCGGGGGGAACAACCCTGACCTCGACATTGCCGACCTTGCAATCCGCGAATACGTCGCCCACTATGTTCGCCCCCGCGTTCCTCAGCGCGTCCACGACCATCCTCCTCCTATCCTGGTCGGGCACGGCGAACAGGACAGCAAGCCCGGATTCTCTGGCGTGCTTGAAGTGGCCTATAACGCGGTCCATGTGGTGGTCTGGCCAAACCTCGACCTCGACCGCGAGGATCCGATTTCTGTCCCACTTCGCGGGGTCGTACTGCTGCTTCCTTTCCTGCCTCAGCCACGGCCTCCACACCACGAGGTCGGGAAGGGAGGATATCTTCACTTCCTTCTTGCGCTTCGCCCCGTCGCCCGGATCGACGTATGTTATCTCAATCTCCAGTTCTTTGCCATGTCCTGAAGTCACGATGGGGCAGCAGTCCTGCTTCCAGAACTGGAATATGAGTTTTGCGAGCATTTTTGTGTGCTCCGATCCGCCCCTCCTCGCTCCCGTCAGGTAGGGGTATAGCCAGTGCCACCCCTCGTTGTTTATGTAGTAGTAGTCCTGGTCGTTTTCCCTTATCCTTGAGACGTATCCCTTTCGATCGAGGGAGTATATCGCCTGCTCTATCCTCAGGGGATCCCCGAGCTTCGCCTTGAGCTGGTCCGGAATCACGCCCCTCCTCACCTTTTTGTGATCCGCGAGGTAGACGAGCACTAGGTGCTCTGCAGGCGTAAGCTCTGGGCTTGGGAGCTGCACCCTCTTAGTTGAGGAGGAGTAAACGTCGACCTCCCTTCCGTATTTCTCAAGGCTCGCCTTAATCACGTCTGCCTCGCTGTACGGTCCCCTCTTCGGATCTATGGTCGTGAGGACACCGCACTTTCTTACGCCGTTCACAAGCGCGCTCAGGGCGAACATGTATTTTGGGAGTCCCATTAGGTCCTGGTAAGTTAGATCCGGCTCAAAGAACTCCTGAAATCGCTCCGCAACTTCCTTTCCGCAGCTGAACACAACGTGCTGTGTGCAAAGGCCCGGCAAGATTTCCCTCAGCTCCTTGTCCTTCTGCTCCTCGCCTAGACCGTATTGGATGATAGACTGAGAAGCGATCGTCATGGCTATCTTATACTTCCTCACGGCCTGCATGTGGTCTGCTATGACCTTGGTCATGAACCTGTGCGCCTCGTCCACGTATATGTTGAAAGGCTTCCGCTCTTGCTCTGGCGTGTCCTCCCTGCTCATCGCGACCATGTACATCATGCTGAGCAGGAACGATCCTATGAAAGCAGTTATGTGGGCCGTGAGGCGCCCCTCTGGAAGGTTGATGATGATAATTTTTCCCTCGTCCATGAGCTGGCGCATGTCCACGCTGGACTCCTGTGCAGAGAGCATGGGGCGAACCATCATGTCCGTGAGCAGCCTGGATATCTTCGTCTGGACAGCAGTCGTCGCGTCCGGCGGGATGTGCTTGAACTCATACTCCCAGAAGTAGAGCACGTCCTCGTCTGTCACGTTTTCCAGGATTGACGCCCTGAAGGAAGGGTCCGACATTATCCTAGAAAAGTCCCTAAGTGTCGCGTTGTCGCCGCGTGCGTCCTTTACAGCGAGCAGAGAGTTCTTAGCTATCATCTCTAGCCTAGGACCCCAGAAGGCCTCGTATATCTTCTGGAGGGCGCCGAGGAAGACCTCTATCTCCATCCCCTTCTGCACGCCCGAAATGCTCTGGAGGAAGTTGAACTGAACCACCCTCCCGAAGTCGTAGGCAGTCGTGGGGTCAATGTAGACCACGTCCTTCCAGCGCTCCGGCGGAATGTGGGTGAGCAAGTTCCTTGCGAGGTCGCCATGGGGGTCCACGCAAGCAAAACCTATCCCGTCCCTGAGGTCCTGGAGCATCTGGTAGAGCATTAGGGTGCTCTTCCCCATGCCGGGACTTCCCACGACGATCGTGTGCCCCCTCTCGCTCTTCTTTATGCCAACGGGCACCTGGCGGCCCATCATGTCCTTCCCCATGCCGAAGATCAGGGTATCTCGAGCTTGGTGCTGCGGTTGCTGTTGCTTGACCTGGTGCTGGGGATTAATCTGCGCCGGCTTTGTATTGCCTTTTCTGAAAATTTTCGGCAGCACCATCACACCCACCCTCCCTTGCGAATCAACTCCTTCGAATCTTCGTCCAGGCCTCTGAGGGTTGCGTCGAAGCATCGCCTGTGGACGACCTTGTTCAAATTTGGGGGCGCGTAAGCCGGTTCGCCGCAGACCTCGCACTTGTGCTCGCAGATTAGCCCTGCAAGCTTTTCGTAGACGAGATCCCTGTCGCTTTTCCTATCTTCGACTACATGCGCACCCTTGACCTTCCTAACGTAATCTGGGAGGCAAATCCCATCACTCGGGGCTGGTTCGCCCCTTGAGCGCATCCACTCGTTGAAACGGGTTTCAAACGGAAAATCGATATTGAATGCAAGGATGGACTTGTTATCCTCAACGCATTGGGTGCAAACAGGGGCGACTTCCCCGCGCGCGGATGTGAAGAGCTGTGCATGTTTTTCGCAAGCCGGCTCCCTGCAGTTTATGCAGAAGCATGCCGCCGTTTCCCCGCAAATATGGCATTTTAGGCCGTGAGAGGAGAATTCCCTCTGCCGCTCTCTCCACACCTCTCGAATGCGTTTTACCGGATGCTCCCTCCAGTCGAGATAAAACCTGAGGCGTTTCCTATGCTCTTTCTCTGGGTTGAATTTGCATACGGGGTTAAAATAAAAACTGCTGTGCTGCCACTCCATAGCGATCACTCCGGCATGAGGCGTTCCTTAGGCTCGTATGTGTCTATTTTATGTCCGCCGGTTTCGTACAGAGCGCGCATGTACGCCTTCGCGTCTATCGTCCCAAGCCTCGCCTTCGCGTCTTCGTATGCGAGCTTAAGCGCCTGCCTTGTCTCGCTCAGCCAGTCCTTCGACCTTGCGTCAAGACCTTTTATGAAGTGCTCAAGCACCCTCCTGTCCTTTTTATCTTGGAGGTTCAAAGAACGCCCGTATTTCGTGGCATACAGGAAGTTGGCTGCCTCCTCCCTCGGAAGGTTGCGGAAGTCCTCCCCATACATTTGGATGAGGGATTCCCCGTCCTTTATGAGCTGTTGGCGTCCCGTTGGGTTTGTCTTCCAGTTGTTGACGCTTTTCAGGTTGGCCTGGAATGATTCTATGTGTCGCCTGAAGTTTCCCTGCAGCTCGCCTAGCTCGCCGATCCCAACCCCTTCAGTAAGCTTCTCGGACACGTAACTATCCGCAGCGGTTTTTCCCACGCCGAAGAGCCCTCTGGCGAACGAGCCCATCATGGAAGTGCTGCCCAAAGCTCCCATCGCTCCAGCTTTCGCCCCCTCCCACAAGAGCCTCGCGCGGGAAACACCTTCTGGAGCTATGTGGGCAGCCGCCCCTAGTGTACCGCCAACTGTTCCCGCGGGCAGGGCGAAGGCCTGCGAAGCTAGGCCTGCGATCGGGGCTGCGATGGCCCCCGTGATAGCGAGCCCGGCGTGCCTGAACACGCCGCCGAAGAGTGGGGCGAGGACGGTTGGAACCATCCCAACAATTAAGAGAGTTCCTAAACCCGTGAGCCATGCGACAAGGCCAGGAGGGTTGGGCTTTATGACCTCGTATGCGAACCTGAAGAAAGTCGAGACTAAAATCGTGACGAGCATGAATCCGAGCAGGGAGTCCGTTAGAGCTTCACCGACGCGCCTCGTGAGGGGGATGAGGGTGAAAATCAGCGCGAGGGGCAAAATCGTCGCAAGGACCGCGGTCCCAAAAAACCTGAAGAACCCCATTATCGCCGCGCTGAAAACTGAAATGAGGGTGATGGTGAAGAAGACGAACCTGAGGAGCCAGCCTACGACGGCCTCTTCAAGGACGCCTCCCGCCAACGCGGGGGCCGAGGCTGCACCTATAACTTTTTCGACGATTTGCTTGACCGTGACCGACGGATCGCTCGGGTCCTTGAGGATCATCCCCTCGTTCACAGCGTTAAGAGCGCTTGCGCCAAGGTTGTAGACGAGGGGAAATATGAGGATAAGAATGATGAACATCACGGATTCCGAGATCATGCGGTGGGCCGTGCCCTCGCTCACAAGCCTGAACTGCTCGGAGACGTAAGACAGGCCAACAAAAATAAACGCGATCACGAACCCGACCAGCGCGAGAAGCTGGAACATCGAGTAAAGGTTCCCCATGGCAGAAGAAATCCCCGCGAATTCGCCAGCCCCAGGATCGGCCCCCTGCATGAGCGCGTTGCCCGGATTGACGAACAGGGGGACGTGAACTGTGAGCACGTCTATCCTCAAAGAACTTGCGAGCCAGGATGCTATTTGGGGAAGTAAGGTGATCAGCAAAGTCGCTATCACGAGGCCGCCCAATGTAACTAAAACTGGTGCAGCCGCTAGCAAAGCTATTCCGCGCCTGTCGCCCCTAAAGCGCCTAAACCTTTCCATTTTCATCGAGAGGTACCTGATTTGCACCCCTTTAAAAGGAGTATGAAACATTGTTCCATTATGCAAAAATCGACAAAATGAGCCAGTAGAGGTCACCTAAGCTCACGGCAACGAGCAGGCCAGCCGCGAGGACGGGGGCGAAAGGCACCCCAATTTTAATTTTGATTTCATCCTCGATCTTTCCCTGGCTGACGAGCTTCTTCAACTCTTGTATCTCTTCATTCGTCAAACCTGCCGCAGACCTAGGGTTCGTGAAAGTGCGATCATATTTCGGCCTTGAAAAAACTGCGGTGAGGCTGAACTTATCTACCCTTTCAATTTTCCCGTCCTTTTCAAAAATTGTCTCCGCCGGGATCGCGCCTTCTTTGAGTTCCGTGATTCTTACGCTCCTATAAAACACGCCCCTTCCCCTTAGCTTGCAGAGGACAACGTAAAATGGCAGTATGAGAGCCACGATGATCAAGCTGTTGAAAAATATCGTCAAGGGGAAAAGCAGGTAGCCAGAGTAAGGGGCTGGAAGGAGAGATGACGAGTATGAAGGAATTAAAGCCCCGAATGCCGCGAAAAGCTTCACGTCGCCCCCGGCCCACCCTCCTGCCAGCCAGAGCAAGTAGCCAATCCCGAATGAAAGAGCAGTACCCACTAAACCTGAGAGTGCGAGAGCCATGTCCGACTTGACAACGCCAACAACAAGGTGAAAAAAGACACCGAACAAAATCAGCGGATAAGTCAGCTTGTCGGGAATTATCCTACTCTTAAGGTCAGTATAGCTCGCGACGATCGCGGCGGAAATTGCGAGCGCGGCTGGGACAAGTTCAATCATTTTGGAGCCTCCTGATCCTCTCCCCCAGGCTCGGGTGAGAAATCCTGTAAATAAGTCCGCCCTCCCTGTAGCGCCGCCTTATCTTCTCAAGCGTGCTCAGCATTGCCCGCCTCGAAACCCTTTCCGCGGCGAATTTATCGGCCTCGAACTCAAACCTCCTGTGAAAATACAGGGTGACGAACCCGACCAAAAAAGTGGCTGGTAAAAACAGCAGGCCTCCGAAAAGCTCTCTTGTCGCTGCGAAGGCAATGGAAAGCAGGACCGCTGAAGACGCGAGGTCTTTGAGGAAGTGTTTCAGTTTCACGTGAGCGACTTCGTGGAGCCAAATACACGTGATTTCGTCAGCTGTCAAAAAAGAGAGAAAAGCGTTGGGAATTTCGACTACGCCTCCGAACTTTGCTGATATGTTGGGCAGGAAGGGCAGGCCTACCGAGATATCTTTGTCGGCGAACCTCGGCTTCAGGTTAACCCCTAGCTCGGCGGACTCCCTCTCGAGGAGTGCTGACAGCTGGCTGTCCATGCTCTCAGCGCAGAAACCGCTTCGCCGGGCCGAACATCAAGCCGCCGATTATCAGCCCTGCGACTATCGCTATTCCTCCGACGATCTGGAGAAGACCTATGACCTTGTCGATGATCGCGCCCATTTCTTCAGGCAAAACTTTCCCCTGCGCCAAGGCCTCGTCGTATGAATTTCCGATGTAGTAGACAACCTTGCCCCCTATCACTTCCCTCTTGAGGTTCGTGATATAGCTCACCAGCGGGAATGCCGCGACGATGAGCACGCCCGCAATAACGCACCCCGCCAAAACCCGCTGGGCCGCCGACTGCTCCTGGGGCGACTCCGCCCTCATGAACCCTGTGGCTCGGTGAAGTAGTGCAAGGAAGCCGACCACTGCAGTTATTAAAACTATTGCGTCAATCATTCTTCTCACCCCTGAGTATGGTGGTGTGGCCGCACTTCCTGCAGTACCACTCCTTGAGGTTCAGGTTCTCCTTGTTTCGCCTGATGTAGCCGTACTTGCTTCCACATTTCTCACACTTCGGCTCTTCCATTTTTCTCACACGATTGAGTGTGCACAGAAAAGGGGTATTTAAGGAGTATGAAACTGTGTTCCATGGCATGAAACTCTGCTTCATACTGCTTAAATATGGGTTCCCCAGTGCTGTACTCCTCAGATGGCGATGGGGCGGAGAAGTGTCAAGAGCAGGCTGCCTAAGCTCGGCAAGAGGGGCGCGGTCTCGCCGTACACGGCGGTGATAATCGCGTTCATATTCTTCCTCTTCGCGGTCTTTTCGATCTGGGTATACGGCTTCGAGGCTAGGATGTTCGCCGCGGACCTCTACAGGATGGACATCCTCTACAACCAGATGAGCGAGAGGCTTGTGGCAACTTACGACGGCGAAAACCTCAGGATAAAAAACATGAGCTGGACCCACCCCAACGGGACCGTGACTTCACGGGTCATGTACCTGATAATCTACGATCTTGAGAACTACAAAAGGGGTGAAACCCCGTGGCCCGGGCCGGCGGCCTTCTACAGTTTTGACCCCCCGCTCGTGATTTACAACAGGGATGAAAAGGTCGTGAAGATCCCCAAAGAAAACCTTAACGGCGGGAAGTTCACGGCGCTTGATATTTGGACCGCATACGCGAGAAGGTTCGTGGTGGCGATAAACATCCCGCCCCCTCCGCCGCCGCCCCCGCCGAACTTCGATTTTTCCGTCTCGCTCAGCCCTAACTCAGGATCCACGCCTCAGGGAGGAAGCGTGAGCTCCACGGTCACCGTGACGCTCGTGAGCGGCACCACCGACGCGGTATACTTGTCGGCGGATAACCTGCCCCAGGGCGTGAGCGCGACTTTCAACCCGGATGTTGGAAACCCGACATTCACGAGCTCTCTCACCGTCGCCACCTCGACATCCACGCCGACCGGGACCTACCAGATACGAATCATAGGGAACTGCAGGGGATTGGTTAGAGAGAACACATACACGCTCACCGTGACCTCGGCTGGCGGAGGTGGCGGCGGTGGAGGCACCTACTACAACCTCACCACGTCCTTTGATCCCACTTCCGAAGCAGGAAGCGTCTCGCCGGTTGGAGGTTCCTATCCTGCTGGGTCGCAGATCACTCTTCGCGCCGATAGAAACCCCTACGCGAGCCTTTACTGGTCGTTCAGGAACTGGAGCGGCAACATAACTTCGACTGAAAATCCCGTGACGATAACGATGGACGGGAACAAGTCCGTGACGGCGGTTTTCAAGGCGATAAACGGCAGCGTCAGCCTGATAAGCAACGGAAACGGCGACGGGGGGATGAGCCCTGGGGAAACTTGGACTTACAGGGTGACGATCACGTCGTACAATTATAATGGGCCTATTGTATTTTCAGCGAATTATCCTGATGCGTATGTAAATGTTAAATTTTCTACAGCTAATACAGATATATTAAGTGGAGGTTCTGTAAGCACTGACATGAGTGTGACACTTAGAAGTGCAGATGCCGATGTTTTCTTCGTTACCGTTTATGCAAACGAAAAATTTCAGAATGACGTCTTTTGGGGCAAAGTGATAGGACCGATAACTGTTTATCGCTAATCGATTTGGTACATTTTGAGAAGAGCTATCCATATCGCGTTTTCCTCTTCGCCTACCCACTTTTCAATTAGAGAAGCAGTATTTTCAAGATACATCTCCAATATGCTTTTCGTACTGAAATTACAAGTCCCTTTGTTTTCTATTGCTATTCCGATACCTGAGTAATTTTTTGTTTCAAAAATGCCGGTTTTTAAAGTGAGATCTGACAGCACCTTTTCAGCATCCTCTGGTGAAAGCCTTGCATACCCTTCAACTGTCAAAACTTCTCTCGGGTAGAGTTCAGACAAATAAAATTGGAAATCTGTCCAAGAATTTTGAACATTGAGCGTGTAAAAATAATCCTCTATCTCAGATTTTCTAATTTCTATGATCGGAGGTTCTCTTCTACCCCCCAGCAGTGCCACAACTTCGCCTGCGTTCAAAATTCTGGCGCTCTCCTTGGAAATTAGTTTACCTTCGCTTGAAAATATTTCATTCTCAGGCTTGATCACGAAGTTCTTGAACTCAATTTCATTCTCGTAGTAAATGTTGATCACTATATTCTCAGGAATAAGGGGGTGTCTCTTAATATTAGGACCCACGCGAAAATTCGGGTCGTAGTAGGTCGGGAGAGGTATTTCAAATGTTTCGTAAGAATGAAATTGACTATTCTCAGCGGGTCTCTCAATCGGCCCTCCCCACGACGTGCTTCTGATGCCAATCGCAACGAACCACCTTACCAGGACTTCGTT
>Ga0080004_1147677_pt1 | contig 44242 bp, 42 predicted proteins | sample WasSprMetagenome_FD_69207 | JGI IMG/M metagenome (GOLD analysis project Ga0080004, IMG submission 69207) | Sulfidic aquatic microbial communities from Washburn Spring, Yellowstone National Park, USA - WS (SPADES assembly) (version 2) | ecosystem: Environmental > Aquatic > Thermal springs > Hot...
GGTGTATCCATATCTGCAATAATCATGGTATCAATTCCTCTTTCCATTTCACCAAGGACAAAATGTCCTGCTACTTCAGAACATGCTCTTACACATCTTCTGCATAGTACACAGCGATTATGATCCATAAGTATGAAGGGATGAGAATTGTCTACAGGGAATTTCCTCTCGTAAGTAGGAAACTCAAAGTGATCTAATCCAAATTCGTATCCCAGATCTTGAAGTTCGCATTCACCTGTGACTTCACAATACATGCAATAGTGATTCCTTTCTGTGAATAGTAGCTGTAGAACAAGTTTTCTTGAATTGATTACATTAGGTGTATCAGTTTTTATGTCCATGTTTGGCTCTACTGGAGTTGTACAAGCGGTTTTCAAAACGCCCCTATCTTCTACTACACACAATCTACATGAGCCTTGAGGCATCAGTGGTTCATAATGGCAAAGTACAGGTACGTGTATACCAAGTTCCTTTAAAACTTGGAGCACAGTTTTACCAGGAGAAACTTCTACCTCATTTCCATTTACTTTAATCTTGATGTTCTCCATAGTTCACCCTCTCTCTTTTAAAATTTCATTATCATATAAGATACCTTCAAGATCTTTATAAATTCTTAAATTTTGAATTCTATAAATATCTCCATAACAATTCTCAATTTCAGGAGAAAATGGAAGATTCCCTAAATATTTTATTTCTAATTCTTTGCATTTTTTTAAGATAAAATCAGAGATTGAAAGTTTCATATTCTCTAAAAGACCTAAAATTGAGCACTCTTGTGTTTTTAAATATTTTATGAGTTTCTCAACAGTTTCCATAGATATTTTTGATGAGTTTGTTACTAATAAAAAATTTAATCTTTTTAAAAATTTAATAATATCTAATAAGGCTTCTCCCATTCCAGGAGGCATATCAATAAGTAAATAGTCTAAACTATTCCAATTAGTTATTGTAAAAATCTCCAAAAGAGTATTTGTAAATTCATATCCTCTCATAACCAGTGGATTATTATTAGTAAAGTAAATAATTGACATAAATTTAATGCCTTTAATATTAACTGGCTCTAATCCAAAATTCTCATTTGGTTTTAAATTCTCAGCACCTAATATAACATGACAAGATGGACCATAAAAATCCAAATCTAAAAATCCTACTTTATAACCGTTATGCGATAGGATTAAAGAGATTAAAGAAGATATTGTACTTTTTCCTACCCCTCCTTTCCCACTACTTATTACCCATATATTTTTAATTTTCTCTAATCTTTTTTCAATATAATATTTACGTGGATCAATTGGTTTCATGATATATCCTCAACCCATACTCCTCTTCCTTCTTCAATTTCAAAATCAGCACTTCTACAATTTGGACAGTGAATATAAACATGAATTGTTTCAGGTATAAAATGAATAGCTTCCTTTTCATCCTCTGAGAGACTATCAAAACTTTCTTTATATGCCCATTTATAATCACATGAGTTACAATGAAGAATAGCAGGATGAATATTATACTTTATCTTTACATTTTCAAGTATTGTCCCCTTTGATATCTCTTTTAGAGCAAAGTCAAAAATCTCTAAATCTATTTGCTGAATCTCTCCCACTTTAATAGAGACAAATTCAATTTTGCTCAATTTTTTTTCTTGAGCTAACTTATTACACAAATTAAAAATTGATTCAGCTAATGCCCATTCATGCATAAAATCTCCCATATTTTAAAAGAAAAATTCTAAAAAATCAAGTAATAAATTAGAGACAAGTTTTAAGATCTTGCTATTTTTAATAATTTATGTTATAATTTTTACAGACCAACCAGTCGGTTTTTATTAGAAAAATATGAAAAGACAAAAAAGAAAAGAAGAAACTAAAGAAAGAATTCTAATGATTGCTTCAGAATGTTTTTCTGAAAAAGGATACGATTCTACAAGTGTTGAAGAGATTTGTAAAAGATCAGGTATAAGCAAGGGTGGATTTTTTCATCATTTTCCTACAAAACAAGCATTATTTTTAGAAATTTTAAATAATTGGCTTTCTAATCTTGATAAAGAGATGGAGAAAATAATTGAAGAATCTGAAAATGTCTATATTGCTCTAATAAGACTTAGTGGGATTATGAAAAAAGTTTTAAAGGATTCCTATGGACATTTACCTCTATTCTTAGAATTCTTAAGTAAGGCTGAAAAGGATAAAGAAGTATGGAAAGAAATTATCTCACATTTTAAAAGATATAGAGAGTATTTTAGAGAACTTATTAAAAGAGGAATTGAAGAAGGAAGCATTAAGAAATCTGATCCATCCATTCTTTCCCAAATAATTGTTTCTTTTTCAATAGGAGTTCTTTTACAAGAACTATTAGATCCAGAAGGATATAACTGGGAAAAAATTTCAAAAAAGGGAATAGAATTTATTTTAAGTGAGGTGAGAAAATGAAAATTTTTTTAACAGGAGCCTTTGGTAATATAGGAAGATATACATTAGAAGAATTGTTAAGAAGAAATCACTATGTTATTTGCTTTGATATCAAGAATAAGAAGAATGAAAAGATATTTAGTGAAATAAAACATAGGTTTAAAAACAATTTAGAGGTATTTTGGGGAGATTTGAGAAAAATAGACGATTTAGAAAAAGCAATTCCAAATGATATAGATGCAGTTGTACATTTAGCATTTATTATTCCCAAATTATCATCAACAGGTATAGAATCTGAAAAGGCACCTGAATTATCAAGAAAAATTAATGTGGGTGGAACTGAAAACCTTGTTAATGTTTTAAAGAAAAAAAACAGAAATGTAAAAATTATTTTTACATCTTCTCTTCATATATATGGAAGAACACAAGATAAAGAACCACCAAGAAAAGTTTGGGAAATTCCAGAACCAATAGAACATTATTCCTTCCATAAAATAGAATGTGAAAATATTATAAAAAATTCAGGACTTTCTTTTTGTATATTTAGACTTTCTGCAGTTTTACCTATTAATATTAGGCTTGATAAAGGAATGTTTGATGTTCCATTGGAAAATAGATTTGAATTTGTTCATGTAAAGGATGTAGCAACCGCTATAGCAAATGCGTTGGAAAATAATGAGGTTTGGGGTAAAGTTTTACATATCGGTGGAGGAAAAAGATGTCAATTATATTATAAAGACATAGTAGAGAAAGTACTAAAAACCATAGGTATAGGAATGCTTCCAGAAGATGCTTTTACCAATATTCCTTTCCCTATAGATTGGTTAGATACAGAAGAGAGTCAAAAACTTTTATCTTATCAAAAAAGAACCTTTGAAGATTATCTCATGGATATGAAAAAAGCCTTAGGACTAAAAACATATATTATTAAAGCTTTTAAACATATTATAAGGATGTGGCTTCTTTCTCACTCTCCCTATTATAAAGAAAGAAAATTTATAAAAAGATTGAGAATAAATTAATATTATTCTATTTTTATTCTTACACCTTCTTCAGAAGAAATGTATCCTGCATAAATTACCTTTACTGTATCTTTTGCAAGCTCAAAGTCTGATAAAGGTTCTTTATCATTTATTATGCATTCTGCAAAATCTTTTATTTCTTGAGGATATCCTCTTATCCAATCTTCATCAGGTGTTGGGAAAGTCCAACCTGCTTTTGTCTCTATCTTTTCTGCAATATATTCATCTCCCCAAATTTCGTGTTCTGGAGCATAAGCCATTATAGTATTGTTAGGAGTTATATTCCCATATAGAACTCCTCTTGATGTAAAAACCTGAACAAGATTTTTTACTCCTCCAAGACTTGTATCTGATGAAAAAACTATTCCCTTTGAGCCATCCTCAAAAGTTATTATTAAACAGGACCAGTCTTCCACATCATACCAATTTGAAAACATATAATGTTTTTCCTCTTTTTGAACCTCAGGAATTTTTGTTAAATTTCCTACTTCTCCAATAACAAATAATGGTTTTATAGGTTTTCCATATTTTAATTTACCCTCATAGGATTTTAGATGTAAAACTAATCCTACAGGATGGGATCCCATTCTTAAAAGACTTCCTCCACCTGCTGTCTTCCATCTACGAGAATAACTTGCATGAGAGCCAGAATGACTTTCTTCAGCTCTTATTTCAATAATATGCCCTTTACTTGCCGAGATTAATCTCTTAATCTTTGCTACTACTGGGGAATATACAAAATTTTCTGCATAAAGAAATTTAACATTATTTTCTTTAATAGCTTTTTCTATTTCATTAACCTTCTCTATAACCTTTTCAAACATATGTCTTTTTGAAATCTTTCCAACTTCTTCCTCATTTGTATCTTCACCAAAATATCCTGTTAGAGGTTTTTCACAGATAATATGCTTTTTAGCTTTTGCAGAATCAATTATTATTTCTGCATGAAGATTTGTAGGTACACATATATCTACTGCATCAATATCTTTATCCTCTAATAACTCTTTATAATTTTCATATACTTTCTTAATACCAAACTTCTCAGCAAATTCTTTCGCATGTTCTACTTTTCCTGCACAGACACCTACTATATCAAAAAGATGTGAATATTCTCTATAAGCTGAGATATGTATGTGTGCTGAAAATCCAGCTCCAATTAAACCTAATCTTATTCTATTCATATCTACGCCCCTCCCACTTTTGGTCTATATCTAAATAAGGCAGTAAGCAGAGTTGCTATTATAAGAACTATGCAAATAGGACGAGTAAAGAAAGGAGTTATATTTCCATTAGTTAAAATTAATGCTCTTCTAATATTTTCATCTGCCATAGGTCCAAGAATAAAACCTAATACAAAGGGAGCTGCAGGGTATTCCATAATTCTCATAAAATATCCAACTATGCCAAAAGATAACATTACTATAATATCAAATACTCTTACATTAATAGCATAAACTCCAAGGACGCAAAGTATAAATATAATTGGCATAAGAATTGCAGTATCTATAGTAAGTACTCTCAAGAAAATTTTTGTAAGAGAAAGTCCAAATATAGTCATAATGACTGTAGCAAAAAGCATCATAGCAGCTGCCTCATAAATAAATTTAGGATTTTCTACAGGAAGAAGAGGACCAGGTCTTAAACCATGAAGCCACATTGCAGCAAGAAGAACAGCAGCAGGTGCACTACCGGGAACTGCCAAAGTCAAAACAGGAATAATAGCTCCTCCTACACATGCATTATTCCCTGTTTCTGCTGCAATTAATCCTTCCAAGGAACCCTTTCCGAATTTTTCAGGTTCTTTACTTCCTCTTTTTGCAAGATCATAAGATACCCAAGCAGCAACATCTTCTCCTACACCAGGAATAACACCAATGATAACACTGATAATCCCAGATCGGATAATATTCCACCAATTTTTTATAAGTAAAGGGATCTGAGGAAGAGCTCTTCCCTTTAGTTCTACTACCACCTCTCTTTTTCCATAATCTCTTATACTACTTAAAATTTCAGGAATACCATAAACTCCAACAAGAACAGGAATTAAAGAGAAACCTCCCATAAGTTCTAATCTTCCAAAAGAATATCTTGGATAAGAACTAATTCCCTCCATACCTACTTGGGATAACAATAACCCTAAAAAACCTGCAATCCATCCTTTAAGAGGATCCTTAGGAGCAGTTAATGCACCACAAATAGTTATTCCAAAAATAGCAAGCCATGCAAATTCCCATGAACCAAACTTTAAAGCAATTTGTCCTAAAAGAGGTGCTATTGTAAAAATAGATAAAACACCTATAAGAGAACCAATAGCGGAGGCAGTTGTAGCTGTAACAAGAGCTGTAGCACCTTGTCCTGATCTTGCAAGGGGATACCCATCAAGAGTAGTTGCAGCATTTGCAGGGGTACCAGGAATATTGATAAGAATAGCAGAGCGAGATCCTCCATATATTGCACCTACATACATACAAATAAGCATCACGATGGCAAGTTCAGGTGGAAAACCAAAAGTAAGTCCTGTAAGAAGAGCAACCCCCATAGTAGCTGTAAGTCCTGGAAGAGCACCTATAATTATTCCAAGAAGGGTAGCCCATGCGGCATTAAAAAGTATAGTTGGTGTAGTAAAATATTTAAATAATGCCTCTAAAAGCCATATTAAACCTTGCATAAAATTACCTCCTTATGGCATAGGTATAAGGAAAAGCCTTGAGAAAAGCGTAATTATAACGAAAGTAGATATTATAGAGACTATTAATAGAAGAAGTGGCTTTTTTCTATAAAAGAAGAAAGAAAAAGAAAATATAAAAAGGAAAGTTAAAATATAAAAGGGAACTTTTCTAATAAGATAGACAAATATTAGCATAAAAAGAAGAGTTATTAATAGATTTTGATTTTCTTTTTTTCTAAAAAAACTTTTAACAAGTTTTATATCATTTTTAAAATCTGAAAGTTTAATTCTTGATCTTAAAATAAGATATATAGACAATATAAACAGAACTGTTGCAAGAAATATAGGAGTAATCCCGGGATGTGCATAAATTCCATACGCAGGATCAACTGGCATCTTAAATGCTGTAAAAATAAAAAATAGGCACAAAATACACAAAACTATACCTGTTACAAAATCAGCTTTCCTCATTTCATTTCCCTCCAGAAATGGGGCTCATACGAGCCCTTAACATCTTATTTTTTTCTTGGTATGTTAAACTTCTCAGGAGATACTTTTGCTATACCTTGATCATAAAGGAGCCAACATAATCTTGATGCTATCTCCTCGTTTAACTCATCAGCTTTTTTACCATAAATACAAACCTGTGTTAGTCCGTTTTCATCTGCATATTTTTTCACTGTATCTGAATATGCTGATTTAATAAATACTCTTGTTACAGTATCAAGAACTTCCTTAGGAACATCTTTAGGAATTAGAATACCAAAATAAGCTCCTGTTTCAGGATAATCTGGATAATATGTCTTTATTGATGATATTCTACCATAACCAGAAATAACTATAGAGGTTTTTCCAAGAGTTGCAAGTGCCCTTAATTTTCCAGCCCTAAGCATTGGGGTTACTTCCATTGAAAGCTGCATAACTACTTCTGTCTCTCCGCCTACTGTAGCAACAACAGCTGGAGCTCCCCCTGCATAAGGAACGTGTCTATACTTTATACCAAAATACATAGAAAAAATTTCTACTGCAAGATGACCAGCACTTCCTACTCCTGCTGATGCTACAGTAACTTCTCCAGGTCTTTTTTTCATCTCTTCTACTAAATCCTTTACACTTTTATATTTTGAATCTGGTCTTACGCAGATTACATTAGGAGCATATATTACCCAAAAAGTAGCCCAATCTCTATGTGTAACATCAAAATATCCTAAAACAGGATACTTAACAACATCCACCACTGCGTTTGCAGCCCATGTATAACCATCATGGGGAGAATCCCAAGCATTTTTCATTCCGATAGAACCTGCAGCCCCAGGAGTATTTACTACTACAATCTTTTGCCCTAAATATTTCTCCATCTCACTTGCCAGAGTTCTTGTAGTTAAATCAGTGGAGCCTCCTGCTGACCAAGGAACAATTACAGTTATAGGTTTTACTGGTTTCCATTCCGCAGATAGAATAGGTATTGATATTAAAGAAATAATAAGAAGAAGGCTTAAAACTAATTTTTTCATTTTTCCATACCCCCTCTATATTTTAGATTTAATTTAAAAATTAAAATTTTATCTCACCTCCCTATTCAAAATCATTCTCTAACACTACCTTTAAAGCCTCCCTCTTTTTCATTACCTCTAATCCTTCATTTACTTCTTTTAAAGAAAATTTATGGGTAATGAACAAAGAAAAAATATCTTTATTCCTTAAAATAAATGATACTGCTTTGTAAAGATGACTACCTTCACTAACCCATATCCCCTGAATGGTTAAATTCTTATATGCAATCTCATATATATCAATTGGAATTTTCTCTTGTGGTGTTGAAACACCTACTATAAGATAAATACCCCCTCTTCTCAAAAGATCAATTCCTTCTAAAATTGCATTACTATTTCCTGTGGCCTCTATAACTATATCTGCACCTCTCCCATGAGTTATATCTAATATCTTCTGTTTTCTCTCTTGTATAGAAAATTCATTTCTATCAATAACTAAATCTACTCCTATCTTCCTTGCTATATCTAATCTTTTTGAAGATCCAGATATAAGGATAGTATTTTCAGCTCCAATATATCTTGCTAAAACACAAGAAAACATCCCTAATGGTCCTCCACCTTGTATTACAACTGTTTTGCCCATAAGATTATTGCTTAAGAAATCAAAGGCATGAACTGCTGTAGCTCCTGAACAACCTGCTAAAACCATTAGAGAAGGATCAGAATCTTTGGGAAGTTTTATTATCTCTGTTTTTTCTTCTAAAATTATATATTCGCTAAAAGCGCCAAGAAGATAAGGGTATTCTCTGCAACTTCTGTTTATTCCATAAACCTTTCTATAAGGACAAAGATAAGATTCTTTTGCAACTTTACAATAAAAACACTCTCCACAAGCAATTCCTCTATTCCAGATAATTAAATCACCCTTTTTTAGTATCTCATCATTTAAATCTTTCTTCTCTCCATTGATTTCTATTATTTCCCCTACCCCTTCATGACCCAAAATTATAGGTAAAGGCACTCTTGGATCTTTTCCTTCAATCATATATAAATCAGAACCACATATTCCTGAAAAAAGAATCTTTACCAATAATCCATTTTTAGGAAGCTCTGGTATATCAAATTCTCTTAAGATTAAGGGTTTCTTAAACTCTTCAAGAACCATCGATCTTGATTTCATTAAAGTTCCCCCTTCAACATTTTAAATATTTATAGGTAAACCCTATATTTTATAATTTTAAAATCTTTTATTGCATATTAGTAAATTTTATTGCAAATTTTACACAATATTTTAAAAACCTTTTAAAGCTCTGTCAATAGTTGTAAGCAAGATAGCTTAAAAATTTTTTGTTATTTAATGTAAATAATATTTAAAATATACCGAACAAGAGAAAAAGGGAAAAACTATTTAATTTTTTAAATTAGACGGCAATTAATTACCGTATACCTTATTAAAAATTAGATATTGACAAATATAATAGTAAGATATAATATATTAACATTTAAAATTACTAGGAAGGGGGTGATATATGATATTATTTTAATAAATGTTAAAAATGAACTTTAATAAACAAATCTTAAAGGAGGGAAAAAAATGGCAAACAGCTTTCCAAAAACCAAAGAAGAAGTTTTAAAGTATATTAAGGACAATGACATTTATTTTGTGGAGATTTGGTTTACAGATGTATTAGGATACCTCAAAAGTTTCACTATAACAGCCCATGAATTGGAGAAAGCCTTTGAAGAAGGATTAGGATTTGATGGTTCATCTGTCAGAGGATATACAAGGATAGATGAAAGTGATATGATTGCTTTTCCAGAGCCAGAGACTTTTACAATTCTTCCCTGGAGACAAAAGGATATAAAAGTAGCAAGAATGTTTGCGACAATAGTTGAACCAAGCGGAAAACCCTTCGACGGAGATCCAAGAAACGTACTTAAAAAGATGCTAAAGAAAGCAAAAGATATGGGATTTACTTACTATGTTGGCCCTGAATTAGAATTTTTCTATATTAAATCTCCAAGTACAAATCCTGAAGTACTTGATTGGGGTGGATATTTTGATTTAATACCTCGAGACGAAGCTATAGACCTTAGAAATCAAACAGTTAAAATGCTTGAAGATATGGGTATAACCGTTGAATTTAATCACCACGAAGTTGCCCCCTCACAGCATGAAATAGATTTTAGATACTCAGAAGCTCTTACAATGGCAGATATAGTTATGACCGCAAGATTAGCAATAAAAGAAGTAGCCTATTTAAATGGTGTATATGCAACTTTTATGCCAAAACCCTTCTTTGGACAGAATGGTTCTGGTATGCATGTTCATATGAGCTTATTTAAAGATGGAAGAAATGCCTTTTTTGATCCAAATGATAAATACCATTTATCACCAATTGCAAAACATTTTATTGCTGGGCTTTTGAAGCACGCAAAGGAAATCACATTAATTACTAACCAATGGGTAAATTCCTATAAGAGATTAGTACCAGGATATGAAGCACCAGTTTATATTTCTTGGGCTATGAGAAATAGGTCTGATCTTATTAGAGTACCAATGTATAAACCTGGAAAGGAAGAGGCAACAAGAATTGAATATAGAGCTCCTGATCCAGCTTGCAATCCTTATCTTGCCTTTGCTGTAATGCTGGCTGCAGGGCTTGAAGGAATAGAGAAAAAATATCCTCTTCCAGATCCTGTTGAGGAAAACGTATATCATATGACAGAAGAGGAAAGAAGAAAAAGAGGAATAGAGAGTCTTCCAGGAAGTTTAATTGAAGCAATAGAGATAACTAAGAAGAGCGAACTTGTAAGAAATGCTTTAGGAGATCATGTATTTACAAACTTCATAGAGAATAAGAAAATTGAGTGGGACAACTATAGAAGACAAGTAACCACATACGAGTTAGAAACCTATCTACCAATACTATAAAAAAGGAGGGAGAATTCTCCCTCCTTTTTAATATGCATATAATTTTCCATAAGGTCTTTTGTTAAAGGGTATAACTTTTAAAAAGGGTTTTTTCATAATATAATCATAGTCTATATTAAAATACTCAGAAAATCTTTTAACATTCTCATCAAGAAAATCTTTATCTTCTTCATCAATTTCTAAGATTTTTCCTTCTTTTCCCAACTTATATTCAGGAATTTTTCCTCTAAAATAAATTATTCCTCCATGAATTCCTGTACTACAAAAATATCCACATAAATTCTCATCATTCTCTTCTTCCAATCCTAATATGATAATTCTTCCACCAGCCATATATTCACCTAAAAAATCTCCCGCTGTTCCACCAACAACAATTACAGGAATCTTATCTTTATATTCTTTCCTGTGAATTCCTACCCTATATCCTACATTTCCTTTTATAAAAATTTTTCCACCTCTCATACCATAACCTATGATATCCCCACATGATCCATATATTACAATTTCGCCATCATTCATAGTATTTCCAACTCCATCTTGGGCATTCCCATATACCCTTATGTTAAGACCATTCATAAAAACACCTAAATCATTTCCCGGTACCCCATAAATTTCAATAGTCCTATCTGGGAAGGTAAGCCCAGCACCAATATACCTTTGGCCATTAACATTTATTAGCTTAATTTTTTTATATCCCTCATTAAGTTTTTTCTCTATTTCTTCATTTAGTTCTTTATAATGCATTCCTTTAGCATCTATGGTAAAAGTATCTTCTATTATCCTCATTTTTAAGACCTCCATATCTTTTCTTTTCTTGTTTCTTTAGGAAGGTCTAAAAAGCCAAAGTTATCTAATAAAAGCCTATCTTTAAAATTAGAAACATCTACCTTATTTCTCATTAGATCTACAATCATACCTGTTCTGTCAAAAGAATTAATAAACATGAATCCCAAAATTTTTCCTTCCTTTATATAAATTTTTCTATATATCTTTTTTTCTTCCTCTAATCTTTTAAGAATTTCACAACCATCTATTGGATTTACTAAGCCTCCTGTCATCATATGAATATCAAAAAAGCCTATAGAATTTATAGGAAATCCACCATCATATTTTGTTTTCTCCCCTGCCATATTCAGACCAGCTATTTCACCCTGAATATATGCATTAGGAAGTATAGGTATTACTCTGTTTTCTCCTAAAATCATATCAAAGGCAGATACCACATCTCCTGCAGCATAAACATCTTGTATATTTGTCTCCATTCTTTCATTCACCAAGATCCCCCTGTTAATCTTTAATTGGGTATCTTTAAATATATCCACATTAGGTACAACACCAATAGAAAAAACTACTAAGTCTGCTGGAATTTCCTCTAAGGATTGAAGTCTTACTTTTTTAACTTTATCATACCCGATAATTTCAATTACTGAATTTTTAAGAATAAATTTTATGCCATGCTTCTCCAATTCCTCTTGGACTAATTTAGCTCCTTCATTATCTAAGATTGATCCTAAAATTCTATCTGCAAGCTCAACTACAGTAACATCACAACCTCTCTTAGTCAATGCTTCTGCAGCCTTTAACCCACTTAAGCCTCCTCCTACAACTATAGCCCTCATTCCATCACATATAACTTTATCTATTTCTTTAACATCATCAAATTTAATAAATGTAAAAACATTCTTTTTGTTAAGACCAGGGATATTAGGAATAAAAGGTTTTCCGCCTGTGGCAATTAATAGTTTATCATAAGAAATCTCTTCACCATTTTCCAAATATACCTTTTTCTTCTCAAAATCTACTCTTTCTACTTTTACCCCTAAAATGGGTTTAACTTTATATTTTTCGTAATAATTCTTAGGACAATAGTAAATTTTATCATCACTTATTTTCTTAGAAAGCCAATAAGATATCAAAGGCCTGGAATATACATGATATGGCTCATTAGATATTACTACTATCTCATTTTCTAAATTTACCTTTCTTATTCCCTCAATACACCCACAACTTGCAATAGAATTTCCAATAATCACATATCTCAATTTAATCCCTCCCTAAGCTTCTACTATCTCTAAAGCTGAATTAGGACAATTCTGAACACAAGCAGGCTCTCCAGCATCTAAGCACAGATCACACTTAGATGCCACTTTTTTATTCTCTCCCCTTCTTATAGCTCCATAAGGGCATACCAAAATACAAGACCAGCATCCCACACACTTATCCTCATCACATACTACAATTCCTGTTTTATCATCTCTATGCATTGCTCCTGTAATACAAGCTTTGGTACATAATGGATCATCACAGTGCCTACATTGTAAGGCAAAAGTTATATAATAACCTTCTTTTTCTTCTACAATAACCTTTGGCGTTGGCTTATCTTTCTTTTTGAATGCCTTTATCAAATCCTTTGTACCAGAATGAGCAAGAACACAATATACCTCACATAGATGACAACCAATACATACTTCTTCTTTAGGATAAATCCTTCTTTTTGTTTTATCTTTGGTCTCTATTATCATTTACATTCCCTCCCCTGCATGTTTTACTCCTAAAATCTCCAACTCCTTTTCCGTGAGCCCCACACCTCTCAACATAAGCCTATTCCCTCTCAAACTCTCCAAAGCATTAATTCCCATACCCCCAACATCTCTTTTATCTCATGAGACCAAGCTTTTAAGAGATTCGCAGCCCTTCTGGCTCCAATCTCAGGATTTAACCTTTTCACTAAATTAGGATCTTGAGTTGCTATCCCCCAATTACATTTGCCTGTATGACAATTTTGACAAAGATGACATCCTATGGAAATTAAAGCAGCTGTAGCGATATATACCGCATCAGCCCCTAAAGCTATAGCTTTAATTACATCAGCACTATTCCTTATAGATCCAGCCACTATTATGGATATTTGATTTCTTATTCCTTCTTCTCTTAAACGAGAGTCTACAGCAGCTAAAGCCAGCTCTATAGGTATTCCTACATTATCTCTAATTCTTGTTGGTGCAGCACCTGTTCCTCCTCTAAATCCATCAATCACTATAAAATCCGCTCCTGCTCTTGTAATACCAGAGGCTATAGCTGCCACATTGTGTACAGCTGCAATTTTTACTCCAACAGGTTTTTGATAATTTACAGCCTCTTTTAATGCAAAGATAAGTTGTCTTAAATCCTCAATAGAATATATATCATGTTGAGGGGCAGGAGAGAGAGCATCTGTACCAATAGGAATCATACGAGTAGCAGATACCTCTTCTCCTACCTTTTCCCCTGGGAGGTGCCCACCTATTCCTGGCTTGGCCCCTTGGCCAATCTTTATTTCTATAGCTGATCCTGCATATAAATAATCTATATCTACCCCAAATCTTCCAGAAGCGCACTGAACAATAGCTCTATCTTTATAAGCGTATAATTTCTTATGTAATCCACCTTCTCCTGTATTCCAATAAGTACCCATCTCTACTGCAGCCCTTGCCAAAGATTCTTGGGCATTTAAGCTTATAGAACCAAAGGACATGGCAGAAAACATTATGGGAACTTCCAATTCCAGTTGAGGAGGCATCTCTGTAATTAATCTACTTTCTTCATCAAACTCTAATTTTTCTGGTTTTCTACCTATGAAGGTTTTTATCTCCATGGGCTCTCTTAAAGGATCAATAGAAGGATTTGTAACCTGACTTGCATTTATCAAGAGTTTATCCCCAATAAATGGGATAAGGCTTATCTTTTCCCATACCTGTTAAAAGAATTCCACCAGTTTCAGCTTGCTTATATATGTCTTTTATAGCTCTTGCTGTCCATTGATAGTTTTCCCTAAATTCTAATGGATTTCTCATAATAGTAATAGCCTTTGTAGGACATAAAACCACACATCTATGACAACCTACACATTTTGAATTATCTGAAATTATTCTATCTTCTTCCTCATCATAATCATGCACACCATTAGCACATTGCCTTACACAAACCTTACATCTTATACATTTTGTTTCATCTCTTATAACTAAAAAATCAGATTCATACAGAGTCTTCATACTAACACCTCCGCTTCCTCTAAAAAGCCTACTACGGGTTCTCCTCCTTTTGGTAGATAAATCCTATCAGGATTACTACAAAGTTCTCTTATGGCTGACTCTTCAGAGGCAACATATAAGGTTTCTCCTTTTTCAGCTGCAACTAATGGTCTCAACTTTATACGATCATTAAGAGCTATCATACCATTAGAAAATCCCAAAATAATTGCAAAAGGTCCATTAAGAAGACAACTCTGGTAAACAGCCCTTATAGCTTTAAGTTTCGCCTTTTCTTCCTCGTCCATTCTTTCAATAACACTATAAAAAGGAGCAGCTAATGCCCGAGTAGCAATATCTAATGGTAGTTTATGTTTTCTAAGCAAAAGATCAATGATATAGGTTATGACCTCTGTATCTGTCCTTAATGTACATTTATATCCGAACATTTCTATATATCTAACATTAGCACCATAGGAAGAAATTTCTCCATTATGAACTACACTCCAATCTAAAAGTCCAAAAGGATGAGCTCCACCCCACCAACCTGGTGTATTTGTAGGAAAGCGGGTATGAGCTGTCCACATATAACCTTTATATTCCTCTAATCTATAAAATTCTCCTATATCCTCAGGATATCCAACCCCCTTAAATATTCCTATATTCTTCCCACTTGAAAATACATAAGCTCCATCTATTTTTGTATTTATCTCCATAACTTTTTCCACCACATAATCTTCCTCAGAAATTTCATCTTCAAGTAAATATTCCTCTTTAGGTTTTGAAAAATATCTCCATATTAGAGGTGCATGTCTTATATTTTTAACTTTTCTTGTAGGAATGCTCTCCTCATATACTATATTGAAATATTTATATAAATATTAGGATGTTTCTTCTTTTGCCTTTGTATTCTCGTAAAAAAGATGAAAAGCATAATATTCCTTTTTATCAGGATATATTCCATAACCAGTAAAACCTGCTCCAAGACCATTACCTCTCTCACGCATTACGGTCATAGCACTAACTATATGATCACCAGATGTAACTTTCCCTCGCCTATTAATGTAACCTATAAGACCACAAGCTGATGGAATCTTTATTTGCCCTTCTTTAAGCATAATTTTTCCTCCTTTCTTTTCCCCCAAACGCCTTTGTCGGGTAATATGTGGTAGGGAATTATAATTTAAAAAAATTATTTTGTCAATATCTATATTTTAAATGGGTTTAAGGCTAATGATTGCCGACCTAATAAAAAAGAAAAAAACACAAATTATAAGTAAATTAAACTTAAGTAAATTGAACTATAGATTATCTTATACTTCCTGAAGTGCCCCTTCCTTTACAATAGAATATGCAATAATCATATATCCTCCCAAGTATATTATTCTATCTATTTTAAAAAGTTCATAGGAACCAAGTATATATGAAAATATTAAGTTAGATATGGAAAGAAGAGCAATACTTAATGTTAAAAGATAATAATTTTTGGCAATTTCCCCTCCCCAAAAATGGGTGGTAATTGTTAAAAATAGAATCATAAATACTACAAGTAACATGTAATCACCAAGTAAAAATAAGATATTTATTATCTTATCCTCAAGTAGCATAGATCTATTAAGTAAGGTAGGAAGTATTCCTACTTGTAAAATTAAAACAAAAAGCAAAATTGCATTAATTACCAGAAGAAAATTTTCATTAAAGCTTAATCTAACCCTCAAGGAATTGCTTATAAATATAATAAAAAGTAAAAGAGCTACAAAATTTAATATAAATGACACAAGTTTTAACATCTGAGCGTTTTCCAATTTAAAAAATATACCAAGAAAATCACTTAAAAGATAGATAAAAAAACCTAAAAGAACAAAAAACCAACCAAGCCATAATTTTTGTTTCCTATCAATTTTAAAGAAGAAAATCAAAGCAACAATAAAAGCTAAAAATTCAACCAAAAGGTATAAAATATTAGGAATACTTTCAGGAAGTGATACGTTAAACAAGGGAAGGATAGAAAAAAGAATAACAAAAAGAAGCCCCCCAAAGAACAAAACCTCCACTAATCTAACCTTGTCTTTCATATTACCCTCCTACCCTCTCAAGATTTTCAGGATTCAAGTAGGAAAATACCTGGGACATCTCGGGACTACTTTTTATTCTCTCATAAAAATCTTTATAAACATCTATATATTTCTGATCTGACATCTTCTTTCCCCAAAGCTTAGATATCTCCAAGTTTATGTTTTTTATTAAAATAGCAAAGTCACTTACTAACTCATACCAACTCATATTGGGATTACCATTTAACAGAAATTCACCGTTATTCATGGTTATAATATCCTTTACAATACCACTATGCTCGTTATATATCTTTTCTATTATTTTTCTGATTTTTTCAGAGTAAATCCCAACACCTGTATATGTTTTCACCATATAATTTAAAAAAGAAGTAAGAATTTCAGCTATAAACTCTGTATTTCTCTCAATCTCACCAAATCTTAAAGAGGGAAGTTTTAAATCTTCTAAATCCTTTAGGGAAACAATATGAAGCATCAAAAATCCTAATTTACTATTTAAATAATTTATAAGATTTATCTTATCCTCATCTTGACGCATCTTACCATCTTTCTCTGAATAATATCCTAAATATCTCCCATCATAAAAGAGAAAGTGAAGTTTTTCAGTATTAAAATCTAAAAAGATATGACCTATCTGCCCTCTTTCCATAAGTTTTTCTATCATACCCATAGAATCAAAGATCTTAGCATCACCACTTAAAACAGGATTAATAAATAATCTAATAAGTAAGCTCTTTATGATTTCATCTTCAAGAACATATAAAGATATAGAGGAAACCCTCATCATAGCGTCAGTAACAAAAGTCTCTATAGCCTCATCATCTTGTACTAAAATAGTATCATCAGTAAAAGTAAATGCCTTTCGAGGATCACCATCTGTAATAAGTATCTGGGTAGTAATATCTCCAACCTTTCCCTCCAATACCCCATTAAATTTTTCCATATGAATCCATGCTACAAGCTCTTTTACATTAATTAGGGCAGAAGGTGTATCCTCATATATAGGTTTCCCCTTTGGAAATTTCATTTTTATGCCCCCTTAAATTAAGAATTTTAATGTTTTTTTAATCTTTATTTATTTTACCACAAAATATAATGTGTAATATAATATTTAATCATGAGACTTACAGATCTTTTTTTTATATTCTTAAAAATTGGATGGTTAACCTTAGGCGGGGGATATGTGATGATTCCACTATTCTTAGAAGAGATCGTTAAGAAAAGAAATTATATGGATGAAGAAGAATTTATAAAAGCTCTTACCTTAGCCCAACTTTTTCCAGGTCCAATAGCCTTTAATCTTGCTGTTTCTGTAGGATATAAATTAAAAAAGATAAAAGGAGCCATCATATCTGCCTTAGCGGTTGTTATACCATCCTTTGTATCTATCCTTGTAATAGCCATATTCTTTTTAAATTTTCAAAAATTAAAAATAGTACAAGGTTTCTTTTATGGTTTAAGACCTGCTATTGCCTCTGCCATGGTTCTTGCAGTCTTTGAAATTTTTAAAAAAAGAAAGTGGAATACTCTAAATTTTCTTTCTTTTCTTTTTCTATCAATAATTTTGATTGTATTTAAAATCAATCCTATTTATATAATCATATCATCTCTTATAGTAATAATCTTATGGTTATACTTGAAGAATTAGCAAAAGTCTTTTTTAAAATAGGTCTTTTGGGGTTTGGAGGCGGATATGCTATCATCGCCTTAATAAGACAATTAGTTGTAGAAGAGACAAAATGGCTTACTAACCTTCAATTCATAGATGTGGTTGCCATATCCCAAATAACTCCAGGTCCTCTTGCTTTAAATGCAGCAACTTTTATAGGTTATAAAATGGGGGGAATATTAGGGAGTTTAGTTGCAACTTTTAGCTCTGTATTAGCACCCTTTATTTTAGTATATGTAGCAACTTATTTTGTCCATAATATTGGAAAAGAAAAAGTAGATCTATATCTTTCTCTCCTTTCTCCTCTCACCTTTGCCCTTATTATGTCTGGGACTTACAGCATATTAAAAGACTCTATCTCTGATGCTTTTAGCATACTTTTATTTTTTATCTCATTATTTTTAGGGTACAAGGCAAAATGGAGTTTAACAAGAATCTTACTTTTCTCTGGAATTATAGGGGAAATCTTTTATTTACTCTTTAAATAGATTTATTGTATAGTATGTAAAAATATGGTAAAATTTAAGCAAAATATAGGCTATTTTTTAATAAGTATGAAAAAATTGGAGGGTATATAAAATGATGATCAACCATTTAGAAGATTTTCTAAAGCCATTTTCAATTATTCTGTATCCTACCTCTTTAAGAAGAATCAATGGAAATTTTTATATTTTTGTAGCAAAAACAAACAAGGAAAAAAGAATTGGATTTTTGACAGACCTTAATACTTTTTACTTGCAAGATCCTTATTTTTCCGAGAATAAAAAGATAGAAGGACTTAATCTTTATGTAAATCTATATCCATTAAATTTTGATAATTATAAAAAAATAAACAACTTTCTAAAAATATCTCCCTCCATATGTAAGAGAAACACTTCCTTTGGTACTGGAGATAGATTAGGATTAGTAACCTCAGCTCAAATTTTTGCTTTAAAAGAATATAATCTTTTCCCTGTACTTGCCCAACAATCTCCAAGAGAACTTATAAAGACCCATAGAGATTTTAAAGATGTACTTCTTAAAAGTGTATTAGGAGTTTTGGAAGCGAATTATCAAGGAGAATATGGGGCAGATGCAGATCATATAAAAGATGAAAAATATCTTTTAGAAGCTATAGATGCTGGATACACTATGTATACCTTAGATATAAGTGATCTGATACAAAAGGTATCTTCCCTTTCCCAAAAAGAATTAAAAGAAAAATTTGAGAAAATATCAAGTAACTCTAAAAAGATAATTGAAAAATATGCTGACAGAAAAGTAAAAATTTCTGAGGATCAATACTTTGAACTTTCTTATGATGAACTTTGTAAATCTGCTATTATTTATGAAAATGCTATGCCCTTTATAGAAATGGTTTATGATATCCTAAGAAGTAAATTACCTGAATTTGATATAGAGGTTTCCATTGATGAGGGAGAAAGGGCTACCACTCCAGAAGATCATATATTCGTGGTTGAATACCTACATCAAAAGGGAATTGACTTTAAGAGTCTTGCCCCTAAATTTCCAGGAGAATTTCAAAAAGGAATTGATTATCAAGGTAATATAAAAGAGTTTGAGGAATCCCTTATAAAACATTATTCATTAGCTAAAAATCTGGAAGGATATAGATTAAGTTTACATTCGGGAAGTGATAAATTCAGTATTTATAAGATCTTTTATAAAATTACTCAAGGGAATTTCCATATTAAGACATCAGGTACCAGTTGGCTTGAGGCAGTAAAAGTAATAGCAAAATTTGATCCAGATTTATTCCTAGAGTTATATAACATAGCCCTTGAAAATTTGGAGGAAAGTAAAAAAGCCTATAAAGTAGATATTAAGAAGGAAGATTTTCCAATAGAGATAAAAGAAGATCTATTAGCTTTTCTTTCCAAAAAAGAAGTAAGACAGCTTTTCCATATATCATATGGAATTCTCTTATATGAGAAGAGGGATGATATATATTCCATATTAGATAAATATGAAGAAGATCATTATAAATTTGTATACGAAAATATAAAAAGACATCTTAAGGAACTCTTTGAGGAGGGAAAAAATGTATAAAATAGCCATCGTTAATTCAAGTAGTTTTGGTAAATATTTTCCAGAACATATAGAAAGACTCAAGAAAATAGGTAGTGTAGAAAGATTTACCCTTCCTGGCGATATGCATGGGAAAGAACTGGCAGAAAAGCTTATAGGATTCAATATTATTATAGCAAGTGTAACCCCTTTTTATGATAGAGAATTCTTTGAATATAAAGATGAAACCCTGCTTATAACACGCCATGGTATAGGTTATAACAACATTGATATAAAAACCGCTACAGAGAAGGGAGTAATTGTAACTAAAGTACCAGGAGTAGTAGAAAGAGAAGCTGTAGCAGAAACAGCTATTGTCTTACTAATGGCTGTAATGAGAAAAATAAGAGAAGCATCTCTAAAAGCAAGAGAGGGTAAATGGGAAGAAAGGGCCAACTTCATAGGTTGGGAAATTAAAGATAAAGTAGTAGGAATTATAGGATATGGAAATATTGGAAGTAGGGTAGGAGAGATCCTTAAAAATGGATTTAATGCAAAAGTCATAGCTTATGATCCCAATATTTCAGATGAAAAATTAAAACAACTGGGAGTAGAACCAGTATCCCTTGAAGATTTACTAAGAAGATCTGATATTATCTCTCTTAATGCCTCTTTAAATGAAAAAAGCAAGCATATGATATCAGAGAAAGAATTTAATATGATGAAAAATGGAGTAATCATAGTAAATACAGCAAGAGGAGAATTAATGGATGAAGAAGCATTGATTAAAGCTATAAAGTCAGGAAAGGTTGCAGGCGTAGGCTTAGATGTAATGAAGGACGAGCCTCCAGATCCTCAAAATCCTCTTTTACATATGGATAATGTGGTAGTAACACCCCATATCGCTGCATATACTTATGAGTGCTTAAAAGGTATGGGAGACAAAGTAGTTTCAGATGTAGAAAAAATAGTCAATAAAGAAATTCCTGATGAAATTGTAAATAGAGATGTGTTGGAGAAATTGCCATGGAGAAAGATTTAGTTTTAGCGGTAGATTTAGGAACTACAAATATAAAAAGTGGGATTATTGATAAGGAAGGTAGAATTTTAGCCCTCATACAAAAAGAATTACCTTTAGAAAAAGATTCCTTTGGAAAGGCAGAGCATAATCCAGAAACCATATTTAATATATTTGTAGAAGTAGTAAGAGAAGTGGTAAAAGGTTTTGAAGAAAGAATTAGTATTTTGATAACCTCTTCTTATATGTTTGGCCTTCTACCACTTGATAAAAACAAAAGGCCCCTCACAGGGATAATAACTCTACTTGATACCCGCTCCAGAGAAGTTTTTGATAATCTCTTAAAAGAAGCAGATTTTAAAGAGATATATAAAAGAACTGGATGTCCCCCTCTACTTTATTATCCCTTTGTAAGGATATATTGGTTGAAGAAAAAACATAAAGATATATTTGATTCTGCTAAATATTATTTAGGCTCTAAATCTTTTCTCATATATAAACTCTTAGGAGAAGCCTATACAGAACCAAGTATAGATTCCTCAACTCAGCTTCTAAATATTCATACTTTAAACTGGGATCCTTATGTCTTAGATTTTTTAGGCATAAAAGAAGAAAACCTTCCCCCTGTAGTTTCAGGAGATAAAATATTAGGAAAACTACCCAAAGAGACCTTAGATCTTCTTGGTCTAAAAGGGGATGTACTTTTAGGAGTAGGACTTTATGATGGTGGTGCTGTAGGTACAGGAATAGGAGCATTAGCTGGAGATGGAATAGGAATAATAAATATTGGTACTACTGCTATGTTTAGAGTACCATATCCTAAGGCTATTTTTGATGATACAGAAAAAATGAGAATACAAGTACCCTATTTCTTTGATAATAAATGGTTTCCAGGGGGAGGAATAAACAATGCAGGAATTATTCTTAAATGGTTTAGAGATAATATGTTTAATATGAGTTATGAAGAGCAAACTAATATAGCAAAAGATGTTGACTCTGATGACCTTTTCTTCCTTCCTTATCTTACAGGAGAAAGAAACCCAGATATAGGAAGCATTGCATCTGGTGTTTTATTTGGACTTCGACCCCATCACAATAAAGCCCATATAATAAAGGCGGGTATGGAAGGAATATCTTATATCATAAGAATGCTATATGAAACCTTAAAAGAATTAGGAGTAGAGATAAAAGAAGTAAGGGCTGGTGGAGGTGGAGCAAGATCAGATACCTGGATGCAGACTCTTTCAAATATAATGGGAATGGATGTAGCTGTAGTAGATACCGATGAACCTGCTCTTTTAGGTTCTGCCATCTTGGGTTTCACAATGATAGGAGAATATTCTTCATATAGATCAACTACTGAAAAAATGGTAAGAATCAAAAAAGTTTATAAACCAGAAGAAGAAAAAATTGAATATTATAAAAAAAGATTTGACTTTTTTGTATATCTTACAAAAAATTTAAAAGAAGCCTTTTCAATCCATACTCAATTAAAAAAGGGAGGTTCTTAAAATGAAAAGTTTTGTAGGGCTTATAGGTCTTGCTGTAATGGGACAAAATCTTGCTTTAAACATAGCCAGAAAGGGATATAGTGTGGCTGTTTATAACAGAACACCTGAAAAAACGGAAGAATTTATGAATAACAGAGTAAAAGATGAAAAAATTTCTCCATATTACGACATAAAAAGTTTTGTAGAAGGATTAGAAAAACCAAGGAAAATAATTCTTATGGTAAAGGCAGGAAAACCAGTAGATGATGTGATAAATGAACTTCTTCCTTATTTAGAACCAGGAGATCTTATTATAGATGGAGGTAACTCCTACTTTAAAGATACTTCAAGAAGGCTCCAAGAATTAAAAGAAAAAAATATTCTATTTTTAGGTATGGGAGTTTCAGGTGGAGAATTTGGAGCTCTCCATGGTCCTTCTTTAATGCCTGGTGGGACTAAAGAAGCCTATAGTTTAGTAGAAGAAATGCTTCTCAAAATAGCAGCAAAAACTGAAGATGGACCATGCTGTACCTATGTAGGAAATGATTCAGCAGGTCATTTTGTAAAAATGGTCCATAATGGAATTGAATATGCAATTATGCAGATCATTTCGGAAGCATACGATATTATGAGAAAAGGATTAAAGATGACATCAGAAGAAATAGGGAATGTTTTTGAGGAATGGAATAGAGGAGAACTTAATTCTTTTCTTATGGAAATCTCCTATAAAATTATGAGATACAAAGATCCAGAAACAGGAAGACCTTTGGTTGAGCTTATACTGGACAAAGCTGAGCAAAAAGGTACTGGAAAATGGACAGCCCAAACCGCTTTAGATTTAGGTATTCCAACTCCAACCTTAAATCTTGCTGTAGAGGGAAGGGTTATATCTCACTTCAAAGAACTTAGAGTAAAACTGTCTCAAATAGCCTATAAAGAAATGGAAAATATAGATTTAAATAAAACAGAGGTTATAAAAGATTTAGAAAAAGCCTTACTTTTTGGGGTATTTATATCTTTCTCTCAAGGTCTTTGGCTTATTGATGAAGCCTCAAAAACATTTGGATACGAAATAGATCTATCTGAGGTACTTAGAATATGGAAGGGTGGCTGTATAATTAGAGCAAAGATATTAAATTTCTTAAGAGAAATAATAAAAGAAAATCCTGATAATGCTAATTTATTACTTTCTTCTTTAGCCATAGATTTTATAAAAGATAAAATTTCCTCAGTAAAAAGAATATCCCAAATTGGGAGATCTCTATCTATTCCTCTCCTTGCTCTAAATTCTACTCTTGATTACTATTATGCTTTATCTTCTGAGAATCTTCCTGCTAACCTTATTCAAGCCCAAAGAGATTTCTTCGGAGCCCATACCTATGAACGCATAGATAAAGAAGGCATCTTCCATACTGAATGGGAAAAATTAGAATAGGAGGTGAATAAAATGAGTTATGTGGAAGAGCTTTTCAATATAAAGGATAAAGTAGCCTTTTTTACAGGTGGAGGAGGTATATTAGCCTCTGCCATATCGGAGGGTTTAGGAAAGGCAGGAGCAAAAATTGTACTTACAGACATCAATGAACAAGCTCTAATGAATCAGGTAGAAAAATTAAGAAGTATGGGTATTACCGCAGGAGGCTATATAATGAATGCCTTAGATAAAAAGAATGTGGAAGAAGTTGCCCAAAAGGTAAAAAGCGTCTTTGGAAGAGTAGATATTCTTCTTAATGCAGCAGGAGGAAATATACCAGAAGCAGTTACTTCTGATAAGGTAACTTTTTGGGATCTTCCAGTAGAATCAATACAAAAAGTAGTAAACATAAATCTTTTTGCAGGAGCTATAATTCCAAGTCAAGTCTTTGGTAAGATGATGTTAGAAAACCCAGATGGAGGAGTAATTATAAACTTTGCTTCCATGTCCTCTTTTAGACCTCTTACAAGGGTGGTAGGATATTCAGCAGCAAAAGCAGCAGTTGCAAACTTTACTCAGTGGCTTGCAGTATATGTAGCAAAAGAATTTTCTCCCAAGATCAGAGTTAATGCTATTGCTCCAGGCTTCCTTATTACAAATCAAAACAGATATTTACTTTTAAATGAAGATGGATCTCTAACTCCCCGTGGAAAAGCAGTAATAGATCATACACCTATGGGAAGATTTGGAGATCCTGAAGAGCTAATTGGTACAATTATTTGGCTTGCATCTCCAGCAAGTTCCTTTGTAACAGGTGCAATAATCCCAATTGATGGTGGATTTAACGCCTTTTCAGGCGTATAAAAAGGAGAGGAGCAAAGGCGCTCCTCTCCTTACATTAAATATATAGGATTTGTAAAGGCAAGAAGTTTATTCCCCTGCCAAAATTCCAAATATACATAACCTTTGTCGTCAAACCTTATTTGAAAAGCTCCTCTTTTTGTTTTAGGTATCTTAATAAATTCTTCTCCATTGTATATAATTTTCACATCAGCTTCCTCTTCACAAGAATATTTCAAAATCATATCATCATCTATTCTTAAACTTTCTCCTATATTTTTATCATTTATATAAAATTCTATTTTTGGTCCAGAAGTAACATATACTTTACCTTCTTTTACACTCCTTATAATATTTTCAAGAGTAAGGTTATCCACATAAACATAATTTACAGGAGTGTCATCTCTTATATCTTCTATTTTATGCATATCAGAACTTCCAATAGCTGTAATTTTATATCCCTCCTTTAAAATTCTTCTCCATTCCTTTATTCCTTCAGTTATTTCAAATTTTCTAAGACTAAATGTACCAGTCCATACCTCTATGGCATCCACGAAATCATAATCTATAGGTATCTCACATCTACAACCAGGACATATGGGATAAGATAGGGTAAAGGGATGGGAAATACAGAAAATTCCCTCTTGATAATGTACCTTCTCAGCTAACCTTCTTATCCCTACATTAGGATTTACAAGATCCCAAGGAATATAATCATAGATTCCAAGGCCTAAAAAATGTCCCCAAAAAGTGGTAAACTCTATACCTCCAAATATAGGGTATCCTTCATCTTCTATGGTATGATATCCTGAAATTTTATTATGATCAGTTAAGAAAATAAAATCCAAACCTCTTTTAATGCTAAATTTAATAAGCTCTTCTATAGAAAGGGCTCCATCACTATGGTTTGAATGAAGATGAAAATCACCTTTTACCCAACCCTCCTTACTTTCCCATTCACGCAAAACGGAAGTATAGGGAAGAATAGGATCCACTATTTTTATAGAGTTCTCCCTATTTAAAAAGACTACTATATTTAATATACATCTCTTTAAAATCTGCTTTACTTCTAATATTAACTTCCACTCTCCAGGAGGAATATCACCAGTAACACAACCAAGGGTACTTTCCTCTACACCTATCTTAATTGGAATACCTTTTGTAAATCTATTATCTCCTGTACCTCTAAATTTACCCTCTGAATCAATAATTCTCAAATTAACTATGTTTTTTAGTGGAGAAAACTCTCTCCATATTTTTTCTAAAATCTGATTATTCCTTACCTCTAAGGGCTCAAATCCCTGTGATACATATTTCTTAAGAGCATCAATAATGGGTTTTTTAGATTCCTCATGGGATAGAGTTTCTGGCTCTAAAATTCCTCTTATCACAATCTCTTTTATTCCATCAGGGACGTCTATATCTATAGGGATAAGCTTCTTAGAATCTTCAGGATAAAGCTCTATGTTAAAATGAAATTCGTTACTCATATCCTCATATATCCCCCTTTATGAATGGTATTATACCTTAAATATTTTTATGTTAAAATACATTATATGAGAGATGGGGAGGTTATTGATGAATAATAGAGATATAAATTATTTTAAAATTTTTTTACTTGGTTTTGGATTCCTATCCACTTCCCTTCTATGGGCTATTTATAATACTGATATTCCCATTATACTTCAGAAAACCTATAAGCTTTCAAGTTTCGTTGTAGGATGGGTAATGAATATTGATAATATCCTTGCTATTTTACTTATACCCTTAATAGGAGCATTATCTGATAGGACCATTACTAAAATTGGTAAAAGGATGCCATATATTATAAGCTCTCTTCCATTAGGAGCTATATTATTTGCCCTAATTCCTTGGATTCCTCTTATATGGGGAGTAAATACCCCTTCTTTACTTCTTACTATTTTTGTAATTTTCTTAATGAATATCGCACAAGGAGTAGGAAGAGGTCCTGTTATATCTTTAATGCCTGATCTTGTTCCTCCTGAAGAAAGATCTCCTGCTAATGGAATTATAAATTTTATGGGAGGATTAGGAGCTCTTATTGCCTATTTTTTAGTTGGAAAAATTTCCGCTGAAAATCGCCCCTTAGGCTTTCTTATAGTTGGAATTATACAGATTTTAGCTGTTTTAATCTTATATATCTTTGTAAAAGAGCACAAAAATTCCATTGTTTTAAAATCTTCAAATAGGGTTTCTTGGAATGAATCCTTCAAAAACCTTCTAAATATAAGAGATAGAAATCTTATATTTTTATTAATAGCCATTTTATTTTGGTTTATAAGTTTTAATGCAATAGAGACCTTTTATTCTGTATATATGGCTTTAGAGTCTGGCCTTGACCCATCTGTAGGTGAAACCCTTGCCAAAACAAATTTAGGAATTTTATCTTTATCCTTTATGATATTTTCTATTCCATCAGGTTTCATTGGCAAAAAGATTGGTAGGAAGAAGGCTATTCTTTTGGGAATATCGGGAATGATTATAACCTTAATAGGTCTTATTATTTTAAAGAACTTGAATATAGTAAGATATCTTTTTATAATTGGAGGAATATCTTGGGCATTAATTAACACAAACTCCCTACCTATGGTCTTAGATTTCGCTTCTTTAAATCTTCAAGGTACTTATACTGGTTTTTATTATTTTTCTTCCCAACTTGCCAGTATTATTTCGCCACCATTAGCTGGTTTTTTAGCTGATGTATTTAAAACCCGATTCATCATATTTCCTTTTTCTGCCTTTTTCGCCATACTTGCTCTGATTTCAATTTTAGAGGTAAAGGAGAAAAAATAGATGTTAATTTTAGGACATAGGGGATGTGCTTATTATCCAGAAAATACTATGAAAGCTTTTGAAGAAGCATTAAAAATAGCAGATGGTATAGAACTTGATGTCCAAAAAACAGCAGATGGAGTCCTTGTAATATCTCACGATGAAAATCTTAAAAGGCTTACGGGAATAGATATAAACATAAGAAGAACAAACTTTGAAAATATAAAAAAGATAAATATTCAAGGTGAAAAGATACCAACCCTATCAGAGGTCTTAGACCTTGTTAGAAGCAAAAATAAATTTATAGATATAGAAGTAAAAAATCCTGATGATTTTATAGATACATACAAAATGGTTAAAAATTTTTCATTAGAAGATTATGTAATATCTTCTTTTTGGCACAAGGGGCTTTACGCTTTAAAGCTTAAAGAAAATGCTAAAATAGGACTTCTTTATGTACATGAACCAAGATCTGAAGAATTAGAGAAGTATTTTCAAATTGCAGACTTTTTAAAACCAAATTATAACTATGTAACAGATGATTATAGAACTTATTTTAAAGCCACCATACCTTGGACTGTAAATGATGTGGAAAAAGCAAAATATTTTAAAGAATGGGATACTTTTGCCCTCATAACAGATTTTCCTGACAAAATTTTAGAAGGTATTAAAGGAGGGAAAGATATGGTATTTAACAGTCCTTATTTATCCTATTTTCTTCAAATGATTGATAAGGATACCGTTAAAAAAGAAAATAATCTAATAAGTTTTGAGGCTGTTAACTATATTATTCCCCTACATATAGATGAACTAAGTATAGAAGGTGGAAATATAAAAATAAACAAAGAAATACCTTTTGTATGGAATATAGGAGAAAGGGTTAATTTTGAGATAGAAGCAAAAGAAGAAAATCCAAAGATAAAGATTCGGGTAAGAGAAGTAGGAGAATTAACCTTTACCTTGAAGGATATAAGAAATTTTTTAATATAGACTATTTATCTACTCTACCTTTTAATAGATACCATATATAGAGATCTAATTCTCCTGAGACTTTATTTAATAAAAAGGAGAGCTCTTTAAACTCCATTTCTATATTTTCGTACTTTTTTTCTGTCCAACCTTTTGGAATCTCCTTTATAATTCCTTCATTAAAAAGAAACTTCAAAATATGTTTGTCAAGAATTGCCACATCTAACTTACCTATATTTCTTAAAAAATGGCTTGCCTCCTTCCAACCTATACCTTTTGCTTCCTTTACCAAAATCCTTCTTGCCTCTTTCTCAGGTAGATAAAAAAGATCTCTTAAGCTTCCAATAAGCTTACGATTTTCCACAATAAACCGAGCTCTCATTAAAGGATATCTATGACCGACTTCTTTTAACTTTTCTGCTAACTCTTCTTCTGAAAGTCTTACAAAGTTTAATTTTCCTATATAATTTTGGGCCTTTATACCTCCCTGAGCAGACCAATTGGCAGTAAGTACACAAAAGGAAAGCTCTGAAAAAAGATCAAGCTCAGTCCCATATTTCCCTAAATTCTCAAACTCCTTTATTCTTTTTTCTACAAGAGGATAAGCCTCTTCTTCTATACTTTTTATCTTTTCTACTGCTGATTTATACTTCCACATCTATAAATTCCTTAAACCTTATCTCATTAAGATCTATATTACAAGTAAAGGCAAAAAATATTCCTCCTCTTTCTTTTAAAAGTTTAGCTGATTGATAGAAATCTTTATCAAGGTCTTTATTGGGTTTTACTAATTTTGCATCCTCCCTTTGTACCACAAATATTACCCATTTTTCAAAAATCCAATCTGCCATATATTCTAAATGTTTTGCCCCTCTTGTAGTTGGTGCATCTGGAAAAAATCCTATATGATCTTTTACTAATGTCACTGATTTTACTTCTACCAATATTTTATTATTTATTAGAAAATCAAATCTTTTTCCATGATATGTAAACTCTTTTCTTAACTCCTTGACCTTTACAGGAAATCTAAATAGATTTTCTTCAAATATACGATTAGCTAAGGATGCATTTAAAGAAACAAGAATTCCATTCTCCTCCCCAAGAACAGCTTCAAAAGATGTTTTTCTTTTTTCTCCCTCTTTCTTAGATATATAGACTACAGACGAAGGATAAATTATATTTTCCAATCTCCCAGGATTGGGAAGATATGAAAGTACTTCTTTTCCATCATACTTTATAAATAACCTGAATCTTTTTTCTCTTCTTATTACTTCCGCTGATTCTAAAGGAGGAAGTCTCATAGAATGAATTATAACATAAAAGGGAGAAAGGAAAGATATTCCTTTCTCCCAAAATAAAATAAGTTTATTATTTTGTTATGTTTATTTCAAAAGATCTACTATCTTTTTGCCCTGATAGGTTAAAAGATCCAATTTCTTAAGGGCTAATTTCTTCACATTATCGGGAAGAGGAACATATAAGAGTTCTTCAGCATATTTGTCTCCCTTTTCGTATGCCCATCTAACAAACTTTACAAGAGCTTTTCCTTTTTCCAAATCTTTCTGTTCCTTGGGGATCAATAGGAAAGTGTAACCCGAAATAGGATAGCTATTTCTCCCAGGAGCATCCACTATATATACTGCAAAATCATTAGGTACTTTATAGAAGGCTGCTGAACTTTTTATAGTCTCAAAATTTGCATCTACTACATTACCAAATTTATTTCTTATTTTTGCATAAGGAAGATTGTTTTGTATTGCATAAGCAAGCTCTACATATCCAATAGCACCTATAGTATTTTTAACAACTCCTGTTACTCCTTCGTTACCCTTTCCACCTATTCCTACTGGCCAGTTAACAGATGTACCCGCTCCTACTTTTTCCTTCCACTCTGAACTTACAGCAGAAAGAAAGTTGGTAAAAATAGCAGTTGTACCACTACCATCAGATCTTCTTGCTACAATAATAGGCATATTGGGAAGATTTAAATCTTTATTTACCGCTCTTATTTTAGGATCATTCCAGGTTTTTACTTTTCCAAGATAGATATCCGCTATAAGATCTCTTGTAAGTACTAATTTATCTATATTAGGCAAATTATAGATCATAACAACAGCACCTATAACAGTAGGTATCATTATTAAACCACTTTCTTCCTGATCTTTTCCAGGAAGAGGCGCATCTGATGCTCCAAAATCTACTGTTCTTACTTTTACTTGCTGAATACCTGCTCCACTTCCAACAGATTGATAGTTGATTTTAATGCCTGTCTCCTTTTCAAACTCGTAAAACCAACGAGAATAAAGAGGATATGGAAAGGTTGCCCCTGCACCATTTATAATAATACTTTGTCCCAAGGATATGGAAGAAAGAAGAAGTAAAAAAACTAAAATAAGAACCTTTTTCATGAATCTCCCTCCTTTTTTAGAGTTAATATTATCAAAAGAGATCCCTTTTTAACCAATTTCACCTCCCTTTCCAATTATTTCCATTATAGATTTTATTTTCCACAATTTAAAGCCTATTTAATCTTCAGTTAAATTTTTATAAGAAAAGGTTAAGAAATTGTTAAAGATAATTTGTGCTATAATAAATAAAAATTTTTAGAAAGGGGAGAGTAAAATGCCAGAATTTGGTACGCCATTTTCGGTATTAGGAACAGGAAGAAAAATAACAAAGGTAGAACTCATAAGAGCCATAAGATTATTTATCTCTGCAGAATATGAAGCAATTCAACTGTATGAGGAAATCGCAGAGGCTACCGATGATCCTCTCGCTAAAAAGGTCCTTTATGATGTAGCCAATGAAGAAAAGGTCCATGCAGGGGAATTTTTAAGGCTTTTAAAGGAGTTATATAAAGAGGAAGAAGAATTTTACAAAAAAGGAGAAAAAGAAGTAGAAGAGATGATAAAAGAAGTAAAAGGATAAAAATGTTTCACGTGAAACATTTTTGAGGGGATAAGATGGGGAAGATCATATCCGTTGCTAATCAAAAGGGAGGAGTAGGAAAAACAACCACAGTTATAAATTTAGGATATGCTTTGGGAGAGATGGGAAAAAAAGTACTCATTGTAGATGGTGATCCTCAGGGAAATGCTACAAGCGGAATTTCTCCATTAAAAGACAAAAAACCCAATCTATATTCCGCCCTTATAGAAGAAATACCTATTGAAAAAGTTATATATCCTTTAAGAGATGGTAAAAATCCTGTAAGAGAAAATTTATATATAGTACCTTCTAATATAGATCTGGCAGGTGCAGAAGTAGAATTAGTCTCTATGTTATTTAGAGAATTAAGATTAAAGGAACTACTAAAAAAAATCTCGGATAATTTTGATTTTATTATTATAGATTCACCTCCTTCTCTTGGCCTTCTTACAGTTAATGCCTTAGTTGCTTCTGATTTCGTATTAATACCCCTTCAATGTGAATATTATGCCTTAGAAGGGATATCTCAACTTTTAAAGACTATCAATATAATCAAGAAGAATTTAAACCAAGATTTAGATATATTAGGCGTACTTCTTACCATGTACTCAAGAACTACCCTTGCCCAACAGGTAGTAGAAGAAGCCCATAATTATTTTAAAGATAAAGTATTCAAAACCCTTATACCAAGAAACGTTCGTTTAAGCGAAGCACCCAGTTATTCCCTTTCCATATTTGAATATGCTCCCGACTCTACAGGAGCAGAAGCTTATAGAGAATTTGCTAAAGAGGTGATAGAACGTGTCTCTTAAAAAGAAAGGGTTAGGAAGAGGTTTGGAAGCACTTCTTGGTGAAAATGAAAAAGAAGGAATAGAATTTGTTCCTATAGATAAGATTATTCCAAATCCAAAACAACCAAGAGAGACCCTAAACCCTGAGACATTACAAGAACTAATAGATTCAATAAAAAATGTGGGACTTTTACAGCCCATTCTTGTAAGACCAAAAGATGATTTTTATGAAATAATAGCAGGTGAAAGAAGATACCATGCTGCAAAAGTGGCAGGTCTAAAAGAGATACCTGTAATTATTAAAGACATTGATGATCAAACAGCATGGGATATAGCTCTTACAGAAAATCTTCAAAGAGAAGATTTAAATCCTATTGAAAAGGCAAAAGCCTTTCAATACTATATAGAAACCTTTAATGTGACCCAAGAAGAATTGGCAGAGAGATTAGCAATTAGTAGATCTGAAGTGGCAAACTTTCTCAGGCTTTTACAGCTTCCTCCAGAAATTCAAGAAGAGGTAAGAAGGGGAAATCTTACCTATGGCCATGCAAGAACCCTTCTTGGAATAGATGATCCTTATCTACAAAAACTCCTTGCTCAAAAGGTTATAAAAGAAAAGCTTTCTGTAAGAGAGACAGAAGATTTGGTAAAAAAGAAAAAAGTAAAGGAAAATATAGATCTTCCAGAAATAAGATCCTTAGAGGAAAAACTGCAAAAACAATTAGGAACTAAAGTAAAAATTCAACCTAAATCTCCTAATAAGGGTAAAATTACTATAGAGTATAAAAGTATAGAAGAATTGGAAAATATCATAAAATTATTTTTAGAATAAAATGACAAAGATAAATGGTAAAATTCTGGAAAATTTAATACTTGACACATTAAAAGAATTTGTCATTCTTCTGGATAAAGATCTTAATATCCTTTTTGCCAATTTATCAGCAATAGATGCCTTGGGTCTTCCTAAGGAAGATATTATAGGTAAACATTGTTATGAACTATGGCATCAAAGAAAAGAACCTTGCATTAATTGTCCAGTAGTAAGAGCATTGAAGAAGAAAGAACCAGATGAAGGCGAAATAGTAACTCCCGATGGTAGATACTGGTATATAAAAGGTTATCCTGTAATAAATGAAGAAAATCAAGATATAGTAGGTGCTGTAGAAATAGTACAAGATATAACAGAGAAAAAGAAAATGGAAAAAGAAATTCAGTATTTAACCTTTCATGACAAACTTACAGGTCTTTACAACAGAGCCTTTTTTGAAGAGGAATTAAAAAGATTAGATACAAAAAGACAGCTTCCAATAAGCATATTAATGGGAGATTTAAATGGATTAAAATTAGTAAATGATGCTTTTGGCCACGAAAAGGGTGATGAACTTTTAAAAAGCATTGCAGAGGTTTTAAGAAAATCGTGTAGAAAAGAGGATATTATCGCTCGATGGGGTGGAGATGAATTTGTAATAATCTTTCCTAAGACCTCTAAAGAAATAGCAGAAAAAATCTGTGATAGGATAAAGCAAAGCTGTGAAGAATATAATAAAAACAATAATCAAACCCCTATACCTTTAAGCATCGCTTTAGGATATGCCACAAAAGAAATGGAGAACGAAAAAATAGATGAAATATTAAAGATGGCAGAAGATAGAATGTATAGAAATAAATTAATAGAAGGAAAGGGATTTAGAGATACAGTCCTTCAAACCTTAAAGGAATTACTTTGGTCAAACTCTTACGAAAGCAAGGTACATGAAGAAAGAATTAAGGAACTTGCTACAAGAATGTCTGATATACTGTATCTTTCTGATATAGAGAGGGAAGATTTAATACTTCTTTCCCATTTTCATGATTTAGGAGAGATTACCATACCTTCTGAAATTTTAAAAAAGAATACCTCTCTTTCTAAAGAAGAATTCAAGAAAATAAAAACTCATCCAGAGGTAGGATATAGAATAGCAGAAGCATCATATGAATTAACAAAAATTGCAGAATATATCCTTACCCATCATGAATGGTGGAATGGAAAAGGATATCCAAGGGGATTAAAAAGAGAAGAGATACCTCTTGTATCAAGGATCTTCTCAATAATTGATGCCTATGAAGTGATGACCTCAGGAAGACCATATAAGAAAGCAAAGACAAAAGAAGAGGCAATAGAAGAACTAAAAAGATGTGCAGGTACCCAATTTGATCCAAATTTAGTAGAAGTCTTTTTAACAATTGTATAAACTATGGAACTTAAAGGGGTAATTTGGGATTGGGATGGTACATTAGTAGACTCTTATGAGGCTTGCATTGTAACCACAAAAAAGATCTTTTCCCTTTTCGGTATAGAGGTAAAAGAAGAAGAATATAGAAAAAATTTTTCTCCTAATTGGTATGAAATTTATGAAAATCATGGTTTGCCAAAAGAATATTGGGAAAAAGTAGATGAACTTTGGAAAAAATATTTTGACTATTCCTTAGTTAGGTGGAGAGAGAAGGCAGAAGAAGTTCTTAATTTCTTAAAAAGTTTTGGTCTTAAATTAGGAGTAGTAACTGCAAGCACAAGAAAAGATATGGAATCGGAAACCCCCTATTTACATCCTGAAAGATTTATAGATGAATGGATCTTTTGGGAAGATTCAGAAAAACCCAAACCAGATCCTATGCCCTTAAAGAAAATATTACTAAAGATGAATTTATCTCCTTATGAGATCATATATATAGGAGACGCCCCTCAAGATATTTTGATGGGAAAAAGTCTTAAGGTGATAACTATTGCAGTTTATTCTCCCTTCGTCTCACCAAAAAGATTAGAAGAGGCATCTCCTAATTTCATCTTTAAAGATTTAAACGAAATCTTATATTTTTTTAAAGATTTACTTCTCTAATAATTTCTCCAAATTCTTCTTAACACTCTTTATAAAAGTTTCGGTATCCACATATTTATCAACAAGGGGTACAGCAAGAGGCTGAAGATCTTTTGTCATTATTCCACTTTCAATAGTCATAATCACTGCCTTTTCCAGTTTATCTGCAAAATCTACCACATCATAAGTTCCATCTAACTCCCCTCTTTTTCTTATGCCTCCAGTCCATGCAAAAATTGATGCAGTAGGATTAGTAGATGTTTTATTACCCTTCAAATATTCATAATAATGTCTTCTTACTGTACCATGAGCAGCTTCATATTCATATTCACCAGAGGGAGATACTAAAACTGATGTCATTAATCCGAGACTTCCAAAGCCTGCAGCAATCATATCAGACATAACATCTCCCTCATAGTTCATACAAGCCCACAAAATTCCACCTTCGCTTTTAATTATCTGAGCCACTGCATCATCAATAAGAAAATATCTATAACTTATACCATTATCTTCAAAATCTTTCTTCCTTTTTTCTACCTCATCTTTAAAAATTTCTTTAAAAAATCCATGATAAATTTTGGATATGGTATCTTTTGCGGAAAACCATAAATCCACCTTTTCGCTTAAGGCATATTTTATGCATGACTTTGCAAAACTTCTAATAGACTTCTCTGTATTATGCATAACCATGAATACACCTTTACCATCAAAGTTATGAACCGAAAAACTTTTGTTTTCAGAATTTTTTAAACTGACCTCCAAAGATAAATTACCTTCCACTTTGTATTCAAAGGCATTATATATATCTCCATAGGCATGTCTTCCAATAATAATAGGTTTTTTCCATGTTCTAACAAAAGGTGGAATATTCTTTGCAATAATAGGTTTCCTAAAAACCGTACCATCTAAATATGCTCTTATTGTTGCATTTGGACTTTTCCAAGCCTTTTTTAGATTATACTCTTTTACTCTTTCCTCATCTGGGGTAATAGTGGCACATTTTACTCCTACCTTATATTCTTTTATAGCCTTAGCGGATTCCAAAGTTACCATATCATCTGTCTTATCACGATTTTCAATTCCCAAATCAAAATATATTATAGGTATATCAAGATAAGGAAATATAAGCTCCTCTTTTATCCATTTCCACATAACTCTTGCCATTTCGTCTCCATCAAGTTCTACAATTGGATTTTTTACTTTTATCACTTTATCATTCCCTCCTTAAAAATAATTTCTTGAAGGATTATAATATATAAAATAATATAAGATGTAGGGGAAGGGAGCAAGTATATGTGGTGGTTTAAAAAACCATATCTAATCCTTATAGACAAAATCACATATATATCAACCTTAGATCATAATAGAGTAGTAGAAATAGAAAATAAGAAAAATCATATTTATAACATTTTGGAAGAAGAATTTAGAAGATTTGGATGTGAAGTCATTTATTGGAAAGAAAATTTAAATTTACAACCTATTAATACTAATTATGCGGTAATCATTAATCCAGTTTATCTAAGCCTAAATGAAAAAGTAGAAAAGGTGCTTAAAAATAATATAGAAGATATAAGCCTCTTAAGAGATGAACTTCCAGAGGTTGAGCCACTTGCTGTAAAAATTGGTAAAAAAATATGTGAAAAATTAAAAATTTATCCAGAGCTTCATCCCAATTTTATTAACATGATATTTATGGAAGATAATATAGACATTCACCTTATTAAATCCTCTACAAAGGTGCTTTTTATAAGATTTCTTATGGCAAAATTAGGAGCCTTTAAAAATATAATAGTTCCACTAAAAGAGGACAAAATAAAAGATAACAAAGTTATTTTAGGAACCTTAGAAGGAGGACATCCATCCCTTTCTTTAAATGAACTTGCTAAAAGACTTATGGTTTTCGGTTCATGTAAAGAGGTGGGGGGATGGAAAGAAATAGAAAACATAGAAATACCTAAGGAAGTATGGCAAAAATCAACGGTTTTAAATAGTATGATTGAACTTGGTAAATTCTTAGGAGAAAAAGGCTTACTTTCTTCTCCCGTAGAGATAAAAAACCTATTAAAAGATGAGAAGCTATATAAATTCATTACAAGATTAGTTAATTATTCAAGACAGGCAGAAGGGGCTTTCATGGCTTATGAGCCTAATATATATAATGGTGTTTTTGCGGTTACATGTTCAGGAAAATATGGTACTATAAAAAGCAATCTTACCCCTAAAGATATATCTTTTGTCCTTCCAATTGAGAATGGAAAGGTTGGTGTATTAAAAAAGGAAGGAGAAGAAGTATTAGGACCCTCTGTAGAAGCTGAAGAATTCATTATTCCAATATGGGAATCAAAGGAAAGAATAAAAATAAATGGAGTAAATGTTCCCCCTATAAGAGGTATTGTTCATCTACATAGAGGTTATGAAATTCATTCTTCAGAAGATGATTTTATAGAAATTCCAGTGAATATAGAAGAATATCCTCCTGTTGGTTGTGGGGTAGATCTTATGCAAGAGATGAGTAGATATGCTATTAATAAAGCTGTTGAAATTTGGAAAGAGAAGGGTAAAAAATCATGTTTAGCTTTTTTCAATGTACCTAATCATGGTACCAATATATTTATATTTTGGAAAGATATGAACGGTGACATTCCTGAAAATCCTTTTTATTTCCTTATAAAATATATCTCAGAAAATAAAATAAATTTTACAGAAGTAACCCAATTTTAATTTTAGTAATTTTCTTACTGTTTTTGTTAAAAAATCTTAATAATTTCAAAATGAAATTACCCCCTTTACAAAATTGTTTCTATATGATATTATTTTTCATACAAAGGGACCTTAGAGCATGGTCCGAGATATAATTTACCCCAAATATAGGAGGTGTAAAGATGAGGGGTAAGGTTTTAGGGGTACTTTTAACAGTTTTACTTTTAACTTTCTTACTTGTACCTTCCACCTTAGGTCAAGTTTCTTTACCACGTAACCAGACTGTATATACTGTTGGAGCTCTCTGGTCAGCAACTACATGGAGTTTATATGCACCTTCCGCCACCTATGGTACAGAACATTTCATGTACTTACCACTCTTTATCTACAGCAACATGAAGGATGGATGGTTACCTGTAATTGCTGAATCCTTCACTGCTGTAAACAAAACTACTTTAAGAGTAAAAATTAGAGATGTGGCAAAATGGAGCGATGGTACACCAATTACTGCTCAAGACGTAGAATTTACATTCAATTGTACAAAGGAAGTAGGCTTTGGTCCTGGTAATGGTTGGTGGGATTACATTAAATCCGTAAAAGCAGTAGATAATAAAACTGTAGAATTTGTTATGAGACCAGATGCAGTAAACTATGCATCCTTCTTAGGTTATGCACTTACCACAAGAATTGTACCAAAGCATGTATATGAACCTCTTTTAAAGAAAGGTGTTCAAGCTGTAAAAGACTTCCAAAATAATGATCCAGAAAAACAAGTTGTATCTGGACCATATAAACTCTTCTATACCGATCCTAACATCGTAGTATATGGAAGAATTGATGATTGGTGGGGCAAATCTGTATTTGGTCTTCCTGTACCAAAATATATTGCCAACGTAATATATAAAGACAACTCTGTGGCAAACTTAGACTTTGAGAAAGGAAATGCTGATTGGGCTGGAGTATTTATACCAGATGTAAGCTCTCTCTGGACAACTAAGAAGCTTCCAATCGGAACATGGTTCAAGAATAAACCATATTACATGCCAGATGGTCTTGATTTACTTTACATCAGCTACTACAACCCATTACTCAAAGATCCAGCTGTAAGAAAGGCTATTGCATATGCTATTCCATACAAAGAAATGCTTGATAAGGCATACTTTGGATATGGTAACCAGGCTCATCCATCTATGGTAATAGATGATTTTGAAGCATACAAAGATTACATTGATCAAGCATACGCAAAATACTATTGGGGCTCTCCAGATGGAAAACCCAAGACTGATCTCAAGAAAGCAAACGAAATACTTGACAAAGCAGGATATAAGAAAGGGAAAGACGGTATAAGAATCAGCCCAGATGGAAAGAGAATGGGTACCTTCACCATACAAGTTCCAAGTGGTTGGACCGACTGGATGATGATGTGCGAAATGATGGCAGCAAATATGAGAGCAATTGGTCTTGATGTAAAGACCGAATTCCCAGACTTTTCTGTATGGTGGACAAGATGGACACAAGGAACCTTTGATTTCATCCTTGGTTGGTCTGCAGGACCTGGATTTGATCATCCATGGAACGTCTACAGATTAGTACTTGACCCAGCTCTCTACAAACCCTTCGGTCAAGATCAATATGGTAACTTTGAGAGATATAACAACCCAGAAGTAGGAAAACTATTAGATAAGATTGCAGCAACATTAGATCCAAAAGTCAAGAAGACATTATTCTACCAGATTCAAAGAATTATCTACAGAGATCTTCCTGCTATACCACTCTTCTATGGTGCCCATTGGTATGAATACAACGAGACAGTATGGACTGGATGGCCCAATGCAGAAAAACCATGGTGGTATCCTGCTGCTCCATGGAGCAATAGTGCTCTTCCTATCCTCTTTGGTATTGCACCAAAAGGAGAGACCCCAAAAGTTCCTTCTTGGGTAGAATTCAAAGCAAAAGGCGGTCTCTTGATACCAACCAATGATATACTTAGCGCATTAGCAAAAGCTAAGTAATTGAGAATATTAATGGATCATGCTCTAAGGTCCTAAAAATTTTGGTAAAATAACCCTCCGGATAAAAATCCGGGGGGTTATTTTGATTAAAAAAATATATAAGGTAACACAACAATATAAAAGGAGGCTTACAGATAAATGCCAAAAACAGCCTTGAAACCCTTCTTAAAATACATAGGAAGAAGACTCTTCTTCTTAGTACTAACATACTTTGTCGCCATCACTATAATCTTCATACTTCCAAGGGCAATTCCAGGAAATCCTCTCTCAACCCTTCTTCAACGTATAGCGGTACAAAGTGCAGCTAATCCAGAAGCTATATCTAATGTTCAAAAATCTCTTATGGAAGAATTTGGATTAAACAAACCTTTAATAGCCCAATATTTAAGTTTTATTGGAAGACTTTTTACAGGAAATCTTGGAACATCCATTCATTATTATCCTAAAAAATGTCTTGATGTACTTGCACCTTTTATTCCTTGGACTTTATTTTTACTTATTCCTGCTACTCTTACAGCATGGATCATTGGAAATACCTTGGGAGCAGTAGCTGGAAATAAAAGAGGAACATGGATTGATAATATAGTTTTAAATACATCTCTTGTTATTAGCCAGATACCTTATTATTGGTTAGGTATGTTACTTATTTATGCTTTTGCGGTAAATTTAAATATATTTCCAAACCAAGGTGGTTATTCCCAAGGACTACTTCCAAGCTTTAGCCTTAAATTCATATTAGATGTTCTTCATCACTACATATTACCATTTCTTTCTATAGTTATTGCAGCAATAGGTGGCTGGGCAATAGGTACAAGACTTCTTGTAATATATGAACTGGATGCTGATTATACAGTTTTTGCGGTTAATTTGGGAATGAGAGATTCCACAGTATTTAAATATGTTTTTAGGAATATTCTATTACCACAAATAACAGGTCTTGCATTAAACTTAGGATCTGCCCTTGGTGGTGCCTTAATAACAGAATTAATTTTCAACTATCCTGGTACAGGATATATCCTGTTTAGAGCTTTAAGTACTTTGGATTATCCTCTTATACAGGCTATATTTGTTATCTTAATAGTTGCTATTTATTTAGCCAATTTTATTGTTGATTTTGTTTATGCTATTGTAGATCCAAGAATAAGATTAGGACAAGGAGAGGGAAGCTAAAATGTGGAAACAAATGATAAGACCATTATTTAAAAGTCCCAAATTTATTGTTGGAATAACCATTTTCTTATTAATAGTTTTAATGGCTTTAATAGGACCAATTATTTATCCAAAGGATCCTACTTCCTTTGCAGGAATGCCAGAACAACCACCAAGTAAAGAGTATCCCTTAGGGACAGATACCTATGGTGGAGATCTTCTTGCAAAAGTTCTTAACGGTACCAGATCTTCCCTATATATTGGTTTTTTAGTAGCTATCATATCCATGATTATAGGACTTTTGGTAGGAATCTTTTCAGCTATGAAAGGTGGAATAGTAGATGAACTTTTAATGTCCTTTACAAATATTGTATTAACCATACCAAGTATTCTTCTTGCCATATTAATTGCAAGCTATTTAAATGTCAGAAGCTTAGAGGTAATAGCAATAATTTTGGGAGTTCTTACATGGCCATGGTTTGCAAGAGCAATAAGAGCTCAACTTATGAGTCTTATAAACAGAGAATATGTTTATTTATCAAGACTTGCAGGATATGGAGATTTCAAACTTGCAATTGAGGATTTAATCCCTGCAATAGCTACTTATACATTTATGGCATTTATCCTCTTTATTAATGGTGGTATTTTAGGAGAAGCAGGATTAAGTTTAATAGGATTAGGACCAACAAAAGGAGTAACCCTTGGTGTTGTGCTACAGTGGGCAGTACTTATGGAAGCAGTAAGAAGAGGATTGTGGTGGTGGTTTATCCCTCCTGGTGTTGTCATAGTTCTTCTTACTTCCTCCCTATTAATAATAACTACAGCAATGGATGAAGTATTCAATCCAAAGCTAAGGGAGAGGTGATAAAAATGAAGGGAACACTAATTCTTGGTTTAGAAAATGTTAAAGCATATTATGCAAGAGGGGAATTCTATGTTAAAGCAGTAGATGGAATAACATTAAATGTATATAAGGGAGAAACAGTAGGTATAGTAGGAGAAAGTGGTTCTGGAAAATCTACCCTCTCAAATGTGATGATCATGAATATTAAAAAACCTCTTACTTTTATAGATGGAAAAGTAACCTTAAATGTTGGAGCAAATTTTCTTGAGCTAAATAATATGCCAAGACAGGATCTACAAAAAATTGTATGGGGAAGAGAAACATCAATCATTCCCCAATCAGCCATGAATGCTCTTATGCCAACAAAAAAAATCAGGGATTTCATCTCTGATTTGGTAAAAGATCATTTTGAAAGAGCACTAAATGAGGAGGAAATAGTTGAAAGAGCCAAACAAAGATTTACCGATGTAGGTATAAGCCCCAATGATATATACAGATATCCTTTTGAACTTTCAGGTGGTATGAGACAGAGAGCGGTAATAGCTATTGCTACCCTCTTAAACCCAAGACTTCTTATATGTGATGAGCCTACATCTGCCCTTGATGTAGCTAACCAAAAATTAGTCCTAAAAACTCTTGAACAACTAAGAAGAAGAGAAATTGTAGAATCTATAGTATTTATAACCCATGATATTGCTACTGTAAGACAGATTGCAACAAGAATGGTTGTTATGTATGCAGGAAAAATAGTAGAAAATAGCCCTACTGATGATATAATAAAGGATCCTTTACATCCATATACAAAAGGACTATTATTATCCGTTGTAACTCCAGAGCCAGAGATAAAGAAACGTGGTATATCCTTCATACCTGGCACACCTCCAGACCTTGCTAATCCACCTATTGGCTGTAGATTTCATACCAGATGTCCGTATAAGATGCCAATATGTGAAAAAGAGGAGCCTCCTCTTATAAAGATAGACACAAATAGAGAAGTAGCATGTTTTCTATTTAATAAATGAGGTGAGAAAAAATGGCACTTTTAGAAGTTAAGAATTTAAACAAAATATATGAAGTGGGTCTCTTTGTTAGAAGGCAAATTCATGCGGTAAAAAATATTAATTTTACAGTGGAAAAGGGAGAAATAATCTCCTTAGTAGGAGAAAGTGGTTCTGGAAAAACAACTACTGCAAAGATGATACTAAGGCTTGAGAAACCGACCTCTGGGGATATTATTGTGGAAGGTATAAATGTATGGAAAGATATAAAGACAGTAGAAGATAAGAAAAACTATTATAGAAAAGTACATGCAGTATTCCAAGATCCTTTTGCCAGTTATAACCAATTTTATCCCATTGATAGAATACTACATCAAGCTTTAAACCTAATAGATATAGATCCTAAAAATGAAAGATCTAAGGAACTAATTGAAGAAGCATTAGTACATGTAGGATTAGAGCCTAAAAACATTCTTGGAAAATATCCTCACCAGCTATCAGGAGGAGAAAAACAAAGAATAATGATTGCAAGATGTTGGCTTTTGAGACCATCCTTAATTATAGCAGATGAGCCTGTATCCATGATTGATGCATCTACTCGTGGAGGTATAATAAAACTCTTTGAAAGATTAAGAGATGAAACAGGAACTTCAGTTATATTTATAACCCATGATATGGGACTTGCATATTACATCTCTAATAGAATCTTCATAATGTATAAAGGTGAGATAGTAGAAGAAGGAACACCCGATGAGATAATTTCCTCTCCAAAACACGATTATACAAAGAACCTAATTGGAAGTATTCCTACTCTATATAAGAAGTGGGAAGATATTGGGGAATTGGAAAAAAGAGCATAGGGGAGAGAATTTCTCTCCCCTTTTATTTTTATTATTAATAATCTCCATGTTACTTCTCCCCTTTTTTAAAATTAACCATTAATCTTTTTTTTATTAGTATCAATATGAAATTTTTATGATATACTTAAGAAATATAATTTGTTAGGGAGGTATATTAAATGGAGAGGGATATAAAGAAACTTATCTCGCAGATGACTCTTGAAGAGAAAGCCTCTTTATGCTCTGGTCTTGATTTCTGGCACACAAAACCCATTGAAAGACTTGGCATACCCTCAATAAGAATGTCCGATGGTCCTCATGGAC
>Ga0080004_1102161_pt1 | contig 44237 bp, 36 predicted proteins | sample WasSprMetagenome_FD_69207 | JGI IMG/M metagenome (GOLD analysis project Ga0080004, IMG submission 69207) | Sulfidic aquatic microbial communities from Washburn Spring, Yellowstone National Park, USA - WS (SPADES assembly) (version 2) | ecosystem: Environmental > Aquatic > Thermal springs > Hot...
GAAGATAGACGCCGCCAACCTCCGGCATCCTTTTAGACATATGTTCAGGGATTTCGTTTTGGGGAGTGATGGGATATCCGAAGAAGAGCCTACAGCCAGCGGCGATGGCGCCTTCAGCGACGGCGATGTTTCCTTTGATGAGGACCTTCATAATATCACCTCCAGACCTCAATGGCGGCGTCCGGGCACATTATAGCGCAGAAGGCGCAGCCGGTGCATTTTTCTTCATCTGTGAATTGAGCGGGATGGACTCCCTTGCTATTGAAATTGGTAGAGAAGACGATGATTTTTCTCGGGCAAAACTCAATGCAAAGACCACAGCCTTTGCATCGCTCTTGGTCAATCACAATCTTCGGCATTCAAGCTTCGCCTCTTTTCCAAGAAGAGCTCTAAAAGAGTTATAGATATTATAGACCCGAGAAGCAGGAAAAGTCAAAAAGATAATGCTAATTAGATGGAAATGATAGAATTTTGAGTTAGCGCCTCAAAATCATAAAAGGAATTTATTCAGTTGACGCTAAAAGGAACATCTCTGTCTATATAATAACCTCTAACAAACTACTTTTGACAACTATCAAATCTTTATCCTGATATTCTTTATTTTTAATTCTATTTCCCCTTTCTCCCATTTTTCGTAAGGATTCACAATATCGGCTATAAAAGCCTTGCTTTTTATTCCTGCGTTATAAACACGTAAGATATGGAATTTGTCGCCTTGTTTCTTTGCAAAATCCCATTGGTTTTTGGAGAGAGGAAACCACCTCTTACTTTCTGTGGGGGTGGATTTGACTTCGTAATATTCTTCTACTCCTTCATAAACTATTTTTATGTCATACTCTTTGAGAGCGTCTTGTTCCCTATTTAGCCAAATAATCCTTGCTTTTTCCTTACCTTCCACTAAAATGATAATCCCTTCCCCTGTTTCTCTAATTTCACAATTTGGGTATTGGTTAGATAATTTGTTAGTCAGCGCCGCCATAGCGTATTCCTCACCCCACCTCCCTATTGCTTTTCGTTCTTCCTCAGAGAGATTTGGTTCTATAATAGATGGAGTAGAAATTTCCCTTTCTAATTCTATGACTTCCTTCTTTGGTCGGGGAGAATAAACTTGCCACTTAATGCTAGCTTCTTTTGGCTCACATTCTTGTTTCCATACTTCTTGTGTAAAAACTTTTTCCTCCATCAATGTTTCATCAGTAGTCGTTTCTTCTTTAATTGGGGCTAGGACATCTTGTTTTAAAAATTCATCATCAACAATCTCTGCCGAAGGCGTAGTTGGAGCAGGCATATGAAGCTTCAATCTTTGTCGTTCATCAAGTGGCAAAGCGTCGAGCTGCTTTTCCCTAAGCCATCTCTCTATTTCATCTGGATCTTCTCTAGACAAAATGTTATAGATGAAATCATCTAACCCTTTAGGGGAATCAAAAAGTTTACAAATCTCACTAGCTAATATAGTTTCATCTTCTTTAAATTCCTCCTTTATGAGAAAGCGATTTGTTTTCCTGTCGTAAAAAGTTCTAGCATTTGGCTCTATTACAGATTCTGTCCCTAAACTTAGCTTAATACATAAGTTTTCAGCAGTGTAGAACCTCAAATTTTGGAGATGTATCCAAGAGTCATTAGAGGTAAATTTTTTATACAGTTCGTACTCCTCGTGATATAGATATCTGAGCACATACATTAAGAAAGAACGAAACTCCTCCGTGAGGTGTTCATCAAATTTTGGGTTTTCTGCGTTTTGAAATTCTATTTGCACTTCTTGGGAAGCGCTCTTTATACTCATAGCTTTGATAAATGCCTTAAACTCTGGATAACGGTCTTGGAAGGCAAGAAAATAAATTCCTTCTTTGTGGGCAAAAAGATCATATATTCGCCAATCGTCGTTAAGGAATAGCTGCGAATATTTAGACACAAAAGTGTGGCGATGTGTGTAAAAGATACGTTCATTACAAAATTTATTCCACCAATCTTCCGCTTTTAGTTTCTTTCCTTCCCTCTCCAAGAAATTGCTTAGCTCGCAGTATATTTTAAACAGAATTTTTTCTTTTTCATAGTCCATCCTATATCGTTGAAACTTAGCCAAAAGGTCAGCATAATTTCTCGCAGAAGGCTTTTTAGGTATATGTAACTTATTAATAAAAAAAATTCTCAAGCATTGGATAATGTTTTCGCAACGAGCCCCACTGTGTTTTGAAGAGCTCGCTTACATCTTCCCATACAACCTCAGTTAATTTGAAATATTTTTGGCTTGTCTTCGGGATATAAATTAGGGGTTCATTGGTGAAAGCTTTTATTATCTCTTCTGAGCCAAGCTCAAAATGTTTATCAAGAAACTCGTATAATTTCTTAAATCTCTCCACCTGGTGTGAACCTTTGTTGACCAGTCTTCTTAGATTATTTAGTACGCCGGACACATTAGCCTCCACATTTATTCCCAAAGCCTCAGAAAAGCTTTCGTCAATAACATATTTCTCCTCAACAGCGAGATAGGGTACTTCATCTCCTAAAAGCTGATAGGTTTGTTTAGTGTAAAGGAATATTTCGTTTGGCTTTACAAATCCTCCGTTTTTTGTTGGTAACTCCATTTGTCTTAAATCTCTAATAAATGATGATGGCAAAGACTCGCGTTGTTCATAGTAGTAAAACCGGATATATTCCATTTTTATAAACTCCTTGTAATGGTTCTTCCAATTATCGTTTAAAAGCTTAAATAGTTTTTGACGCCTTGATTTGAAATTGGGTTGCAAAATAATACTCTCCAATTCGGGGCTAAGTCTCCAATCGTTCACTTTTGCCAGTCTGGTACTCGCTTTTCTTTCTTCCCGCAGCGGATATCTATACCCATCGTAATCACCTTTATAATGGATAAGCCTGGGTAGTGTATTAACCCCTACAAGTTTGAAAAATTCGGCCCATTTCTTGATTTCGCCTTTTCGTGTTTCCCCACTTATATATTGAGGATGGAGAAAATGAACATCTTTTACACCCTTGAAAAGCTCTTCTAAATCTTTATTACCTCCATATTTTGAAGTGAGATAAACTTCTCCAGGTTTTGCGTAGCTTGGTTTCCCGTTCTGAATCGTTCGCACATATATTGTTTCTTTTGTCTTTTCTATTAACTCTTTACCACCTTTTTGTGATTTTAAGATGGGAAGGTTATCTTTTAAATATCGGATAGTGCCTTCCAATACTTCCCCTTTTTTGGACTTCCATCCGTCTCCTTTATAGAGTGCCAAGATATAATTTTCTACGATTTCCTTTATGTTAGCTTCCCTCACCCCTAAGAATTTTAAGAACTTCTTGGCCATTTTCGCGAATTTCTTCACTTTCAAAATGGAGTTTTTTATTACTTCTATTTCATTTTCAAATCCATAAATTCTTTTCCCTCTATCTAAAGGAAAGAAGACCTGTTTCTCTTTAGCTGAAATTAAATCTCCACTTTCTAATTTGATTATTTTAAGCTTGTTGAGCTTCTCCTTGTTTTCGTCTTTCAAATAATTTTTTGCTAGATAAGCATAAAGCCCAGCAAACCACTCATCATCTTTGTTCTTAAACCAACTTTCATTTTCTAAACATTTACATATTTCGTCTAAACTTACTTCTCTAATGCCCAATGACTTCAAAAGCTTTGATGGAATAGTAATAGCAGTGGAAACAAATTCCATACCGGTGTAAGATTTGAGGATGTCGTTAGGTAACAATTCTCTAATCATTTTATTTCCCGTGACTACTTCATTAGGTCTACGCCATTCTCCTGATTCGCTTAATATGAATGCCTCATTTTGTAGTTTATTTAAAGTTTCCTTTGCCACTGGTTTGAAAAAATCGTTCGTGATTTCATTTTCTAATGGAATATATTTATAAAAACAATGTGAGAAGTTAGAATCCTTTTTTAGAAATTCTATTGCCTCAACAAATAGCTCGGGAATTTTGTCCCTTAGCCATTCGTTCCACATTTTATCATATTCTATATCTTCTCTATTCGCAGCAAGCAAGAAGTCGCCCTGTACGATAAACTTAAAGCCGTAATCCCTTACAGGTAGAAAAGCAAAAAGAGGATAGGTTTTTGTTTTTATTGCTCTACTTTCTTGCAAAGGAAAAGCAAGGCATAGTTCTGTCTCCTCAATGTCTCGTCGCTTTTCGTCCCTCTTGTCGATAGGCACCGGTAAACTTTTTCTGATAACTTTCCATTTCTCAGTGTGAGTAGGCGATTTGATGAGGACTATACCCCCTTCTGAAAGGTCTTCTCTTTTGTATACTCCTCTTCGGCTTTTGGGCAATCCTTCCCCTTCCAACTTTATCTTTTTAATTTTTTGAAGAAATAAAAGGATGGAAGGCTCAATGCGCAAAAGACTCGATATCTCTTTTTTCGCTTCATTTTTTAAAGGCAAAACGATATTAGTTTTGTTCAGGTCAACATAGGGTGGTGGATTGTCAACCCATTCCGGGATGAGAAGTGTTCTTGGCTTCTCCCGATTATAACGGAATTCAAAGTTAAATCCGTTTGAATAAATCTGTGGGTTGTCGGTGATCTTGAACACGGATTTAAATCCGATGCCTTTCTCTCCTATATAACCTTTTCTCTTTTGGTTGCCTTTGGTTGTTCCCCCGACCCTACAAATTGCGTCTACATTCTCCTTAGTGAACCCTTTCTCGTTATTTTGCATAATCAATAAATCTTTTTTCAGAATAAAAATTACTTCTGGCAGGACATTTTCCCCATATTCGTTATCGTCAGCGTTTTGAAGAAGTTCTAAGATACAATCGGCCGCGCGTGAATGAATCTCACTTGCCAGGCGTGCAACATCCTGTTGTTCTTTTTCCCTATCCTCTACATAATTTATCAAACTTTCAGGGATATCATCCAATCCGATGCCAAATCTCCTTCTTCTCAACTCTTCTATATAATCCTTTTGCTTTGACATTTTACAATCACTCCCTTTATCAATATTATATTAAGTGATGCAAGGACTAAGGGCGTATTTAATAATATGAAGCGTTCTTAAAAGGTTCATTTTTGGCTATTAATTATATTGTCAACTTTCAATAAAACACAACTATTTTTACAAAAATAAAATAGCCCAGATAGAGACGAAAGTGATGGGGATTTAGTCGCTCAAAACATTAAAACCTTACTCCCAAAATAAAAGCGAAGCTTCCACTGTCGCCGTCCTCAAATTTTCCCACTGAGGACCAGCGGAACTCGCTGAAGATTTTGGGGCTGATGCGGAGACCTAAAAGGATATGGAAACCCGCCTTCCATTTAGATTCGCTTTTAACCGTCCCAAATAAGACTTCGGTCTCTTTCTCCCAATAATAAATACCCCCGCCTATTCCGAAATAGGATGTCCCTTCCTTGGAAGAAGATTTTTGGAAAGTTAAAAGCAGTGGCACGCCAGTATATTTGTCCTCCACGACTCCGAGCCTTTTGTTTGACCAATGGAGATATTCCAAGGAAATGACGAATGAGCTGTTGGAGGAAGTAGGAGAAGAGATATCCAATCCAACGAAGAGGGAATCATAGGCGCTGGAGTAGCCCAGCTTTCCTGCATAGAATAAAGAACCCTCATTCTTTTCGCCCGCCAAGGCGAAAACAAGACCCAGGAGCAATGCTATTAAGAATTTCGTGTCTAGCATCAATTATATTAAATAAAAAATCAAGTAAACGGTCAATTCATTTGATAAAAATTCAAAAGACTCTCCTTAATGTCCTTGCTTCTTTGGCTTTTCTTTCGCTAATTCTTGGCGGACGGGGATTGGGACATATCCAACCTCCAATCTCTTCGGCGGAGTCACTATCTGAGCTGGGTCAAGGTCTACCAGCTTGCCTATCGTTGGAGGAAGGAGAAATTCTTTATTTTTATTCCAATATCTATGAATCATCTCCACTCTCTTTTGCATCCTTTCCCTTTCCTCCTTCGTTAACCCTGCGTTCAATAGCGCTGGCTGGTCGGCGAATCTATACCAATAATATGTGACAACGCTTCCATCTCCGAGATATGCCTTGAATGGTCCCGCCACAGGTCCGGGCTTCTTCCAGCAGCTCTCTGGGTCCTCAGGGGTGGTGTAGGGCTCCGGTGCTGGCTCAACAGGGCGTGTGAATTTTATCTCCTTGAGATGGGTCTCTGGTGGAACTTCCTCCGGCAATACGGGAACCCACTTTGCCTTCTTCGGGTCATCGGCATTCACTAACCGATAAAATTCTGGAAGGATGATGAAATCGCGATATTTCCTCACGAATTTAGTGTCCCATTTATATCCATAAGTGTATTCGTCTATTCTTAGAGGAGTGGCGAAGGAACTCCAATCTAAGGGAGCCCTCATCTCCTCATTCTCTTTTCCCGTGGGGATTCTTATCTCCCAAGTGCTGTAGCCTCCTTCTTTTATTTTCCGAACATATGCTCCCTTTGGGTCTATTTTTCCCGTGGCTTGCGGTCCTCCGGAAAACCAAGCCTTAACAGCTTCCCATATCGCTTTTTCGTTATAAACCGTGTCCCTATGGAGAAGCACAGTGACTCCATCGTGATTTATGGGGAACAAGACCTCCGCTATGCGTGCGTAGAGTTCCCCCTTGCCGTCCTTCGCTACCCTACAGGGAATCCATTGTGTCTCCATCTGAACAGCCCTGTTGGGGTCGGCTAGCTTGCTGTCCAGGAGGCGACCCGCCCATTCCGGATGCTCAAGCGCGTGATTGGACCAGAAGTAAGGAAGGAAGAAGGCAACTGGTCCCTTGAAGTTGTTGGCATTAAGGAAGAGCGTCCAGCAATTCCCTCCCGTTGGTATATCCTTTCCATCGGTTTTATCCTTTGGCTCAATGAGAGGCAGGTTTAGATAGCCATAGCCGAGCAATTCCCCTTTCGCTCCATCCTTTATCCGCAGACCATCTATGGGGAAAAGGAGGCGATTGCTGAGTTGGGCAACCCCATATACACCGCTCCCCGGTTTATCCCATTTTTCCGTTCCGTGAGAGGGACCGTTGGCTATCTCCGAGAAATCTGGTGCGACGCCTCCCATTATAAACTTTGGCGTTTCCATTGGAAATCTTGTATCCCTCCACCAACCGAGTCCTCCCTCAACATCGGAATATACGGGAGAATCTTGGGCAAACATCCATGTGCCGGGCAATCCCGATTGGAAGTTGTGTCCAGGGTAATGCATAAGGAGTGGCCAGGCTGGGACATACATAGAGAATCCATATCCGTAGCTTCTGTCAACGCCTACCTCTACGGGAAGGATTAAATAACCGAAGAGATATTCGCCTCCGTTCTCTCCCATAAGCTTCACCTCCGAGCTGACGAAGATTAAAGAGAAGAGAAAAATCAGCAAAATCTTTTTAAGGATTCTCATTATCTATCCCTACTTACCTTATTTTAACTCTCAAGGCGAATATTTTATCCTCGGGCTTTCTTTCCAGCTCAATGAATAGCCCTCCTTCAGATTTCCTCCATTTGAGCTTCTCATAGCTTGGTAGCAATTCCACTTCCTTGACTTCAACAGAATGGGGATTGCCTGCTCCAAGCGATTCTATCACGAGCTGATTTCCATTCGGGCTATTCATAAAAATGGCGTAAAGATAATCGCCCTTTTGAGTGAAGCGGATATCCCTTGGTGTGAATTCTATTTCCGTGCCATCAACGAAGGAACCAGCGGGAAAATCTATCGGTCCCTCCTTATATTTGACCCAAGGGCGAGTTCCATAGATAGCTTCACCATAGCGGGAGAGCCAATTCCCTATCTTCAAAAGAATTTCCTGCTGCTCTTCTGGAATCGTCCCATCGGCGCGAGGGGCTACATTGAGGAGAAGACATCCGTTCTTGCTGACGATATCGGCGAGTTGGCGAATTATATGTTCTGGGGACTTATAATCGGGGTCCTGGATATGGCACCAGGATTTTCTATCTATTGAGGTATCGGTCTGCCAGAAGAAGGGGCTGATATCACCTAACTGCCCTCTTTCCACATCCAAAACGGCTGTTCCCTCAGGGAAAGCGTCATATTTATAAGTAATCACGACTCCCTCTCCCCACTGGTGTCCCCTGTTGTAATAATATGCAGCGAAGAACTGAAGGTAGGGAGCGAAGACGGGTCTTTCGTGTAGCCACCAATCAAACCAGACGAGGGATGGTTTATATGTATCAACGAGATGGATGAGTCGCTCAAGCCAGTGGTTGAGGAAGTTTTCATCGGGAGATGTATCCTCGGGCTGAGCGGGACCATAGAAATCAGCGTATTGGGGGTCGTTGACATCGGATTCTATGAGCTTTCCCGGGTGGAACCAGAACCAATGTTCAGCGAAATGATAAGAGAGACAGAAGCGAAGTCCGTTCTCTCTTGCTGCATTTCCCAATTCGCGCGCCACATCTCTCTTCGGACCCATTCGCGCGGAATTCCCGCGAGTGAAGGGACAATCATACATAGGGAAGCCGTCGTGGAATTGAATAACAGGGACAATGTATTTAGCTCCCGCTTTCTTAAACAAATCAACCCAAGCATAAGGGTCCCATTTCTCTCCCTTGAATAAGGGGATGAAATCCTTGTAGCCGAACTTCGTCTGGGGACCATAATGCTGGATATGATAATGGTATACTGGTGAATCCTTGACATACATAAAATGGGGATACCACTCGCTGTAGAAGGCGGGAACGGAGTATAGACCCCAATGGATGAAGATGCCGAACTTGGCGTCAAGATACCATTGAGGGACTTGATAATTCTTGAGAGATTCCCAGTTTGGCTCAAAAGGTCCTTCTGGGAGAATGAATTTATCCATCGTCGTCATCCTCCTTCGAAAATTTTTAAAATTTTATTTAAAAAATTAAAAACGAAACTACTCCTTTCCCCTTTCCCCTACTAAACCCCTTACGAATAATATAACATTTTGGGAAATTTATCTATTGCCTGATCGGTCTTTCTCGTTTAAACTTTCTTGGAGGTGATTTAAATGGCTATTCCTCTTATCCCTTTAGCGCAATATAAAATCTCTAAACTCATTTGTGGCACCAATTCTTTCCTTGGCTTCTCCCATTTCTCTTATGCCAAGGATTCCTTCCTCAAGCGTTATTTCACGGTTGAGAGAATTGCTGAGGTTATGAAAGCCTGCTTGGAGAAGGGGATAAATGCCTTCGTTGGTCCCGCCGACCAGAAACTCGCCGATGCGAGGAAAATGGTTGAGGATGAGACGGGACAGAGGATGATATGGGTCTCGACCACTTACGGACATAAGGAAAAGGAGAAGCAAGCGGAGGAAATCAAATGGCTGGCTAAACAGAAGGCGGAGATTTGCCTCATCCATGCCTCCTACACGGATAGCCATCTGATAAGCGGAGAGAACAAGATTGAGGGAATTGAGGATTTGCTTGCTTTGATCAGGGAAGGAGGTATGGTTCCCGGTTTATCCACTCATCGTCCCGATACCCTCCCCTCAGCTGAGGCAGGCGGCTACGATGTTGAATGCTATATTCTTCCACTGAATGTCATCGGCTTTTTATGTGCTATTGAGACGAATTGGCAGGCGGAGATAATCAGGAGAACTCCCAAGCCCGTCATCATAATCAAACCGCTCGCTGCGGGAAGGGTTATGCCTTACGAGGCGCTCTCCTATGTCCTTGCCAACACGAAGCCAAACGACCCTATAGCGATTGGATTTATGAGTCGGGAGGAAGTTGAAGAGGATGCGGGAATCGTGGAGATGCTCCTGACGGGTAAAGGGGAGATGAAGCTTCTATATTCACCGAGCAAATCCCTCGTTGAGGGCGAGAAATGAAGATAGCGATAATCGGAGCGGGAAGAGTAGGTGCATCCTTAGCCTTTGCCCTCCAGATGAAGGGGGTGGGGAAAGAGATTGTGTTATTGGATGTGAGGGAGGAATTGGCGATTGGAGAGGCTGAGGATTTGTTTCAGGGGACATCCTCGGCTCATCCTCAAGTTTTCTCAGCGGGTTGGGAAAAGTCCGAGGGAGCGGATGTATTCGTCGTAACGGCTGGGGCGAGGAGGGAACCAAATGAGAGCCGGCTATCTCTGATAAATAGAAATTTAGCTATCTTTAGGGATGTGCTTTCAAGGATAAATAATGGGAAAAAGGAAAGCTCCATTTTGCTGGTTATTTCCAATCCCGTAGATATCCTCACATATTTCGCCCATAAGGAAAGCGAATTCCCCAGGGAAAAGATAATCGGCTTGGGAACCCTGCTTGATACGCTTAGATTGAGGGCTTATCTATCTTCCGCTTTAAAAGTTGACCCAAGGGATGTTCAAGCGATGGTATTGGGAGAGCATGGTGATTCAATGGTTTTCCCCTTTAGCATAGCGAGCATAGGTGGCGTTCCACTTCTATCTTTTCCCGGTATAAGGGAGGAAATGTTGGAGGAGATAAAGGAGAGGGTTAGGAGAGCGGGAGCGGAGATGATAAGGCTTAAGGGAGGAGCGGGAACGGCGGTGGCTCTTGCCGGTTTGAAGGTAATAGAAGCAATAGAAAGGGATTCGCATTCTCTCTTGCCCCTTTCCGTTCACCTATCGGGCGAGATGGGATTTGATGATGTATGTCTATCCCTGCCCTGTATTGTAGGAAAGGAAGGTGTGGAGGCTATAATAGAGCCTCCTCTCACTGCGGATGAACAGGATGCCCTGAAGCGCTCCTATCAAACCCTTTGTCAAGCGATATCAAGCGTTGGGTGAATAAATAAGCAGTTCAACGCTTCCTCATCTTGAGCCCTCTGAAGGCGCGCAATCGCCCATCGTCTCCGTAAGTAACTACGAGGTTGGCTTCGCCAACCAAACATCACTTTTAAAGAAAAGAGAGCCTGCTTAGGAAATATATATTTCACTGGATAGACGATTTTAATCAAAAGAGATAAAATTAATCCAGTATGATAAGGAAAATTCTCACATTGGGAGCTCCCATCTTGAGAGAGAAGGCGTTGCCTGTGCACAAATTTGACGCCAATCTAAGACGCCTTATCAACGATATGATAGAGACGATGAAATCGGCGAACGGTGCAGGGCTTGCTGCCCCCCAGATAGGCGTTTCTCAGAGGGTCATCGTGGTTTTGCAGGAGAATGATAAGCCTCTCCCCCTCGTCAATCCCACAATCCTCCATTCTGAGGGGATAGAGGAGGATGAGGAAGGTTGCTTGAGCATTCCCAATCTCTACGCCATCGTCCCTCGCCCAGCCTATGTGAAGGTTTCGGGCTTCAATCCAAAAGGAAGAGCGGTTAGTATTGAGGCGGAAGGTATATTGGCGAGAGCCCTTTGCCACGAGATTGACCATCTTGATGGCGTCCTCTTCATAGATAAAGCATACCCAGATACATTCCGCTGGGTTAAGGTAGAAAAAGCGGAAAGCAAAAGATAAATATATGCGCATCATCTTCTGGGGCAGCCCCAATTGGGCGTTGTATCCTCTGCAAGCATTGGCGGAAAGGGAAGAAGTAATAGCTGTTGTGTGCCAGCCGGATAAACCCGCGGGAAGGGGTCTTTCTCTCCAATCTCCACCAACTAAGCAATTCGCCCTCGTTCATTCAATCGCCGTCCTCCAGCCAGATAATTTGAAAGAGCCCTCCTTTCAGGAGGAAATAAAAAGGCTCTCGCCCGAGCTCTGCGTCATCTCAGCTTATGGAAAATATATTCCTCCCGAGATATTGAGAATTCCTCCCCTCGGCTTCGTTAATCTTCATCCCAGCCTTCTCCCTCGTTGGAGAGGAGCTGACCCAGTTAGATGGACGATTTTGGAAGGGGATGAGAAGACGGGCGTGACTATTCATTTTGCGAGCGAAAAAATGGATGCGGGAGACATCATCCTTCAAAAGGAAATGCCCGTCCTTCCCGATGATACCTATGGAAGCCTTGGCGAAAGGCTCTTTAAAGAGGGCACCTTACTCCTTCTCCAAGCTATTGAATTGATAAAAGAGGGGAAAGCTCCTCGTATTCCTCAAGATGAAAAGAAGGCAACTTATGCTCCCGCCTTGAAAAGCGAGGATTTCAAAATAGATTGGCATTACCCAGCGAAGAGAATTGAAAGATTGCTCAGGGCGGGAAATCCCACGCCGGGAGCATTCACATTCTTTCGTGGCAAAAGGCTCAAGGTTTGGCAAGGAAGGTTGGTGGATATGAAGGGAGAGGTGGGGAAAGTGATAGGAATAGAAAAGGAAGGCATCGTCGTCGGTTGCGGAGAGGAGGCATTGCTTTTGACATCCCTTCAAATGGAAGGGAAAAGAGCGGTGAGCGGTGAGGAATTCGTTAGGGGTTATAGAGTTAATGAAGGAGAGGTGTTAGGTTGAAATGGATGAATCCCTTTCTCTAAACGAGATACTGGGCTTCTCTCCGGAAGATAGAATTCTGATAATAAATGCGGATGATGTTGGGCTCTCTTATTCAGCGAATGTAGCGGCTGTTGACGCTATGAAAAACGGCTTGGTGACCAGCGGGTCTATAATGGTGCCTTGCCCCTGGTTTCCCCATATCGCAAAGATATGTAGGGAAGACCCTTCTTTGGATTTCGGCATCCATTTAACTCATACCTGTGAATGGGATAATTATCGTTGGGGACCCGTGGCGGATAGTTGTAAGGTAAGAGGATTGATAGACGAGGAGGGATATCTATGGAGGGATATAAGAGAGGTTTATGAGCATTCAAACATTGAGGAGGCGGAAATAGAGGCGAGAGCACAGATAGAGAAAGCACTGCATTTCGGCATAGATATAACCCATTTAGATTCCCATATGGGGACACTTCAATACAACATAGAGTATTTCCCAGTTTACATAAAGCTTGCGGAGGAATACGATTTGCCAATCAGAATGGGCACACCAGAGTTGGAAAGCTCATTGGGAGGAGCGCATCTTCGTCCACTGCTAAGGCAGAAGGGAATTTTATTTCCCGATAGATTGATCATCGGGCAAAGAAAAGAAGGGGAAAGCTCAAGAGATTATTACAAGCGGGTTTTGAGAAATTTGCCGAGGGGTGTTAACGAATTATTCATTCATCCTGCCTTGCCCTCTGAGGAGATGAAAAATATAGCGGGTAGCTGGAGGGAGAGAGCGGAGGATTACCTTCTATTCAGGGAGGACGAAGAGATAAGGAAAATCATAGCAGAGGAGGGAATAAAACTAATAGGATATAGGGTTCTTCGTGAGGCTCAGAGGAAGTTAAGGGGGAAAGCATAAGAACTGAATAATTTCAAAAAGATATTGGACTTGCTAAAACGAGTTCTTCTGTCATTGCTGTCATAAGTAAAGGTTTTGGAAACGGAGAAGGGATAAAAGAGTAAAAATAGAGAGGGGGAAGAAAATTGAAGTATTTTCCAATTGAAGGGGGATGAAAAGAGGTAGCGTGTTTATTAAAAAATGAATTTTATAATTTGGAGCTATTTGGGATGCGAGCCCGCAGAAGGCGGGCGTGGCAATTTCAAATCCTCTGTCATTGCGAGCCTCCCGTAAGGGAGGCGTGGCAATCTCAAAGAGATTGCATCCTATCGCTTATAATGACAAGATGGTGATATCGCTTCGCTCCTCGCAATGACAATTGTGGAGGAAAAGGAATCAGAAGGAGTCTCAAATTTTATGGAATCATATAAAAACTTGACTAAAACGGAATTTTTAAATATAGTTATTAAAAAAGAGAGAGGCGAAAGGAATGCTGAATAGAGTTATATTGATAGGAAGGATAGCGACTGAGCCAGTTAGGCGTTATACTCCCACTGGTGTAGCGGTCGCCAGCTTTCGTCTTGCGGTCAGCCGTCCCACTCAGACTCCCGATGGGAAGGATGCGGATTTCTTTACCATCGTTGCTTGGCGGGAGCTTGCGGAGAAGGTGGCGAGCGCTATGAAGGGGAGGCTCGTCTGCATTGAGGGTAAGTTGAGAGAGCGCAGCTGGACTGCTGCGGATGGAACGAGGAGAAGGGAGGTAGAGATTGTCGCTGATACCTTCCGCTTCCTGGATAAACCGCCTCAAGTGATCCCTCCGGAGGAATATCCTCCCGAGGAGGAAATAGGCATAGAGGATGTTGGTGACAACCTTCATGTAGTTAAAGAGGACAGCTTCGACGAGGATATAGGTTGAAATTAAGATAAGAAAGGAGGAAAAGCTATGTCAGCCCGAGCTCTCAGACCAAGAAGGAAGAAGACTTGTATCTTTTGTGCTAATAATGTCAAGGAGATAGACTATAAGGATGTTGAGACTTTGAAGAAGTTCATCACGGAGAGAGCCAAGATAATCCCCAAAAGAGTGACGGGAACTTGCGCTAAGCATCAAAGAGCTTTGGCAAGGGCGATAAAGAGGGCAAGGATAATGGCTCTTCTCCCCTTCGTAGGTGAATAAATTATGGGCTGTGAATTCTGCTCTCCCCAAAATATTTCCCTTGATGATTCCTCGGTAATAAAGGAAGTCGATAAGGGAGATATGTTCTCCCTTACCCTAAGGATGCCAGAGGATATTGAGCAGGCTTTGGCTGAGTTTGAGGGAAGGACATTCTCTCGTTTCAACCCCGCTAATATAGTCGTCTGTGGGATGGGGGGGTCCGCGATAGGTGGCGACCTCGCTTACTCCCTCCTGCGAGAGGATTTGCCCGTTCCTCTTTGCGTTGTCAGGGACTACAATCTCCCCTCGTTCGTGAGCAGAAACACCCTCTTTTATGCCATAAGCTACTCGGGAAACACGGAGGAGACAATTAGCGCCTACAAAGAGGCAAAGGCGAGAGGAGCAAGGAGAGTAGTGATATCAAGTGGAGGGAAATTGAAGGAAATCGTGGATGAGGATGTCTTCATATCTTTACCATCTGGTTTACCGCCCCGTTCTGCTCTTCCCTTCATATTCGTTCCCTTAGTGAGGTCCCTTGAAAGCATAGGGGTTGTTAGGAAAAGAAATGACTGGAAGGAAGCGATTGCCTTGCTGAGGGAATTAAGGGAAAGCCTCTCCCCATTAACTCCCACGCAGGATAATAGAGCAAAACAATTGGCTTACAGTTTGAGAGGCAAACTTCCCTTGATTTACGCTTCTTCACCTCTCCTCTATGGAGTTGCCTTTCGCTGGAAGACGCAGATAAACGAGAACGCGAAAGCCCACGCCTATGTGGATTACTTCTCTGAGCTCCATCACAATGAGATAATGGCGTGGGAATCTAAAGAAAAAGTCGCTAACTTCGCGGTTGTCATTTTGCGGGATAAGGGAGAAAACGATAGGATAAGGGAGAGGATAGAGATAACGAAGGAGCTTCTCTCCGATAAGACGGAGATTTACGAGATTTGGACTAAAGGCGAGGGGAAGTTGGCGAGGCTTCTCTCGGTTTTATATCTCGGCGATTTCTTAAGCCTTTACCTCGCCGTTCTCTATGGCGTTGACCCTCAGGAGATAGATTCAATCAATTATATAAAGAAGAAACTCGGTCCCATCCCAAATTGATTTATGTCGGCGGAGATATCCCCACAGCTTCTTTCCTTTCTTCCTCGTTTTAAGGGAAGAAAGGTTCTCGTGATAGGGGATATGTGTCTTGATGAGTATATCCTTGGGGAAGCCTATGCTCTTTCTCCCGAGGCTCCTGTTCCGAGGATGAGGCTTATTAGGAGGGATTACACGCCGGGAGGAGGAGCTAATGTCTGCAACTGTCTAAGAAGTTTGGGGGGAGAGGTTCTCGCTGTAGGGATGGTGGGAAGCGATTATCATGGGCAAATCCTCTTAGAACTAATGCGGAGGAATGGAATAAAAGTAGAGGGGATAATAGTGGAGCCATCATTTACTACGACGACATTTACGAAGCTACTTGCAACCAAGGAACACTCACCCACTCAACAGCTTGCCCTAATAGATGAATATCATCAAGGGGAGATAGAGGAGAAAACGAAAAGGCAGCTCCTTGAGAGAATCAAAAGTTATATCAATGAAGTAGAGGCGGTGGTCTTGGCTGATTACTCTTATGGAGTCGTGGGGGATGAGGTGATAGAGTTAGTTGCTGAAGCTGGCCCCCTTTCCGTAGGTGATTCAAGGGAAAGAATAGGTTATTTCAAGGGGATAGATTATGTTGTTCCTAATGACAACGAGGCAGCTCTCGCTGTGGGGGAAAGGGGAAGGGAGGACGAGGATGTGCGAAGATATGGGAGGATTCTATTAGATAAACTTTCCTCCAAGGGCGTCATAATAACGAGAGGTGCTAAGGGAATGATGGTGTTTCCTCGGGAGGGGGAGATTATGGATATACCAACAGTTGCTCGTCAAGTATTTGATGTGACTGGAGCGGGAGATGTAGTTACCGCTACGGTAACTCTGGCTTTACTTGCGGGAGCGAATCTATACGAGTCCGCCAAGTTAGCCAACATCGCTGCGGGGATAGCGGTAGGTAAGATAGGCACTGCTACTGTATCCTTAGAAGAATTGCGAGAGGAGATAACGACGAGGACGAAATAGAAAAAGGCTGATAGCTCTCCGAATTTGTCCCCGTATATGTCGTCTTCCCATTGATTTAAGGCAATATAAAGCTACCCCCTTTTGAGTCTCTAAATACGAGATTGCGAGGTTGCGAGGAGCAGCCTTTATGTCATTGCGAGCCTGACTGCGGCAGCAGTCAGGCGTGGCAATCTCTATTTTTTCTTTCCTTAAAAGACGAGATTGCCAAGGTCTATTCTAAGGAGAACCCTCAGAATGACAGACTCACCGCAATTCTCCGCTCTTGGAGAGAACCTTCCAGCTCTTAGGGCTCGGTTTTATGAAGAACCCTTCCTCTAAAATTATATTATATGGCTCCGTTGCCTCCAAAACAGCGTAATCAACATTCCAGCAGGGAACAGCTTTAAGGCTTGGGAAGAAATCCTTGGGAGCAATGGCAAGCTCAAATTCAATATATTTATCGTTATTTAAGGGATTGGGGACAGCAAAAATAGCGCCAACCCTTTCTCCAACATATGCTCTGTCCCCAACGATTATGGCTTTCTCATCTCCTTTTATTGGCAAATAATCCATAACCCTCGCAATTAGGCTGTTGCAGTTCGCATTTCCTATCAAATATATCTGCTTTTCCCTCATTTCCTCTTCTGTAACTTCCACATCGCTCTTAACCTCTGGGTTGAACTTAACGATTTCCTCCATCCACTTTCCTCTTTCAAAAGCCGCCCTCCTCGTTGCCTCATTGTCATCCTCATTTCCCTGCGACCCATAAACTATGAGAAGTCCCCTTAAGCCCAATATTCCCGCCTCTCTGAGCGGTCCAACGAGTGCAGGCTCGGGCAGTGGTTCTTTTACAAAGGGTGGAACTTCTTTCGGCATTTGGGAGTAAAGGGATATCAGATGAGGGAGGCTTACGGTTCCCTGCAAATCGTTACGGAATACGCCAAGCGAGCCGAAAAGTTTTCTGCTCAATGACTCCAAAATAGGGACTTTCTCCCTCACTTCCTCCAAGAGTATGAACCTTTCCTCCAATGCCTTCCAAACCTCCACTGCCTTGCCTATCCTTCCCAATTGGAGATAGCAGTGCCCAAGCCGAAGGAGGGAGATGGGGATGACATCGGTGGAATAGCGAGAAAATTCCTTATTTAGGCGTTCGTATGTCTCGATTGCCATTTTGAAATCGTAGAGATGTTCATAACAATCGGCGAGCTCAAGGAGAACTCTGGTAATCAAATCGTCCTCAGGATATGATTGGAGGAATTTATTGAGAACATCAATCGCTTCCTTAATTCTTCTGCGAAGGAGATAAGTTCTACCGAGAAAGTAAAGTGCCTCGCTCGCCCTTGAGCTATGGGGAAACTGCTCAAGGAAGAGTTGGAAGTGCTTCCCCGCTTCCTCGTATTTCCCCATAGCAAAATAGCATTGGGCGAGTCTTAGGAGGGCTTTGGGGTAGAAGGGGTTATCCTTTCCATTCTGAACTATCCTCAGGAAGATTTCCTCAGCGCCCTTATACGCCCCGCTCCCGAAGAGCTTCTCACCTTCCTCAAAAAGCTCCTCCCTCTGCCCTCCATTAACCCAGAACAAAGGAAGAAAATAGAACAGCATCCTTATCACCTCATTTATAGTTTAATTATCTATGCAAATCTTTGCAATATACTTCAGAGAAAAGCCAAGGAAGGAGAAAGAAGTCTCTACACACGCAATAGCAAAAATTCTTCAGAAAAATTTAGGAGGATTCCAGCTTAAAAGAGAAAAGGCTCCTCCCATTCATTGAGCTAATTCTAAAAATATTTTTGTGGTTCGCTCTCGTTAGGCATCTCATTGAGATTTATTAATCATCTGGGGATTCTTGGTTTTCTAAACCAATTGCAATTCTTAAAGCTTTCCACTGATAGGGATGAAGACGCAGGGAGGGTCTGAGGAAGAAGGGAGAAAAGCAGGAGTCCATAACGGTCTCGGAAAGCTCCTTTATCCCATTCTCGCCATAGCTATCTCCGAGGTTAAATAAATGTCCCGTTTCGTGAACCAATACAAATTCCTTCCCATAGTCTTCAAGATGCCTCCATCTTTCATAAAGGTAAATCTTCCCCCAAGCTAAATATACTTCGGTTCGCTTATTTCCCGAGCTTCCCTCCGAGGTGTAGTAAAAATAGCGTTGAGCAACTCCCAGAGAATTCTCATCGTTAATTGCTTTCTGTGAGGAAGCATATTCGTTATTACATCGGGGTTCTATTTTAATATACCAGTCTGATTCCTCCTCTATCTCGCTGTCTGCTTTCTTAGCCCAAATAAGCTCAAATTTTATTTCTTATAGTATGTTATTTTGTCAATAGTTTTGTGAGAATCACAAAGCTGCTAAAGTCCGAAAAAGGGAATCTATGGTAGGCGAAACTTATTAAGGGGTCTTCGGTGCTATGAAACAACATAGTTTGTTAAGAAACTTACGCTCTTCCTCGTCCAGCTGTTCAAATAGCCGCTTCTCTCTCATATCAAATGACCTGCGAGGTTTCTCATCGGGAGAATTTCTTTGGCTTCCATTATGAAAACACCATCCCCCTGCACCACCCTTCTTCGCTCCCTCAAGGTCGGTGAGGAAATCCTCCGCCTTCGGTTCCCATCCAAGGGTATAGCCACGCCTAAATGGTTCCTGATAATGAACTGGCACAACCTTCCCCAATTTCTCCATCCATTCAGAATATCTCTTCGTTATTCCCTCAGTTTGCTTGGGCGCTTGGGGATTCCTTGAAAGATGGGGAGCAATGAAATCCACTCCCACATCGTAGAGATACTTCCTCAGGGTTTCCTCATCGCTCGGGGTCCCCGAGGCTGTTACGAGGCGATGAGGGTCTATCTCCTTAACGGCGTTTTTTAATTCCTTCAAGTCGGAAAAACTCACGAATCTCGCATCCCTCACATCGTGTTCGTTCGCTAAATCTATATACCAATTGCGATAGGATTTTAGAGCGGAAACGATTTCCCTCACAGCCTTCAAATGGGCTTGATGGTTGGGAAAAGCCCCTCCGTTCAATGTTATATCAACGATCAACCCTCGCCTATCGCACTCTTTAACTATCCACTCCAGCTTCCTGAAATAAGGTTCCCTTGGATTACCTTCCTTATCAACAGCGGATACATCCTCTCCATAGGCATCCCAGGTCGCCCAAACCCGAAGCCAATTGAAGGAAAATCTCTTCATATCATCAAGGTCCTGGCGAATGAACCCTCTCGGAGCTCCAAGAGCTCCATAATAGCTTATTCCCAATAGAAATGTTGGCTTTCCATCAACGACGAAGCTTTTCCCCTTTATCTCCAATGTCGTCGCCCTTATATCAAGTGAAAAGAGAAAAGATAATAAGATAAATAAGAGCCTTGTTATTTCTGCCAAATCGCGGATGGATATAGGGGCATCCAGACTTTCATTGCCCCAGGCTCTCGGTTATCCCAGGCGTAATAGGGGATAGCTCGCACCTTGACTTTCTTCATCCTGGGATTCACCGCTTGATAAAGTTGCTCCTTCCATTCCACACCTTCACAAGCCATACCCTCTCCATCCAAAGCGACGATGCCTCCCAGTAAATCCTTCTCCCATTTCGGCTTGAAATCGCTATCCAAGGAGAGATAAATATAATTCAAGGGAGCGTTTTGGTCCTGTTCCTCAAAGCAGTAAACCAATGGACCTCTCTGAAGGGCAATCTTTCCCAAGTCGTCTTTAACCTCGGGATGAGCGACCATTTTCTCAACAGGCATAGGCAGGTCTATTTCAACTTTATCCCCTTCCTTCCAAGCCCTTCGCAAAACTATATAACCTTTCTCAATCCTCGGATTCTCCTCCTTCTTGCCGTTGACCCTCACTTCCGCTCCCCTACACCAACCTGGAACCCTTAGATAGAGGGAGAATTCAAAGGATTCCGAAGGGTGTAGGAAGAAAATCATATGCCCATCCCAAGGATAATCTCCAACGACCTCCAAACCTACCTTTTTCCCGCCCAGCTCTATATTGGCTTTCCCTTGCACATAGAGATTCACCCAAATTCCATCATCCGACTGGGCATAGATGTAATTGCCCAAGGAGGCGATCAAGCGAGCGATGTTGGGAGGACAGCAGGCGCATCCGAACCATTCCTCCCGCTTATATCCTCCTTTGCTTTCCAGCGGATTGACATAGAAGAAATGGTCTCCGCTTAGGGAGATTCCGGCAAGGGCTCCGTTATAGAGCGCTCTCTCCATAACATCCACGAATTGAGAGTCGCCGTAAAGAAGGGCGAGACGATGCGCCCAGAACACCATAGCGCAGGAGGCGCAGGTCTCCTGATAAGCTGTAAGATTGGGGAGGTCGTAATCGGTTGTGAATCCCTCATTTGCTGAGGAACTACCTATACCACCGGTGATGAACATCCTTTTCTGGGTCGCATTCCTCCAAATCCTAAGGACCGCTTGAAGAAGCTCGTCATCGTTGGTCTCCCTTCCCACATCCACGGCGCCAGCCATAAGATATCCCGCTCGCACGGCGTGTCCGACGATTTCCTTCTGCTCCTTTATGGGGACATCGTCCTGCACATTTCTGCCATCATATTGGTCCAAAGGAATATTATGCTCTTGGGCGAAATATTTGCTTCCTCTTTTCAAGATGAAAAAGCGAGCCAAATCAAAGTAGCGCTTCTCTCCCGTCGCTTTCCAAAGCTTAACCAATGCAAGCTCTATCTCGGGATGACCACAATAGCCCAGTCTCTTGCCTTCTCCGAAGATGGAATCTATATGGTCGGCGAAGCGGACAGCAACATCCAAGAGATTCCTCTTGCCAGTCGCCTCGTAATAAGCGACAGCGGCTTCAAAGAGATGTCCAGCGCAATACATCTCATGACACGCCATAAGATTGGTCCAGCGTTTATCGGGCTCAACGACCTCAAAATATGTGTTCAAATAGCCATCGGGAAGCTGAGCGGAAGAGATGAGGGAAATTATATCGTCCAATTGTTTCTCCAAATCGGGGTCGGGATGCTTAGCGAGGACATAGGCAGCTGCCTCAATCGCTTTATAGAGGTCGGAATCCATCCAATAAGGTCCGCTGTAGCCCTCGTGAGCCTTATCCCTCGCCAGCCTGAAATTATTTATATTTCCCGCCTTCTCCAGCATCTTGAAGAGATGGGGAATGGTGACTTTCCTCAGGGTTTCCTGGCGGGGAGCCCAGAAGCGGTCGCTGATTTCCACATCTTTGAGGGAAACGGGCTTGAGGAATTTCTTCTCCATATTTTCTCCTCCTTGCGATTGGGCGGGTTTTCCTAAAAATAAACAAACCAAGAAAAGGGAGGGGACGATAACAAACCTTACTATATCGGGAAAAGCTCTGCTCTTCATAGTGAGGATATTATCCGATAAAACCCCAAACAAGTCAAATAAAAATAACTACCAGTTTCCAGTTGATTGTATAGGTTTCAATTAACTTCTAACTATCCCCAAGCGATTCAAGTCTCCGCAAAATTGAAAGCAGATGGGCGGTGAGCTTCTCCTTTTCCGCTATCTTCATCGCTGATTTCGCATCTCGCTTGAATTGTCGGATGGAATAGGAGATTAAAGAGCTTCGCTTGAGGAAATCCTCAACTGATAGAGGGGAGAAGAAGCGCGATGTCCTTCCCGTCGGAAGAGTATGGCTGGGACCGGCGATGTAATCCCCTATAGCGGTAGGAGAGTAATCCCCCAAGAAAATCGCACCCGCGTTCTCAATAAGAGGAACTATTTCCTCCCCTCTCTCCACCATTATCTCCAGATGTTCGGGAGCGAAATCGTTTACGAATTCAATTGCCGTCTCCAGGGAATTTGCGATTATTATGTATCCTCTATTCCCCAAACTCTCCTCAATTATTTCCCTCCTCTCCATTTGAGGAAGGAGAGTTTCTATCTCCCTTAAAACTCGCTCGGAAAGCTCCTTAGAGGTTGTAACCAAAACCGACCAAGCGAGTGGGTCGTGTTCCGCTTGGGCGAGAAGGTCTAAGGCGATGAAATGGGGGTTCGCTTTCCCATCAGCGAGGATGAGGACTTCGCTCGGTCCCGCTATGCTCTCTATCCCCACATAACCAAACACCTCCTTCTTCGCTCCCGCAACGATTGCCCCACCAGGACCAACAATCTTATCAACCTTGGGAACGCTCTCCGTTCCGAAAGCCATAGCGGAAATGGCGTGCGCGCCTCCCGCCCTTATCACTTTCTCTATTCCAAGCTCCTTCGCGGTTGCCAGGATGAGAGGATGGATTTCCCCATCTTTCTGGGGTGGCGAGCAAACTATTATCTCCTTAACCCCCGCAACCTGCGCGGGAACGGCAGTCATAAGAAGGGTGGAGGGATAGGGAGCCCTTCCTCCCGGGATGTAAATCCCCACTCTCTCCAAGGGACGGATAAGGCTTGCCAATTTAGTCCCATTGGGGAGATTCAAGATAGTCTCCCTTAAATTCTTCAATATAGCCTTATGAAATCTTTCAATATTTCTTCGCGCTCTTCTAATCGCCGATAGAAAGCTCTTGCTCGCCTTCTTATGGGCTCTCTCCAAGTCCTCAGGCGAGACAAGCAGGCTCTTCACATTTGGAGAATCGAATTTCTGCACGAATTGAAGGAGGACGGAATCTCCGCCCTCTCTCACCTTTTGAATTATCTCTTTGGCAAGGTCGAGAGCCAACTCCTCAAAGGGAGGGCGATTTAAGAGCTTTCCTATCTCCTCCTTATCTCTATCTAACCTAAGAACCCGCACCACAGACCATCTCCAAATTGGTGAATTCGGTGAAGGGTCCTATGCGAAAGCCATTCCCATCCCTCTGAAATTCTATTTCCTCCTTCTTATTCCCTTGATTGTCGAGGATGTATATATGGGTTGTCTTAAGGTCCCAAGTGCTGTTTATTTCCTTCGGCTTTATCAAGACTTCCTTCCCCGCTCCGATGTGAAGCTTTGCTTTTCTCGTTCCTACATATGCCATCTCCACCTCCACTCCCTCCTCATCGGTGAAGATATACCCGGGCGCCTTTATTCTCGTTATCGCTTTACCATCCTTCAAAACCATAAACTGCTCAATCTTTGGGCCTTTAACATAGAAGCCGTTCTGGGGAAGGAGGTAGGTCTTGCCGTTTCTCTCCAATTTGTAGGATTTCTCCCCGAAATTCACTATGACCTCCGTTCCATCGCTGAAGACGGTTCTTTGCACATCGTGGTCGGGAGTGACGAATTCATGTTTTATCATCTCCTTATCGGCGATAACCTCGTGCAATTTGCAGGTCACACGATAGCTTCGCAGGAATACATCCCTGTTGCTGTTCCAAGTTCTGCTCCAGAACATAGGAATAGTTCCATAGAGGATATTGAAGGCGTTCTTCTTGGGGGTTATCTCGGGTGCCGCTTCAAGGAGGAAATCGGTTGAATCTCCCCAATACCAAGTGGGAACTATGCAATCGTGGAAGACGAGTTCCCATAGAGGAGCTCTCCACTTATGCCCGATTCCCCATTTCTCATATGCCTCCCAGCTCGGGAGTTTGTGTCCCCAGGGGTCGGTGAACTCCTCCTGTTTGGATTTAGGTCTTATGAGATGACCAGCTGGCCAGGAGAAGAATGGATTACAGCTCATCATTCCCTCAATGTAATCCAGAACGGGAACAGCCCACCATATACCGTGTTCTCCCCCCACAACCAACTTCAGGGAGCGGACATAGGAGAGGAGTTCAACCCCACATTGCCTCTTGCCCGCTCTTGTGAGGGGATGATTTGGGTCATAACATTCGTATAATCCTTCGGCGGTTGTGACATCTATGAAGCGTCCGATGAATGGATATTGTTGGAGGACCTTGGGGATTACCTCTTGGGCTGCTGAACGCCAGAGGGCGGGACAACGCTTCATATATTGAGTCTTCTTATCCCAGGTGAGCCAAGCGGTCATCCTCTGCCCATCAGCCTTCAAAACGACATCATCGGGGATTCTCCCATGGCTTGAATCCACACCTTTTCCTTCCTCAATGGGCAGGATATCGGTGTAATTATCGTATTCGCTGGTTATATAGCCGAGGGAATTTACTTTTAACAAGCTCTCCGGCGAGCTCCTTGCGTGGAGGAGCATTTTCTCAACTCCGTAGGTCTTCGCCTCCAAAGCGAAGGATAGATAATCCCCTCTATCCCACTCAAACCAAACATCGGGAGCGCCGAAGAGGCGGCGGATATTGGGATTCTTCTTCACTTTCTCGCTGAATGGGACTATTAGCCCCTTGCTCTTCGCATACTCCCTATATGCTTTTGCCAGAGCTACATAGCTTCCATCGCTTGTGAAATGGAGGATGAGCTCTCTTGGATAGGAGAATTTCCCTTTGCTTGGTTCCCAATATATGCGCGGGGCGGGGAGCTCTTTTCCCTTGAATCTGAATTTGGGGAAATATACCGTGGCATCATCGGGAGTATCAAGGATGACCAGATAGCCTGCTCCGCTGTCCAAATCGCAAACTCCCAGGAAATTTATATCAAGGCGACCACCCTCAAATGCATAATGGGGAAATTCCTCAAGGGGATAGAGATGTCCATCGCAATAATCGGTTATGGCTAAGACGCCTTTCTTGAAATCAGTGAGGAACGGCTCAAGGGAGAAGAATCCCCAGAATGGCTCATCCTTTTCTTCCTTTCCAACCTTTATGTGAATTTGGGGAAGTTGGGGATTGAGAGTTATTTCATATTGAACCTCTATCAATTTTCCGCTGTGCTCGGGCAGAGATGTTTTGAAGCTTATCCCATTGGCAATCCTTTTAACCTCTCGGAAGGCTCTCTCGGGGACGATCTCCCTTTCTGGTTGCTCCCAAACCGTCCCCTTCTTCAAATCCTTGACGCTCATCGTTCCTTTACTTGCGTCAATCGTGAGACGCAGTAGACCGTTATCCAAAATCCATATATTGTCTTTGCTCTCAATATTTATCTTCGCCATAGCGAAAAATGACACCTCCAAAATAAGGATTAGAAACATAATAAATCTTTTCCCCATTTTAATCACCTTCCTAATTCAAATATCAAAGGAGCCCAGGGGGAAAGGGTTGCTTTTATTTTATTTGTGGTGCCGAAATCCTTCCCGCTCAAAATCTCCTTGATTTTAGCCTTGCGAGGGAAGACAATCTCTAACTCCTCCTCCTTCTCTATAGCATCGTTCCCCGGATAGCCGATTTCCTTCAATTCCTCCACTCCGAACTCGGGATTGCGAGTCAAGGCGATGTATTCGCCCTTCTCTCCCTTGTATCTCCACACCTCAACGCAATCAGCCAATTCCCCATCCTTTTTTCTTACTTTAACTGGCGCCTCCAATCCGTTTTCCTTCAACAAATCGGCGAACAATTTCCTGAAGGAATATCCTTGAGGAGGAGAGAGACGAAGTTTGGGATAAACCCTCACATCCAGATTGAGATAAATCGCCTTTCCCCTTCCAACTTTCCTCTCAATTACCGCTGGAGCCTTAGAGGAAAACCGGGCTTTGCCTGTCGTCGCTTCAATATCGGCTTCAAATATGGGAAGAGGAGCATATCGCTCATCAATCCTTATCTCTCCACCCTCCGCATCGGGATGCCAGCCCACGGATTTTCTCTTTATCCCGAACAAATCGTCAAGCTGCCCATTCGGCAACCTCTTACAATGCTCGTCCATAGTTGCTATCATATTGTCGGCTATGAGGATTCCTCCCGAGCGCACGAACCTCTCTATCTCCTCGCATTCCTTTTTTGACATAGCGACGGATTGGGGGAGGATTAAGACCTTATAACCCTTCTTCATAAGTTCCCCATTTTCTATTTGTTCCGATGAGACGAAGTTATATTGAAGACCTATATCCTCAATTAGGCGAACGAATCCGTCCCTTGCCTTCGCGAAGCGGGAATGCACTCTCTCATAAGAGGAGAACCTGCGGGGCCAGGTGTTGCCGTCCTCGCGGGAATCAAACATCCAATGGGCGCGAATGCTCGCTTGGGAATAATGGATGGCTATGGGGTCAACTATAGGCTGAAGCTGGAAGAAAAGGGGTGCTGTCGCCTTTATCTCGCCTATTATCTTCGCCAATTCCCTTCCCCTTTCCGTTATGGGCATATCCTCCTTTTCCTTCTCAATGCATCTTGAATTCTCATCATCCCAGACGAGGCATCCCTTGTCCCCGTGGAGGAGAAGCCACCATAATCTCCTCCTGATGCGATTGTAATCGGTGCCGAAGACCGTGCTAATGATGGGGGCGTTTTGGGGGAAGAAGGAGCGGAATATCTCCCTGCTGTTGCATATATCGTAGGGCTCAACCCAATCCAAGGCTTGGGATAAGAGGTAAAGATTGTAGCCACCCCAAGCACTGGGCATCTGGGTTCCCTCAATTCCCACGGGCGTCTCCGGGTCTAATTGATGGATTATCTGGCGCATCCTATCAAGTGTTTGGGCGAAGGTCAAATCCATAAAAGCCCTATGGTCAGCCCAGGGAGAATAATTCTCCAATCTCCCGCTCTCCAAGTCCCTCTTCTCCTTCTCCTTTATCTCATAAGTCGTCATCGGCTCAACTTCATCCCAACTGGAGAAATTCGTCTCCCATTCCTTGTTAAGAGCTTCAAGAGAGCCATATTCCCTCTTCAACCATTCCCGAAAGGCTTGGAGGGTGTAGGAAGAGAAACAATAGTCCATTGGATTGGCGAAGAAGCCTATTGAGGGTTCATCACGGAGGTCGTAGAGGAGGGGCTTATGAGGGGAATATAGGGAGACGAAATCCTTCAATTCCTTTTCCGCTTTTTCCCAGAAGGAAGGGTCGTGGAAGCAGGGCTTTCGGATGAGGAATTCCTTGCTGTGAGTGGAGGTGTAGGATTTGAAGTCGTTATCGTAAAGGGGCTGTCGGCTATGGAGGAAGCAGAGTTCAAAAATGAGGTTCTCCGCATAGAAACCGAAGTTCTGTTCCACGAAGGGCTTGGGGTCTCTTCCCCGGAAGCATTCCTCGGCGGTGAAGCCCAATTCCTTCAATCTCTGCACCCAGAGGGGGAAGTTCTGCACATCACCCGTGCTCCACATAATCACCTGATACTTATCCCATCCTCGCCAGAACTTCTGGGCGGGAAGAGATGGGATGGCTTGAGATAACACGAGGAATAAAAAAGCCGTGCTCAAATGGTTCAATCCTTTCATAGCGATTGAATTTTACATCGTTTTGGAAAGGGAAGACAAGATGTTTGTAAGGTTCAAAATGATTTGGGATTCTAATTCTAAATCGTCATTGGATGGAGATTGCGAGGCTTCCCGAAAGGGAAGCCTCGCAATGACACTTCCCCATTGCGAGCGATAGCGAAGCAATCTCTTTTTAGAGTGCGAGCCCGCCTTCGGCGGGCTCGCATCTATGAGTAAATAACAACTGGCTTGGTTTTCATTCAAACAATTTCTCCAATAGCACCTTGTAGTTGAATTCCTTGAATCTTGCGGGAAGATTGGGATACTTTATGATGAAGGAACGAAGCTCGTTGAGGGAGGGCTTTTCTCTTTGCATCAATTTCCCCAGCTCATCCCAAGCCTCATTCAAATAATTAGCCTCCTCCCTCATCTTTTCCTTCCCCAATCCATAAGATATAGCCTCACGATAGCTTCCCGATTCCTTCTCCAACTCTCTCCATAATCCCTCAACCACTCCTATGAGGAATGAATAGAAAGGCTTATTTATCTCCTCCTCTATCTTTCCTTTCTCCTCCAAGGATAGCGCCCTCTCTTTAAAAGCGAGGAAAGCGAAGTTTTGAATTTCGTGGAATCCCGCCCTCAAGGGCGGCCAGCAGGTGAAATGCTCGGAGGTCGGTCCCGTATTTATGTTCCTTGCGATGTTGAACAGCCATCTCTCTCCATCGCTCGCCTTTCTCTTTAGAACCTCAAAGGGGATGAATAACTCAACTGCCCAAAAATCCTTCCCTATAAAAGACTTTGCCTGCCAATTCCAGGGAGTGGCAGGCTGACCGGTTATACCGATTTCATTCCAGCGGCTTCCGATTCCGTTCACCGCTAAATGAAGATAATTCGGAGAATCTTTTGGATAAAAGAATAGCTCTATGCTATCCTCCCTGAAAAGCTCCTCGCCATCCTTCAATCTTGCGGATAGCTTATCTATTGAGGGTTCCTCGCATTTTATGAGAAGATATATCCCTTCCTTCGTCCATCCGCATTTGAAATAGGTCTGCTTCTCCATAGCGTATTTCTCTCCGCCCAAGAGGAAGAAACCGGTAGCCTCGGGGATGCTTTCCCAATCCTTTTCCTCCTTCCCATCCAAAACGGGTGCCTCGGGAAGAAGGTAGCAGGGATATTCCCTCCTTTCCTCACCGAAGAGGAGAAAGGGAATCAATAAAATAAGAGAAATCAGGATTTTCCCCTTCATTTTATTCCCTCCACTACGAAGGTCTTCTCGCTTGAGATTCCCGTAGCGACATCTCTGACCCTTACTTTCCATTTGCCGGGCTCTTCATTTAAGGCAAGGGGAACCGAACCCTTTATCTTCCCTCCCTTAACAACGAGGTTATCCTCGTAATAATCTACGGCTTTTCCCTCTGGGTTGATGAGCGAGAGGTGAACGATGTGAAGTCCCAATGAGGAAGATTTTCCCTCTATTTTGAGCTCGTAAGTTAACTCCCCTCCCTGAATCGCCTTGCTTGGGATATTGAGGGAGAGCTTGTTTATCTTGTAGGGGAGGAGGGCGTAAAGTTTAGCCCTTCCCGGCTCCACTTTTGTGTTTATCAGGTTTCCATAGCCGAGATATTTTCCTGCCCTTATATCGTAAATGTGATATTTCTGGGGAAGGGTGAATTTGACCGGCATTGCGGAGACCGGCTTTGCTTTCCCGAGCGCATAATTTATTGAGGGCTCTGGCAGTTCCTGAAGGACTCCGAGATAAAGATTTGCGCCCTGCTGGAACCAATATGTCCTGAGCCCAGATACATCGGGAACGAGGCTGACCCTCTCCTTGTAACCAGCATAATTCAATAAAGATTTAAAGAAAGATAGCCAAAGTTGTGCGGATTCGCCTTGCGAAGAGTAAGGGGAAAGGGAGAGATTGAGGAGGAAGGCTTTCCCTTTTCCGTATGCATTTACGATGAGGCAGGGAGTTCCTTCCATCTCCCCATACTGCTTGCCCGTTGTTAATTTGATGGTGGCGTCGGCGAATGTTTCGGGAAGAGAATTGGGGGAATTTGCTCCTAAATTGAGGGAAATCCTCCCCCTTTTCGCTTGAGGGTTCGCTGTAAGTTCAGCTCCAAATATCTCCTCCAAGGGATATTTTTCGTAAGGCTTGCCGTGTTGGTCGTAGATTCCCGGTCGCAAATCGGATATAACTATTCCTCCATTTTTCACAAAATCCTTTATCTCCTGAATTTCCTTTTGGGAAAGGGCTTGGGCATAGGGAAGGACGAGGAAGCGGAACTTCTCCTTCCTGAGGATTCCCTCCTCAAGTTGCTTATAGGAGATGATTCTGAATGGGCACCTCAAATCCTCAAGGAGGGAAACGAGGCTATTGAGGACCTGTTCCATTGGTGGAAAGCCCTCCGTCAATGTGGAGAGATGAACGCTGCTGGCGGAATAGAGGATGGCGAAATCTCCTATTCGCTTGGCGTTCATCAAGAGCTTTCCAATTCCCTTCTTCAGCTCCTTGATTTCCTCAACATTCGCCTTGAAGTAATCGTAGAAGGAAAGGTCTGGCGCTACCACTCCGCCTTCCTCACCCGGCTCTCCGTGCCAAACCCAGAAGGAATTCGCGCCCCTGAACAGATGACGCCAAGCGATGTATCTATTGTAAATCTCACTTCTGCAGGGATTATATCCCCCATACCATCCTAAGCCCAAGAGGGTTCCCGGCTGGCTGAAATCGGAAACCGCATAGGGGATAAAGGAAGCGTCATAGGTATTGTTGAGATTCATTGCTTGCATAAGCTTGTAAAAATCAGCCGCTATATAACTGTTTATTGCCATATCGCTTCCCTCATAGCCAACCCTTGCGTCCGGAACAACCTTCTCTATCACCTCCCTGCTGAAGCGATAAATTCCCGCCCAGACATCCTCCATATATCTTCTATAATCCACCCAGAGGGGAGCGAGCTTGGGGTTTCCTTTAACTTCCTCCAAAGTGACGGGCTTCACATCGGAAAACGATTTGTAATCCGATTCATATTCTTTATTTAGGTTCTCAACCCTTCCATATTCCCTCTCCAGGAATTTAGCGAATCCGGAGACGCAATATGGACAGAAGCAGAGCTCGTAGCTTCCCCCAACGAAATGACATTCATCCCCCATTGAGAACTCCCTCGTTGAGAAGTCCTTCAAATAATCTGCCGTCTTCGTTAGGCTATCTCTAACCTCATTGAGATAGGATGGGTCGTTGAGGCAGGGAAGCCTTATATGGTCATCCTTGGTTCTATCTGGAACATCGGGATGGGGATACCAATCCGTCTTCTTATCAATGAATCTCGTTGCATAAGGAAGATGATAGATATTTGCAAGGAGCAAGGCTTCATTGAAGCCCGTGTATTGTGTGTCAAATCCCGCTTTGTAAAGGGAGTTGTAGAAATGGGGGGTGAGATAGGTGTTGAAGCCCCCGACCCAAAGGATGAACCTTATATCATCCTTTGGATAGAGATTGGAGATGAAAAATGGCTGGCTTTTGCAATCCAAAGCCTCCCTTCCTTTAAAAAGAACCGCCCAGAGATTTTGAAGAACCGTTAAGGGCTTGTTTTTGGGAAGGGAGAAAGAAACTTCTAGAGGCGATTTTGCGGGGAACGAGGAGAGGTCAATATCCTTTATACTCGTTATCCTCCCGAAGCCGTCCTTTTGAAACACGAGGAGGTTGAAGCCTTTCCAATTGGGGGAATCGCTCTCCAATGTGATTTTCCCCGAGATAGTTTCCTCCTTCCCGAAAGATTTCTTCGTGTCAATGCCTTTTATGAGGGTGTGGGAATTGATTTTCAAAAACGAAGAGCCGAAGTTGAGGATTTTTCCCTCCTTCAAGACCCATATATCGGCGAAATATTCGCCCGCTGGCAGTTTCTCGAACTTAAAGCTGACCTGATTCTCGCCCGGTGAAAGGGATACTTCCTTCGTTTGAGAATGGCTGAAGCCATTATACTTGCCCCTCAGCTCTAATTTGCAGGAAACCTTCGCTTTTTCTTTGCTTTCAAGGGAGAAGGTTATATCTGTGAATTTATCTCTATCCATCTCTATGTAATCATCGCCCTTAATTATAACGGTGGGTGGCTTGGGAAGGCTGAGGAGATGACAGATGTAGGCGAGATAGTAATCGTATTCAATAAAGCTCACCTCCAAGGGATTCCCCACTGGCGGAGGGGTGAGCATCTGCATTCTATAGGGGATATCATATCCTTTAAGTAGGAATATTTTCCCCTCTCCGAACTGGTAAGCGTCAAGGGTGGCTTTCAGGAAAGAAGCCATATCCTCGTTCTTCTCAAAATAGGGAAGCCCTTTGAAGGGATAGAGGAAGGGAAAATCCACATCTATTTTCTTCTCCAAAGCCCTTGAGAGGTATTCGTCGCTTCCCCTCACGATTCCCAAAAGGGTCGTTCCCTCCTTCACCTTCTTCAATATGAGGTAGCGCCAGGAAAGGGGGAGGCAGGTCCAATTTATGTTACCCAAGACGATGACATCGTAATTCCCCTCCAACTTTCTTTCCCCATCGGCTGTTATGGATTCTGGGGAGAGGGTGGAGGGATTTGCTGGGTCTCTCTCGTAGAATGTATCGGGACGAGCTATTGATATGACCGTGTAATTTATGTCCATTCTCTCCGCCAATTCGGAGATTTCCCTCATCGCCCCTCTGTGAGTTATGAAAAGGACATTAAGGGGACCATTAGCATAGGGTTTAAGCCATTTGATATGGGGAGTTATGACCTCAAGTGTTGGATAGATATGCTTGGGACCGTAATCCACTTCCTGCCCCAAGATAAGGGAAGAAATCAACAAAAATAGAATCAATTTGCCTAATTTACTCATTTGAAAAATCACCTCGCTAACTGATTTTAATCAACTAATGTTTACCGTTGCCACCGAGAAAATCTCCTTCCTCTTCATCTAGAGATTCCTCAATCCAGATATCTTCGCCAAAGATATCGCGTAAATCAACATCTGGTTCGCCCCAGAGTAGCTCTCCGCAGGGCTCATCGGGATAGCAGTTCTCACAATACTCCACTCCATTCTCTACTATTTTCCAAGCCCTTATCTCGCCACAGTTTGGGCACTCCGGGTCCTCAGCAGGTTGAAAGCTCCTATTCGGGATATATTTCCCTTTTGCCACCGAGCTCACCTCTTTCCTTTTGCCCAAATGCTCTCGCCATAGCTATCTATGGCGACGAGGGCGGGGAAATCCTTCAAATGAATCTCAAAAATAGCCTCCGGTCCCAAATCCATGAAGGCTATCGGCTTCGCCTCCCTCACGAATTGAGAGAGGAAAGCTCCCGCCCCGCCAACCGCTAAGAAGTAAATCGCCCTATATTCTTTTATCAATTCCTGAACTTTCCCACTCCTTTTCCCCTTCCCAATCATCCCCCTTATCCCCTTCTCAAGCAAAAACGAGACATAAACATCCATCCTGCTCGCTGTGGTTGGTCCGAGGGAGCCCAAGGGGTGCCCGGGCTTGGGTGGCGTGGGAGCGGCGTAATAAATGACGGAATTTCTCGTTGGGAAGGGAAAATCTTTTCCTTCTTTATAGAGTTGGAGGAGTCTCTTATTTGCCGAATCCCGCAGGGTATAGACAACACCAGAGATGAGGACCCTATCCCCGCTTCTCAGGTTCTCAATATCCTCATTGGATAGAGGAACTTCAATTCTTATCTCCTTCATTTTCTTTATTTTCATAAAAGATTTAATGTAAGTCAAGATGTTGTATAATTCCATAATATTATGGATATGGAATAACGAGGGGAAATTATAAGTGGAGCAAAAAATCCTATTCTTTAAATGTGTTGGGAAAAAGGATATATCGTATAAATTCAAAATTTCTCAAGCCGATTCATAATCCAAGAGTTTTAAAAAGAAATTTGAGAATGAATCCATAAAGGAAGTAGAAGGCAAATAGCCCAGCAAAAACCTATACCCATAGATTGCGAGGCTTCCCTTTCGGGAAGCCTCGCAATGACAACGAGCCGGACTGTCATTGCTGGATTGGGTATAGGCTTTCAGCAAAGAAGAAAAGGCAAGAGGCGAATTTAAAATGGCGACTTAAAAATATAAATTTTGCATTAAAAAGAAATGAGGAATTGAACTAATGGATTAGTTGCGATGAGCCCCCTAAGAACCCTACAACCGAGGTTTTTGCTTAAAAGTCTCATTGGTTATATTTCTCTAAATATTGGAGAAATAAATTTTAATACAGCGTGTAGGAATAGAGTAATAAAGGGTAAGGAAGCGAGCCATCGAAAACTTATACCCATAGATGCGATGAAAGGCTTCCGGCCGGAAGCCTCGCAAGGTTAGACTTTTAAAAAGGCGTCTTTCCCCTCCTCTCTTTTTGACAATTTTCGCTATTCCTGTATAATTCTATAAGGACGCTATGTTTGAATCTCTTACAGCAAGGCTTCAAGCTATTTTCAATAAGCTGAGAGGGAAAGCCCGCCTCAGCCCGCAGGATATCGACTCAGCACTGCGGGAGGTGAGATTATCCCTCTTGGAAGCAGATGTTCATTATAAAGTCGTCAAGGAATTCCTTGATAAAGTGAGACAAAGAGCGCTTGGGGAGGAGGTTATGTCCTCCTTCACTCCCGCCCAGCAGGTCATAAAAATCGTCAGAGACGAGATGATTAATATCCTTGGAAAAGAGGAGGATATCCACCTCTCCCCCATTCCTCCTACAACTATTATGCTCGTTGGCTTGCAGGGTGGAGGTAAGACGACGACAGCCGGCAAATTGGCTCTATTTTTCAAGAAGAAGGGCAAGAAGCCCCTTCTGATTGCCACCGATGTTCGCAGACCCGCCGCCATTGAGCAATTAAAGAAAGTGGGCAAAGCCATCGGCTGCGATGTCTTCTCCTCAAACGATAAAGACCCACTCAACATAGCGAAAAATGGGATTTCCTTCGCCAAGGAGAAGGGCTACGATGTAGTGATTATAGATACCCAGGGACGCCTCCATCTTGACGACGAGCTTTTAGGGGAATTAGAGGAAATGGAAAAGGCGATAAATCCCCGGGAAATCCTCTTGGTTTTGGATGGGATGACGGGACAAGATGCGGTCAATATAGCCCTGGGCTTCTCAAAGATAAGAATAGACGGCTTTATTTTGACCAAGCTTGACGGCGATGCGAGAGGTGGCGCTGCCCTATCCCTCTCCTTCGTCACCCAAAAGCCGATAAAGTTCATCGGAATAGGGGAAAAATATGACGCCCTTGAACCATTTCATCCCGATAGGCTCGTCTCCCGCATTTTGGGGATGGGCGATATGCTCAGCTTGATAGAGAAGATAGAGGCTACGCTTGAGGAGACGAAGGAGGAAACGCCCGTTTCCTTCGCCGATTTCACCCTCAACGATTTCCTCAAGGAATTGAGGAGAGTGCACAAGCTCGGTCCATTGGAGCAACTCCTCTCCCTCTTCCCTGGAATGAGCAACATCAAAGTCGGACCTGAGGAGGAGAAGATTTTGAAGAAGTTTGAGGCTATAGTTCTATCTATGACCAAGGAGGAAAGGGAGAATCCTTCAATAATAGATGCGAGCAGGAAGAGGAGAATCGCTAAGGGCTCGGGGACGACAGTTCAAGATGTGAATCTCCTCCTGAAAAGATTCTTTGAAGCTAAGGAATTGGCTAAAACACTCTCATCCCAAAGGAGGTTGAGAAGATGGCTATAAGGATAAGGCTCTTGCGGATGGGTTCAAAGAAGAGACCCTCCTATCGTGTAGTCGCAGTGGATTCCCGAAGCAAGCCACAAGGTCCCTACCTTGAGATGCTTGGTCATTATAACCCTCTGCGTGAACCGCCAATCGTAAAGTTAGATGAGGAGAAGATAATAAAGTGGCTCCTCAACGGCGCCCAGCCAAGCGAGACCGTTTTGAGCCTTCTCAAAAAAGAGGGAATCTGGGATAAATTTCTTCAGAGAAAACAAGCTCTCAGTGGAGGTTGATAGCCTATGCGTGAGTTAGTTGAGAAATTGGTGCAGGCGATAGTTGACCAACCCGAGAAAGTGCAGGTAACGGAGGTTAAGGGGGAGAGGACGATAGTCTATGAGGTGAGGGTGGCGGAGGAGGATTTGGGGAAGGTGATTGGAAAAGAGGGACGCATCGCCAATGCTCTTCGCACAATACTCAAGGCAGCTGCCGCCAAGCTCGGCAAGAAAGTCTCACTGGAGATTCTGCAATGAGCACGCTCGTTAAATGCAATGTAATCGTGAAGGTCATTATGACGGAGGAGTTCCGCAAGAGGACTCTTGCGGAGATGGAGGAACTCCTTGAGAAGGTCAAGGAAGCCCAGCAGAGGATTGATTTCCAATCCCGCATCTATCTCGCCGACCTCCAAAAAGTAGACATTCAAAAGGCAGCCGCCTTTCGCAGACAATGGGAAGAGGAAAGGGCTGAAAGGGAGGAATTCAGAAAGGATTTGGAGCAAAGGATTGAGAGATTGCGCACAATCCCCGAGGGAGAGGAGTTTCTCCTCACTACCCTTGAAGCCTATGTTGAAGCGAAGGAAAACGAACCCCTCCCCATATTCTCCCCTCCCCAGATAATCGTCAAAGACGACAAGGTAGTTGAGATAAGGAGATAAACCTCTTCAACCAATGCCAATCATCGGGAAGGTCCTTTCTACCTTTGGAAGGAAGGGCGAGATCAAGCTATTGCCCCTTAAAAGAGGGGATGTGAAGTTACTTGAGGGGAGAAAGGGCTACCTTTCCTCTCAATATAAGACGAGAGAAGTGGAGATTGAAAAGGCTTGGCAACACCGGGGATTGTGGATTCTCAAGTTCAAAGGAATAGATACGATAAAGGAAGCTTGGCGCCTAAGGGAAAGCTATCTGGAGATAGAAGAGGAGATATTTCCCGTAGAGGAAAGCCCCATCGGATTTGAGGTTTATAGCGAGGGAGGGGAGAACCTCGGCAAGGTCGTGGATATCATCCCCACTCCCGCTCACGATGTCCTTCTAACCGATAAGGATGTTCTCATCCCCTTCGTCGCGGAATGGATTGTCGCGATGTTCCCGCAGGAGAAAAAGATTACCGTAAGGGAGATAAAAGAAAAATGAGGATAGATATAATCAGCCTCTTTCCTCAGGTTTTCCTCCCCTATATCAATACGAGTATGATGCGGAAGGCGCAGGAGCAGGGAGTTGCGAGGATTTATCTCCACAATCTGCGGGATTTCGCCACGGATAAACATAGGACGACAGATGATTATCCCTATGGCGGAGGAGCGGGAATGCTCCTCAAGCCCGAGCCCATTTACAACGCGCTTGAGGAAGTGAAGAGGGAATGCGGAAGAGAGGGATGCCAGGGGCATAAGGTCATCTTGACAACTCCTCAAGGCATTCCCTTCAACCAGAGGATTGCCGAGGAGTTGGCGAAGGAAGGGCATCTTGTTATAATTTGTGGACACTACGAGGGTGTTGATGATAGAATTTTAAATTGGGTTGATGAGGAGATATCCCTGGGCGACTTCGTCCTCACGGGAGGAGAGATAGCCGCTCTGGCAATAGTTGACGCTGTAGTTAGATTGTTGCCATCCGTCCTCTCGGAGGAGGAAGCTGTGAGGGAAGAATCCTTCAGCTCTGGAATCTTGGAGCATCCTCAATTCACTCGCCCGGCGAAGTTTATGGGCGAGGAGGTTCCAGAAGTATTGCTATCGGGAAATCATCAGGAGGTGGCGAAATGGAGGAGGCGGCGCGCCCTTGAGAGGACGCTCTTCCGCCGTCCCGAGCTCTTAGCCTCCGCTTCCCTCTCCGAGGAGGATTTAGAGATTTTGAAGGAAATTATGGATGATTTGAAATCAATTTTAAGAAAACATAAGACTTTGAAAGAAAGGAAGATGCGAAGATGAAAGGAGAAATGCTTCTTCGCTCGGTTGAGGAGAAAATGCTGAGACAGGATTTGCCCGATTTCGCTCCCGGCGATACCGTTCGGGTGCACCAAATCCTTCGTCAGGCTGATAGGGAAAGGATACAGGTGTTTGAGGGAGTTGTTATAAGGAAAAGGGGTGGTGGAGCGTCCGCCACATTCACGGTGAGGAAAATCTCCCATCACGGGATAGGCGTGGAGAAGACATTCCCCCTCCATTCTCCCCTCATCGCGAAGATAGAAGTAGTGAGGAAAGGTAAAGTCAGGAGGGCTCGCCTCTACTATCTACGGGAGCGAAAGGGCAAATCTGCCCGCATAGAGGAGAAGAAATAATCCAGATTTTATGGATGGTATTCTCCAAACCATCCTGAGAGAGATAAGGGAGTCCTGGAAGCTCTATGCGATAGGCGGAGGGGCTCTCTTCCTTCGCTTATTGCTCGCCATTCCCCTCGCTTGGTGGCGTTCGTTCGTCAAGAAATTCTATCAAGCTTTAGCGAGCACTGTATCAAAAAGGGAGCTTGCAAGGGAAAAGGCAGAGGAATGGCTTAAGGCGAGCTCCGATTTCCTTGAATCTATAGCATTAGCGGTCGGAGTTGTCGTAGCAATCGTCAATCCTTTCGTCATTCAGGCTTTCCTCATCCCCTCGGGCTCAATGATTCCCACTTTGCAAGTGGGAGATAGGATAATGGCTGATAAGTTCGTCTATCACATTCGAGACCCCCAAAGGGGAGAAGTTATCGTCTTTCGCGCACCGCCACAAGCAGATATCCAAGAAAGGAATTTCGTGAAGAGAGTGATTGGCTTGCCGGGAGAAGTGGTAGAGGTGAGGGATGGAAAGGTGTTCATAAATGGAAAACCATTGAAAGAGCCCTACATCTACGAGCCTCCCTATTACGAGTTCGGTCCCTATAAGGTTCCGCCAAATTCCTATTTCGTTATGGGGGATAATAGGAACGATTCCAACGATAGCCACGCTTGGGGTCCTCTATCCCGAGATAGGATAACAGGGAGGGCGCTCTTCATCTGGTGGCCGATAAGCAGGTGGAGAGTGATAAGGTAAAGAAGGGGAAGATAGGGGAGGAGATAGCAAGGCGTTTTCTCCTCTCGCTTGGCTATCAAATCATCACAACGAATTTCAGAACGAAAATTGGGGAGATAGACATCATAGCGAAGGATAAGGATGACTATGTATTTGTTGAGGTTAAGATGAGGGAGGATGTGGATAAGTGGGGATTACCCGCAGAGGCAGTCACAGCAAAGAAGAGGGAGAAAATAGAGAACGTCGCTCTGCTTTATCTTCAGAAAGAGGGACTCGGCGAGGTCCCGATGAGATTTGAAGTAGTAGAAGTCCTCCCCAAATTGGGCAAAGTAAGGCTGATAAGGGATATTTTCTAAAACCCGGTCTCCAACTTTTTCTCAAACTTTCTCTGTCATTGCGAAAACAAGATTGCTTCGTCGCTTCGCTCCTCGCAATGACAGCGGGGTGATTGCTATTGCGAGGCTCTCCAAAGGGAAGCGTGGCAGTCTTCCCCCTTTTGTCATTGCGAGCCCGCCGAAGGCGGGCGTGGCAATCTCATCTTTGGGAAGGTGGCGTCTTTGTTATTGCGAGCCTCCCGTAAGGGAGGCGTGGCAATCTCGCTTTGAGATTGCTTCGTCGCTTCGCTCCTCGCAATGACAACGAGCAAGACCGTCATGGCTGGCATATGTAAAGGTTATTGAAATGGATAGGGGATAATGAGAGGAAATTGTATTTGGGCTAAAAAATCCAATTCTTCAAATCTGTTGGTGAAGGAAATGCTATATCATATATAATTCAAAATTCTCAAGCCGATTCGTAATCCAAGGGTTTTAAAAATGGTAATTCAAGAACGAATCCATAGGGAAGTAAAAGGCGAATAATCCCTAAAAATTTATACCCATAGATTGCGAGGCTTCCCTCTCGGGAAGCCTCGCAATGACAATGAGGGCATCATTGCCCAAAACTTATAAAGCGGGCTTTGCCGACCAGGATTGTAATCTCGCCAGCTCTATTATCCTCTCTCCTTTAAATTCCTCCGAATAAAGCCAGGTTCCCTCATAATGAGGGAGCGTAAGCTCCCTATCAATTACAGGAAAATCATCTCCCTCCTCAATCCTTATCTTTCCTTCGCTCCTCCCCTCCCTCAATAAAAGAACGCACTTAGCCATAGCCCTCGCCAAACTCCCTGGTCCCACCTCCACTCCATTTACCCTTATCCTCCCCGGAATCCTATTACGCCTCACAATATACCTATTCACCTCCTCGCAATTCCTCACAAAATCTCCCAATCCCACCCTCATCTCTCCCTTGAAGGAAGGCATATCCTCCGCTGGTCCTATCGTCCTCCTATAGGGAATGCGATTGGGAAGGTTTTTATGGGAGGAATAATAAGAAATAGCCCAGGCGAAGAAGGAGAATATCTCCGAGGCGGAAAAACAGCGATTTTCCACTATTTTATAGTTCAGTTCCTCCAGAATCCCCTCCGCTATTTTAAATAGGACTTCCAAAGAAATCCATTCCGAAGAGGGTTTGTATCTCTCATAGACATCCCTATAAGTTATGAACTCAACATCTCCCCTTCCCCTCAGCCAAGAAACGAACTCCTCTATATCCCTCATCAAATCTTTAACGAATTCCCTCGGACGCGGAGGGGCGGGTTTGTATTCCCCCTCTGTCGTGTTCCTTCCCTTTGAGAAGTTCACGCTATCCCAAAACTCGCTCGTTACCAACATACAGGGATGCGTTCCCAAGACTATCAAATCCTGCTTCTCCTCCAATCGCTTGAAGCTTTCCTTCATCCTCTCAAGCCGGTTGTCAAGGAAGAAATGGCTCTCAAATCCGAAGTCCCAAGTTAATCCATTTAGGGTATTGCAATACCAAACGAGCTTTCCATCCAAAGGATGAATAAAGCTCGCCTCCATCACCGGCATACCCATCAGATACATCGCATAGAGAACCTGGGGCGTTACGCTATTTCCCGGCTGCATAAAGGCAATGGGCGACTGGGAGAAAATCTCCCTCAAATCGTTCAGCCCCTTTATCTCCCTCCTTATAACCTCCTCAACTCCACTATCCCAATCCAAATCCTCAAGATACTCGGGAAATGTGGGATGAAGGGAATGGAAATCGGAATGATAGTTGATTTCGTGGAATTGAAGAAGCTCTATCAAATCCTCTCTGCCTCTCTCCCTCAAAGCCCTCGCCCTCTCCCCTACGAAATTGAAGCTTCCCCTTATTCCTCTATCCCTTAAAATCCTTGCCCGAAACTCCGTCGCCTCATCCGCCTCAGGGGTTATGAAATCCTCATCATCAAAGGAAAAAATCACCTCGGGCATTTTTTCTTCCTCCCTTCCATAGAAATCAATATAATTCTAATGACTATGAAAAGAAAATTCAGTCAGTTCTTAATCCTCCCTTTCTTAGCCGTCTTCGTCGCTTCCGGGGAGGCTCATCCCTCCAATCAAGGGCTTCCCCTCTTCCTTCTCAAAGTGAATTGCGGAGGAGCTGCTCTTGATGGCGCCCTCGCTGATAAGCCTTTCTCTAAAGATGATTGGGGATATTTGAAGAACAGCTCCTTTTCCTATTCCACAAACGAACAAGTTAAGCCCGATTGCGGATACCCTCAAGCAATCAGAAGCTTAAGATACGATGCGAGGAACCCCAAATCCCCGATGCGCTATCTCTTCAATCTCCCGAACGGCACCTACACCGTCAAGTTGATTTTCGCCGAGCTAATCCACAATAAACCGGGAATGAGGCTTTTTGATGTTTACATCCAAAATAGACCCGTCCTCAGAAACTACGATGTCTTTCGCCAAGCTAAGGGGAGGAACAAGGGCAAGGAGGAAGTTTTCAAAGGAATTAAGGTATCGGATGGCGTATTGAGAATTGATTTCCTCTCCAAGAAAGACAGGGCTATCGTCAATGTGATTGAAATAGTGAGCGATGAGAAGCTCCCGCCTCCCGCGGAGAAAGCGGGATACACTAAGCTCGTCTTCTGGGACGATTTCAATTCAATTGACACAATAGACATAAAGGCAACTGGTGCTCCGAGATACAAATGGTATATTGACCTTCCTTTTGGCGCTCCAACCACTCCCGCTGAGAGAATAGAGGTAAAAAATTCTATGTTGAAAATCGACGCTGGGAGTTTCAACTGGGGTATCTCAACATATAGCGTCAAAGGAAAGACGGGCAGAGCCTTCCGATTCGGCTACTTTGAGGCTAAAGTTCGCTTTGACCCAGCCTTGGCTGAGAAAAGCAGTGGATGGCCTTCCTTCTGGAGCCTTTCCCTTGAACATTGCCTCGGCGACCCCACCCATTGGAACGAACTGGATTTCTTTGAAGCCTATCACTCTCCCTATCAGAAATACGATGGCGCCTTCTACGGCACGATTCACGATTGGGCTCAGGATTCAAAAATCCACTATCAAAATGCCCACAATAGGGTTGAATTGCCGTGGATAGATTGGAATGAATGGCACATCCTCGGTTGCCTCTGGCAGCCGGGATGCGTTACCTGGTTTCTTGATAACAAACCCCTAATCATCCAACGCTATTCTCCCGATTCCCTCCCCGATCCTCCCCAAGTCTCAGGCACAAGCTTCCAAGCCCCTATCGGGACCTTCAGCATTATTGACAAGCAAAGAAATGTCATTATACTTGGCTCTGGCGAGAACTGGCCCCTTTATGTGGACTGGGTCAGAGTTTATCAATCTGAAAAGGAGGAGATGACTATGAAGGCAAATCCCTTTGAATTTGATGAATTGGAGGTCAAATCTCCCAATGGGAGGATATCTTTCAAGGTCAAATTGGAGGAAGGGAAGCTTGTATATTGGGTGGAGAAGGATGGAGAAATTCTAATTGAGAAGTCGCCGATGGGAATCTTCACGAGCGTGGCTGATTTCACTCGCGATTTATCACTCCTCTCCTTCTCAAGGAGGACCATTGAGGAAAGGTATCCGATGATTGGGAGGAAGAAGGAGGTGTACGAGAATCACTGCAATGAGTTGGTTTTAAAGCTCGGGAAGAAGCTCAGCATTATGTATCTGATTATGCGTGCCTATAACGACGGCATCGCCTACCGCTATCATATCCCGGGCGAAGGTGAATTGAAGATAAACTTTGAGACGAGCGGATTCAGGATTCCCCAGTCCGCCATCGGCTGGGCTCATCCCTTCACTCCCAATTATGAAGCTTTCTATCCCAAACGCTCCTATCAGGAGTTGCTCGAGGGGAATTTCGGAATGCCTGTTCTTCTAAATATAAAGGACAACTGGCTCCTCCTTTCCGAGGCAGCGGTATACGGGGATTATTGTGGCTCCCATATAGAGGGAGATAGGGAAAACGGGCTCTTGAAGGTGGTCTTCGCTCCCGACCAGAAAAATGTCGTCGTCAGCAAGCTCCCCTTCTACAGCCCCTGGCGAGTCGCAATTATCGGTTCCCTCGCCGATATAGTGGAATCTACTTTAATTGAGAACCTCAATCCCGATTGCGAGATAGCGGATACATCTTGGATAAAGCCCGGAAGGAGTGCTTGGTCTTGGTGGTCGGGAGATAGCACGGAGGACTACGAAACGCAGGTGAAATATGTTAATTTCGCCCATAAAATGGGATGGGAATACTATCTCTGCGATGCGGGATGGAAAGCGGAATGGCTTCCCAAGTTGGTTGAGTATGCGAGGGAAAAGGGAATCGGGATATTCGTCTGGTATCACTATAAGGAAGTGGAAACGGATGAGGATTTACATAGCAAGTTCTCTTGGCTGTCCAGAATCGGAGTCAAGGGAGTGAAAGTGGATTTTTTTGATAGCGATTGTCAGGAGAGGATTCAAATGTACGATAAGGTGGCAAAGGGAGCCCTTCAGTATAGGCTAATGGTGGTATATCACGGAGCGACGAAGCCCTCCGGGGAGCGAAGGAGATGGCCTCACATCTTAACGAGAGAGGGCGTTTTGGGGGCGGAATATTATAAATGGTCTGAGGGGCCCACAGCGGAGCACAATTGCACCCTTCCCTTTACCCGCAACGCCCTTGGTCCAATGGACTACACTCCCGTAACCTTCTCCAATATGAGGAATCAAACCACCTATGCCCATCAGCTCGCCTTAGCGGTCGTCTTTGAATCCAACATTCAACATCTCGCGGATAAGCCGGAGGCATATGAAAGCATAGGAGAGGCAATTGAGTTCCTCAAGGATTGTCCCGCTACTTGGGATGATACGAAGCTTCTTGAGGGATATCCGGGAAGGTTCGTGACGATAGCTAGGCGAAGCGGAGATAAGTGGTTCATAGGTGCGATTTGCGGTGGTGGGATATCAAGGGAGGCGGAGATATCGCTGGAATTTCTTGAGGAAGGAAGGGAATACATAGCGGAAATCTATCGGGATGGCAGTAGCCCAGAGGAGATAATCCACGAGAGGAAAGTAGTTAGGAAGGGGGATATATTGAGAATTCCCTTGAAGACGAACGGCGGCTGCGCCATAGAGATAAAAAGTTCATCCTAATATAAAGGAGGGAAAGAAATGGAGCGAAGAAGATTCTGCAAATTGGCTCCCTTTTTAGATGAGCAATCGCAGAATCCCATAAATCCTCTACCAAAGCCAAGCAAGGCTCAACTGGCTTTCCAAGATTTGGAGCTTGGTCTCTTCATCCATTATGGTATGATTACCTATACAAGGTATTCAGACCCTGGAAGACACAGCCCCGATAAGTTCAATCCAAGCGCTCTGGATACGGACAACTGGATGGAGGTTGCAAAAGCAATGGGTGCAAAATTCGCCGTGCTAACCGTCCGCCATCAGGAAGGTTTCTGCCTTTGGCCCA
>Ga0080004_1079470_pt1 | contig 44230 bp, 40 predicted proteins | sample WasSprMetagenome_FD_69207 | JGI IMG/M metagenome (GOLD analysis project Ga0080004, IMG submission 69207) | Sulfidic aquatic microbial communities from Washburn Spring, Yellowstone National Park, USA - WS (SPADES assembly) (version 2) | ecosystem: Environmental > Aquatic > Thermal springs > Hot...
CAACTCCTTGGTATTATCTCCTCCATAGAGATTACCTCCTTTGCAAATAAGATGAAAATAAAGCAGAAAACGAAGCCAAATCTTCTTCGGAGAGACATATCACTTACTCTTTTCCTCTCGCTATATTATTATCTATCAACCCTTTATCCGATGTAAAGCCATCTTTGTTCACGCCGGTAAAGGAAGAAGGAAAAATGTTATTCGTTATAATAGCTGTTTTAACCTCTTTCCCCAGCTTGATAGCTGGAGCGTTCTCGTCGAAATCGCAGGCATTTATGAGGAGACTTCCGATTTTCTCCACATTTATGGAATAAATCTCCGGTCTCGGAAAGGCGCTTCTGAATGAGGAGCCGGTGATGTTGAGCGATTTTCCTTCCTTAACCCATATGCAAGGCTCACCGTTGGACTGCATTAGAACACCGTTTATCCTTAAATCTGCATCTTTGTTCTCAATGTAAAAGGAAGCGTGATGATTGAGGAAGTTTCCTCCGATGATGTTCAATCTCGCTGGGCTTCTTATCACATATCCTCTACTGCAGTAGTCGGTGGCGCAGTTTATAAGGGTTCCATAAGTTGAGCCACCACCCTCCCCTTCATCGGTCTCAAAGAGATAAGCTATGTTGGTGTGAAAAACGAAGCAATTTGAGAGATGGATTTCGTCGTTTCTTCCCAACTTTATCCCCACTCCTTTCGTTAGGGAGGTGGGACTTGCGGGGCTCCAGATGTGGATGAGTTCCAGGGTTGCGACATCATAAGTGCGAGTGATGTAAATCGCTGTGTTGTGGCATTGAGCTATGAAGACATTGCGAATCTTCAATCTTCCCACATTGCTTTTGCCATCCGCGATTATCCCATCGTAACATCCGTGAATCTTTATGTTGGAGATGTTTATCCCTACTCCCGATAGGAGAATAGTGGGGGCGAATAGCTGAGGAACCGTGGGTTTATGTTCGTATTGAAAGCACAAACCGTTTATTGAGGAGGCGTCGTAAGCGTGGATGGCCGGTCCTTCTAAATGGTCTATGATTAGGACGGGTAAAGCGTCCGCATCGGCGTTCCAAGCGCCATTGGGATTTCCCAAAAGGGTTTTCTGCTTTAATTCTATCGTCTCTTTAAGGCGATACTTTCCGGGCGGGAAATAGATTATCCCGTTCTCCGGGGCTGATTCTATCGCTTTCTTCACAGCAGGTGTATCATCGCTTATCCCATCTCCTTTGGCTCCGAAATCCTTTACAGAGATGAGGGAATCAGCCCGGGAGAGGAGCAAGGAGAAGGCAAGGAAAAGAAGAATAAGGGATAAATTTCTCATTTCTTTCACCTCATCATTTGAATGATATTTCTTCTTTGATAGGATTTCAAGCCTTTTCCTTATTCAGCGAGATTTTGTAGCTTTGTATAGGGAAATGGTAGGTAATCTTCGGTTTTAATGAGACAAAAATGTATTTCTAATAGGAAATCTCCATTTGGAAGAAAGTAGCCACTTCTGTCATTGCTGGCATGGGTAAAGGTTTTGGAAAGGGAGAAGGGATAAAGAGTAGAAATGGGAATTGGAAGAAAAAGTGAAGTCTTTTCTAATTGAGGGGGAGAAAAGGAAATATCGTGTATGTCAAAAAATGAATTTAATAATTTGTAGCTATGAGGGTGGTCCCATAGGAGTGGAGAAAACCTATCTCTTATAAAAACCTATACCCATAGATGCGAGCTCCCTTACGGAAGGCTCGCAATCTCGGTTCGGAAACCAAAGGTTTGCGAAACGTGTTGGCGAAAGCCAATCTTTTATTTGCTGGGATGTATTACAGTCCCTTCACAAAAATACGAGATTGCGAGCCTGAACGCAAAGCGTTCAGGCTCGCAATCTATGGGTATAGGGTATTGATGATTTATTTGCCTTCTACTCCCTATATGGATTCATCCTCAAATTTCCTTTTTAAAACTCTTGGATTATGAATCGGCTTGAGAAATTTTGAATTATACGATATATCCTTTCTTTCTCCAACACTTTAAAAGAATTGGATATTTAGCCCAAATTATATTTTCCTCCCGTTATTCCCAATCCACCTCAAAAAGCCTTACCCATGCCAGCAATGACAAAAGTGTCGACCGCTTCATCGCTTCGCTCCTCGCAATGATATGCTAATTGTCATTGCTGGCATGGTTAAAGGTTTCAGACTAAAACGAAAAACGATTCGCAGAAATTGAAATGGAGACGGAAAATCCCATTTTTAAACCTTAGATTAAATAGAATGGATTAGGGACGATTGGCTCCTAAAAACTATACCCATATATGCGAGGCGTTTCGTAAGAAAAGCCGTGGCAATATCATTTTTAAGAATGACCCCCTTTGTCATTGCCACGCCCGCCAGAGGCGGGCGTGGCAATCTAATCTTTTTATGGAGGGGAAATACGAGGATGTCTCTTTCTATGCGAAAAGACCTGCGATTACAACGAAGCCCTGTTCTCCATCTGCTTCCTCTCCGCCCTCTTGATATAATCCTTATAGGGCACAAGAGAGAATTCCTTGATTAGCTCCTCCACCTTGATTTCATCCGAAAGGGGTTCAATTGTGAAGAGGGCTTCGTCCCCGAATGTCTCAATCCTCACCTTATCTCCGTATTTCCTCCTAATCTCCCTCGGCTTATCTTCCTGAAAATCCCAGTGAAACACGCCTGTATCCAGTTCCATATCCTTCCATACCCAATGGAAGAACCTATCCGTCTTAACCAGCCATCTACCAATCTTATCTATTATCCCCGACTTCAGCTCCCAGGTTGAGGCGACGATGTAGACATTGTTTAGAAGGGCGATGGAGTTCAAAATCCTTCCCGCTGGATAGGCGGAGGAGAATATAATCAGCTTCGCCCCTTTATCCGCGAGCTTCTTCCAATATAGATGCCAGTTTGCGTCAAAGCATATCTGAAATCCGATTTTCCCGAACTCCGTCTCTATCGGTTCCTGTTCCTCAGCGCCCGGGCAGACACCATCCTCCATCTCCGGCTCGGTTGGATGGATTTTATCGTATTTGCCCACGATTTCTCCCTTCCTATTGAACAAGAAGCAGGTATTGAATACCTTCCCCTCTCTTCTATCGTAGATTGAGCCGCCGATGTAAACTTGATGCTTTTTGGCGAGCTCGCTGAGGAATGCCTTCACTTCCTCTATATCCTGAACATCCCTCGCTTTGACCGGTACGCCGATATAGGGAAAAACTTCCGGCAGAGCGACGATATCGGGTTTGATATCCTTTATGCTTTCCATCAAATCCTCAACATATTTTAAATTTTCCTCCACCTTGCTTGCCCTCCTATACTCAAGCGCCATAGATATAGTTGCAACCCTAATCCTCATAATTCTCTACCTCCTTTCATCTTTTTAACCTTGACAATTGAAGTTTGAAGAAATATACTATGGAAAATGTTGGAGGTCAAGACCGAATGAAAAATCTTTTGCTATCGCTTTTATTTATTATTTATTCTCTTTCCTTTGCTCAGACCTTTTCTGTAGCCATCCCACGCATAGAGACTTCGCCTACAATAGATGGAGAACTTGATGACGACTGTTGGAATACAGCAGCAAGGATTCAGCTCTCCCATCTCCTGGGAAAGGCAGGAGAACCTTCCCAGAAGACGGAGGTCCTTTTAGCCCATAACGATTCCTCCCTTTTCGTCGCCTTCATCTGCTATGAGAACAAAATTAACGAGATCGTAGTGAATCAGAAGCAAAGGGATTCTGATGTTTGGAAGGACGATTGCGTTGAGGTCTTCCTTTCCCCCAATCCACCCGATTATCTCCACTTTATAGTCAATCCGATAGGAACTCAACAGGATGAAATCAACAAAGATGCAAAATGGAATGCAAATTGGGAGGCGAAAGCAAAAATCCTCCACGATAGATGGCAGGTAGAGATAGCCATCCCTTTCTCCTCTATGCCCTTATCAAAAAATACTCCCGCCGAGTGGCGGGCAAACTTCTGCCGAGAGGAGATGCCGAATCAAGAGCTTTCCAGCTGGACGAGCTTGGAGAAAAGTTTCCACGAACCCCATAACTTCGGAATCATTTCCTTTCCTTCTCCTCCACCTTTTTCTAAAATCGCCGAGGAGCAGATGAAGGAAGCAGGTGAGAAAGCGAGGAATTATCTTATGAAGATATTGGGGGAAGCGAACAGGAGTAAGGGAGAGATAGCGAGAATCGTGAAGGAGAAAACGCAAAATCTATTGGAAGCTCTGGATAGGGGAGAGATTGACCCACGAGCGTTCAATCCCTCATCCTTAGAGCCCCTTGTCCAAAAGATGAGATTGGCAAATAAAGAGAATACCCCATACCTTGTTTGTGAGGAAAGCAATTTGAATAAAATCAGAAAGGACAAACCTTATACGGGAAAACCGACGGGCGAAATTTCAATCTACTCCGCCCGAAACGAAAGAAGGTCAGCCCAGCTGGTCATCCTTCCCTTGCAGAGCGATTTAAAGGATGTGCAAATCTCCTTAACTCCTCTAAAGGGAAAAGGTGGGGAGATAAGGGAGGAAAATATAAGCATAAATTTGGTGGGATATGTTGAGATAAAGGAACCCACAAAGGACGCCGAGCCGGGAATCTATCCCGACCCACTCCTCCCTTACAAGCCCTTTGATGTCTCGCTTGAGAGCATTCAGCCAATTTGGCTCACCATCTCCGTCCCTGCCTCCGCTAAATCGGGATGGTATGAGGGATGGCTTGATATAAGACCTTCCAATGCTCCCTCAAAGAGGATAAAGCTTCGCCTCTATGTCTTCAATTTCTCCCTCCCCACCACTCCCAGCCTCAAGACCTGTTTTCTCCTTTGGACAAATTATCTTCCCAAGTTTCACAAAATCTTGGATGCGAGCTGGGGATGGTTTGAGTCTCCACCCCAGCGTGGTGGTTCGGTATCTTTGAGCGATGACGCCTTTGAGGGAAAACATTCCCTCATCGCTCCACCTACGGAGCTCCGCTGGAGCAATATCCTTGCTCCCTACCAAGGAACTTGCGATGAGAACACCTATGTCTCCTTCGCCTACAAATCCAACGACGAAGGGACGACATTCCTTCTTATGGGCACTCCTGAGGGAAACAAATTCTTCACCCCAAATGAGCAGGAGAAGGGGAAATGGCATAGGGCGAGCGTGAGGGTTGTTGATTGTGGGGTGCCAGTGGGAAGCTCGTTTACATTGCAATTTGTCCACGATTACCAGGGCGGCAAGCACACATTCCTCATAGATGATGTTGAGGTTTATAGGGAGAAGGAGGGGCAGAGGGAAGTTCTTTTTAGGGAAGACTTTGAGAGCTTTTCAAGGGTAGCACTTGAAGAATTAATTAGAAGGTATCGTCTAAATATGCTGGAACACAGGGTGAGCGATTGCAACATAATTTCGCCCAATGTAGAGATTAGCGATGGGAAAGTGAAGATTGATTGGAGCGAGTTCGATAAGGAGATAAGCTTTTATGTTGATAGAGGTTTAAATGGATTCAATATAAACTGGCTGAGGATTCCCGGTGGCTGGGGCGAGGTTGGGAAGCTGGACCCCAAGCAAGTGGAGATAAGCGCGGAGATAATAAGACAGACGGAAAAGCACCTTGGGGAAAAGGGGTGGCTGAAATATGGCTACATTTACACGATTGATGAGCCAAGCAGGGAATACTTCCCCACTATAAAGGAGGTTTTCTCCTTCGTTAAAGAAAACGGTCCCCATCTTCGCAGGCTCTTGACATTCGGATATGGGGCAACTCGTCCCTGGGAGCCTGGGGCTAAAGGACTTCCCGCCTATTCGGAGATAGCTGATTATGTGGATATACTCGTCCCCCATTCAGATTGCTTTGACTACGATTACCTGAAATCCCTCAAGAAAAAAGGGAAGGAGATATGGATGTATGTCTGCATCTCGGCCCAGAAGCCCTACCCAAATATCTGGGCTATAGATTATCCTGGGATTGACCACAGGATTCTCTTCTGGCAATGTTTCAAGTATGATGTTGAGGGATTTCTCTACTGGGCGATAATCTACTGGGAGAAGAACCCTTGGAAGGATACGCAGACATATCCGGGTGGAAACGGCGACGGCTCGCTTGTTTATCCGGGCGAGGACGGACCGATAAATTCAATAAGATGGGAGATAATTAGGGAAGGGATACAAGATTACGAGTATCTTACGCTTCTCAAGGAAAAGATAGGAGAGGAGAAGGCAAAGAGGTGGTTGGATGGGATAGTGGAGGATTTAACGCATTACACGATGGACGCCGATAAGCTGGAGAAGCGAAGGATTGAGATAGGCAAGATGTTAGAGAACCTCAAATAGGCGCTATGATATTACGAAAAGCAAAGATAAAGGATGTCAAGGAGATATATCGTCTGGTCAATTATTTTGCCCAGAGAGGAGAGATGCTACCTCGTTCCCAGAGCGAGATATACGAAAATATGCGAGATTTCTTCGTTGCGGAGGAAAACGGCGAAGTGATTGGCTGTTGCGCTCTCCATATTCTCTGGGACAATTTGGCTGAGGTGAAATCGTTAGCGGTCGCGGAAGAACATCAGGGGAAAGGCATTGGGAAGATGCTGGTGAATGCTTGCTTGAATGAAGCGAGAGAACTGGGCATAAACAAGGTATTTGCCCTCACTTTCAAACCCGCCTTCTTCCAAAAACTGGGCTTCCGCCCAATAGATAAGGATGATTTGCCGAGGAAAGTTTGGGGCGAATGCATAAAATGCCCTCTTTTCCCCGATTGTAAGGAGGAAGCAGTGATAATAGATTTAAAATAAAAATTGACTTAATTTCTCTTCCTCTATAAAATTTTGAAAATAAACCCCAAGGGGGTGTTTTATATGAAGAGAAGTTGCCTTTTTCTTGTTGCAATTTTTATGCTTGCTGTTTCTCTGCTCGCCCAGGAAACAGCGAAGCCTCCCTTCTCTCTTCTCTGGAAATACACAACGACCTTTCTACAGGGAAGCATTGTCCAGCCCTTGGTGGACGGCGATACGCTCTATTTAGCTGCGGGAAACGATGTCTATGCGATATACATCCAGACAGGGGAGACGAAGTGGCGATTCACCCTGCCCGTCGGCGTTTCCGTTAGGGTGACTCCACTTCTTTATAAGGACTACATACTTGTTCCTGCAAGCGATGGGAACATATATGTTTTAGACAAGACGGGCAAACAGGTCCGTCTAATAAGTGTGCAAGCTGGTGTGGCGGTTTGTGCAACTCCGATATTGGTTGGAAACTCCCTTGTTTTCCCTTGTCTTGATAGCACACTTTATGCGGTAGATCCGGAGACAACGGATGTGAACAAGATGCTTAAATGGAAGTTCCGCGCGGGCGATGATATCCCGCGCAGCGCCGTCTATGGCAAGGGGTTGATCTTCTTTGAATCCTCTGATATATATCTTTACGCGCTGACGGAAAAGGGAGAGCTCAAATGGAAAGTTGCCCTTCCCTCCCCTCAGATTTCCTCCTCACCAGTTTTAGGCGATAAATATCTCTACGCAACAGCTGGAAACACCATCCTTTTCCTCAATCCCCTCACGGGCAGGGAGGTTCGCAGGGTTAACCTTCCCGATTTAATAACCGCAACTCCCCTTTTGGTTGATAACATCCTCTATGTAGGCTGTAAAGATGGAAAGCTTTACGCTATTGACGCAATAAAGGGAAAGCCCATTGAGGGTTATAAGCCCTATGACGCTGGCATATCCATAACCACATCTCCGGTGCTTTATGGAGATTACATCTATTTCGGAACGGCGAATGGTTTGCTCGTTGCTATAGATAAAAAGGGAAAGCTCCGCTGGCAGTACAGGACTGCTCCCGCTCTCACCTCCGCGATTTCCCTCCTCTACCCAACGGCTCTCCCAGCGAGCCAGCAATTCCCCATCTACTCTGCTCCCCTTTGGGCTCAAGGCTATCTCTTCGTCATAAACGATTTGGGAGTTCTCCACTGCTTCACCTCCGAGCCAATAGATGTTTCTCCTCCCATTATAAGCGATATCTGGCCCGAGGGCGGTCCTATGTCCGGTCTTCCCGTTCCCCTCACAATCTCCGCCGTTCTCACCGATGAGGGCTCAGGAGTAGATAGTATGAGCATTATAGTTAAAGTGGATGGTAAGATAATCCCGCCGAAAGCCTATAAATTCGACCCCAATACCGGCAAGTTAGAATGCGATTACAATCCCTCAGGAGCGCCAGGCATCCCCATCCCAGAGGGAGAGCATACTGTCTCTATTAAAGTCTCCGATTGGTTTGGCAACTCTGCGGAAAAGGAATGGAAATTCACAATAGATAATTCCCTTGCTCCTGGGGCTGGCAGAGGACAAACTCCCGGAATTTACATAATAAGATAAAAAGGAGGAAAAGAAAAATGTATATTTGGGCTATGCTTTTTGCCTTGCTTTTCGCTTTCGGTATGTGCTGGGTGGCGATATTGAACAAGGATTTGATCACAATCACCCTTCCTCCGGGAAACTATCAACTACAAGCCTATGTATGGGAGATATTCCTTGCCTCCGCAGCCGCTGCCCTCATCCTGGCTGGCATAATCGCTCTATGCAAGGGAGCGCAGCGAAGGAGATGGGAGAAAGAAATAGATGTAAAGATAGCCGATATGGATAAGAAATTGGCGGGTTTGGCGGGAAAGATTGAGGATTTGGAATTGAAGCTCATTACCCCTCCAACGAAAGTAGAGGAAGTTGAAGAGGTTTCCTCCCCAAAGGAAGGTTGATAGACTTTGCAAGAGATAGATGCCTGGATTTTATTGAGCAAATTAGAGATAAGCCCACGCAAGAAATTAGCCCTTATCCAAGCCTTCAATTCTCCTAAGGATATATTTGAGGCGAGTAGGGAGGCTCTCTTAAGGGTTGAGGGGATAACTGATCAAAATGTGGAGAAAATCTTCGCTTTAAGGGATGTAGGGGTGGAAAAAGAGAAAAGGATTATGGAGAGAGTTGGGGCGAAGATAATCACCATTCTGGACCCCAATTACCCGCCCAATTTAAGAGAAATATACGACCCACCCGCCCTTATATATGTGAGAGGTGAGACAAAAGAGGAGGATAAATTCGCCGTTGCCATAGTTGGGACGAGGCGACCTACTGAATATGGAAGGAGCGTCGCTTACAAATTGGCGAATGAGCTTGTGCAGAGGGGATTCACGGTTGTATCGGGATTGGCGAGAGGAATAGACACCTCCGCTCACAAGGGAGCATTAGATGGAGGGGGGAGGACGATAGCGGTTTTGGGATGTGGGATTGATATCGTTTATCCCCAGGAAAATAAGGAACTTATGGATAGGATAATTGAGAATGGAGCTGTCATAAGCGAGTTCGCGCCCGGCGTTCCACCTCAACCCTGGCATTTCCCCGAGAGGAACAGACTGATAAGCGGTCTATCCTTGGGAGCGGTAATCGTTCAGGCTCCCGAGGGCTCGGGAGCTCTCATCACAGCCAATCTCGCCCTTGAGCAGGGAAGGGAAGTGTTTGCGGTGCCCGGCAACATAGAGGACCCACGCTCCAAGGGACCACACCAGCTTATAAAAGAGGGAGCGAAGCTCGTGGAGTTAGTTGATGACATAATAACCGAACTCGGCATCCCCTCCCAGATATCCCATCCTACTCCAACGCCCACTCCCAAAATCCCCAGCCTATTTTTGCCACCCGAAGAGGAGCAATTGCTCAAGCTATTATCTCACGAGGAGCGATACATAGGCGACATAACAAAGGAATCCGGTCTTCCTCCCTCCCGGGTAGCCTCAATATTGACTCTTTTAGAGATAAAAGGCTTAGTTAAGCGCCTCCCCGGCGACCACTTCATCTTAGCGAGTTGAAAATAGAAGGTGGAGAGGGTAAAATATATCTATTATGGAGAAGAAGGTAATTATTGTTGAGTCGCCGGCGAAGACGAAGACGCTGAAGAGTTTTCTCAAGGACGGCTTTAAGATCACCGCCTCTATGGGTCATATACGAGACCTACCCCAGAGAGCGCTGGGAGTGGACATTGACGATGGCTTCACTCCTAAGTTCATCATCATCCCCAAGAAGAAAGCCGTCGTTGAGAAGTTAAAGGAGGAAACAAAGGACGCAGATGTTGTCTATCTCGCCTCCGACCCCGATAGGGAGGGAGAGGCAATAGCCTGGCATCTTGCCCATGTTCTAAAACTTAAAAATCCCCTCCGCATTGAGTTCAATGAGATAACAAGAGATGCCGTCCTTGAGGGATTGAAGCATCCCCGCCCAATAGATATGAATCGGGTTTACTCCCAACACGCCCGCAGAATTCTTGATAGAATCGTCGGCTATAAGCTCAGCCCCCTCCTCTGGGATAAGCTCGGTTTCAAGACCCTCTCTGCTGGGAGGGTTCAGTCCGTTGCATTGCGTCTCATCTGCGAGCGGGAAAGGGAGATTCAGGCTTTCGTCCCCGAGGAATATTGGACTATTACCGCTCGCTTGACCTCTCAAAGGGAGTATTTCCCCTTTGATGCCATCTTAATCACAAGGAATGGGGAGAAGATAAGCATCAAGAACGAGGAGGAGGCGAACAAAATCCTCCAAGAGCTTGAGGGGGCGGAATACAGGGTTAAAAGCATCAAGAAGCAGGAGAGAAAAAGAAATCCACCACCCCCTTTCATAACTTCCACCCTCCAGCAGGAAGCCTCAAATCGCTTGGGCTTCACTCCCGCTCGCACTATGCGCATAGCCCAGCAGTTATATGAGGGAATAGAGATTGATGAGGGAACGGTTGGTCTCATCACTTATATGCGCACGGATTCTGTGAGGATAGCGGAGAGCGCGCTCGCTGAGGCAAGGGAGTTCTTGAAACAGAACTTCGGCGAGGAGTTCCTCCCGCCCGCCCCTCGCAAGTTCAAGGTGAAAGAGAGCGCGCAGGACGCCCATGAGGCAATCCGCCCAACGAGCGTTTTCCGCACCCCGGAAAAGCTCGCTTCATATCTCAATTCAGACCAGCTGAAGCTCTATACTCTGATTTGGAGAAGGTTCTTGGCTTCTCAAATGAAGGAAGCAATCGTGGACCACACGACTGTTGATATATCCGCGAAGGATTTCATCTTCAGGGCAACGGGCTCGGTTGTAAAATTCCCAGGCTTCCTCATAATCTATGAGGATAAGAAGGAGGAAATAGCCCTGCCAGAGCTATTTGAGGGCGAGATATTGGATTTGATAGAGCTGATTCCCGCCCAGCATTTCACTCAACCGCCACCTCGCTATAACGACGCCAGTTTGGTCAAGGCTTTGGAACAGAAGGGAATAGGAAGACCATCCACATATGCTGTGATAATACAAACCCTCCTTGATAGAAATTATGTTGTGAGGGAGAATCGCCAGCTCATTCCCACGGAGATGGGCTTCAAGGTCAATGACCTCCTGGTTGAGCATTTCCCCGATATCGTTGATGTTTCCTTTACAGCCAAAATGGAGGAGGAACTTGATGATATAGAGAGGGGTCTCCTGCGTTGGGATTTCGTCTTGGAGAAGTTTTACGATTCCTTCTCAAAGACCCTGAAACAAGCCTTTAAGGTCATCGAGAAGGAAGAGAAAAAAGAGGAGAAGCTTGAGGAGAAGTGTCCCCTCTGCGGTGCTCCCCTCGTCCTCAAATACGGAAGGTATGGACAATTCATTTCCTGTTCCAACTTCCCTCAATGCAGATATAAGCGGTCAATAACCTCATCCCTGGGAATTAAGTGCCCTATGGAGGGATGCGATGGGGAGATCGTGGAGAGGAGGACGAAGAAGGGAAAGCTCTTCTATGGATGTTCAAATTATCCCAAATGCAAATTCGCAAGTTGGTTGAAGCCGACAAATCACACTTGTCCGAAATGTAGCTTCATTTTGGGGGAGAAGATGGCGAAAGGAGAGGTTGTCCGCCTCGTTTGTCTGCGGGAAGGCTGCGATTATCAAGAAGAGGTGGGAGAGAAAGAGGAGATAAAAGCATCGGAATAATTTGCCGATGTCCTGGAGCGAGCAGTTGCTAAAGGGAATGAAGGCAAATCTTCCCGAGATAATATCTAAAGGCGGGAAGATTGCCCTTCTCGTCTTTCTCTTCTGGGTGGCAAGCGTTATCGGCAAAGCCTTAATTCATAAACTCACTCAACCCTTGGAAAAGAGGGAGGATCCCTCCTCGGCTGGCAGGGTGAAGACTATTCGTTCGCTATTGGGTAACCTCTATTCCCTCATCTTGGTTTTCATATTGATTTTGATGATTTTGGACATATTCGGGATAAAGACGACGCCCATTTTGGGGGCAGCGGGTGTGTTGGGCGTAGCAGTGGGTTTGGGGACGCAGACATTCATAAGGGATGCCTTTTACGGCTTCCTCATTGTTTTGGAGGACCAATTTCGCCAGGGAGATGTTGTGACAGTGGCTGGGGTAACGGGAACTGTTGAGGCAATGACATTCCGCACGACGAGGATAAGAGGGGAGGATGGCAAGCTCTATATAATCTCAAATAGCAGTATAACGCAGGCTTGTAATCATTCTCGTGGCGGTTTTTATATCTTCCTTGAGGTCGCGATATCAAATGATGAAAAGAGGGAAAGGGTGGAGGAGGCAATAAAGGAGGTGGGAGAGAAACTGAAAAGCATATTAGGTGATGATTTGCTCTCCCTACCCAAAATAGAGAACCTGTCTTCCTTTGATTCAGCTAAGACGGTGTATCGCTTATCTTTGCTCGTGAATCCCATTAGAAGAAAAGAGGCGGAAGCAATGTTCAGGGAAATCACGCGGGATATCTTCCTTGAAAAGCAATTGAAATTGATATGAGGAGGGATTATACTTTTTACAAATGGTGAAATTCTCCAAATTACAAGCAACGGGCAACGATTTCGTCTTAATAAATTGCTTTGAGGAACCGTTAACGGATGTTCCTCTTGACGTATTGGCGAGGAATATCTGCGACAGGCATTTCGGGATTGGCGCTGATGGATTGCTCCTCCTTTTGCCCTCAAAGATTGCCAATTTCCGTATGAGAATCTTCAATTCCGATGGCTCAGAGGCAGAGATGTGCGGGAACGGCATCCGCTGCTTTGCCCTATATCTCTATGAGCATGGGCTTTGGCAGGATAAAAATATTGATATAGAGACCCTTGCGGGTATTAAGAGAGTGAAGATGTTTTTGGAAGGCAAGAAAGTGGAAGGTGTAAGGGTAGGTATGGGGAATCCGATTTTCCAAAGGGAAAGCATACCTATAAAGGGGAAGGACAATCCCTTGAATATGAGTTTGAGAGCTGCTGGGAGAAGATGGGAAGTATCCGCTCTCTCTATGGGCAATCCCCATTGCGTGATTCTCGTTGACGATGTTGAGCATTTCCCAGTGGAGAAAGTCGGTCCGGAGATAGAGAATCACCCCCTATTCCCCCACCGAACTAATGTGGAATTCGTGGAGGTTTTGAACCGAGATGAGTTGAAGATAAGGGTTTGGGAGAGGGGCGTTGGGGAGACGCTTGGCTGTGGAACTGGCGCTTGCGCCTCCCTCGTAGTTTGTGCTTTAAAGGGGTTGACTAATAGGTCAGCAAGGATACATTTAAAGGGTGGAGACCTGTTTGTGGAGTGGCAGGAGAGCGGTGAGGTCTTTCTGAGTGGACCCGCTGAGGAAGTGTTTCAAGGAGAGTTCAAATTGGAGAAATTCCTCGGAAAAAGGTGAGAAGATGAAGAGCAGATTGGAGAGAGTTCCGCCTTATCTTTTCAGTCAACTCGTAGCCGCCCGCAGAGAGGCGGAGAAGAAAGGATTGTCAATAATAGATTTGGGAATCGGCGACCCCGATATTCCAACCCCTCCCCATATCGTTGAGAGGATGAGGGAAGCGGTCCTAAATGGGGAATATCATCGCTACGACGAAAGCGGGAAAGGGTTGCCACTTTTCAGACAAGCGGTAATAAATTGGTATAGGGAGAGATTTGGAGTGGAATTGGGAATGGAAGAGGTCTTATCCCTCATCGGTTGCAAGGAGGGGCTTGCCCACATAATTTGGGCTTTGGTGGAGAATCCCGATGACATCGTCCTCGTTCCCGACCCCGCCTATCCGGTTTACAAAAACAATACCCTCTTGGCGGGAGGAACCCCTTATATTATGCCCTTGAGGAGGGAAAATGCCTTCCTTCCCGACCTCAAAGCCATCCCCAAGGAAGTGGCGAGGAAGGCGAAGCTTATGTTTCTCAACTATCCAAACAACCCAACGGGTAGCATAGCTCCAAGGGAATTCTTTGAAGAGGTAGTTGCATTCGCCCTTGAGAACGAGATAATAGTCTGCCACGACGCCGCCTATTCGGAGATATATTACGATACTCCACCCATCTCCTTCTTAAGCGTTCCCGGGGCAAAGGAGGTTGGAATTGAGTTTCATTCCCTCTCCAAGACCTTCAATATGACGGGATGGCGAGTGGGATTTGCGGTAGGGAATGAGAAAATAGTGAGCCTCTTGGCTTCATTCAAATCCCACATAGATTCTGGTGTGTTTATGGCGATACAGGATGTAGCTGCTTACGCCCTTGAGAATCCAAATGGACATCCCGAGAAGATGAGGGAGATATATAGGAGAAGGAGGGACATCGTTGTTGAAGGATTGAAGGAGGCTGGGCTGGAGGTTGCTCCTCCGCCAGCTACATTTTATATATGGGTTCCCCTTCCTTCTGGGGTTTTATCAGGTGATTGGGCGGGGAAATTGCTGAATGAAGAAGGAGTTGTTGTCACGCCCGGTAGGGGGTATGGGGAATACGGCGAGGGATATATAAGGATTGCATTGACGGTAAAGGCAGAGGATGTGAAGGGGACCCTATTGGAGGCAGTGAGAAGGATAAAGGAATTTCTCAAGAGAGGTGAAAGAAATAGATAGGTTGCTTGAAAGAGTTTCGCGCAGAGGGGTAGCTAACGAGAGGGCTATTTTAGTCGGCTTGGAGCAAGGGAGCGATTGGCAGGAAAGGATGGAAGAGCTGAGGGAGCTCGCTATCTCGGCGGGAGCGGAGGTTGTGGGGGAAGTTAGACAGAGGAGGGAAGAACCGGACCCGTTTTACTACATCGGTAGAGGGAAGGCAGAGGAATTGGCTGTTTTGATAAAGGAGTTGGGCGCCGATTTGGTCATCGTTGACGCCAGCCTGAATCTGGTTCAGCACCGCAATTTAGAGGAAATCCTTCAAACGAAGGTCGTAGATAGGACGGAGCTCATCCTTGATATCTTCGCCCAAAGAGCACATACGAAGGAAGGGAAGCTTCAAATAGAGCTCGCCCAGCTCACCTATCTTCTCCCTCGCCTAACCGGAAGGGGAGTTTTCCTCTCTCGATTGGGAGGTGGAATTGGGACGAGGGGTCCGGGAGAAACAAAGCTGGAGTACGATAGGCGTAGGATAAGGGATAGGATAAACCAGCTAAGGAAGGAGATAGATGAGGTTAGGGAGCAAAGGGCGAGGAGGCGTCTCTGGAGGAGGGCAGAGGACATCCCCATAGTCGCCCTTGTTGGCTACACAAATGTGGGGAAATCGACTCTATTAAACGCAATAACAAAGGCTTCCGTTTATGTTGACGACCGCCCCTTCGCCACCCTGGACCCAACGACTCGCAGAGTTAAACTCAAGGGAGGAGGAGTGGTTCTCTTCACGGATACTGTTGGATTCATCAGGGATTTGCCTCCCAACTTGATAGCCGCCTTCCGAGCGACCCTTGAGGAGGTTAGGGAAGCGGATATCCTCCTCCATGTAGCTGATGGAAGCCATCCGCGAATGGCGGAGCAGATAATGACGGTGAACAAGATATTGGAGGAGGTCGTTGAGGTTGGGGAGAAAAAGATGGTTTATGCGATAAATAAGATGGATAAAGCCGATATCCATGAGGTTATGGCGAAGCTGCCAAAGGGAATATCAAATGTTTGCTTCATCTCCGCGCTTCAGCAAAGGGGAATCTCAGCGCTTTTAGATAAAATCGGGAGGATTTTGGAGGAGGAACTCTGTCTTGTTGAGCTCACCATCCCCTATGAGAGGGGCGATATACTGTCCCTGCTTTACGAGAAGGGAAGGGTTCTCGGGGAGGATTTCGGGGATAAGGGAATAAACATCCTCGCAAGAGTGCCGGTGGATTTAAGGGATAAAATCTTGCTTCTCACAAACAGCAAGGGTAAATGAGGGCTTGTTTTGAGTTATAATAAGCAAGAATTTATTTCTGCAAACAAAGCGAGGCTAAAGGAAATTTCCTTGACTTTGTTTTTATTTGTTTTAATATCCCCCATAATCAGCAAAGGAGGGAATGCGATGGAAAGGAAAAAGCTTGAATCTGACCCACATCGTCCGATTTATCATTTCCTTCCCCCGGCGAATTGGATGAACGACCCTAATGGGTTAATCCAATGGGGGGATGGAACCTATCATCTTTTCTATCAATACAATCCCGATTTTCCCCAGCCTGCGAATATTCGTTGGGGACACGCGGTAAGCAAGGATTTGCTCCATTGGTAGGATTATCCGATTGCCCTTGCCCCTACACCTGGCGGACCCGATAAGGACGGTTGCTGGACGGGATGTGCCGTCAACGATAACGGCACGCCTACTCTAATTTACACCGGCGTCTTCCCCGAATGCGTCTGCATAGCGACTGGGGATAAAAAATTGCTTACATTCCAAAAATACGAAAATAATCCCGTCATCGCAAAGCCTCCCGAGGGAATGGAGGTAACGGGCTTCAGGGACCCATATGTTTGGAGGGAACCTGATGGCTGGTATCTCGTCTTGGGCTCTGGGATAAAGGGGAAGGGAGGGCTTGCCCTTCTTTATCATTCCAAAAACCTCAGGAATTGGGAATATCTTCACCCCCTCTGCGAAGGAAAGGAGGAGGATAAGGAGGAAACGGGCACTATGTGGGAATGCCCAAACTTCTTCCCCATAGGTGATGATAAATATGTCCTCATCACCTCCCCCATCCCTCTTTTCTATCCAATCTATTTGATGGGAAGATATAAGGAGCATCGGCTAAGCGTAGAGAGGATTGGCAAGGTTGACGGATGCGAGCATTCATTTTATGCACCCCAAATCTTCCGGGATAGGAAGGGAAGGTTGATTATGTTTGGATGGTTAAGGGAGCTACGCTCCGCTGAGGCGCAGAAGGAGGCTGGTTGGTCGGGTGTTATGTCCCTTCCTCGCCAGATTAGCTTGAAGGATGGGGAATTTTCGGTTGATGTGATTCCGGAAGCGGAGAAGCTGAGGGGTAAAATGTTAAATTCGTTATCAAATATAGAGCTTAAGGGCGATTCTTTCCTTCCATTGGAGAATGTTAAGGGCGATGCCCTTGAGATAATCGCCCGCTTCCGTCCAATGGAGGGGAAATCGTTCGGGGTAGTGGTAAGGAGGTCGGAGAATGGGGAGGAAGAAACCCTCATCGGCTACGATGCAGAGAAGAAGGCTATCTTCGTTGATGCCTCCCGTTCCTCCCTTGACGATTCCGTAGCGAAGCACATTTGCTATGCCAATCTGGAATTGAAAAATAACGCTCTCATCTTACATATATATCTTGACCGCTCGGTGATAGAGGTATTCGTTAACAATAAAATCGCTCTATCAACGAGAGTGTATCCAACTCGTAGGGATAGCGTAGGAGTTGGGTTGTTTTCTAAAGGCGGGAAGACGGAATTGGAGAAATTTGAAGCATATGAGCTCGGTTCTATTTGGAAATAAGGGCTTAGGAAATCTGGGCTATTCTTCCATTCTTTAGCTCTATCTCCATATCGATGGGTAGGGGGAAGAGGTTTCTCTCCGTTGTGGCGATGAAAACTTGCTCCATATTTTGTAGAATCTCCCCTATCTTCTTTCTCCTTTCCTCCTCAAGGTCTGATGTGAGGTCGTCAAAGAGGAAAACAGGGGAATCGCCCAAAAGCTGCTTTGTATAAATATACTGGGCAAGGCGAAGGGAGAGGGAAAGGGTTCTTGCTTGTCCAAGAGAAGAGAAATATCTCGCGTCCATATCGTTTATTCCTATTTCCACATCATCCCTTTGTGGTCCTATCAAGCTCATTCCCTTCTCCCTTTCCTCTGTTTCAATTTCCTTCAATGCCCTCAATATTTCCTCCGCCGTCTCTCCCGTCGTTGCGGAGTATCGGAGCCACGCTTTTTCCCTTCCCTCCGTAATCCTCATATGCACTTCCTGGAAATAAGGGAGGAGCTCCGCTATGAACTGCTTCCTCATTTTTATAAGAACGCTTGAGAGCTTGGCGAACTCCTCGTTCCAGGGCTCCAATTCCTCCTGCGAGACCTCGGTCTTTAAGATGGCATTGCGCTGTGAGAGAACCTTGCGAAAGGAGGAAAGAGCATCCCTATAACGAGGGAAAAGGAGGGAAAGCTCCTCATCTAAGTAATCCCTTCTCCTTGCGGGTTCGCCCCTTACAATCTCCTTATCCTCATCCCTGTAAAGGATGGAAACACATTTTCCAATTGCCTCCCCCACTTTCCTGAACTTGTAATCAACCTTCACGGCTTTTCCTTGGTCATTTATATAACACTCAATAATGTAAATCCTCCCCTCCCTCGACACCTCCCCCCTAATATAGGCTTTTTGAGAGTTCTTATTGATTAAATCGGAATCCTCCCTCGCCCTAAGGGATTTGAAAACGGAGAGAAAATGAAGCCCCTCCAATAGATTGCTTTTTCCTTGGGCGTTTCCTCCCTTTATAAGGATTATCCCCTTTGAGGGGTTAAGCTCAAGGTTGGTGAAGTTGCGAAATGAACGGAGGACAATCCTCCTGACGAACATTAAGTTGGGTGCATAGGCATAACCACATACACCCAATCATCTCCTTCGCCCTTCTCCATTTTGGCTGCCTGAGTTGGCTCGTTTAAGGTAAGACGCACATTTTCCTCATCAATAACCTTTAAGCCGTCAAGGAGAAACTGAACATTGAACACATAGCTTTCGCTCTCTCCCTCTACCATAGCGGGAACCTCTTCCATAAATCCTCCCATAGCGGGGGCTTCGGCTGAGATGATAATCCTATCCTTTTGGATATCCAGCCTGACCCTCTCCATATTCTCCCTTGCCACTATCCTCGCTCTGTTTAGCGCTCGCATTAATTCGGTTTTTGCCGTCATCAATTGAACTTTCCCCTGCGTGGGAATGACCTTATCGTAGGCGGGGAATTTCCTCGTTATCGCACGGGAGACGAGGCGGAATTTCACCTCCCCTTCCTTTCTTCCCGTCATCGCTATGAGGTCGTTATGGGCTATGATTATCTCGTCCTCATCATCTATTACCCGCACCAATTCAGCGAAAGCCTTCTCCGGCAGAAGGAATTGAAAATCCTCCCCTTCGTAAGGAAAGCGCTGTAGGGCGAGGCGGGAGGCATCGGAGGCAACGAAATTGAGGTGACCCTCCCTTGCATCCAAAAGGATTCCCGTGAACTCGGGGCGTATGTCCTCCTTAGCCACAGCGAAGGAGACCTTGGAATATCCTTCCTTTAAATGTTCGCCACTGAAAGTGAAATGCTTCGTGAACTCCTCGGCAGGTGGAGCGGGGAATTCCTCTTTCCATATCTCCAGTATATAACTTGTCTTCCCCGCCGTGATACGCACCCTATCCTCCTCCATTTCTATCTCCACTTCGTCCGCATCTAATGAGGAGACAATCTCCTGAAAAGTTTTCCCTTTTATCAGGAAACTATCTATTTCTCCCTCAAAATCTATTGCTTCCTCAATCCACATCTCGTAGTTGGAAGCCATAAGATGTAGCTTGTTCTCTACCGGGAATAGATAGATGTTGGAAAGTATGGGAAGGGTTCTCTGCGAGGTTGTGAGACGCACCACATGGCTGAGAACCTTCGAAAGCTCGTCCTTTTTAAGAATTGCCATAATTACATCCTCCTTTGATATTCTTTCTTTATGAAATTTATACCTAAAAACATAGGAATTGGCAATAGATTTTTGCTAACGCAAAGAGAAAAGCGTTTTCATCTTTATCTTCTTAATTTATACTCATAATAAACGAATTTATCTAAGGAGGTAAAAGTTTATGCGAGTGAAAATCGGCGTAGTTGGAACTGGTTCCATCTTCAGAGGAGCACATCTCCCAGCCTATCTCTCCGTTCCCGAGGCGAAACTTTACGCTTTCTACGATAGCGTCCCTCAAAAGGCTGAGGAGGTTAGGGAAATCGCGAGGAAACTCTACGAGGAAGAAGCCAAAAGGGCGGAGGAAATGGGAAATTCCGAAAAGGCAAAAACCCTTAGAGAGGATGCAAGCGATTTTCGCGTTTACACATCCTTTGAAGAACTTTGCGAGAATGTGGAGCTCGTTGACATCTGCACGCCTCCAAATACACACAGCAAGCTCGCCATAGAGGCGCTTGAAAGAGGGGTAAATGTGATGTGTGAAAAACCGATGGCGCTCACATATCTTGATTGTCTTGAGGTTTGCGAAGTTGTGGAGAGAACGGGAAGGCTTTATCAGCATAATGAGAATTTCATCTTTGACTCCCTATGGTATAGTCTGCGGAAAGCGGTTGAAGGGGGAATAGTGGGAGAGCCTCTTTTAATGATTATACCCGCTGCTCACGGAGGACCGGAATGGGCAAGCTGGTTCTGGCAGGGAGAGATTGCGGGTGGCGGTGCCCTTCTTGATAACGGCATTCACGCTATCACCTGCGCCTGGTTCATAATCGGTTTGGATAAGGAACCGGTGATGGTTGAGGCTGTTCCTCCCGTTGGGATAAGGACGCTGATCAAGAGAAGGATTCTTGAGGGGAAATACGAGGAAGTAAAGGTGGAGGATAAGGGACATATTCTCATAAGGTTTGAGGATAAGATAACGAAACACTGGGCAAGCGCTCTCGTGGAGGGCTCTTGGTATTATCAGGATATCCCCCAGATGAGTTTGATTGGAAGCAAGGGAATTGTGCAGATAAAGTTCCCTTGGGAGGAAGGAGGTCCAGCTTTAACATTCATTGATGGTAGAGGGAACAAGTTCTCCATTCCCGTTGAGGGAGTGGGAGGGTTTGTTGGGGAGATAAGGAATATGGTGAAGTGCGTTTTGAAGGGAGAACGCTCGATTTCGGATGAGAAGGTAGGAGCGGAATCGCAGGCGATAGTTGGTTCAGCATATATGTCGCAGGGATTGGGAAGAGCGGTGAGTTTGAGAGAGTTCAAGGAATTCGCCCTGAAATTAAAGGAGGAGAAGAAGGAGAGAGCGTCGGAAGAGCTTCTTCGTCAACAATTGGAATGGATAGCACGATAAGGAAATAAGGATTTCGGGAAAAGAAGGATTTCTCGTGAAAGGAGATTCCCTTCATCCCTTCTCCAATCTATGATTGGAGAATAATTTGAAAAATTAAAAATATTGGACTTGCTAAAAAAGCACTTCCTTTTTGTCATCGCCTGGCTTCCCTTCGGGAAGCCAGGCAAATCTCTTTTTTGAGATTGCTTCGTCGCTGGGCATGGGTAAAGGTTTTGGAAAGGGAGAAGGGATAAAGAGTAGAAATGGCGATTGGAAATAAAATTTAATTCTTTTCTAATTTAGAGGGGAGAAAAGGAGGTATCGTGTATGTCAAAAATGAATTTTTAATTTGGAGCTATGAGGGTGGTCTCGTAAGAGTGGAGAAGATCAACACCTTATTAAAAACCTATACCCATAGTTCGAGTTTTTTGCTCCGCATAAGGCGTGGCAATTTCGTTTCCCAACCCTGCGGGTTGGGAAATGAGTTAGAGAAGCTAATCTCGCTTTTAAACCCTATCGGGTTTGAAAGCGAGTTCCCGAAGGCAATCTCGTTTTGAACATAAAAAAGAGAACGCTTCCTATGGATAGTAATGACACGAAGGCAGTGTCGCTTCGCTCCTCGCAGCGACAATGGAGGGGATGGGAAATTATAAGGAGTCCAAAATGTAAGGAATATACATAAATTTGATAATCTCTCCAACTCCCTATAAAATATTTCTTATGAAACCTTTACCCTGGCTATTATCCTGGATAAGGCGATACATTTGGTATCTCCTCTTGGGGCTTGTGGGCTCCTTGGGAGCAGGCATTCTCGTAAAGGTCGTTGCGGACCTATCTGGGGAAGCGATAAATGGAGTTGCCCAAAGAAACTTCCCTCAAGTTCTAAATGTTTGCCTTAAAGGATTGGTCGTTTATTTCGTTATCGGTCTCTGCCAATATATGTCTGCGTATTTCCTTCCGCGTGCCTCCAATAACATTGGAATGGAGATTCGCAAGCTCCTTTTCTCCCGCCTCATCGGTTCCCCCGTTTCCCTCTTCCATAGAAGACGGGTAGGAGACCTGATGTCAAGGGTTATAGTTGATGTGGGAGTGCTTGAAGGCAATATACCCTCTGCGGTGGAGAGGCTTGCCGCGTCTCCCATAGTTACCCTTTTCCTTTCCGTTGCGCTCTTCATCCTCAACTGGCAACTCGCCCTCCTCAGCGCCGTTGCCCTTCCTTTACTCGGCTACTTGATAAACATCGCGGGGAAGAAGATGAGGAGAATACAAATAGAGATTCAGCGCAGGCTCGCCGACCTGAACACCGCTTTGGAGAATTCCTTCGCTTTCATTAAAGAGATAAAAGCCCTCTGCGCCGAGCATTTTGAGGATAACAAATTCAAGAACCTTGCGGAAAAGACCTTCGGCTCGATTATGAGGGGAGTGAGGTTAAGAGCGCTCCTTGGACCTTCAATACAATTTTTGGGAGCGGTCGGTGTCATAGGAATCATCCTCTTCGCCGCTTGGCAGATAGGAAAGGGAGCCAACTTTGATGTCGGCAGGTTAACGAGTTTCGTCGTCCTTCTCAGCTCCGTTTATCAGCAGATGAGGGGTTTGGGGGATGGAGTTATAGCTCTCCAGCAGTGCTTGGGCGCCTCTACCCGCCTGATAGAGCTTCTGGAAATCACCTCCCTCCCCGAGAGAAAAGAAGGAGTGAAAATACCACCATTTAGCAAGGAGATAAAGTTTGAAGATGTTTCCTTCTCCTATGATGGTTCCGAGGTTTTGGAGGGAATAAATGTTCAAGTTAAGAAAGGGGAGATTTTGGCTATAGTTGGTCCATCAGGAGCGGGTAAGACAACCCTCATTGACCTCATTCCTCATTTCTATGACCCGGTGGAAGGTAGGATAGAAGTGGATGGAAGGGATATAAGGGAAATAGATGTTCTCTCGCTTCGTCGGCAGATAGCAATCGTTTCCCAAGAGCCTTTCGTATTCGCGGGAACTATTAGAGAAAATCTTTCCTATCCAGAGGAGGTATCGGAGGAGGAAATGAGGGAAGCTTTGGAAAAGGTAGACCTATGGGATTTCGTTTCCTCCCTTCCCGATGGGTTGGACACGGTGATAGGGGAAAGGGGACTAACTCTTTCCGCTGGGCAGAGGCAGAGATTAGCAATAGCTCGCGCCCTCTTACGCAAGCCAGCCATTTTAATTCTTGACGAAGCAACAGCGAACCTGGATGCAATAGCGGAACAGCGTCTTCTAAATGCTATCGCTCAAGGTGGGTATACGGTTATCCTCGTTGCCCATCGCCTCTCAACCGCCCGCATCGCCGATAGGATAATCGTCCTCAATCAGGGAAGGATAGTGGAGGAGGGAACACACGAGGAACTCCTCAAGAAGGGAGGATTATATGCCCGTTTGTATGAGCTTCAATTAGGACAAGATGCGGAGAATAGTTGAGAAAATCCTTTCATTTTTAGCTCCCTATTTTGGCTGGCTAATCCTCTGGTTTGTTACTACGACTTCTCGCCTGATAGTCGTTGGGAGAGAAAGGATTAAGCCCGGCTCCATCCTTGCCTCTTGGCATAGCTCCTTTTCCCTTCCCGTCTTTATCTTGAGAAAATTGCATCTGACCTGCATTGTATCCCCTTCTGAGGATGGATTGCTCCTTGAAAGATTCCTCTTGCTGAGTGGATGTAAGGTGATAAGGGGTTCAACGAGAAGAGGAGGGTTATTGGCGCTTCGCAGGGCGAGCGAGGAATTGAAAAAGGGAGAGATATTGGGGATAACTCCCGATGGACCCTTGGGACCGCCTCGCGTCCCTCATAAAGGGGTTCTCTTTTTAGCGAGGGAAGGGCATCCATTGATTCCCGTAGGCGTTTCCGCCGAACCAGCCATCCGCCTCAGAACCTGGGATAGACACCTCCTCCCCCTTCCCTTCTCCCGTATAGTTGTCTCCTTCGGTGAACCGATTTTTTTGAAGGGAGAGAAGGAGGAGATTGATATAATAAGGGAAGCGATAGATAGGGAAGAGGAAAACGCAGGAAGGCTATTGAAGAGGAAAGGAAGCTCCCTCTGGGAAATGCTCATCCCTATTTTGCTCTACAATATCGCCATTTTCCTGCTTTCCCCACTCATTCTCTTCACGCTTTTCCTAAGGGAGTTGAAGGGAAAACATTTGAGGGGATGGAAGGAGAGATTTGGCTTTGTCCCCAAATCCCAGGGCGGAATCTGGTTCCACGCTGTCTCGGTTGGGGAAGTTATGGCTGCTAAACCGATAATAGAGATAATCGCCGCCCGAGCCCCTGAAAAGAAAATATTTCTCTCCACGATAACTAACACAGGCAGGGAAACAGCGAATAAACACCTTTCCTCACTTGCCACAATCTTCTTTTTCCCCTTCGACATCCTTCCTTTCCCCCTTATAGCCCTGAAAAGACTCAAGCCCTCACTCCTCTGCCTCGTAGAAACCGAGATATGGCCCAATTTGATATTCATAGCGAGATTGCTGAACATACCCGTTATCTTGGTCAATGGGAGGATATCGGATAAAAGCCTCCTCTCCCTCCGCGCGCTTCGTTTCTTCTTCGCTCCCTTCCTCAGGCAGATCCATCTCCTTATGCAATCTGAGAGGGATGCCAAAAGGGTGGAAATGTGTGGAGGGAAGGATGTAAAGGTATTGGGTAATACCAAATTCGACCAAGTTAGCGGGCTGAGAAACGCTGAGAGGTTGGAGGCTCTGCGAAAAGACCTCGGGATTAGCGAATATGAAGAAGTTTTTCTCGCTGGGAGCACTCATCCAGGGGAAGAGGAGAAGGTTTTGCGAGCATATTGGGATGTAAGGCTCTCTTATCCCGACCTTCGCTTGATAATCGCCCCCCGTCATCCGGAGAGAATTCCTCAAGTGGAGACGCTTCTCGCTAAGGAAGGCTTTTCCTTTGTTAGGCGGAGCTCCCTTCCCTCGCTGACCCCGGACCCCCATTCCATCATCCTCATTGATACAGTTGGAGAATTATCAACGCTTTACGGTCTCTCAACCGTTTCCTTTGTAGGGGGCAGTTTGATTCCCAAAGGCGGGCACAATATCCTTGAGCCATTGGTATGGGGGAAGCCAGCCCTCTTCGGACCCTATATGAACAATTTCCGCGATATAGCGGAATTGGCGAAGAGAGAAGGAGTGGGGATAGAGGTAAGGAATGAGAAGGAATTGGGAGAGAAAATCAAGCTTCTTCTATCGCTTCCCTCCTGGAGGAAGGAGATAGAGGAGAAGGCATTGGCTTTGATAGAGAGGATGCGCGGGGCAGGGAATAGATACGCTGATTTCATTTTGGCTCTCCTTGCAGAGCAAAAATAAATGAAAATTGAAGAGCTCTGGAAAAAAGCGATCAGGGGAGAAAAGGGCTTTTTCTATGACCTTTTTCGTTTATCCCTACATCTTTTATCCCTTTTTTACCTCCCTTTGTTCCATATTTTCCGTTGGACGCAGAGCCTTCGTCAGGTAAAGCTCCCCTGCCCTGTTATCAGCATAGGAAATCTAACTCTTGGGGGAACGGGGAAAACCTCCCTCGCAATCCTCTTAGCGAGGAAATTGGAGGAGATGGGATATAAGGTTGCTATACTCTGCACGGGATATGGCGGAAAATGCGAGGGGAAAGTGAGGGGGAAAGGGGTAAGGGAAGTGGGGGATGAAGCTTTTCTCCTCTCTGCCAACCTTGAAAAAGGGGATGTCTGGGCGGGTAGGAATAGGGTGAAGATGGCGTGGGAAGCTATTAAAGAGGGAGCAGAGGTGATAATATTGGACGATGCGATGCAATATTTCCGCATCAAGAAAGACCTTGAAATAGCGATGCTGAACGCTTTCTCTCCATTTGGATATGGTTATCTTTTCCCCCGCGGTTCCCTCAGGGAGCCTCTCACTGGCTTAAGGAGGGCGCAGGTGGTGATTTTAAACAATGCCGATGCTGTGGATAATAAATCGGAGATCATAGAGAAAATACGGAGAATAAATCCCTCCGTCCTTATTTTTGAGGCGAATTACAGACCCAAAGAGCTTATAGAGATAGGAGAGGGAACGATTAGGGGATTGGAATGGCTAAAAGGGGAAAAAGTGATGGGTATAGCTGGCATAGGATGTCCTGAGGGATTTAGGAAGACGCTTGAAGGATTAGGGGAGGAGGTTTATTTTAAAGCTTTTCCCGACCATTACGATTTTAAAAGAAAAGATATAATCTCTCTCCTTAGGGAGGCTAAATCGAAAGGTCTATCCGCAATAGTGATGACGGAGAAAGATGGAATAAAGATAAGGGAATTAATGGGAAGGGAACTGACGAAGGAAATACCCTTCTTCGTTCTTCGGGTGGAGCTCGTCATTTCCCAAGATGAGCTGTTTTGGAGGAAGATAAACGCTATTTTGGAGGAGTAACTTTCAGTTTTGTGTTAAATGGATTGCAATCCTTTCAGTTGTCAATATATCGCTCATAAAATATAATTTTTAATTGGAGGTGTTGAAATGAACACTTTCAAGACATTCTTGTTTATGCTCTTCCTTACCCTTCTCCTCGTGGCGATAGGGAGCATTTGGGGAAGGGATGGGATGCTTATAGCCCTCATTTTCGCGGGAGGCCTGAACTTTCTCTCCTATTACTATTCGGACAAAATCGTCTTGGCGATGTATGGAGCGCAGGAGGTTTCACCATCCGACCCGGAGGGACAGCTACTGTATCCGATAGTGGAGGAACTCGCCGCATCCGCAGGCATACCTACTCCTCGCGTTTACATCATTCCCCATAGCTCACCCAATGCCTTTGCCACGGGTCGCAATCCCCAGAACTCCGCCGTAGCTGTGACGGCGGGGCTATTGAAGCTCCTCAATCCCCTGGAAATAAAGGGAGTTTTAGCCCACGAGATATCCCATATCAAGCATAGAGATACCCTTATCGCCGTGATAGCCGCTACCTTGGCTGGGGCAATAATGTTCCTTGCCCGTATGCTCTTCTTCTTTGCCCCAGTAGCGGGAGAGGATAGGGAAGGAAATATACTCGCCTTAGTAGCGATGATTTTCCTCGCCATCTTCGCTCCCATCGCTGCGCTTCTAATTCAGATGGCTATATCCCGCTCCCGAGAATACGCGGCGGATGAATCGGGAGCAAAGATCTCGGGCAATCCCCTCTATCTTGCGAGCGCGCTTGAGAAACTGCAAGCCGCAACGAGAATGGTTCCCCTTCCTGCCTCCCCCAACACGGCTCATCTCTTCATAGTCAATCCTTTAAGGGGTGGGGATTTCCTCGTTCGTCTCTTCTCCACTCACCCTCCAATTGAGGAGAGAGTGAGAAGGTTGAAAGAAATGGCTTATTCAATGGGGTTAAGGTAAGGAGGAGAAGAAATTCGGATATCACCCGAGGATTATAAAAAGAAGAGCTGTGTTTGGGCACTATTAATAGCCATTGTCGTAGGATTGATTGCTGGGCTTCTCATAAGGAAGTATGTCTTTTTCACTGCCGTTGTAACATTAAGCTCTATGGAGCCAACCCTTTTGCCCGGCGACCGTCTTCTCGTTGAGAGAATAGGACCAAACAGTGCCCTGCGAAATGGCGAGATAATCGTCCTTGATGACCCTCTTCGTAAAGGGGAAACAATCATTAAGAGGCTCATTGCCCAAGGGGAGAGTTGGGTTGCAATCTATCGGGGAGTGGTTTTCGTCAACGGACAGCCTTTATATGAACCCTATATAAAGGAACCTCCCCTTTATGTCCTCCCACCAGTTTATGTTCCGCCCGGCTATATCTTCGTCTTGGGTGACAATAGGAACCGCTCAGAGGATTCCTCCGATTACGGACCTGTTAGAAGGGATTTGGTCAAAGGAGTCGCGGTAGCTATCATCTGGCCATTGAAAAGGATAAGGAGCTTCTACTAATTCTAATAGGAAAGGAGAGAAGAAGATGAACAAGGGAATTCCTTTCTGGATGGCTTTATCAATAGCTCTTCTCTTGGGAGTTGCGGGTCAGATAAGTTTGAAATGGGGAGTTAGGCAGGAAGGGAAATTGGCGGGATTTAATATTCAATTCCTTCGCGCCTTCTTTAATCCCTATGTTTTGCTGGGGTTGTTCGCCTATGCTGTCTCAAGCCTCTTTTGGCTGATCTCCATTTCCCAGGCGGAGCTTTCCTTCGTTTATCCCTTCATAAGCCTGAATTTCGCCCTCATAGCCATTCTCTCCTGGCTCCTCTTCCACGACGCTATGGGTCCCTATAGACTTTTGGGAATATTCTTCATCTGTCTTGGCGTGATATTCGTTTCCTTGAGTTGAACAATTCCCGTTCGCTAAACTCCGCCCAATAGTGATGAGGGCGATGACATCGCTATGTCAACTTCTCGCAAGTTTTTAGAAAAGCCTTTGACGAAGCATTTTAAGGGCGATTATTTCTCCATCCTCGCTCTTTTTTGCCTCGCAATCATTCTAATGGGAAAGGTTTTCCTCGGCTATGCTTTCCTACCCGCTGATATGCTTTACCATTTCCAGCCCTGGGGAGAAAGCAAAATGCCCGAAAAGGATTATCAATGGAATCCTCTTCTTTGGGACAGCGTCGCCCAATTCTATCCTTGGCGCAATTTCCTTGGGGAAAGCCTCAGAAGAGGATTCCTGCCTCTCTGGAACCCGTATCAATTCTGCGGAACCCCCTTCTACGCCAATGGGCAATCGGCAATTTTCTACCCATTCAATTGGCTAACAGCTATACTGGGGAAAATGTTTATGGGGATAAACGCCTTCCTCCATTTGTTCTTAGCCGGTCTTCTTCTCTATCTTTTCCTCAGAAAGATAAAAGTTCCTCCCTACCCTTCGCTTTTAGCCTCCGCTTCTTATATGCTGAGCGATTTCATCACCGCTTGGCTTCCCTTGCCCACGGTGGCGAGCTCTTTCGTCTGGGCTCCCCTCTCTCTATTAGCTATTGAACTCTCGCTTGAGGGCAAGCTCTTCAAATCGTTCATCCTCTCCGCCCTCTCCATTTCCCTCAGCGCCTTCGGAGGGCATCCTCAATATCTCCTTTACACCATCTGGCTTTTCCTCCTATATCTCATTTTTCGCCTCCTCTGGGAAAAGAGGATTTCCCTTACCCAAGCCTTCGTCCCTTTCATAGGTGGGGGAATTGGTCTTCTTCTCTCTTCCGTTTCCCTTCTTCCCCTCTTTGAGTTTTCCCGTCTCTCACATAGAGCCCCCACGGTGGATTGGTCCGCCTATAAAGCTTACATCTCCCTTTCCCTTCCTTTGGAGCGGTTAATCGGCTTATTCCTTCCCAACTTCTTCGGAAATCCCGCTAAGGGGAATTATTGGGGAGCTGGTGAATACATAGAATATGCCCTATATATTGGCTTGATACCGCTACTTTTCCTTCCCTTCGCCTTTAAGGGCAAAAGGAAATTCGCCTTCCCCTTGTTGATAATATCGCTTCTATCCCTCCTAATGATGATAGGCACTCCCCTGAACATCCCCTTTTATTTCCTCTTTCCTTTATGGAGCAAGACCGGCTCGCCCGCTCGCCTGATAGGAGTTTTCTCCCTTTGTCTTTCCATCCTCTCGGGAATTGGATTGGCAAACGCGCTTGAAAATAATATCTCAAAACGCTCCCTTATCCTCGTCGCTTTAGCAATCATAATCTTCCCCTTCGTTCTTTTTCCCCTATCGGTTAGAGAAGAACCCTTCTCCACGGTGAGAGCTGTTTCTCCCTCGTTTCCCTATATGGATTTCTCAAAACTCGTCACCATCCCCCTGATGGTCTATTTAGTTTTCCGTTTCAAAAAGAAAATACTCCCTTACATCCTTCCTCCTCTCCTCCTTTTTGACCTCCTCCCCGTCTCATTCTCCCATCTTTATTTCTCAAATAAGGAGGATGTCTTCCCTAAATTGGAGCAAATCCCCAAGGATGGCGTCTATAGAATAATGGCGATAACTCCCCATTGGTCCCTATTCCGATATCCTCACGCATGCCTTCCTCCCAATACCCCTATGGTATACCACCTATATGATGTAGCGGGATATGATAGCCTCTTTCCCTTATACTATAAAAGCTTTCTTGATGAGCTTGAGGAAAAGAACAGCGCTCCCTTGGAGAACGGCAATATGCTCCTTCCTTCATCCGTTAAAGAGGAGAATCTTCGCTTATTGGGCGTGAAATACATCATCAGCCCGATTTACATAGACGCTGAGCATCTACAATTGATAAAAGGTGGAGAAACGAAGGTCTATCTCTATAAAGGCAACCCTCTGAGATTCAATCTATTGGATAGGGAATTTTCTCCCCAGGGCAAGGTGAGATTGATTACCTATGAGCCGAATAGAGCGGAATTTGAGGTTCAAGGAGAAAAGGATGGCTATTTTATCTTAAATGATACATATTATCCGGGTTGGAAAGCCTATCTTGATGGAAAAGAGACGAAGATTCTTCCCTTTTATGTCTTTCGTTGCATTTCCATCCCGAAGGGAAACCATATCCTCTTTTTCCTCTTTCGTCCTTTCCTTTACAAATTGAGTTTGTATATCTCCCTTCTCTCTTGCCTATTGCTTTGTTTTTTAATTTCCTGTAAAATATTTTTGATTAGGAGGTGAATTGAAAATGAAAAAGCCATTGGTGGTTTTGTTGGCTTTAGCGGTTTGTATTGCCTTAGGGGCAAGCCAAAACCTATTGACTTTAAAGGTCGTTGATGAGCCCTTTAGCTCGGTCGTGAAGATGATTGAGGAACAGGCGAAGGTGGAGATAGTTGTTCTGAATCCCATTGAGGGCAAGGTTTCCTTGGAGGCGAATAAGGCGACGATTAATGAGGTTCTGGATGCTCTCACACGCCAGGTATCAGCGAGATGGGAGGAAGGATATTTAATCACCACGAAGAAATGCGAGACGCCCAAGAAATTGGAGGGACCATTTGTTTCCTTACAGATTAAAGAGGGGACGCCGGCGAGCGATGTTTTCAAATCCCTTGAGGAAGCGAGCAAGGTCAAGATTTTAGTGAACCCCGATGTGAAGGGAACGGTTCCCTCCCTCAATTTCAAGAACCAGAAACTGGAGAGGATATTAAATAGGCTTTGCTCATCCCTGGGTGTATATTGGCAGAAAGTTTATATAATAAGCAAACCGCAGGGAGTGTTTGATTGGGAGAAGTTTCTATCTGGGCTAAATCAAGCTGAGCAGGGGCAAACTGGGGAACAAGGGCAGCAGACACCTGGTCAGCGATTTTGGAATCAATACCAGAGATTCCTCCAGCTCTCCCCCGAGGAGAGGGTAAATTTGATGAGCAACTTGCTTGACCGCCTCTTCTCACTTTCGCCCGACCAAAGGGACAGGATAATTCAAGGGGTTGCGGTATTCCTCTCAAACGCTGTGAGCGGTTTTCTCTCCCTCCCACCCGAGAGGCAAAGTGAAGTTGCGAGATTTGCTATGCCCATATTGGAGGCGGGAGCAGCCGCTTACAATCGCCTACCCGAGGATAAGCGCCAGCTTCTTAAACCCTGGGTGGATGCCTTTGCTCCCTTGGAAGGATACCGCCTACCCCGTTAATTTAAGAGGAGGGATTGAAAATGGCAGTTAAGAGAATTCTTATGCTTGTAGGGGATTTCGTTGAGGATTATGAAGTGATGGTTCCTTATCAAATGCTGACGATGGTGGGGCATAAAGTGGATGTCGTATGTCCCGGGAAAAGGGCGGGAGAAACAGTGAAGACAGCAGTGCACGACTTCACGGGAGAACAGACATATAGCGAGAAGCCCGGGCACAATTTCCTCCTCAACGCAACCTTCGCCCAAGTTGAGCCGAGCGAATACGATGGCTTGGTGATTCCCGGAGGGAGAGCTCCCGAGTATATCCGTTTGAACGAAAAGGTGATCTCCATAGTTCGCCATTTTATGGAGAGGAAGAAGCCGGTTGCCTCAATCTGCCACGGACAGCAAGTTCTCGCAGCTGCTGGTGTCCTGAATGGGAAATCCTGCACAGCCTATCCCGCTATCAAGCCCGATTTAATCAATGCGGGAGCAAAATGGGTTGAGCCCAACGAGACACTATCAAACGCTGTCGTTGACGATAATCTCGTTACAGCTCCCGCTTGGCCAGCCCACCCTGAATGGATTAGGAAGTTCCTTGAGCTATTGGGAACGAAGATAGAGCCGTAAGCAATTTTAAGTATCTTGTTCAAAAGGTAGTTCTTGGGAGGATTTCGGCTTCCATTCCTTGCCGATTTCCAATATATGTCTTACTTGCCAGCCTTTGTCAGCCAAAGCCGATGAGATGAATCTCCTATGGCAACGCCAAGGTACTATCTCGGCGCAGACTATCGCTGCTTTCTTTATCAGAGCACGCCGAATCAACTTCCTCAATCCCTCATTGAATTCCTCAGAGCTCATATAAGCTTCGTAATTGGGAGAGCGATAACCTCCCAATTTCTCGCCCATCCAGATATAGGAGAAGCCGCGCTCCCTTAATTCCCTCTTAAGATTCTCCTTCTTAAACCACTCCAACTTGCTCGTGGGGAACCTCCTAACATCTATGACTTCCTCTATCTCGTAATGCTTCAAAATATTTGTGAATTCCTCAAGACTTCTTTTTGAGGTTCCGAGAGTGAATATCTCCTTCCGGCAGGCGTTGACGAAGCTCTTGAACATATTGAGAAAGACCTCATTTTCTATCAACCTCTCGGGATGAAATTGAACTCCCAATAGGAATTCCTCCCCCTTTCCCTCAACGGCTTCAATATATCTATCCTCGCTCCAAGCGGTTGCCTCCAAAGATGATGCTAAGTCCTTTATAGCTTGATGATGGCTTGAGTTGACCTCTATTTGCTCTACTCCACCCAAAATCTCATAAAGCAGGCTTCCTTCTTTAATCGTTATCAAATGGCACAATTCCTTCCCACAACTATGTCCTTTGATATCCTGGTAAAGGCTTCCTCCCAGGGCGACATTCAAAACCTGTATACCTCTGCATATCCCCAAAATCGGCTTCCCTTCTTCCCCGAATTTCTCAATCAATTCTATCTCCCACTCGTCCCTTTCCCTATCTATATTATCGCTCCCTTCGTCTCGCTCGTTATAAAAACTCGGGTCGACATCGCCTCCACCGGCAAGCAAGAGCCCTTTAATGCCCTCAAGCTCCTCCTCGCTATCTGGTGGAAGTAACACAGCTTCCCCTCCCGCCTTCTCAATCGCCATTATATAATGCTCCTCACCACTGAGCTTACCTTTGCCTTTCGTGATGCCTATCCTCACTCTCTCCATAATCATTTCGCTCCCATTATCTTATGCATTTGGGGAAGCACTTTAACTACGGAGAAAATCCCCTTGGCGAGCTCCTGCATCTTGAGCAATTTCGGCTCGGGTGGGGGCAATATATCGTCTATTGGGGAAACTGGCTGGAGAATGATGGGGAAATCCCCCTCCTCTCGCAGGTTTGATAAAGCTTCCTCAAGCTCCTTCAATTCCACTTGGGAGGTTATCACGAATTTTATCATCACTTCCCTCTGTTTACTTATACGCAGGAACTCTCTATGAGCCTGGGAGTAATCCTTTCCCTCCATTGTTGAGGGGAGCTTGTAATCCATTGAGATTATGTCTATCCATCGGATAAGTTTCTCCAATTCCCTTGGCAAAGTGCCGTTTGTTTCAAGGGTAACAGGAAGGTTGAGATATCTTACTTGAGGGAGGAAGATGGCGAGGAAATCGCACCAAAGAAGGGGTTCGCCTCCCGTGAGGAAGAGCGAATGATGAATCCTCTTGTTTTCCAAAAGGGGAGAAATGAGATCGAGGAGTTCCTGAGGGGATATTGGATTTGGATAAAGGTAAAATTCCCTTTCTCCCGCCCTTCTCTCCACAAGGCAAGCGGAAGCTCTTTCCAAGGCGAACTTGGTATCGCAATAAGGGCAACGGAGGTTGCAATCGCAGAAACGAACGAAAAGCTCCCTTTCCCCCACATAAATCCCCTCTCCTTGAATTCCCGAGAAAATCTCGTATAAGAAAGCCTTTGGGAGCTCTATCATAGCTTCTAAGGCACCCACCTCACCTTGCACATCGCGAAGTTAATATCCTCTAACTCCTCTTTATATCTACTCATAACCTCTTCCCCGAAGCCAATCGGCTCTATTCCCAGTTCCTCAAGACCGATTGCTGGCACGGGCGCCCCCTCGGGGTCTATATTTATTCCAAGATGAATTTTCCCCGATATGGGGGTTTTAGTCGCTATTGAGACGGATAATTTCCTCTCATCAATGAATAAATCATCCCCTTTCCTTTCCACTTCACAGCCTCGTCCTCGCAGGGCTTCTTCCGCACATATCACGAGAATCCTTTGGAGAAGAATTATTTCCCTAATCTCGACTCCGAAATGCTCGCATATGAAGTGGAGCATCTCCTTAGCCCTTATTATCTCCCCTTTCGTCAAATCCTCCAAGTCAACCATTTCCTCCCTTTTCACATCGCAAGGACCGAGGAAGGCGACGATGCTATCGCCGATTAGGTTGAAGTTCCTGTAAGCCCAATGGGAATGGATTTGGCTACCGTCGTAGAGGATTTTATCTTTTAGGAAAAGGGTTTTAAGCATTCCCTCTTCTCCCTCCAGAGCTCATAAATTCCCGCCAATTTCAATGCATTTATGAATCTTAGGCAGGATTCGCATTTTCCGCATATCTCCTCCCCTCCCAAATAACAAGGCCAACAATATTCCAAGGGAGCATCTATTTCCCATCCCAATTTAGCTATCTCCCATTTCTCCAAATCCTGGGTGAAGGAAAGAAGCTTTATCTCTTTTAAAGATGCATAGGGAAGGAGGGAATTGAATTTAGCCACGAACTCCGGGGAATTATCGGGAAATGTCCGAGCTTCCTCTTTATTGAAACCACAAACGATGGCATTAGCCTCCATCTCCTCAGCGAAGGCGACAGCGATTGAAACGAAGACGAGATTTCTCGCCGGCACCCATACTTTTTCCATAGTCTCTCTCCCCGCTTCTTTCACATCTTTTAATAAGGGAACTTCCCCCCTTATGATCCCGCTTTTGCTCAAATCCTTGAGAAAGGGAAGCTCAACAACCTTGTGAGGAACGCCTATCCTCTCACAGATGAGTGCACTGCTTTTAATCTCATTCTCCCTCGCTATCTGACCATAGTCGTAGGTCAGAGCGAGGAGGATTTCCCCTTTCTGCGCGGCGAGCTTCAAATTAACAGTTGAGTCCAAGCCACCCGAAAGGAGAACTATATATCTTTTCTCATTCCTCATAATAGGCGGCGCTATTTTGGTTTTCCCAGACAATCACTCTTTTCAAACGGAGGTGGGGAGGTAGATTTTCCCTTATCTTTTCAAATATGAAGCGGGCGATGTTCTCGGCGGTGGGATTGAGGGAGCCGAGCGGGGAATCCTTGTTGAGGAGGGAGTGGTCCAACTCCTCAAGGATTCCCCGCAGGAGCTCCTTCCCTTCGTTGAAATCCCAGAGAATCCCTATATTATCTAAATTTTCCCCCTCTATTTGAACTTCCACCGAATAATTATGCCCGTGGATTCGCTCACACTTTCCCTTATAACCCCTTAAGTAGTGAGCGGCGCTGAAGGTATCCCTTATTATGATTCCATACATTTATTCCTTTTTCAGCCAGGGCATCAGCTTTCGCATTTCCCTGCCGACTTCCTCCAAGGGATGTTGGGCTTCAATCCTCCGCAGGGCATTGAACATAGGCATTCCCGCTTGCCCTTCAAGAATCCATTCCTTTGCGAATTCTCCGGTTTGTATTTCCTTCAGAATCTGCTTCATTTCCTCTCTCGTGAGCTCATCTATGATGCGAGGACCCCTCGTCATATCTCCATATTCCGCTGTATCGCTTATGCTCTTGCGCATATAGGCGATTCCGCCCTCATATATCAAATCTACTATGAGCTTGAGCTCATGGAGGCATTCAAAGTAAGCTACCTCCGGTTGATAGCCAGCCTCAACGAGCGTTTCCCAAGCGGCTTTTATAAGGGCGGTAACACCCCCGCAGAGGACGACCTGCTCGCCGAAGAGGTCTGTTTCCGTCTCTTCCTTGAATGTCGTCTTAATGACTCCAACCCTCGTTGCGCCAATTCCCTTCGCATAAGCGAGGGCGATATCCCAGGCGGAGCCTGTGGCGTCCTGCTCAACAGCAACCAAGCTAGGGACGCCCTTCCCTTCCTCAAACATCCTCCGAACGAGACGTCCCGGTCCCTTGGGCGCTACCATAAAGACATCAATGGTTGAGGGAGGCTTTATCTGGTTGTAGTGGATGTTGAAACCGTGAGCGAAGCCAAGAGCGGAACCATCCTTGATGAAGGGGGCGATTTCCTCCCCCCAAATGCGTGGCTGAAGGGTATCGGGAGTGAGAAGCATAACCACATCGGCTTTCTTCACCATTTCCTTCGCTTCTCCTACCTCAAATCCCGCTTCCTTAGCTCTCTGCCAAGCGGGAGAATTGGGTAGCTCGGCAACGATGACCTTCAAGCCCGAGTCGCGGAGGTTGAGGGCATGTGCCTCTCCCTGATTGCCATAACCGACGATGACAATCGTCTTACCCTTCAATACCTCCAAGTTAGCATCCTCTTCTCTGAAAATTTCTGCCATAAATCATACCTCCTTTTTATGTGGTTTCAATATATATGACAATAAATAGCCGAGTAGGAAACCGATGGCTATGAACAAAAGGACATTGAAGAGAAACGCTTTCACACTGTCAAACCCGAGTTTATCCAATATCAGGCTATAGATTCGCCAAAGGAGGAGGTTTAAGGGACCGATGAGACCCAAGCCGATTCCCCACCAAAGAGGAGTCAACCTCTTTTTGAGGGCAGAGAAAATAGCGCCGAGGAAGAGCCCTAACAAGGGCAGGAGAATTGCGAGATATTTAAAGATTAATTCCACTGCTTCCTCGCTTATCAGTTCCTTTTCAGGCATATATAAGATTATACCCCCTATCGGTGAATTTGAAAAGATTTTGTATAACTTATATCATTTGAGACTCCATAGGGGATTTCCCATATTGCTTAATTATAAATTCCAAATGAGAGTCTCTATTAAGCCCGAAATGGGGTTTTGAGGCATTATACAATATGAGGAATAACATCATTTGCTTATTAAACTCATCTATATCCGTTGAGGAATTCTCTGGAATCGCTCTACATAGCCGTTCTCTTATAGACTTCCCAGAAAATCTACCAATATACCCGCAAATTTTCTCCCTTTATTCGTTTGAACACGCCCCGCTAGGAAAGGTAATAATTCCATAACATTTGAGACCGCTTCTAATTCCCTATACTCTGCATTGCCCTTGCGAGGAGCGAAGCGACGAAGAAATTTTATAATAAATTGCTGAAATTTCTCATTGATTATATAATTTTATTTCTATGGAGCAAAAGGAGAAATTCGTTTTCAAAGGAATCACCTTAAATGTTTTCCTCCTGGGAATCGTCAGCCTGCTCAACGATGTGAGCAGCGAAATGGTCTATCCCCTCCTCCCCATCTTCCTCAAGAGCGTATTAAAGGCGGGAACTACTTTCATAGGAGTTATTGAAGGAATAGCGGAGACAACGGCGAGCATTCTCCAGATTTTCGCTGGTTGGCTTTCCGATAGATGGGCTGTGAGAAAGCCGATTGTCGTATTTGGCTATTCCATTTCCTCCCTTGCTCGCCCCATCCTCAGCGTAGCTAAAGCTCCCTGGCAGGTCCTAATCATAAGATTCGCTGATAGGTTCGGAAAGGGAATGAGGGGAGCGCCACGGGACGCCATCGTTGCGGATTCAACCCCAGAGGAATTCAGGGGAAGAGCCTTCGGCTTCCATAGAGCGCTGGATAACCTTGGTGCAGCGATAGGACCGATCTTAGCAACAGTCCTCCTCATTGCCCTTAAAGATAATCTTCGCCTCATCTTTTTCTTAGCCTCTATTCCCGCCCTGCTCAGCCTTTTCGCCCTCATCTTCGTCAGGGAAAGGAAGCCGGAGAGAAAGGAGGGCTCCCCTCCCGTCAAGCTCACCCTCCGCCCATTTGACCATAGATTCAAGCTCTTCCTGCTCATAGTCATAATCTTCACATTGGGGAATTCAAGCGATGCCTTTCTTCTCTTGAGGGCGAAGGACATAGGTATTTCCCTTTCCCTCATACCGATGCTCTGGTTCGCTTTGGATATGACAAGGACTCTCTTCTCTATGCCGGCGGGAATCATCTCAGATAGGGTGGGGAGAAGATATGTAATAGTTTTGGGCTGGTTCATTTATGCTTTAACATATTTCGGCTTCGCCTTCTCCTCCCAGCCCATTCACATATGGCTCCTTTTCCTATTTTATGGATTCTATTATTCCCTGACGGAGGGAACGGAAAGGGCTTTCATAGCGGATTTGGTTCCCTCTGAGCTGAGAGCGACCGCATATGGGATTTATCGCTTCGCCATCGGGGTAGGGGCATTCCCCGCGAGCGTCATCTTTGGAGCGATTTGGCATTGGGCGGGTCATATAACCGCCTTCTCATTCGGCGCCGGCTTAGCGTTTCTCGCCTCAATCCTCCTTCTCGCCCTCATAAAGGAATCACGCTCAGGAGAACTTGGACGGGCTTGAGGGATTAAAGGTTTCCTCGCTCAAGAAAGTTTTTCATCCTTGTAATTCCATTCCTGTCATCTTCCATCCCGAACTTTTACCCATATCAGGCATAACAAGTTTTCGCTTATCTACATTTCAAGAAAGGAATTGCAAATTAATAGGGAGGCTCGCAATTTATTTTAGATTGCTTCGTCGCTTCGCTCCTTGCAAGGACATTGGAGCTGACTGTCATTGCGAGGCTTCCTTTCAGGAAGCCGTGGCAATCTCTCTTTTAAAGTAAAGGGTGCTTTATCAGACTATGGCTTCCATCCTTTTTCTCCAAAAGAGAGTTTCAAAAATAAAATTTTCCTTGCATACTTTTTCAAAATCATTTAAAATGTAAAAAACGAAAAAAGGCGAGAGCGATGGGTAGACTCCTTCTGAAAGCCTACATTCTCTCTCTCGCGAAGGGCTATTGCTCCTTTATGGAGCGGGTCCTCCCGATTCCCTCCAGACCCTAAAAGCCCTCAACCTCGCACCTAAAGAGACATATTTAGGTAAACCAGAGAAATTAAAAACATCTCTCCTAAAATATCCAACCCTCTCAAATAAAAGTCAAATAGGCTATTTAATCTGCGATGGGAAAGGCAATATAAACGAGTTCAGCCTGCCTTCGCTTGAGAGAATCGCGAAAACAAAGGATTTCCCTCGCTTCTCCTCCTTCCTGAACAGCCACGCCACCGCCTCCGCCATCCTGATGGCACACCTTGGCTTCAAGGGAAATGAGCCAGAGAAAGCCTTCATCGCCTCCCTGAATGTCTTCATAGAGAAATGCCTCTGCAATATTCCCGGAAAGCCCCTCATCTACGATATCAAGCAGGGATTGGAGGGGTTCGCGAAATATAAGGGCAGGAATTTGGAGATAAAGGAAATTTTCGCATCGGAGGGGAAGGAGAAGGCGTTTGATTTCTATAAGAGGGAAATAGATTCGGGAAGACCTCTAATAGTCAGCTTCATCTACGATAAAGAGGGAAGAAATCCCCAGAGGGCAAGGGAGAGAAGGGATTCCGATTCCTATTTCGCCATAGGCTATCTGCAACTTTTATTTTCAAAGGCGAGATTGCCACGGGTTCCCTATGGGAACCCTCGCAATGACAGAATAGGTGAAATCGTCATAACCTCCCTTATGGGAAGCCGACGGTTTGTCATTGCGAGCCCGCCGAAGGCGGACGTGGCAATCTCCTCTCTTTTGGGCAAAGGGAATGCCAAGCAGAGAGAGGCGGTGTATCTCATCCTCTACGATGGCAAGCAAATCGTCGCTAAAAACTATATGGGAAACTATCCAAACATAATAATCTTGGGGGCAAGGGTGAAATGAAAATCCTCATCTTAGCTATCACAATCCACATCTTCTACAGCCCCACCTGCAACGACTGCCAGAAAGCTCTAAGATTTCTCTCAAAATTCAAAGATATAAAAATCTTAAAATACGACCTGTCCAATCCCCAGAACATAGGAAAGCTCCTCCAATTCTACAAGGCTTATAAAATCCCCGAGGATAGATGGGGAGGAACCCTCGCCCTATTCGTCTCAAATCATTGCCTCACTACTCTGAAGGATATAAAAGAGAAGCTCCCTGAAATCTTGAAGGAAAAGGAAAGAGCCCCTCCCATATCTCCTTCAAAACCATCCCTCCCTTCCCTCTCCATCCTCGCCATCCTCTCAGCTGGTCTCCTTGATGGAATTGACCCCTGTGCCTTCACGATAATCGCCCTCCTCTTCTCCCTCTTATCTTCCGCATCAAGAAAGAGAATTTTATCTCTCGGCTCATCGTATATACTCGGCTCCTTCATCGCCTACGCCCTTTTGGGAATGGGACTTCTCCAGATTGTGAAGGGAATATATGCAGTTTCCCTCCTCTCCATCATCTTCAATCCCCTGATGGCTGTCTTGATGCTCATCTTCTTTCTATTCACCCTCCGCCAGCCACTAATCTGCAAAGCGGATGGCTATCTCTTTCCCATTTTAAATAGGATGAGGCAGAGCTCCTCAATCCTCCTCTTCTTTTTAGCTGGAGCTTTCGTCTCATTGGTTGAGCTCTTCTGCACGGGACAGATCTACTTCCCCACTTTAGTTTATATCTGGACGGAGAGCTATCTTCGGGCGAAAGCCCTTCTCTTCCTTCTTCTCTATCTTATAGCCTTCATAACTCCTCTTATTCTCGTCGTTTTGCTTCTCTGGTTCGGCAAAAGATGGGAGGTTTTGGGAGAGAGGGCTTTGATATGGGAGAGGAGATTTCTTCTTCTATTTTTCCTCTTTATGTTCGTCTATTTTCTCTATAGGACGGTGGAGGGGTTTCTATGAGGGCTTATGATTTCCTCAAAAACAAATACGATTTGAGCGATTGTTTAGCGGAGGAGCTGGCAAAGGAGCTTGAGGGGAATGAGGAGAGGAAATGGGATTTTTATTGCATAAAATTGTTGATAGAAAGGTTTGGGAAGAAGGAAGGCTGGGATTACATCTATAATAGATGTTTCAGGATAATAAGGGGAATAGCGAAAAGGCTTTTAAGCGGGGATGGAGCGATTCCGGAGGATAGAGAGGATTTGGAGATGGAGATAGAGTTAGAGCTTTACAGGTGCATAGAGAAATACAGGGGAGAAGGGAGTTTGGGAAGTTATATCTTGACGATAGGGAAGAGGGTGAAAGGGAGGTGGAAGAAGAGGGGTGGTGAAGTATTGCATAGTAATTTGGTTGAGGATATAATTGCAATGAGGGAGGATTCAGATGAGTGGGAGGAAGAAGAAGATATAAAAGAAGCCATTTCTCAGCTTCCGCCCATTTATAAATCTATATTTATCCTCCAACTTGAGGGATTTACTTTAGCCGAGATAGCGGTGAAGCTCGGCAGCCCACCTGGGACGATACGCAAACGATATTGGGTTGGGATGAAGAAATTGAAAGATATTTTAGAGGGGAAAAACAATTAAAAATCTGGGGAAGGGAGAAAAATCGGGGGAAAATGACACTATATAATGAAGATAAAAAGCAAAAGGAGGGATAGAGATGTTGAAAAAGGTTTTACTCTTGCTTGTTGTAGGGATGCTTCTCATTGGCATCCAAGCTTATGCTAAAACATTTGAGCTTTCACCAGCTCAAATGGCAGCTACAATAGGCGGGAATTACTTCTCGGATTGTAATAAACAATTCAATTGCTTGGGCCATGACGCTGGTTGTATTTCTCGAGGAGGTGGCTCAGTATTGTACCTGCCATACCTGCACTGGCAGTGTGGTTTTACCCTCGCGTTTAAAAGGTGTGAGAATTTTACGGGAACTGTTTACTGCGGGCAGGTAAGAGAGTATTATTTCAACACTACTTGTGGAGGAGAGCCGGACCTCAAAACACCCGTCTATAATGAGCATGTATACTGCGCATTATAAATACAGATTGTTAAATAGGTTATATATAGATTTCAGCACTGCCCCCTGCTCCGCAGGGGGCAGTGCTATAATATTAGTACTGGGATGAATTTTAGGATTTTTGTTTTAGTGTTTGTTGTATATGGCTTTTTAACGAGTGTGCCCTCGCGAGCACAGAATTTAGTGCTTTCCAATGAAGCTAAGATACTGCTGGATAAAATTGAGCAAGCAACAAAGGGGAAAATAGTTGAGATAAATTACATTAAAGATTTTTTCTGGCGAAAAGACCGAAAGCCTGCGGGGCATCGCCGAATATGTAAGTTAATCTTCAGTTCATCTGGTAACTTTTTCCACGATATCAAAGATCTTGATAAGGATAACAAAAGGACATTGAGACATTTAATTTATTATTACGATGGCGAAGCCCTTACCCATTACAGGGGCGAAAAGAAATTATATTATCAAACTATACCGCCGGAAGAAGCGAAAGAACGCTACTGGTGGTGGGTAGTTATATCCAGCGTCTTTCCTCCACCGAGAAAGTATCTTGAAGAGCTAAAGGAATATGAAAAGAAACAAAAGCTTCAAGTAGAAACTAAAATATCTCTTACCAAAACAAAGTTAGGAAGCAAGAATGTAAACTTGCTTACGATTTCCTCCAATAGCCCAAATCCCAAGGTGCTAACAAGCGTGAAGAAATACTGGTTAGATAGCAAAACGAATCTTCCTCTAAAAGTGGAGATTTATGAAGATTTGTGGTTGGAAGTTTACGAGATAAGAAGCGTGGCTATTAAACCTTATACCTCAAATGATATTTTTGTATTTAAACCGCCTAAAGATGCAGAGGAGACAGATAATTGGGAGGAGGTGTTAGAATATGAACCTTAAAAAATTCAAATGGTATATCCTTCTCCTTATGACCTTAAATTTAACCGGTTTCTCTCAGGTTAACCTTGATGAGTTGATTTCCAATATAGCCTCGCAGGAAAAGGAGTTGAACAATCTCCAGATTTGCTTTTCAGTTGAATATTCTCGCCTTCAGGGAAAAGGAAGAACTAAACCTCCTAAGAGGTGTGAATATGTCTGGTATTTGAGCGGTAAAAGGATGAGGCTTGACCGCATTAGCGAGATAACGCAAAAGCAGGAAACCTTGGGAATATTTGATGGGGAGAAATATATCATCCTTTTCTATTTCCAAGACCTCCCGGAGATGGCGAGGAAGCAAATGGCTAACACTTATAAAATAGGGGATATAACGCAGGTGCAAATCAATTCCTTTAATATGCCAACAATGGATGAATGCTTGGGACGAATAGATTTCCCCCTGGCTTGCTTCGGCTTAGGCATTGATTTGGGTATGGCGCAAGCCAGCAAACTCGTTAGCGAGATATTAAAGGACTATAAGGTAAAGATAGAGGGAACGGAGAAGGTAGATGGTCAAATGTGCTATGTATTGGATATTAAGAAGGAAGAATCTATGGAGGGAACACAAGGAGGGAAGGTTTTAGTTGACAGGAAAAAACTGTGGATAGACCCATCTATCGGATACAAAATTCGCAAACGGGAGGACTATACTCAAAGCGGGTGGACGATATTTTCTCTTAGTTGTAAGGATTTTAAGGAGTTCAAGGATAGCATATGGTTGCCCCAAAAAGTAGAGTTAAAGTATTTCCGTTATGATAAGGACAAGCAGGCGAGCGTTCCATTTGTAATGAAAACGCTCGTTGTTCAAGAATGTAAAGTTAACGAGGACTTGCCCGATACCATTTTCTCACTTGAGCAGCTTCCTAAAGGTATAACAGTCTGGGATATTAGAACCGATAGAGCATATAAGTCGGGACAGAAGCTTGCCACCGATGAGGATGTATTAGAGGTAGCGAGGATAGCGGAAGGTTTTTTGAAAGGGACTGTTAGTTTGAAAGATTTGGAAGCATGCACTAAGGAGGGGATGAGTGAAAATTATAATAGTGGTCCCAATGCCCTTCTCGCTGTGTGCGGGATTTTGGGGGTGAAGACGAGCTCAAAGGAGATAGCAAAGCTCGCGGGAGCGGATGAGAAGGGCTTCACTTCTATGGCGGGTTTGGAGAAGGGAGCTGGGGGGCTGGGAT
>Ga0080004_1117998_pt1 | contig 44214 bp, 43 predicted proteins | sample WasSprMetagenome_FD_69207 | JGI IMG/M metagenome (GOLD analysis project Ga0080004, IMG submission 69207) | Sulfidic aquatic microbial communities from Washburn Spring, Yellowstone National Park, USA - WS (SPADES assembly) (version 2) | ecosystem: Environmental > Aquatic > Thermal springs > Hot...
AGGGGCAGCAGCCGCTGGTGCTTGGTATAATCCGGTTAGAGAATGGTGTTAAGGTTCTAGGGCAGATCGTAGATACACCTCCTGAGGCACTTAGAACAGGAAGTAGAGTAAAGATGGTCTTTCGCAAGATAAGGGAAGAAGGTGAAGCTGGGCAGATCTACTACGGCTACAAATTCACAACCCTATAAGGGTTCTGAGTTATGTAGTCTTTGATTCACAAAGCTCATCACGGTGACAGAAAACGCAAAGATCAATAATCTGTACGATCAAGTGAACAAACTAAGGCAAATATAAGGCTCTAGAGTGAGATATGCCGACTGTGTGCTCAGGGAGAAAACACCTGGGTCCTCCTTCTCTCTCAGCACCTCTTCTTCTCCTCTTAACAAAAATGGGTGAAGGCTTGGATCAACCAAGCCCGATTCCTAAAAAGTGAGACTCTATCCGCCTATATTTCCTATTCAGTACCCTTTTCCGACACGCCTTCAACTATCTGAGCCTTTGCGAATCTGTTCGCTACTTCGATGACCTTTATTCTCAGCTTCTGACCAGTCTTTGCTCCGGGTACGAATATTATGAAGCCTTCGATCTTAGCGATGCCGTCTCCACGCCTACTTATGTCTGATATGCTTACGTCGTATTCTTCGCCTACCGTTACAGGCTTTGGTCCGGTTGGTGTTCGGCTTCCGTAGCTTCTGTAGCCGTGTCCTTTCTTATAGCTCGTATCCTTTTCCCTCCTAGCGTTGCTAAACGCTGCTCTCCCCACGTTGAGCTACTATATTAACAGCATGGTAGTAGCCTGTTAACTTTAAATATGATATGTTGCAGAGTTGTTATGGGTAAGCAATTAATCTTTGCGACGAAATACTGAATCTGGATAAGGGGATAAGGTTCGTAGCGATAATGAGCAAATCTGGTAAGGTCATTGATTCGAAGGTTAGGGAGGATGTGAAAGGGCGTGAGCTTATGCCTATTCACGTGCTTGAGGCTATAGGCGCGACTATGTCTAGGACGGTTTGGAGTGTTGCGAAGTCGTTCAGCAGATACTTTGGCGAAAATCTTCGAGTAGTATTCCACCACGAGCGGCTGGATTTCGTCGTTATGGAGATAAAGGGGAATATTATCGCTTTCACAACAGACAAAGATGTTATTACAGATAATATCGCCAGGAGGATCAGAAAAATCTACTTAGAGGCTTCAGAAGTTCCGAAGCAGTGCTAACTCTAAGCCAGTAATTCCTTCGAAGAGAAGAATCACCCCTCCAAGAGCGTAGGCTAAGGTGGTTAACCACTTAAGTGTGCAGATAGGGAGACGCTCAACGATCTTCTTACCAACGCTAACGGTTAGACCTAATATGAGCATAAGGGCTGCAAGAACTCCTATAATCACAGAGAGTGCATCACCAAACCTCGCCGAGAGAAGAATTGTGGTGAGCTGAGTCTTATCCCCAAGCTCAAGTAGCATTATTGTAAACATAGAGGTTAAAATAGGTGTTAAGAGACTCTTTTCTTTAACAGCGGGTTTACTCTCAGCCTTCTGGATCGCTGTGAAGAGCGCTAAACCAAGGAAGAGCGCCGCAGAAACAAATCTAATAAATCTTCGATCCAGCAGATAGTAAAGCACCTCGCCAAGATATGCTGAAAACCCGTCTACGATCAGTAACCCCAAAAAGCAACCAATCAACACCACCGTTGGTCGCTTGAAATGCGTGGTAAGAGCTAATGAAGCAAACTGAGTTTTGTCACCTAATTCTGAGAGAGCTGTCAACGCTAGCGCCACGAGAAGAGATTCCAACGCTAAACCTTGAGCGTTCCATAGAGATATTAATGTTTTTGCTACCTCAACGCTAGATTGGTATAATATGGGTTTTGTTGTATAGCGGCTTAAGGTGAATTAACGCTTTCGTATAGTTAGTGGACGATACAGTTAGGTTTATTTAAGAGTTAGGTGATTAGTTGAAGGTGGTGTGAATCTGTATGCCTAGAGCGTTCGTCCTCATAAACGCGAACCTCGGCACGGAGTCAGCTCTGGTTAGTAAGTTGAAGAAGATGCCTCACGTTAAGCAAGCGTACTTTGTGTACGGTGTCTATGATGTTATCGCTGAAGTTGAGGCTGAGACTATGGAGCAGCTGAAAGAAGTTATAGCAGGGAACATACGTGGACTTGACGAGGTCAGATCCACACTAACAATGGTAGTTATAGAGTAAATCGCTAGCAAAGGTAGGCATGTGATTTAATCAAGGCGTACTCGTATTTATCATTCTATATAGATTTCAGATGTAATAACTATAATATTTATAATAATTACGATTGGCAAAAATAGAAGTGGGAAATAGATGAGTCTATGCGGCGAAGAGACCTACTAAAACTAGGCTTAAGCGCAGTGCCGATACTTCTTCTTCCCACTTCTCACGCCTTAACTCAACCGAAGCGTTACGCTATGATGATCGATGTTACAAGATGCTATGGCTGTATGGCTTGTGTAGCAGCGTGCGCTGCTGAAAATAACGTGCCGATAGGTGTCTTTAGAACGTGGGTTGAGAGGCACGTAAGGGCTGATGGAAATATAGTGTTTGTACCTAAACAGTGTAACCACTGCGAGAACCCTCCTTGTGTTAAACCTTGCCCAACTGGTGCTACATTTAAGAGAGAAGACGGGCTTGTACTCATTAACGACGAAATCTGCATAGGCTGTGGTGCCTGTATCCAAGCCTGCCCCTATGGTGCCAGATTTGTGAATCCAGTAAAGGGTGTGGCTGATAAATGCACCTTCTGTGAACACAAGTTAGCTAAAGGTTTGTTGCCCGCCTGTGTGGAAGCCTGCCCGACAGCTGCCAGAATATTTGGTGATATAAGCGATCTCGATAGTGAAATAAAGAAGCTGGTTGAGTCATCTAATGTGCAGATTTTGAAGAGCTGGGCACATACCGATCCTGAGATCTACTACAAGAACCTACCTAAGGAGGCGGATATATGATGGCTTTAGGAGCACCTCTCTTCCCCAATGAACTAGTTGAACCGATTCTTTGGCACCCGGTCATCTTTGCATACGCCCTTGTTATCTCAGGCGCTGATCTTATCATATTAGCTTCGCTGGCATATATTTCAAGGAGGATGACTAAGGCCATACCTCTCCTGCTAGTGCTTGGGGTTTCATTCTTTTCAGCAGCCCTTCTCGGACCTCTTGCCGATCTGCGGCAACCCTCGCGTGCACCACTAATATTTTCGCTGGCTCATCTGGTTCCTACCGAAACACACCCGGGTTTCTCATTCATAGCGCTTTACGCCAACCTTTGGCTCATCCTAATCATCCTTAGCGTAATCTTCCTCCTCTTCTACCAATCTTATCACCTACACCTAAAGTCTCAAGCCGGAGGAAGGCTGAGGATTCTTTACCGCATATTATCTCTTGGGGTTGGAAATGAAGAACGGTATAAGAAGCTTAAGCCATTCTTAACTCTGCTCGCAGCAATAACCATCATACCAGCTGTGCTGTGGGGTATCTATCCCTCAGTACTTGTAGTCTTTCAGACTTGGTTATTTCTGTGGCGCAACTGGGCTATACTACCGCTCATCTTCTTTGCTGACACATTCGTCGCATCTACAGCTGCAGCCATATTAGTATACTACATCATTAAGCTTGCTCACTTAGATTACGATGTGTTAAGTCCGCTGCTCAAAGTCCACTCAGCCGGCTGCGTTTCTGTAGCCGGATTGTTAGGTGTGCAGCTTCTACTCTGGAACCAGTGGTTTGACGGCTCGCCTCTTAACACAGCATTTGACGTTGTTGTCCCAATCATCTACTATGTAATAGCGCTTCTGCTGCTCTCCTTTATTTTGGCATTAGCATCATTAAAGGTTACAAAGCTAAGTGTGTTTGTCTCAATAGTCGCGCTGCTCGGTGTCATCTTAAACAAATGGAACACGCTAGTGAATGGTCAGCTCATTTCGAGAACAGGGTTAGGTGTTTTGAGCCTAGAACTGCCGCCAGACTGGCTCCTAACCACACTTTCACCCATAGCCGCAGCGATCTTCATCTTCATCGTACTTTCATCCATCTTCCCACTGAAGGTGAAAGAAGTTGGTTAGTAGAAGAAGCTTCGTTAAAGGCGTAATAGGCTTAGCCGCTGCAGGAACGTTTGCAGCTGGGTATGCATCTGTTATTGATCGGATCATAAAACCAACTTACACCCCGATCAAACCCGACCCCTCGATAGATGAGGGTGCTAAGGTGGTTTACAGCTCCTGCTTAGGCTGCAACGTTAGGTGCGGCATCAGAGCGAAGGTTGTGGAGAGAGATGGGGTTAGCGTGGTTGAGAGAATCGAGGGCAACCCCTACCACCCATATAATAGGGTTGTAGACCCATCTTCCCAATACACCAGATTAGACCCACTACCCTACAATACGCCTGCGCGGGAGAGCCTAAGGTATGTTGGCACACTGTGTGCAAGGGGGCAGGATGGTATACACTACCTATACGACCCCTACCGCATAAAATCTCCTCTGAAGAGGGCTGGTCCAAGAGGAAGCGGGAAGTGGAAGGCTATAAGCTGGGAGCAGCTGATCAAAGAGGTTGTTGAAGGTGGGGTGGTGGAGGAGACTGGTGAAAAGATACCAGGCATAAAAGAGATCTTCGTATACGGCATACTTAAAGAAGCGGGCATCCAGGATCCAAACAGCCTTCTGAGCGAAATAAAGAAGGACGTAGACACCATTCTGCAGAACGCACCGAAGCTTACAGCAGAGGAGCTGAAGAGTGAAATAGAGAGGTTCAAGGAGAAGTGGGCTAAGCAGCTGGGCGAAAAAGGCATCAAACTGGATCAGATACTAGCCAACCCAGATATGCCGGACTTAGGATTCAGATCGAACCAGCTCGTCTTTGTGAGGGGGAGAGGGCAGGATCACGCAGATTCGTTTTACCAGCGCTGGACCTACGCCTTCGGAAGTGTAAACTGGCTTAGACACACCTCAGCCTGCCAGCTAGGCTTCTATTGTGGTAACAGGATATTCGCCGGATATGCAGATCTGAACCCAGATGCGAGAGGCGCTAGAGTTTTGATCATGGCTGGGGCGCAGATAGGTAGACTACATCCAGGCGCTACTGGGCAAGGTATGATCATAGAGAGAGCAGCAAAAGGTGAGTTGAAGGTCTTCTACGTAAACCCCGTTGCTCCAAGAGGGGATTGTGGCGGAAACTTCGAGTGGGTCCCGATTAAGCCCGGCACAGACGCAGCTCTAGCCCTAGCCATGATAAAGTGGATCATCGACAACAAACGTTTCAATAAGGCGTTCTTGGAGTCGCCGAACGAGGAGGCAGCCAAATCTAAAGGCGAGATAGTGTACACAAACGCTACTTGGCTCGTGATGACCGAGAAAGGGCACGCTAAAGAAGGGACATTCCTTAGGGCTAGTGATGTGGGCTTAGGCGACGCAACAAAGTATGTTGTGTATTCAGATGGGCTTAAGGCACACACCGATGTAAAGGAGGCTGAGCTACTCTATAGTGGTAGAGTAAAGCTTGCATCTGGCGAAGAAGTCGAGGTTAAGACGGCGCTCAAGATACTCTATGACGAAGCATCAAGCAGAAGCCTAGAAGAGTGGAGCAAGATCTGCAACGTACCAGTTCAAACAATAGTACGCATGGCCGAGGCTTTCACAAGCGTAGGAAGGGCTGCCTCAACCTATATCCACAGGGGCGTCGCTATGCAGCCTAACGCAGAGTACACTGTTTGGTGCTACAGAGCCCTTGACTTGCTGATCGGGAACTACTTCGCCAAAGGAGGGTTGATGGGCAGAGCATCAACCACGAACTACAACGGCTACCTCTATAATGTAGGCGCATCAGGCTTCGGCGAACCGGTCAGATTCGGTCCGCCTATAGACCGCCACGGAGCCTCTTATGAGAGCACGCTTGAATACTGGTTGAGGAGCAAGTCTGGTTCATCACCATACCCAGCTAAAAGACCTTGGTACCCGTTTACGCCAGAGGAGAGCTACACCGAGCTCTTTGCTGGCATCTCAGAAGCCTACCCATATCCGATCAGAGCCCTATTCCTTTACTACGCTAACCCCGTTATCTCAGCCAACTACGGTCTGAAGTTCATAGAAGTGCTCAAGGATACATCTAAGCTGCCGCTCTTCGTCGCCGTAACCACATCCATAAACGAGACATTCCTTTACGCCGACTACATCGTCCCAGACACAACCTACCTAGAAACAGGAACCTTAGGTGTCCAATACCTCTACGCCTCCAGCGCCGGAGTCACCTTAGCTGAAAGCTGGAGAACCATGGTTATACCGCCCCTAACAGACGAAATAGGAAGAGACCAATCTGGTAGAGTTAGATATGCGTCAATGTGGGAGTTCCTCATCGACCTCGCCAAGAGCCTAGGTATGCCAGGGTTTGGTGAAGGTGGGATAAAGGGTGTTAAGGGGGCGAAGTATGAGGGTAAGAGCTTCCCGCTGAACAGCCTATGGGACTACATCATGCGAGTCTACGCTAACGCCGCTACGGACGCTGTGCGGAGGAAGATCGTACCAAGCGAAATATCTGGGGAGGATATGAAGTTCGTAGAAGAAAACTACCCGATAGCCCAATACAAAGACATCATACCAGACGAATGGCCTTATGTTGCGTATGTGCTGGCTAGAGGAGGCGTGTTCACAAGCTACAAAGAATCCTACGATGAAAAGGGATTAGTTAAGCGCACACCACCGAGAACCCTACTCGAATTCTGGGACGAAAAGCTAGCACAGACAAGAAACAGCATAACCGGTAAACGATTCTACGGTGGACCAAGATACTTTGAGCCCTCAACCTACGCACCAACCTCGATCCAACCTGAAGATAGGTGGCTGCCCGGTACACCGCTCCGCAGAATATGGAGCGAATCAGAGTACCCGATGCTGATAGTCCCTAACGGAAGCCCGCTCTTCACAAAGCACCGCAGCCAATTCTACTACTGGCTCAAGCAGATTATGCCAAGAAACTTCGCCATAATCCACCCAGAAGACGCCGCCAAGATAGGGTTGGTTAGCGGGGATGTAGTGAAGATTGAAACACCTGCAGGCACGCTCGAAACACCAGTCCTAGTCGAGCCAACCGTTGCCAAAGGTGTTATAGCGATACCTGTAGGGATGGGTAGGTGGGTTGAAAACATCGTAACTAAACCAAAATACTTCAGAAGTGTAGAGCTACAGAGGCTGATCGATGATCTACCCGCAGAAGTAACGCTTCCTAAAGAAGCCGTCAACCCGGTGGAGAAGCTTCCTGAGGTTGTGAAGAAGATCCTGTTTACTAAGTCGCAAGCAGCATATTACGAAACAGGCTTATCCTACGATGAGTGGAGGTTTAATGGAATAACACCGAACCCAGTTTCATCAATCGACCCCTCACTTAGCTCTTGGCCGCTACTATCTTGGCTAGGCGCTTCACAAGTCTACTTCTACACACCAGCAAGAATATCAAAGACAGATAAATCCGAGAAGATAGAGTTCACTCAAGCAATATGGTGAGGGTGCTCGAAACAGCCGCAACAGGGCGCTACAAGATCTACGCCGCCCTATCCTACATTATCTTAGCCAAAGAGCAGAAAGAGCTCACATACGTTGCTGAGGCCGCTAAAGATCTAGCTTCCATCGGCATAGACGAAGAAAGCATCAAAGACTTCCTAGGCAGAGGCGTGAAGACACCTCTAGCACGCGAATGCTTAGGGAGCGAAGTGATGGTTGGAGGGTATCTGAAGGCATTAATAGACTTCTACGCTAACAGCGGTTACGAGCCGACCAACATCCAACCAGATCACCCAGCAACCATGCTGGCTTTCACAGCCCGCTTAATAAAGAAGGAAATCGAGGAGCCAACAAAGAGAATCACTCTATGGAGGATGCAACACCGATTCATAAAGACATATCTGATCAAAGCACTTACGTGCCTCAAAATAAGGGTGCCTTGTAGATTTACCGAAACGGTGCTGAATGTCATAAGGGTGGACTTAAACCTCCTCTTTACATTATTAACCAGCACAAAAGATCTGAAGAGCCTCGCTTAAAAACAGTTCAAAAGCTGACAATCTATAGCTCATGAGGAACTCGCCAAGATGTTAGATAAGAAGGAAAACGCTAAAATGGTGGCTGCGGCTTAAGGTTGAATCCAGTTTTGTCCAGGCTGCCTCTTGAGTACATACCGTTTAACGAACGTCCTTCTATTCCTATACTTGGGGATAGGAGAGCTTCTTGGTCTAGCTTCTATCTTAGGTGTCTGAGACCTGACCTTCCCGGCTTTAGTAAGCGATCCGTGTGTAGGCATATCCTCTCCATATACCTCTTCAATAAACTGCGTTAAATAGATTACGGCTTAAGACTCAGTTATTCTTTGATGGATATCTATGCATCTACCTGAAGCTGCGGAAGGATCTTTTCAAAGTAATCCAGCGACTCAGGGTTGATGATTGAATCTCTATTTACTACTGGTTTACCATTAATTATATTTGTTACAGCCACCTCAACTTTCTTCATGTTAAAGGTGTACGGGATGTCCGGAGCCTCTAAGATCAGCGCTGGGGCATGCCTAGGAGAGGCGTTTTCACGCAAAGCTTTCCTTATCTTATTCTTCAACTCTTCTGTTAGAGTGTAGCCGGGCGAAAGTTTAACGAAGAGGATTATACGTTGATCACCCTTCCAGTTTTGACCGACCGCCAGACTATCTGCGATTCCTGGTATCTTTTCGACTATATTATATATTTCTGCTGTGCCTATCCGTACACCAGAAGGTTTCAGCACAGCGTCAGATCTTCCTAAGAAGGTTATGCCACCTGTGTCACTATGGAATATTACGAAATCACCATGCCTCCATACATTTTTATTCGGGAAGAATCTGAAATACGCATCTAAATACCTTTCATTCTTCGGGTCATTCCAAAAGTAGAGAGGCATCGACGGCGCAGGCGCTTCGCAGACCAACTCTCCCTGCGCATCCCAAATGGGTTCACCATTCATATTATAGGCCTTTATCTTCATTCCTAAACCAGGAGCTTGAAGCTCTCCGGCATATACTGGAAGGGTTGGGTTGCCTATAGCGAAGCAGCCGTTTATGTCTGTTCCACCTGAAATTGAGTTAAAGTGCAAATCCTCTTTGACCGCCTTATAGACCCACTCAAAACCATCGGCTGAAAGGGGTGAGCCTGTCTGTGAGATTTCACGTAGAGAAGATAGATCATAGAGTTTACCTGGCTTGGCATCAACACTCTTTAAATATTCGATGTAGGTTGCGCTGCAGCCGAAGATCGTCACTTTCCAGTCCTGAATTATCTGCCACATTCTATCCCAATTGGGGTGATTAGGGTTACCATCGTATAATACAACCGTAGCCCCTACAGCTAAAGAGCTTATTAGCCAGTTCCACATCATCCAGCTAGGAGATGTTATGTAAAGTATTTTGTCTTCCCGTTTTAGATCTGTGTGGATTATAAGCTCCTTCAGATGATTAACAAGAACCCCAGCACAGCCTTGAACCATACACTTTGGCTTACCCGTCGTTCCTGAAGAGAACATAATATAGAGAGGATGATCGGAAGGAACTTGTTCGAATGTAAGGCTTGTTTTTGAGGACAGAAACTCATCAAAATAAACCGAATTAGGGATATTACTGATATCTGGCTTTTCTTGTGCATATGATACTACGATAACTTTTCTTAAAGAAGGTATTGCTTCAGCGACTTTTTTAACCTTCTCTAGAATATCAAAGTATTTGCCTTTATAGATATAACCATCAGTCGTGAACAAAACTTTAGGTTCGAGTTGACCTAGCCTATCTATAACTGCTTGTGTTCCAAGCTCAGAACCACATGATGACCAGACCGCACCTACACTTGTAGCGGCAAGTAGTGCTATAGGGGTCTCTAATAGGTTTGGCATGTAAGCGCATACTCGATCTCCAGCAGAAACATCCAATTTACGCAGCGATGCAGCGAGACGTGCTACGTAATCATACAATTCGTTGTAACTTACCTTCCTTGTGACGCCATCCTCCTTTACCGAAATTATGGCTATGTGATCATCCCTATATCTTAAGAGGTTTTCAGCGAAGTTCAGCTTAGCACCAACAAACCACTTCGCTCCAGGGAATCTGTTCAAATCGTCAACCACTTGAGAGAAGCCGCAGGAGGCTTTGATACTTACAAAGTCCCAAACAGACTCCCAAAACTCAGGTATGTTCGCAACAGACCATTCATATAATTTAAAGTATGATCTCGGCGCATAAGGGTCTATTTTAAGCCCATATCTTTCGTTGACGAAATCCACATAGCGCGTAATATTTGCTTTTTCAATAACCTCTTTGGATGGCTGCCAGAGTAATTTACCCAAAAGCCGACACCACCATCTTGTATAATCAGGAATTAATTAGATAGTACTAAGCCCACGAAGTTACTCCACCGTCTATAAATAGAATCTGGCCAGTCACAAAATTAGACGCATCTGATGCAAAGTATACGATTGCGCCTATTATGTCATCAGGGTAGCCCCATCTCCCCAACAGAATACGTGACTTCATTGTTTGAGAAAGCTCGGGATCACGCATTATATGGGCGGTTAACGGGGTTGCTATTACAGTAGGCGCGATCGCATTAACCTGAATATTGAACTTTGCCCATTCGCAAGCTAGTTGCTTGGTTAACGCTATTACAGCTCCTTTGCTTGTGCAGTAAGCAGCGTAGTTTCTGGGGAGACCGTACATTCCTCTAACAGAGGAGATGTTGATTATCTTCCCCCTCTTCTGCGCTATCATAACTTTGCCGACTTCTTTGCAAGTAAGGAAGACGCCAGTTACGTTAACATCTATGACTTTATTCCAATCTTCGTAAGGATAATCTTCAGCAGGTTTCGGAATGTTTACTCCCGCATATGTGACAAGTATATCTATCTTACCAAAGGCATCCACTGTTTGCTTCACCATATTCTTAACTTCCTCTGGTTTAGTTACATCACAGCTTATCGCAAGAGATCTCCGACCAAGACGTTCGATCTCCTCTTTAACTTTCATAAGTTTTTGCAGATCTCTACTTGTGACTACGACATCTGCACCAAAGTCTGCTAACCCTAGCGCTGTCGGTCTACCTAACCCTCCACCACCACCTGTTACGACGGCTACTTTACCCGTTAGGTCGAAGAGTTTTCTATACCCCATGGAGCCGCTTCTTATACGCTCTTCTAAAACACGCTGATATTCCTCAGGAGAGGAGTATGATTCACTCAACTCATTTACCACCTTTAGGGTAGCCTGCGATAACTAGCATACTGGCTGTCTCATTTGTTTCATTTATTAGATACCTCTTCTCGCCCGCAGGTATATAGAGGGAATCTGTTGGTTTAAGAATATATTTTGTGCCGTCTTCCGCTATCACCGTTAATGTTCCTGATAGAACGAAGTAAACTCTTTCAAAATCACTTGCTGACATCTCAGCCCCACCCCCTGGTAAGAAGTGGGATAACCCAACCCAGAATGTTTCAACACCCGTCGTCTCCTTATGCTGGAGCCTCAAAGCAACCATCTTAAAATGTCCTGGCGCGTCGTAAGGTTTTACATCTTTTAGTTCGACTTTTCTCATGCACCATCGCTCTACCAAAGACTCCTATCTATATTTAACCTTTAAGCGGCGAATATACCTATGTTTCATTGTCGGAATTTAAATAAATAAGGGGGGTTGAGATGAGGAGAGCGGCTACTTCTTTTCAACTATCGCTATGAGCCTTACTATAGAGCCGTCGCCACCAACCCATCTTAGCGGCAGTCCTATAATGGTACATCTTTTACCTGTGACTTTGTCTATGTCCCCACCTACGTTTTCATAGCCCATTATGCCGTGTGTTAGAAGGAGCCTATGGCATGGTTCCCAATATGGGAAATCTTCGCGTACATCTCTTCCTTTTTCCTTTTTATATTCATCAGCAAGCCAAGGTAAGACACGGTTCCTCTCGTCTCCCTCGCCTTGGCTCCATACCTCTCTCGTGCCAAGTGGGTGATCTAAAGCCTGTGTGTCGATGCCGACTGCTTTCACTCCTTTCTTAACAAACCATTGTCCAGCTTCGAGATAGAAGCCAGGTGCGTAACAGAAGTATTTCACCGTGTCTCCCCAGTAACGATGCCAACCTGTATTCACTATCACTATATCACCCTTTTCTATAGGCGGCTCTGCCTTCTCAAGATCCGCCGCAGTAATTATTTCCCATTTGCCCTTTGGTATCGAAACTACTACGCCTTTTCCCATGTATCTCTCTATGGGTATTTGGTCAGTAGAAGGAAAGCCCTCTTCAACATGTATTGGAGAGTCTGCGTGTGTGGAAACGTGCATGGTGTGTGTAAGCACTTGTGATAATACACGGGATTTAGCGTGATAGTGCATTCTTTCTATTTTAATGTCTTCAAAGTAAGGCCAAAGGGGAACGCCTGGACCGAATGGGTGTGAGAGGTCGTACACCTCAACTTCTTTACCTAGTATTTCCACGCTAACCTTTTTCAAAACGTCCTCGGGTTTGCCGATGTATTTTGGGTCAAGTAGGCCATGTAGATATTTTGAATCGACATCTAGTTCTCCCATATCCTTCTCAATAGGGATAAGAGAGCATTTCCTATAAAAATCTTATCATTGTGGAGAGTTTCAGAAGAAGAAAAATGTATTCACCAAAACATTAAATCAAACAGTATCCTCCACCCGGGAGCAGAATAGGTTGAATTAGCGCAAATAATTGGCATCTCAAATGCTTTGTTTATATATTCCTTTAAAGTTCCAGGGGCTGGATCTGTATTTCGTCTCGAATAATGAGGCTAACCTCGTTTCGTATTGACTCAACTTGCCAGCTTTAAACTTGATTCGATAAAGCTTACTAAAGTTAAGGAGTATAGCTTTTTTAAGTAGTGAAATAGTGAGAGAGGGCCGTTTTTCTGACTCATTTATGATATTTGTTACCACATAACGTGGGCGGCTCAGCACATTGTTGAGGTTTGCTAAATTAGCATTCAATAAGAGTGTGCCGTGGCATAGAGCTGCATTCTTTTTGATATATGCGGCTGAACCTGATACTTTTTTCCCGTCTACAGTAACATTGTTTGGTTCTTCGAATTTAGCATCTACGCCTAAATATCTTAAGCTTTCAACGATCGCCCCGCAAGCTTCTTTATATATTTCTAAGATCGTTTTAGGATATAGGATACTACTTCTATTCATAACAATACTCCAATTGAGGTTGCCAAGATCGTGATACACTGCCCCGCCTCCGGTAAATCTGCGTAAGATCTTCACGCCGAGTTTAGTACACTTATCTAAATTAACCTCTTCTTCTATCTTTTGTGAACGACCTACAATTACAGATTCTGTGTTTCTCCAGAAACGGATGGTATTGGGTACCTTCGCCTCATTGACAGCTAGCAGCACAGCTTCCTCTATCGCCATATTTCGGTATGGATCAAACGACCTTGAGTCGAGGACTCTCCACTCTTCCATCTTCTTCGCTCAGAGGTAAAAAGGTTAGATTAAAATATTGTAGTCCGTCAGAGCTGCTTTTACTCTACTGGACTAGCGATGAGATTTTCTCTAAGTATTCTGTAACTCTATTAAGGAATGTTGCAGCTAATGCCCCGTCTATGACCCTATGATCCGCTGTTAGAGATAGTGTTAGAATTGGTTTGATCTTGATCTGCCCATCAGCAACCACAGGCTTCTCGACCATTCTGCCAACCCCCAGTATAGCGACTTGATCTGGGAATATTATTGGTGTAAAGATGTCTATTTTAAACATGCCTAGATTGGTTACTATGAAGGTACCATTTGTTACTTCATCGATGCTAAGCTTGTTTTGTCTAGCCCGCTCAATTAAATCTCTAACTATTTTGTCGAGTTCTCTAATGTCTTCCTTCTTATCTGCGTTGTGGATAATTGGTACTACGAGCCCATAATCCGTAGCTACTGCCAACCCAATATTTATATCGTCTATCAATCTTACGTTTTCGCCTTCAACCGTCGAGTTAAAGATCGGGTAATCTAATAGAGCTTTGGCAACAGCCTTGATGATAAGAGTGTTATACGATAAGTCAATGTTCTCTCTTTCTTTAAACATTCTTCGAACAGCAACCATATCTGTAGCATCTACTTCCATACAGTATGTTACAGGCGGTATGATCTTATGGCTTAGACTCATCCTTTCGGCAATTATCTTCCTAATTCCAGTTATGGGTATAATCTTCCCCTTCTTAGCCTTTAGTTCTTCTACAACTCTCAGAACATCCTCTTTAGTTATTCTTCCTTGAGGACCAGTACCCTTTATTTGCTGAATATCGATGCCATATTCTTCTGCTAGTTTTCGCGCAGCGGGCGATATTCTTACCCTCTCTTCCTCTTTTAATTCTATTTCCTTTACCTCCTCCTTGACTTCTTCTACTACCTCCTTCACTTCAACCTTAGCTGAGACTCTCTTCTCCAAAATCTCTTTTACCTGTTTGTTAACGGCTTCAATATCATCGCCTTCTTCCGCAATCACAGCGATGGGTTCCCCTACTGGCACTTCTTCATTTACTTCTGCCAATATTTTGTGCAGTACGCCATTAGCTGGTGAAGTTATTTCAGTCGTTACTTTCTGTGTCATTATGGTGAGAATTGGTTCACCTTCTTTAACGCTTTCACCTTCTTTTTTAAACCATTCAACGATGCTTCCACTATCCATAGCTAGGTCGAGTTTAGGCATTATAACGACCTTCACCCTAATCACCTACCCCTCAACAAGCTCTTTAACAGCCCTTATAATATCGTTCTCATCTGGAATCGTAAGCTTCTCCAAAGTTGGTGCAGCAGGAGCAGGTACGTGAGGTGCAGCTACGCGCTTAATGGGCGAGTCTAGATAGTCAAAAGCTTCTTCAACAACCATGCTGCTGATTTCAGCACCTACCCCGCAGGTCTTAACACTGCTTTCAGCGATTACTAGTCGATTCGTCCTCTTTACAGAGTTAAGAATAGTCTCTTTATCGAGGGGTATTAATGTGCGTGGGTCGATTACTTCAACACTAATGCCTTCTTTCTCAAGCTTTTCTGCGGCAGATAGTGCACGTGGCACCATTGTAGAGATCGCAACTAAAGTAACATCTTTCCCTTTCTTCTTTACATCCGCCTTTCCTAACGGGATAAGATATTCCTCTTCTGGTACAGGTCCCTTCGTCCTATAGAGTAGGAAAGGCTCAAAGAACATTATCGGGCTTTCGTCCCTTATAGAACTCTTTAGTAGCCCCTTTGCATCGTAGGGAGTAGAGGGTGCGACTACTTTCAAGCCCGGTACATTCATAAACCAAGGTATAAGGACCTGCGAGTGGTCACTTCCCACGCCCCTACCTTGCCCAATCATCGCTCTAATTACAATAGGAACCTTTAGCTGCCCGCCTGTCGAGTACCTTAGCTTAGCTGCAACATTAACGATTTGATTCATGCAAGGAAGTAGGAAGTCTGCATACATGATTTCAACGACAGGCCTTAAACCAGTTAATGCCGCACCAATAGCCGCTCCAACGAAACCCTCTTCAGAGATAGGCGTATCTCTCACCCGCTCAGCGCCGAATTCCTTCATTAACTCCGCGGTTACTAAAAAGAGACCGCCTCGTCCGGAATATCCCAGTTGCACATCTTCGCCTAATATTATTACACGCTCATCACGGCGCATTTCTTCACGTAAGGCTTCGTTCAAGGCCTCCACATAGGTTATTTCTCTCAACGCTCTCACCTCTCAATAAACATAATCCATAAGAGCGGTTGGAGGAGGATAGGGGCTTTGCTCAGCGAACCTTATAGCTTCCTCAACCCGAACCTCCACTTCTTTTTCGATTTGCCGAAGCTGCTCTTCTGAAACTACACCGTTTACAACCAAATATTCTCTAAACCGTTTAATCGGACATCTCTTCTTCCATTCTTCTACCTCTTCCTTACTTCTGTAAGTAGTTCCGGGGTCTGTCGTGCCATGCCCTACTGTTCTATAAGTTTTGCATTCGATTAGCGTAGGACCCTCCTTCGCCCTTGCTCTTTGAACCGCTTGCTGCGCAGCTTCATAGACTGCTAGAACGTCGTTCCCATCTACTATTACTCCTGGGATACCATATGCTACCGCCCTTTTATAGATATCTTCTACAGCGGTCGACTTCTTAATGTGAACTGAGATCGCATAGCTATTATTTTCGCAAACGAAGACTACAGGTAATTTCCAAACAGACGCAAGATTTAACGACTCGTGGAAATCTCCTGTGTTTGACGCACCATCACCAAAGAAGGAAACAGCTACTTGATCTGCCCCACGCAATTTGATCGATAATCCTACGCCTGTGGCTAAGGGTAGGTTTGTGCCTACTATTGGGCATGAATAGAGCAGGCCTGATTCAAGATATGCTACTCTCATTGACCCACCCCTACCTTTACAGCAACCACTCTCCTTTCCCATAATTTCAGCCGCAAGTTTATCCAAAGGCACACCCTTTGCTATCGCTAGACCGTGCCCACGATGAGTGCCAACAACATAATCATCCTTAGTTAGGTTTGCGCAGACGCCTACCGCAACAGCCTCCTGCCCAACATAAAGATGAACCAAGCCAGGAACCAATCCCTTATTGTATTCTTCATTAATCTTCTCTTCAAAGCGCCTTATTTCAACCATCTTCGTATACATCCATATTAGCTGGTTAGTTTCCATTTTCTTCAATTCATACCCCCCATCAGCTCTTCTCAAATACTATATAATTTTTGCTAGCTTAGGTTTTAATAAAAATAAAAAGGGGTGGTTAAGATTTAGGAGGAAGGAACTTTTGATACCTTAACATTACTTAGTCGTTCATACATTGCTGCTAAGGCACAGTAATCTAGGCTCTTCATCCCATTAGCTATAGCGGTATTATATAGTTGTTCAACCAAGCTTCCTAGAGGCACTACTGCTCCTGCTTCTCTGGCTAACTCAACTGCTAGCCGTGTATCTTTAGCCGCTAATTCGAGTGTGAAGGCTGCTGTCCAATCCCCATCTATAACTTTCTTCCCTTTGGTCTCGCTTATGTAAGTCTTGAAGATGCTATTATTTAGTATTTCGACTATCAGTGCAGGGTCAAGACCAGCCTTAGCACCAAATGTAATGCTTTCGGCGAAGGCACCTGTTACTATGTGGAGATGTAGATTCATGGTTAATTTCATCGCGCAGCCTGAGCCAGTTTCGCCAACATACCATATCTTTTTACCCATCGTTTCTAATATTGGCTTCACTTTATCTACGACTTCTTTTTTACCTGCGGCAAGTATAGTTAAAGTTCCTTCAGTAGCAGGCTTCACACTACCTATTACTGGCGCATCGACAAATTCCCCACCTTTTTTTCTTACAGATTCTGCGATCTTCTTTACAACGCTCGGTAAGTTAGTGCTCATATCTATTAGGATCTTTCCGCTACTGAAGCCGTCCAAGATACCGTTTCCTTGTAGCCCGTTCCTACCGAAGACTACATCTTCTGTAGCTGCTGGTGTAGCTAACATACATATTATTACCTCGGATTTTTCGGCGAGCTCCTTCGGACTCTTCGCAGCCTTAGCTCCTAGCTTCACATGGTCCTCGATTTTAGTTGGGGTTCTGTTCCAGACGTAAAGTGGATACCCATTTTTAATGATGTTCTTCGCCATAGGGCTTCCCATCAGACCTAGACCAGCGAAACCGACTACCCTTTTTTCACCACTACTCATACTCCACCACCTCTAGTAGATCGGGCAACAGGTAAGTTCCTCAGCGGGGAACCTAAATAACCTTTCGCTGCCCACATCTGTTACTACGACTTCTTCCTCGATTCTAGCGGCGCCTCTGCCGTCTTTAGATGGACACCACGTTTCTAGCGCAAAGACCATGCCTTTCTGAATTTTAAATGGGTGTTCAAGTGAGAATAACCTTGAAATAACCGGTTTTTCCCAGATGCTTAGTCCAACGCCGTGACCGAATTGGAGTAGAAATGCTTCTTCTTCGTTCCTAAAGCCGAGTTCTTCAGCAGAAGGCCAACACTTAGCTATATCGGCAGTCGTTGCACCCGGTTTTACAGCATCAATGGAGTTCTTTAGCCAAGTCCAAGCTTGCTCATACGCTTCTAACTGCGCTTTAGTAGGCTTACCGACGACAAAGGTTCTATAGTAGCAGGTGCGGTAGCCGTTAAAGGAGTGCATAATGTCGAGGTAAACCATATCCCCAGGCCTGATTATTCGGTCAGCGAAGACATGCGGATGCGGGGCGCCTCTTGGGCCGGAAACGACGTTTACGCATTCAACCAAATCTGAGCCGAGGCTGTAGAGCACATCGTTGACCAAAGCAACTAACTCATTCTCTCTTACACCCGGCTTAAGGTTTCTTGCTACCTCCGCATATGCGGCGTCAACCATAGAAGCGGCTAGTGTAAGCAGCTCGATCTCGTCTTTAGTCTTAACGATTCTAGCATCCAGCATCGCTTGCTGCCCGTCAACGACTTTAACCCCTCTTTTAGACAAAGCATCCATTAGAGGAATATCGATAATGTCTACTCCTAACGGTAGATCGGCAACCTTATGCTTCTTTAAAACATTGACTATACTATCGGCAACTTTCTCTATCATGCCAACTTCCGGTGGTATTGACCCCCTCATCGAACCCACAGCGGGGAAGACTCTATCAGCAATCCAAGGGCTTGTCTTTCTTTTCGCCGGGGCAGCCGGATCAAAAAGTATAGGCTCAGAATCTACTGGTAGGATGGCATATCGTTGCATCTTATTTCTAGCCCATTCGCCAACATGTGTACTCGTAAGGTAGCGAATGTTGTCAAAATCAAAGCACAGTATTGCACCAAGATTATAGCGTTTAACCTGCTCTTTCGCTCGCTCCAATCTCTCTTTCCGTAGTCGCTCATAGTTGACCCTTTCCTCGAAATCAACACCCATAACTCCAAAGCTCATTGCAACATCCCGGTAGATAGTTTGTTGTGATCTACTATATAAGCCTTAAATTTATTTAGAAGGGGGCTGCGTTAATTAAGATGATGCCCTAAAACCTTCTAAAAAAATATGTGTAATTTATTCTTGTTATTTCTTCTCTTTCATCCTACTGGGAGCGAACAGAACGAATAATCGTAGAGTTTCGTCGCCGACTGTTATCGTTTCGTGGTTTGCGCCAGGAGGCATCCATATGAACATTCCTGGTTCCAACATGTATTCCTTCCCATCTATTACCCATTTACCTCTTCCTGAGAGTACGTAGAAGGCGTGTTCAGAGATCGGATGAACATCTGGTTCAGCAACGCCTCCTGGTCTTATTTCGGTTATAAATGCTTCCAAGTTTTCAGTACGTATAAGCGGGAAGGAAGAAGTGTTGGTGTGCTTAGGTGGGACGACTGATTTTACTTCAGACGGCTTTACAAGAACTGGCTCCTTCTTTGTCCACCATTCCAAGCCAGGTGGAGGATAAGGTTTCGAAACAGTAGCCATCTTACCTCACAAGGAGGGTAGATAACAGGTTGTATAAAAAGCTTATTTTTACTAGCACCTACCAAGAGTAATCGTGAAAATCAAGTGAGAACCCTAGACCTAAACTTAAATATTTGAAAGTGGTCGATTCTTCTTAATATTTCGCTGAGATGTTACAGTAGACAAGACACGTCTTGACATAAAATTTATTAAAGAGGAAAAGGCGTTTATTTCAAAGGTTGGTAAGTAATGGTTGAGGTGAAGATTATTCATCCAAAGGAGCCCACAAGTTGGATGCCTTTTGTTCCGGCTGTGAAAGTTACAGGTGGTTCTCTACTCTTTATCTCAGGTTGTACCGCTCTTCCGCTTTATCATAGTCACCCTCACAGGGCTGAGGAGTTTGATTTCCCAGAAGATATGGAGGGGCAAGCTAGAAGGGTATTTGAAAACATAAAATCCATTCTACAAGCGGCTGGCGCGAGTTTTAAGAATATTGTAGCTATAAAACGCTATATAACTGATATGAGTGAGATGGATATATTGAATAATGTGCAAAAAGAGTATTTTGGCGAGCATATGAACTTTGCGAGCACAACCATTGAGGTTAAAGGACTTGTACGTCCACCTGCTGATGTCGGCGTAAGTAGAAAGCTAAAAGTTGAGATAGAAGCCATAGCTGTGCTTGATAAATAGGTTAGAAAACCAAGAGAAAGCGATCTCTAATGTATTATTTTACGAGGTGGCTGCTAGTTTCTTAAGGAGGGTTTTATGGATCTGCACCTTATAGATCGTGCCCAATATACCCCTAGGCATAGTTACGATTATGACAATTAAGAGTACGCCCAAGATTATCTGACTGAGCTCACCGTATGCTGCTAGCAGCTGTTCAAGTATAACTACTATAGCTGCGCCTATAATTGGTCCGGCTTCGGTACCTATCCCACCTAGAATGACTGCAATAAGCATAATATTGGTCCAGTATATGCTGAACGCATTCGTAGGTTCTATGTGGCCTTGAAAGAGGTAAAATATTGTTCCTGCCACCCCTGTTAATAGGGCTGCTATCACAAACACATAAAACTTACATCTTAACACGTTTATCCCACAGCTTTCTGCTGCCCTCTCGTCATCGCGAATAGCCATAAGTCCTACTCCTAGCTTTGATGTTAGGATGTAGCGTTTGAGCACGATGGTAACAAAGCCAGCTACTAATGCAATATAATAAAGGGTTTGCGGGGTTAGTCCTGCAAAAACCCTGAAGCCAGCGCCACCGCCTACACCTATCAACACTTCGCCAGTGGGTCTCCAGTTATTGAACCAAAGCCTAATTACCTCAGGAATCATCCAAGTGCCTATTACGAAATAGAAGCCTCTTAACCTAAAGACCGGCACGGAAATTACAATAGCGAATGCAACTACGGTTAGGTAGCTTACTAGTAAAGATAAAGGAAGTGATAGACCATAGTATAGTGAGATGGCTAGCATATATCCTGCGAGTCCGATGAAGGCTGGTTGACCTAGTGAGATCAGTCCACAGTAACCAGCTAATAGATTCCACATTTCAGCAAGTATCAAGTATGTAAAGAAGATGAAGAGGACGTGGAAATAGTACCAAGGAATGCCGCTTAGGGGTAAGATGATCAATGCTATTAGGCAGATCAGTGGTAATAGGAATTTTGTGGCGCGTATCTTCTTGCTCATCGCTTAACACCTAGTATGCCTTGTGGCCTTATGACGAGCATCACCAGAATAACAAGATAGGTTATGAATAGTTGATAGCCGATGCCAAAGAAGTGGTAGCCTAATGTCTGCGCTAGACCAAGAACTATGCCGCCTATGAACGTTCCTAACATGCTTCCCAGTCCTCCGACTACAACTACGCCGAATGCAATTATTAGATAAGTGAAGGAGGAAGCTGGGATAAACGGGTAGGTCAGACCTAAAAATACGCCACCTAAGGAGGCAAAGGTTATTGCGAGGCCGAATGTTAACGCGTAGATGTGGTTAATATTCATGCCCACAAGTTTAGCTGCTTGAGGATCTTGAGTAGCGCAGCGGATTGCTAACCCTACATAGGTTTTGTTCAAGAGTATGTATAGGAAGATCATTGTTATTAGAGCTGCTATAAAATCGAGTATGAAGATAAGAGGAAAGGTAAGGGCACCAAATCCAGCACTTCTTATAGAGTAGGACGTTACTAACCCTCTGCTATATGGTGTAAATATTAGAAGGTATGCTGAAGCGAGGATTATTGCTATTCCATAAGTAGTTAGTAAAGGCGGCTCAACACCCAATCTATAGAGTCTGTTTAAAAGTGATCTCTGAAGCCCAAAGCCGATGCCAAATGATATTGGCAGTATTATGACAAGGCTTAAGAGCGGGTCTAAACCTACTGTAGTTAGCAAGACCCATGCGAAATAGCTGCCGAAGATGACAAAGCTTCCGTGGGCGAGGTTCACCATCCTCATAACTCCAAACACAAGTGAGAGGCCAAATCCTATTACTGAATATAGCCCGCCGAGTAGGAAGCCCATAATAATTGGGGGTAACAGATTTGATACGACTTCTAGACTCATCGTTTTCGCCCTCCTTTATGCGCCGAAGTACGCTTTCCTAACCTCCTCCTCATCTCTTAAATCCTTTGTTCCTCCGCTTAGTACTATACGCCCTGCTTTTAAAACATATGCTCTATCTGCCACAGCAAGACTCTGCCTTACATTTTGTTCAACGAGCAGAACGGTTACACCTTCAGACCTTATCTTCTTAATAGTTTCATAGATCTTTAACGTGATGATAGGAGAAAGACCCAAAGAAATCTCGTCAAAAAGAATCATCTTTGGGTCGGTCATCAAAGCACGACCTATAGCTAGCATCTGCTGCTCACCACCACTTAATGTACTTGCAAGCTGGTTTTTTCTCTCTTCAAGAATTGGGAAGAGTTCGAAGACCCTTTTAAGCATCTGTTGCTTATTCTGCCTTGCTCTACGGGTATAGGAGCCAGCGAGGAGGTTTTCAAGTACACTCAATTCGGGAAATATTCTTCTCCCCTCAGGCACCAACGCCAACCCTAACGGAATTATATCGTGTGTTTCAAGTCTTTCGATTCTTCTCCCATCAAACTCTATAGATCCTGTTTTTGGATGGGTGAGACCCATTATAGTATTTAGTATGGTAGATTTACCCGCGCCGTTTGCTCCTATAAGTGATACGATCTCTCCTTTTCTAACTTCAAGTGTTATGTCTCTTACTGCACAGAGGTCGCCGTAATAGACGCTTACTTGATCAAGCTTGAGCAACGGTCTTTCAGACATCGATTACACCCCACCACTCCCTTCAATCACGTTAGTCCCTAAATATGACTCAATGACCTTCGGGTCACGTAATACTTCTTTTGGTTCGCCTTCAGCTATAACTTCGCCGCTTGCTATAGCTATCACTCTATTAACTGCATCGACCAGAAACTTCATAACATGGTCAACAAGGATTATAGATACGCCCATACCATTAATCGTCTTTAGAATTTGAAGAAGCTGCGGAATCTCAGCTTCCGTCAAACCAGCTGCAATTTCATCTGCCAGCAGTACTTTAGGCTTAGTTGCCAAGGCTCTAGCTAGTTCAAGACTTCTAAGTTCTGCCAACTGCAAATGCCCAGCTATAACATCTTTTTTACTCGAAAGACCTATAATATCTAGAACTTCAAGCGCCCTCTTTCCAGCCTCTGTTTTATGCAAACCAGCTCCATACATAGCTGCAACAACAACGTTTTGAAAGACTGAGAGGTTGGAGAATGGTCTTGGGATTTGATGTGTCCTAGCAATCCCAAGACGACAAGTTAAATACGGTGGAAGACCAGTTATATCTCTGTTCATATACTTTATCACACCGCTATCAGGCTTATAGACGCCAGTAATTAGGTTAAAAGCTGTGGTTTTACCTGCACCGTTCGGTCCCATTAAACCTAGTACCTCTCCTTTTTTCAGTTTAAAGGATAAATTCCTTATCGCTACTACACCCCCAAACGACTTCTTTAAATTGCTACCTTCAAGTATTACTTCCATCCCTTCTCCCGCCTACTAAAAATATAAGAGGTAAAAAATTTATGGGTTTAGGGATATAGATAGTATTTATTTGCTCACCCTTTAGATGGTATTGGGAAGATCATGTCAGCGTCAGGTTGCATCCAGGGGTGCTGCGAGAAGACGATCTTCATCTCCCATTTCCACGGTTTATCGACTTTCTGCCATTGACCGCACATGATTGGGTTTGGAGAGTCATGCGCTGTCTTTGAGAATCTTATGTGCCCAGACATAAAGTATCCTGCGGTTTCCGCTATCGCTTCGTTGATAGATTCCTTATCTAATTTATCAGCTCTTTCAATAGCATCGAGCAGAACCTGCATGGCAGAGTAACCCATACCGATCGTATAAGTATGCTGATAGACAGGTGGGGTACCCTTCTCTTTGGTCCACCTTTCAAAGAGGGACATCGGTGTTGTGTCGCCGATGCCTCGGCATATTTCAGGCGGGAATCTTGGATCCCACTTTATTTCGCTTATCCAACCTTCTGGTAGATCCCCGCCCCAAGCCATGATGTCTTCATAGAACATCGCGCCTCTAGCTATCCACCCCAGCTTTGGTGTATAACCTAAGCCAGCCATCTGCTTGACGACTATGCCAAAGTCTGCGCCTGGTAAGTTTGCCCACATTATCTGACAATCTGCTTCCTTCCACGCCCTAATGATTCCTGTGAAGTCAGTAGTGCCAGGTGGATAGAGACCCAGCTTTTCACCAGTGTGTGGCGGCGTTCTCCAAGGTGTGTAACCTGCTTCCTTTAAGACGTTCGGGAAAGCTTCATACCAGCCTCTGCCGTCTGCGTCATCCGCAGCCAGCACCGCGACTCTTCTGTTAGTCTTATCAGCATACTTGTCGGTTATGGCAAGAGCTACATCAGTTAAGCAGTAGCCAACCCTCCCTTCTAACCAAGGATGACCTGTTGCAACACCGGGCTTCGTAGCTATTCTAAAGAGTATACTCCAAGCATACTTGTATGGTCCTCCAGCCCACCAAGGCTCCCAAGGGCTACCAGCGACGATGGGTGTTTGATACCTTTCAGCTTGAGCGCAGATTGGGTTCCAGGTTACAGGTGGCCCATCGCCGCCAACTAAGGCTATTACCCCATCCTCAAGAATCAGTTTAGCTGCTAAGGAAGCAGCTTTTGCAGGCTCTGTCTCATTGTTATAAACGATATATCTAACGGGAATCCTACGACCATACTGCCTAACGTAGACGCCGCCAAGCTTGTTAATGTCTTCAACCGCCGCTTTGTGGCCAAAGGTTATACCTGCGTCAAAGGGCGCCATCGGACCTGTTAGAGCTAGAGAAGCGCCGATAAGAATCTCCTTCGGACCTACAGGTGGTGCACCCGCGGTTGTTGTTACTGTAGTAGTTACTGGTGGAGCTGTTACTGTGGTTGTGCGTGTAACTGTTGCTGTACCGCCTGGTGCAGTCACTGTTACGGTTGCGGCTGGACCAGCGGCACCAAGCCCAGCATAATACCCTCCTACACCAGCTACAACACCAGCTACAACAGCAGATACAGCAGCCGTTAGAAAGCCCCTACGAGTGACCTTCTTTTCTTCAGCCATAATCGCTCAGTTCTTCTATGTAGAAAAGCTATTTAAATATTTCTTAGGGAGTTGAATCAAATATAAGATGGTTTTTCTTACGGCCTCTGAAACGTTCTCCACAGCACCAGCAAGGCAAACCTTGAAAAAACGACTGAAACCTGGCACTTATTAGACCCTATAATCTTGAAAAGTCGACAGGCCGTCGATCAGATTATCTTCGCTTGAGAAGATTTGGACTCAAAGTTTACTTTAGGGCTGTTAAGTTCTTTCAGAGTTTATGGTGTGCCACAACATATTTATACAACTGCTGCGCTTTACATTGCGCGTGAGAAAATTATGAAGAAAAAGGGGGTAACGAAACTAAAAGCAATAGTTGTGGCAATCATAATCGTGGTTGTCGTAGTGGCAGGCGCTTTGTCCTACTTCTACATAATGGCGCCAGCTGGTGGACCAGAAGAGATTAGGGTGGGGGCATCTGTTCCTATGAGTGGTGAACTCGCCACCTGGGGGAAGTATCTAAGTTTTGGCTACCGTTATATGTTGGATAAAATCAACAAAGAAGAAGGCGGAATATACATAGATGAGGTGGGAAAGAAATTACCTGTAAGGCTCATTATATATGACGATGAAAGCAGCCCGGATAAATGTGCGAAAAACACTGAACGTCTTATTCTCGAAGACAAGGTTGTTGCACTGTTAAGCTCTGGAACGCCACCCATAGGTGTGCCCGGCTGCACGGTTGCAGAAAGATATGGTGTGCCTATTATAACCGCGTCACTACCTTTAGAGGTTGTTCAGGAGATGATGCCTAAACGTGAATATACTTGGAATATATTCTTCTCGATAGCTGATCCGGATGTGAGCATCGTAGCCCGATACTTCCAAGCATTGGAGACAGTACCACCAGAACTCAACAACAAAAAGCTGGTTCTATTCTTGGAAGATTCCCCTGAAGGTGTGGCCTTCGGCAACCTATACAAAGGCTTTGCAGAGAAGTACAAATACCAAGTAGTGTATGAAGTATACGTGCCTTTAGGAACAACCGATTTCACAGACATGATAAGGAAAGCACAGGCGTCTGGTGCAGATATCGTGATGGGCTTGATGATACCACCGGAAGGGTGGGCAATGTTGAAACAAGCATATACTCTTGGGTGGAGACCAAAGTTTATGGCGATCTCAAAAGCATTTGAGCCCCATGACTTTGTAGAAGCTGTAGGCGCAAGAATAAGTAATGGAACGTGTCACCTCGGTTTCTGGGCTCCTTGGCTCTACCCTGGAGGACAAGAACTTGCTGACGCGTATATGAAACAATATAACGAATTCTGGAGTCAACACATAGGTGATGCTGCCGCAGCCGCACAGGTTCTAGGAGATGCCATCAAGAGGGCACGTAGCCTCGATCCAAAGAAGATTCACGAAGCGATCAAAACAACAGATCTAATGACGGTTAATGGGCGCATTAGATTTGTAACAGATCCCAATAACCCCTACTACCACCAATACATCATCCCAGCGTTTATGATGCAGTGGCAGAATGGGGAATTTAAGATAGTCTGGCCTCCGGAAATGTCGAATGCTCAGTTCTGGTACCCTATGCCGCCTTAAACCCCTCTTTTCTTTTTTATGGTATGTAGCCTACTGCATCTATCTCAACTAAAAATTCGGGTCTCGCTAAGCTCACGACAACCGCAACCGTACTTGCAGGCGGATTTTCTACAAGGAAAGGGGCGTATCTTTGATAATACTCTAGCTCGGTTCTTCTCATCAGCGGATAGTCCTCAAGATTCTTAAGTAGTATGATTGTTTTGATAAGGTTGTTCATAGAACTGCCTACCTCTTCCATAGCTTTTCTTATCTTGTCTAATGCGTTAATCATCTGCTCCTTGAAAGTGGTAGGGATTTCCAAAGTTTCATCGTTCTGACCTTGGCAGCCAGATATAAAAACCAGATTCCCTACAACGACGGATCTAGAGAATTTAGGGTGTTCAGGTGGTACGTGGGGGTAAGCTAATTTCTTACCAGCCCAATACTCTGGATAATACTTTACGATATCTTCCATCTAACTTACACCTAAAGTTACAATTAGTCTCCTTAATAAGGTTTTAAATCATATTGTTGGGGTCGCTAATACTTTTTTGGCTCTTTAGGTAGACCGAGTATTTCCCTAGCTTGCATGGGAGTTGCTATATCGCGGTTAAGTTCTTTTGCTATTCGGACAGCCCTTTCAACAAGCTGAGCGTTGCTTTTACATAACTCACCTTTCCTATAGTATATGTTGTCTTCAAGCCCAACCCTAATATTCAATCCCATCGCTATTGCCATAGTAGTTAGAGGTAGTTGATAAGGGCCTATCCCTATTACGCTTATGATAGAGCCTACTGGAGCGTGTCCTAGCATCGAGAGTAAGTTGCTAGGCGTTGGTAACACGCCACTAGGCGCTCCCATGACGAATTGTATGAGATACGGTTTTTCAATCAGACCCTTCCTTATAAGGTTATAAACGAGTTGGAACTGACCTTGGTGGTAGACTTCAAGCTCAGGTTTTATATTCTTTTCACGCATCCGCTGCGCAAAGAGCTCGGTTTCAGCCCAAGAGAATGTCGGCGGCCATATACTATCCATAAGGACATCAGTGGGTCTACCTGATAATGGAGGCTCTCTCTTCTTCAACAGAGCTCTCCACGCTAATGGACCTAGGTTAAGACTCGCTATCTCAGGATCAGCTTCTAACGATCTCATTCTTTCTTCAGTAGTTAAGGTTCCAAGCCCACCGCCAGTCGTATTATTAATAATGATGTCCGGACATAGTTCACGTATCCTTCTATTTATCTCACGGTAATGAGCCGGGTTGATCGATGGGCTTGCATAACCTTTCTCTGGATCCCTTGCATGTATATGAACTATTGACGCTCCGGCCTTATATGCTTCATATGCTTGCTGAGCCTGTTCCTCAGGCGTTTCCGGGAGATTCGGATTCACTTCTTTACCTTGAACCCCACCAGTCAATGCGACTGTGATGATTAATGGAGGCATTTCTTGCTTTCTAACCATCTCAAGGAATTCGTAATCAAATTGATTAAAAGCCATCGTGAATCACCATCTTGAACTTTGCTTTCGACTTATTTATTCTTTTACTGGAAAGCTTTCCTTTGGGACTGTAGTTTCTTTAACTGCTCTATAAGCCATTGGTCTCTACGTCTTACTATTGCTTCTATCTGTTCATTAGTGTATGTATAAAATCCTTTTCCTGTTTTAATCCCAAGTTCATTAGACTCTACCTTATGCTTTAAAAGGCGTGGCAGCTTAAACCGCTCTCCAAGCGTATTATAGAGGTAGCTATAGGCATAAAGGAAAGTATCCATACCACCTAGATCGACAATCTCAAGCGGGCCTAGAATAGGTAGACGAAGACCCAGGGTCAGCTTCACAGCCATATCTATATCCTCAGCTGTCGCTAACCCTTCCTCAAGCATCCTGATAGCTTCTAAAACTAATGCAGCTTGAAGCCTAACCCCAAGAAAGCCTGGAGAGTCTTTGCATACAACAGGAATCTTACCCAGAGCAGCGACAAAATCTTTAGTGATTTTTATCGTTTCATCAGAGGTTTGCCTCCCCTTAATGATCTCAACTAAAGGCATAAGATGAGGGGGGTTCCACCAATGAGTTCCCACTACCCTATCTGGTCTAGTTGTAACTGAGGCGATCTCGGTTATGCTGAAAGAGGATGTGTTTGAGGCAAGTATCGTCTGGCTTGAACATAATTGGTCGAGCTCTTTAAAGAGAGCCTTCTTAGCAGCCATATCTTCTGGTATAGCTTCTATTATGAAATCAGCTTCTCTAGCTGCCTCAGCCAGGTCTGTTTCCGCCTTAATCCGCCGAAGAGTTTCAGATGCTTCTAGACTGCTTATAAGCCCATTATTTATTAACATTTGAAGGTTTGATTTTATCGCTTCAACTGTCTGTTGAAGAAGTTCTGGCCGCCGGCGTATTATGCTAGTCTCGTGCCCGGCTTGTGCACATACTTGCGCAATACCAGGCCCCATTATCCCAGCGCCGACTACAACGACTTTCTTCTTTGTGATCATTTAGCTTCACTTGCTACTTTGTTACGCTAGTTTCTATTTATACTTTTACCGCAAGTCGAGGTTGTCGCCTAAATTATCTTTCACAATCGTGTTGTTGGATTCTTTTGAGTATCTATTAGTCGGAGAAGCCTAACTAACTTCTCAAACTACGCAGAGAATGACGAATCCCCTAAACCCCAATCAACCAAACAAAAGCAGAGTATTAGAACTTAACTCCTTAAACTATAGCCAAACAGGTAACATATATAACCTTCTAATTATGCGACAACCTCCCGCAAGTCCTACTGATACCGTTCGAATCATCTTTAACTGAAGAAATTCCGTCTTATGAGAGTAGCTCTAAACCCATCCATAGAACCCTTACCACTGTTGTCTTTCGTTAGATTTAAATATAGAACGTTAGTAGTTGGGGTAAGTTGACGGCTGAATCTAATGAAGTGGCTAGAATGTTTGATGAAATATGGCCTAAGCTAGAAGAGGATTTGAACGCCATTAAAGAGGAGATGGTGCTGCGCGGTTATAAAGTATTAACATTGCGTCCACTTCGTGTCTCCTTGTATCAATTAAAAGGAAGACTAGGCTTCCTTGTTGTTCTAGCGAATGAAAAAGCAAAAGAGCTGTTAAATGTTTTAAAAATGGGTCTACATTACACTGCAGATATGGAGTTCGGGCTGCATAAACAGCTGGCAGTATTTGTGATTACCCTTAAATTCGCTACAACAAGGCAAGCCGTTATCTACCCAGTCTACTATCCTACCAAGCTAGAATGGTTTATCAAAGATCAAGGTAAGCAAGGTTTATACACATTTTTCACCACACAAGGAGGCAATATTATAGGTGAAATTTTCATCGGGAGTTACAAAACATATCTATACAGCCAGTACATGAATACGTGAGTAACAAATTATTGCTGAGACTTTAGCGGTTTGCCTCTTATAAGCCAAAATACGATTTTATTATCCTTTTATCACTTAAGATATCTTTTGCGTTCCCTTCTGTAATAATTCTACCCTCGCTTATGATATATGCTCTCTCTGCAATTTCTAGAGCTGCCACTACATTCTGCTCTACTAACAATATTGTTAGCCCTTGTTTATTAAGTTCTTTTAACTTCTCAAAGAGTAGGGAAGCTATCTTGGGAGATAAGCCAAGTGATAATTCGTCTATAATTAATAACTTAGGGAGGGCCATTAATGCACGTCCAATAGCTAACATCTGCTGCTCGCCGCCGCTCAATGAACCTGCTCGTTGTTGTTTACGTGTAGATAATACGGGGAATAAGTCAAAGACTTTATTTAAAGACTCCGCTTTTTTTGCTCGAGCGGCGGGCAAATAAGCGCCCATTTCAAGATTTTCAAGAACGGTCATTGTAGGAAAGATGCCTCTTCCTTCGGGAACCTGCACGACACCTCTCGCGCATATCTGATAAGGCTGTAGACCATTTAAAGATTCGCCAAGAAAACTTATTTTACCCTTTGCCGGCCTTAAGAGACCTGATATTGTTTTTAATGTGGTTGTTTTTCCAGCACCATTAGGGCCTATGAGAGCTACTATCTCACCCTTGCTTACTTCGAGGTTGATATCAAATAATACTTGAAAATTGCCATAAGAAACATTTAGATCTATTACGCTAAGCATATGCCTTACCCAAATATGCTTCTATAACCGAAGGGTTATTAGTGATCTCTTGGCAGCTACCCTCTGCTATTTTTCGCCCCTCAGCCATAACTAAGACTTTATCGCTTAGCATCATTATGGCTGATATAACGTGTTCAATTAGAAAGATTGTTATCCCTTTCTCTTCCCTAAGTTTCTTCAAAAGATTAACCATTCTTTCTATTTCAGCTTTATTTAGACCAGCCATAACTTCGTCAAGTAAGATTATTTTGGGCTCTGCTGCCAACGCTCTAGTTACTTCTAAAATTCTACATTCTTGTGCATTTAGTTGTGTAACTGACATGTTTCTTTTATTGTATAAACCTGTAAGCGTAAGTAGCTTTAAAGCGTGCTCTTTCGCTTGTGTTGAATGGTGTACACCAGCTCTTCCGAACATTACAGCTATCGCTATATTCTCCAAGACTGTCAGATCGCCCACGGGTTTAGGTATTTGGAAAGTTCTTGCTAACCCTCGTTTGACAATTTCGTAGGGGCGCCGACCAGTAATATTACAGCCATCTAACCAGACTTCGCCTTTGTCTGGTGTTAAGATGCCACTTAACACATTAAATAATGTTGTCTTACCAGCCCCATTAGGACCTATTAATCCTACGATCTCACCTTTGTTGATTTTAAGATCAACATCAATTAAAGCTCTTACTCCCCCAAAATTCTTACATAGTTTTTTAGCAACAAGTAGACTCAATGTAGTTCACCTGCTTTTAGAGCCTAGTTTCTTTAAAAAGCCATTTAGCTAAACCTTTTGGTTGCGCAGTAACTAGAGCTATTAAGAGGGCACCATATAATACAATATGTAATTCTGACATCAGAATATATGATAAATAATAGGAAATCGGAAGTAGAATGGCAGCTCCTATAACTGGTCCCATTAGATATGTGGTGCCTCCTAAAATTGACATGAGTACAGGGTTGACACTTATAAGAACATTAAAAACCATTGATGGGTAGATTACCCCAGTTAATAGAGGGTAAATTGCGCCGACAAGACCAGCAAAAAAGCTACTTAGCGCAAACGTCAAAAGCTTGTACCTGAAAACAGGTACACCTATACACGCTGCAGTATCTTCATCTCCTCTTATGGCAATAAGCCCCCAGCCTAACTTAGATTTTAAGATAAATCTTGTGACTATCGAAGTAACCAGAGCAGAACCTAGCATTACTTGGTATAAAACGATGTTATTAGATAAGAGTGGAGGAGGGAAAAGTGTTCTTCCTCCTCCAAGCGCATCTAAATTTGTTACGAAAATTAGGAAGATGAATACAAGGCTTATAGTGACAATGCCGAAATAAACGCCTCTAAACCTGAAAGCTGCAAACCCTAAGCCTAATGCGAGGACTGCAGCTAATAAGCCAGCAAATGGTGCACTAAGTAACTGTGGGACTTTATAGTATATTGCTAACATCGCGGAGAAATACGCCCCAACCCCGAAAAACGCGGCATGACCTAGGTTTAGATAACCTGCAAAACCACCCAACCAATTCCAGCATAAAGAGAGTGAGATATACATGTAAGTTAGCGTTAAAAGTGTTAGGTAAAAAGATGGAACTCCTAAAAAAGGCAATGAAAACAACAGCATGATGACTACGATACCTACAAGATAAATTAAAATAAGGTACTTACCTTTCATTCATACGACCTCCCGGATATACCCATTGGTTTTATCAACAAAACAAAAATAAGTATGATGTAGGATACGAAGTCACTCCATGCTACCGGAAGAATCGAGCCGGTTATATTCTCAGCAAGCGCGAGAATGAGACCGGCAGCAAAAACACCTTTTATACTCCCCATGCCAGCTAATACAACGATCGCTAAGATTTTTCCAAGCCAAATGAATGTAGACTGTGGCGTAAATGAATAGGTTAATCCTACAAATACACCTGCCACTGAAGCTAATACGGTAGCTAATCCAAAGATAGCTGGGAATGTTCGATGAGGGTTGATTCCATACATCATCGCCACTGTTCTATTATCAACGATAGCACGGATGCCCTTACCAACATATGTTCTCTCAAATAAAAAGTAGATTAAGCCTAGAATCCCAACACCAACTACAAAAGCCAGTAACCTGACAAGAGGAATATTAAAAGTTCCGAGTTGGTATGCTACCTCAGAGTAAACAGTGGATATAGCTCGCATATCGCCTGTCCAAGCTGCGGTCATGCCCCCTTCAAATATCAATAAAAAACCAAAAGCAACTAATAGCATTTGTAAAGGCTTGACTTTAGTTACGTGTAAGAAGAAATATATAGCAAGACCGATTACAAAAGAGATCGGTATGACAATAATTATTGAAAAAAACGGATCGAAGTCGTATAAATGTTTTGACCAAAAGGTTACATACGCTGCTAGGAACGTGAAGGCAGGGAGCGCCACGTTCGCTATCTTCATTACTCCCCATTGGATACTTAATCCTACTCCTAGGAGACCATAAAGTCCTCCCATTAAGACCCCATTTATTAAGCCTTGTATTATTACCTCTAAAGTCAATTATGGCCACGGAGGCTTTGGATAGACTGGTTTTGCCATAGCCAAATCAGGGGGCCAGACTGGAACCGGTCTATTGCCCTGTATTTGGGCAACAGGTATCTTGCCCTTAGTGAGCTTCGGAACTGCTAACTGGTATGGAGGCTGTTGGAACTCTATTGGTCCAAAGTAAGTATTGAAGATGTGTGTGCTGAATACTTTCCTAATCGCTTCTTGATCAATAGTACCAGCTTCTTGGACAGCTTCTCCCATGATGTGGGCTACCGTGTAGCTCATTGGATCTTGGAAAGCTAACCAATCTCGACCTAGATATTGCTTCGCTTCCTCGATATATTCTCTCACACCAGGCTGACTTAGCCAAGGTTCTGTAGGTGCCCAAATACATAAAGTGAAGGTGTAATTTGCAGCTTCACCTAAACCTTGTAGGTAACCTGGGTAGTTAGCGCCTATGAAAATATACCACGCTTTGGGGTTAAAGCCTACTAATCTCGCTGCTTTAACTTGTTCTGGAGCGTCGGCGATTAAACCCATTGACATGAACACATCAGGATTTGCAGCCTTAACCTTAGTCATCATCGGTACGAAGTCTGCTAAAGATAACTCGTAGCTTTCTTCATAAACTAAACGTAGACCATATTCCGCTGCTAATTCTTTAGCGTGGAGACCAGTCGAAGAATATTTTCCATTAACAATCGCTATTGTCTTTGCGTCTGTCTGCTCATTCAGATAGTCAAACCAAGGACCTAGTAAATTCTTAAGGTATTCTTCAAATGTTTGCCCAGCAGCCATATTGGCAATTGGGAAACCATATTTAAAGCCTTTTAATCTATCCCAGGTTGAGCGGTCAGGCATAATATGGGTTTGTGTTGTTGTATAACCATACTTTTCAGCAACAGCTAACTGAGCTATTGCTAACTCACTACCAGCTGAGCCTAGTAGTAAATCTACTTTATCAACAGTTATCAGTTTTTCCACATTAGCGGTATTCTTCGCAGGATCGCTTGCATCATCATATATTAGTAGACGCACAGGTCTGCCGAGTAACCCGCCTCTCCTGTTTATTCGTTCTGCCCATAATGTATAGGCTGGTCTAACAAAAGAAGTTCCAAGACCAGCATTAGGGCCGGTCAAGGGTAAGGAGCAGCCTATTACAATTTCTTTTCTTTCAGAAGGGGGTGGTGCGGCAGTAATAGTTACCGTTTCGGTTCTGGTCGTTGTTACTGTAGTAGTTACAGGTGGAGCTGTTACTGTGGTTGTGCGTGTGACAGTTGTTGCAGATCCTGGCATAGTTACGGTTGCGGCTGGACCAGCGGCACCAAGCCCAGCATAATATGCTCCTACACCAGCGACGACACCAGCAACGATAGCTGAAACAGCAACTGTCAAGAAGCCCCTCCTAGTAACACCACGTTTAGACAACGAACCCTCAGACATAGCTTTTGCTTACGGAGAAGAGGTTTTTAAAGTTTTCTGAAAAGCTGGGTATTTGTTGCGATACGAGCTACCTATGAAAATTAAGGTCCTTCCTCTGTGTGCTATAGATAGGCTGAGAAATTATAGATCATGGATGCTGGTACAAAGGAACTTCTCACAGCACATCCACTTTTTACCAAAGGTAGTCTTTTCAACGCAATAAAGTTCATCAAGTTGCTAAAACCTTAGCAAACATTCTAATCTTTAAATTCAAGTATATCAATACCACCATTATAGTTCGAGAGGTAGATCAAACCCTTCTCATCAACAAATACATCGTTAACATCTACTATTGGACCGTGTAGGGGATCATTCACTATCTTAGGTGTGCCTGGTACATAATACCCTATTTCTTTGGGCCTATAAACATCTGAGATATCGTAAATACGCAAACCTGCGCTACAATATGTTGCATAAATCCGTTCTTCATCAACCATTGATCCGGGAACATTTTCATGGATGTTATGTGGACCAAATCGGATGCCCCGTTCAATTAATCTTCTGTCTGGTACCGGAAATCTGGCTACTGGTAGCGGTTTTTTCTCCTCCCTTATATCAATAATCCAAATATATTTTTCTTTATCTAGTGGTTCAAATGTTGCTTCTTCAGTCACTACAAGATAGTTCCTATCCTTAATTGGAAGGCAGGTGTGCGTCTTCCCTCCGTAAGGTGGCCGCATATTCAAACCACTCACAAATGTTGGTCTCTTAAGAGATGATATATCAAGAATTACTAGACCAGCATCAAACCAACCTGCATAAGCTCTATCTCCGGACACAATTGGATGGTGATGTCTTGGTCTATAATCTTTTGGCCAGGGCGGTCTTTCCCCACCTGCAATCCACTGACCTGGATACCACCATCTTGAAATTTCCTTCGGAGCCTTACGGTCTGTTACATCAACAATCATAAAGATGTTGCTAAAGTAGCCATCCATCGAAGTTGATAAGTAAGCGTAATTTCCATCAAACCAAAAGCGATGAACACCGTAGTTTCCACCAGTAGGGAAAAATGAAAGTAGCTTAGGGTTCTTAGGGTCAGAAACATCATATATGTTTAACCCTTTTTTATGAGGTGTTTTAGATGACGCATCTTCTGGGTTTAAACCTTTTTTTCTATATTCCCAATAATCTGAGTTAGGTTGAAAGAACGCCCATTCACTAGATACAAGAAGCGTGTTATCTATGACCCTATTCTTTATATTCCATTCATTAGGACTAGCAGAAGGTACGTAAGCAACTACTTCTGGCGATGTAGGGTCAGAGACATCTACAACGCTAAAACCAGTACTCCACATATGGCTTACATACAGATATTTTCCCCACTTCTGAAGTTGTAAACAGTCGCCACGACCGTTTAGATCAGAATGGCCAATAAGCTTAGTTCCTTTAAAAAGCGGTTCAAATCCCAAACTACTCCCTCCATCGGATCTTGATTAGAAGACATATTTAAACATAGATTGACGTATTTTCAGGAATAATAAGTTTTTGTTAGCGTACTTGGATGATGTTACGATAAGGTTTTAGTGCTTGGTGCTTTCTTTGGTTGTCATGTGTCTCCTTATCGTAACATCATCGCGTACTTGATGATGACAAGATAAGGCGTGAATAACAAAATTATCAAGACGCACATTATTGCAAGGGTCGGTGACCTACTATTGCTTAGAATAAACCTCTATTTTAAATCTAAAGGGTTATTGGGGGGAAGCGGCTAACCCCATGCATTGAGGTACAACTCATAGGAAAAATCATTTATAGAAGTAAAGCGATATGCAGATAGGGTTAGTATTATGCACGAGCCAGAGACGGGTTTTGGAAGAAAGATTGGGGAAGATACGTACGTTTACACAAATTGTACTGTCGGTGGGCCAGTCTTTGTATATGTAAAAGGCGGAAGGATTGTTCGGGTTACACCCATCGAGTTAGGGCCTGATGACGCTGAATCATGGGTTATTGAAGCAAGGGGGAGAGCGTTCTCACCTCCGAGAAAGACACTGCTTGCACCATATGTTCTTGCTGCTAGGTCTAGAGTTTATTCGCCTGAAAGAGCTTTATACCCCTTAAAAAGGGTTGACTTCAACCCTGATGGTGACAGACATCCTGAGAACCGCGGCAAATCTGGTTATGAGCGCATAAGCTGGGAGGAAGCTTTGAGCATAGTCACCAGAGAGATGGAGCGTGTGAAGAGAAAATACGGTCCATCAGCTATAGCAGCAACAGCATCATCACACCACGAATGGGGGAATATTGGCTACAGGCACAGCGCTTTCTTCAGATTCTTTAACCTCTTGGGCTTCACCTACATAGATCACAATCCTGATAGCTGGGAGGGGTGGCACTGGGGTGCTATGCACATGTGGGGGTTCTACTGGCGGCTCGGTGTCCCAGAACAGTACGATCTACTTGAAGACGCGTTAAAGAACTGTGAGATGATCGTATTCTGGTCCTCAGATCCAGACTCGAACCGAGCCATAGGCTACCAAGGTTATGAATCCGCACCTTGGAGGCAGTGGTTAAGAGAACTTGGGGTAAAGATGGTTTTCATAGACCCACACTATAACTATACAGCCGCACTCTACGCAGACAAGTGGTTTGCACCTAGGCCTGGCACGGATACCGCTCTAGCTCTAGCAATAGCTTATACGTGGCTAGTTGAAGATAGGTATGATAAAGAGTATGTAGCCACGCACACATATGGCTTCGACGAGTTTAAGAAATACGTACTAGGTGAAGAAGATGGGGTACCTAAGACTCCTAAGTGGGCTGAAGAATTAACAGACATACCAGCTAGAGAGATAAGGGCGCTGGCAAGAGAATGGGCCTCCAAAAGAACAATGCTGGCTGCAGGTGGACTTGGTGGATGGGGAGGGGCATGCAGATCTGCATATGCAACAGAGTGGACAAGAATGATGGTTGCGCTTGCAGCTATGCAAGGATTGGGGAAGCCTGGGGTCAACATATGGAGCACGACACAAGGCGCACCATACAATGCGAACTTTTACTTCCCAGGTTATGCAGAAGGTGGTATATCTGGAGATCCGCAAAAGACCGCGGCTATGTTTGAGCTATTAGGCAGAGGTATGGTTAAGAAGCCGACCGCTTGCCCAATTCACGATTCACACCACATACCCCGACTTCTTCTACCTGAGTGTATACTGAATCCGCCAGTTGAGTGGAGGGGTAGGGGCTTTTGTGGCGAATCAATAGAGCATCAACTTAGAGCTTTCAGATATCCAACGCCAGGTTATAGTGAAGCCAAGCTACTTTACAGAATTGGTGGAGCATACATAGGAACGATGACTGAAACGAATAGATGGGCTCGGATGTACAGAAGCCCTAAGCTAGAATTGGTTGTAAGTCAGACATTATTTGTGAACGAGCCCGATACAAAGTTTGCTGACATCATATTACCAGCCTGCACAAACTTTGAACGCTGGGATATAAGTGAGTGGGCTAGTTGCTCAGGCTACATACCACATTCTTCTTGCGGCACCAATCATAGGATGATAGTTCTTCATATGAAGTGTATAGATCCTTTAGGCGAATCAAAGAGTGACTACCAGATATTCGCAGAGCTGGCAAAAAGGCTAGGCTTCTACGACGAGTTTTCAGAAGGTGGGATGACGGAGCTTGATTGGGTTAAGAGAATGTTTGATGTAACTGATGTTTCGAAGTATATATCGTGGGAAGAGTTCAAGAAGAAGGGTTACTTTGTTGTACCGCTGCCAAAACCCTACAGAAGTACGCCAGCTCTACGCTGGTTCTACGAAAACAGGCCTAGAGACACGCCTGACTGGGGGCCCGCTCCGCGTGACAGTCCTATCAATAGGATGGGGTTGGCAACCCCAACTGGTAAAATAGAGTTCGTTTCACAGACGCTTTCACGTTTTGACCCTAATGATGCTGAGAGAGCTCCTTTGCCGCGTTTCATTCCATCGTGGGAGGGACATTTAAGTGAGCGAGCGAAGAAGTATCCCTTACAGCTTATTTCGCCACATCCTAGATTTTCATATCATACACACTATGATGGAAAATCTACGTGGATAAATGAAATCCCCGATCACCGTGTACTAAAGGAAGATGGGCGATACTACTGGGTTATTAGGATAAACCCAAGGGACGCTGAGCTGAGAGGAATCAAGGATGGAGATATAGTTAAAGTGTATAATGATAGAGGGGCAGTCCTATGTGTTGCAAAAGTAACCGAGAGGGTGAGACCAGGTGTTGTCCACGGTTGGGAATCCTGCAACGTGTACGACCCTATTGGTGAACCTGGAGATCCTAATTCGGTTGACAGAGGGGGGTGCCTTAACCTACTGACCCCTGCGAGGTATATATCCAAGAACGCATGTGGCATGGCGCCCAATTCGTGCTTAGTTGAGGTTGAGAAGTGGGGTAGGTAAAATGGTCAGGTGGGCTTTGGTTGTTGATATAACAAAATGCAACGGCTGCTACAACTGTTTCCTTGCCTGCAAAGATGAGTTTTGGGACAACGATCATCTACCATATTCATCCGCCCAACCTAGGCACGGTCATTACTGGATGAATATCTTGTCAAAAGAGAGGGGGCAATACCCGCACGTCCGCGTAGCCTACTTACCTTTACCTTGTATGCATTGCGATAATGCTCCTTGTATAGAAGCGGCTAAGGATGGAGCGATCTACAAGAGGCCAGATGGGATAGTAATAATAGATCCGGTGAAGGCGTTTAACCAAAAACAGATACTCAACTCCTGCCCCTATAATGTCATTTTCTGGAATGAGGAGAAGAAGATCCCCCAGAAATGCACCTTTTGTGCTCATTTACTCGATAACGGGTGGAAGGAGCCAAGGTGTGTGCAAGCCTGTCCTACAAAGGCATTAATATTTGGTGATTTAGATGATCCCAAAAGCGAAGTATATAAGGCTGTGATCTCTGGGAAGGCAGAGCGGTTAAAGCCCGAGCTCGGCGCTAACCCAAGAGTCTACTACATTGGATTATACAAATACAATAAATTATTCGTGGCTGGTAGCGTGGTATTCAAGGATGTGGATGAGTGTGCCGAAAAAGTAAAAGTGATGCTCCAGGAAAGGGAAAGCGGTAAAACATTTACTACTTTCACAAACGTCTTCGGAGACTTCGAATTCGATGGCTTAGATCCCGGTAACTACTCCTTGAGTTTCGAGCATCCACAGTATCGGGCTGAGAAGCTAGAGGTAAAGTTAGAGAGAAGCACCTATATTGGCTACGTCTTCCTGGAAAAGACCTAAGATTCTCTCAACTTTTAACTTGACGAGAGAGAAAGAGTGCTGATATTATCAAAGGGTTCGAGATAACAAAATTTAAATAACGATTTTGAGGCAATAGAGTTAAAATGCTTGTAGACGCTCTAATCAGTGGCATACTCTTTGGCGGGATTTACGCATTAATAGCAAGTGGTTTTTCCATAGCGCTTAGCTTTACAAGGGTGCTGAATCTGGCGCACGGAGAGATTATGATATTTGCGTCGTACTTTTGCTATTTCCTCTTCAAGTCGTTGGGTATTGATCCATTTCTCTCATTACTTATTATCTTACCGTTATTCTTCTTGGTAGGATTCACATTTTATAGCGGGCTTTCAAGATATTCCAGTAAGGCTAATGTGGAAAGCGTACTTCTCCTGTTTATTGCGATCTCAACTATATTACAGAATCTCGGTCTTCTCTTCTGGTTGTCGACTCAAAGATCCATTACGCTCAGCTACTTTGTAAACCCCATTATCATTCTCGGAATCAATATTTCTCCAATCTACTTGATAGGTGGTCTTGCAGGTTTTGTTACCATTTTGGGGCTACACGTCTTCTTGACGAAGACTAAAAGCGGGTTGGCTATTCGCGCTATTCCACAGGATCCAGAGCTGGCAGCTACAACCGGAATAAACTATTTCCTTATGGGGCGAATAGCATTTGGTCTAGCATTTCTATGCGCTGGGTTAGCTGGAGCAATGGTAGCAGTAATGTTCACTTTTAATCCAACCAGTGGATTAAGCTCACTATTGATAGCTTTGTCGGTTGTTGTGTTAGGTGGTTTAGGTAGTATCTTTGGATGTCTTGTGGGAGGACTAATATTGGGAGTGGTGGGTTCGCTTGCTTCCTATTATTTCGGCTCTGGTGTTCAGTTACTGGTCGGCTACATAATCTTCTTGATCGTTCTCTTGATCAAGCCAAAGGGGTTGTTCGGGCGTTATGTACTCTAAATACGGTAAGGTAAAAGGCGTAACCTTATCAAAGTCGCTACTTTTCCTAGTGATTGGTGTTCTGCTAGTCTTTTTACCTCTTATAATTCCCCCATATTGGGTTGTTTTGCTATTCTTTTACTTTGTCAGATTAACCCTGGCACAAAGCTGGAATCTAGCTGGGGGTTACTGTAATTTAATTAGTTTAGGACAAGGCGCTTTCGCAGGCGTAGGAGCATACACAACTTTCTTACTTTACTTTAATGGAGTACCAGTAGAAGTGGCTTTAGTAGTTGGAGGGGTTATAGCCGCTTGCTTTGCTGCCTTATTATCTAAGCCTCTATTTAGACTGAGGGGGATATACTTTACAATAGGCACATTAGCTCTTGGTGAAATCTTAAAGCTTGTTATAATAAGAGCACCATATCTAGGTGGTAGCTGGGGGTTACACATAACCTCGTTACCAGCTTATTATTCTTCCCTATACCTTTATTATCTGTCGTTAATTTTCAGCGCAGTAGCTTTGGTTGTAATATGGAAGATTACAAGATCCTCGATGGGTTGGGCTTTGAAATGTATACGTAATGATGAGGATAGCAGTGAGTTGGTTGGCATTAACACGTACAAATATAAGGTTTATGCGTTTATGATTCATGCCTTCTTCACCGCACTTATGGGCGGGCTATTAGCGCTATATACGCTGCATATAGAGCCTTACACTATCTTCAGCTTATCGCTTTCTATCGAGGCATTAACAATAACCTTTATCGGAGGGAGGGGAACATTCCTTGGGCCGTTTATTGGCACCGCAATTATGACAATGCTTTCACATTACCTTGCTACTTATTATACTCTCCACTTGGTCATAGTGGGGGCTATACTATTAGCGATCATCCTTTTCTATCCTGAGGGGATAATCGGAGGGCTGCGAAGGAAATTTAGATTTAAGGGTCTGTAATTATTGAAGACCGAAGTAAGCTTTTTTAATTTCATCTTCTTTGGCTTCTTCTCGTAATCCTTCCCAGACAATCCGTCCCTTTCTCATTACATATAGTCTGTCACATATATGCAAGGCTCGACGTATGTTTTGATCGACTAATAAAAGCGTGAGACCACGAGATTTTAACTTTTCAATCACCTTATATAATTGAGCGGTAAGTATCGGACTTAGCCCCAACGAGATTTCATCAAATATGCAGAGTTTAGGTCTTAAAATCAAGGAGCGGGCGATGGCTAGCATCTGCTGTTCACCTCCACTTAACGTTCCGGCTAGCTGCTTTTTTCTCTCCTTAAGTATTGGGAAGAGCTCATAGACTTCCTCGAGTGTTTCGCTAAACTTTTCTTTGGCTTCCGGTGTAGTTGCGGCTATCTGTAGGTTTTCTAAAACCGAGAGATAGGGGAAGACCCTCTTACCCTCTAAAAGACAGGCGATGCCTCTCCTTACAATCTCGTGAGCGCTTAGGTTATCTATTCTACTCCCTTGGTATTCAATACTTCCGTCTTTAGGATGTAACAAGCCAATTATAGTTTTAATAGTGGTTGTTTTTCCTGCGGAATTTTGTCCACCTAGGAAGACGATTTCTCCTTGGTTAACTTTAAGGCTGACATCATATAATACTTGTATGGCTCCATAAAAAACATCGATGTTATTGACTACGAGCATCTTATTCACCTATGTACGCTTTAACTACCATCTCGTTTTTCAATACTTCATCCACAGAACCCTCGGCGATCTTCCTACCCTCGTTTAAACAGATAAGCCTCTGACAGCTTTTACTAACAGCATCCATTATATGCTCAACCCAAACTATGGTCATTCCCCACTCTTTGTTTAATCGTTCTATCAGCAATCGCGCGTCCCTCATTTCAAGCTCGCTTACACCTGCTGCTAGCTCGTCCAAGAGCAGCAACTTAGGCTGTGTGTTCAAAGCCCTTGCTAACTCGAGTAGTTTTAATTGAACACCAGTTAGTTTACTTGGCTGCTCCTCTCTTAATTCCCATAACCCTACAAATTGTAGGATCTTCGCCGTATTTTCTATAACCTCACCTTTATCCATTTTACGTCCAAAAATACCGCCCATCATCACGTTTTCAAATATAGTCAAAGTTAAGAAGGGTTTGGGGATTTGGTTGGTTTTAGCGATTCCTAGATGAATTATTTTATGTGGTGCTAATCCGGTTATCCGATTACCTTCAAATACAACGTTACCGCTGGTAGGTGGGTACATACCTACTATCAGATTTAAGAGAGTCGATTTACCAGAACCATTCGGACCGATCAGCCCAACAATTTCTTTTTCGTTAATCTCGCAGCTGAATTCTTCGAGAGCAACTAGTCCTCCGAACTTCTTGGTTAGACTTTTACATTGTAAAAGAGGAGGCATCGATTTTTCTTATCTAAGCCCCTTTATGTATTTTTCGAAAGGGTAACTCGGTTGGAAAGCCTTTGATCAACCCCGGTTTTAGCGCGGGCTTTCCCCAGATGCTTTCAAAATCCTTCAGCTGTTTTTCGTCGAATACGGGTCCGTCTCTACAGACAAGGTATCTTCCTATGGCGCAGGAGCCGCATAGGCTTATGCTGCACTTTATGTATCTTTCTAGGCTTGCTTGAATAGGGATTTTGCTGGCTTTCGCTATATAATAGACTTTCTTTATCATCTCTTCTGGTCCGCAGGTGTAGATCTGGTCGAATCTGCTTTCTTTAAGTAGGTTGTTTAGTGGGTCTGTTGCCACACCCTTAAACCCTAGGCTTCCATCTTCAGTTACGTAAATCAGTTCTACGCCTTGCTTTTCTAAGCGTCTGGCTCTTGGGAGTAGGGGTATGGTGTCTGCTGTCTGCCCGGCTAAGATTAACGTAACCCTTCTTCCGCTTTCAACGAGCTTTTCAGCCAGAGGCATTAATGGGGCTATACCTGTTCCGCCTCCCACGAGTAGGTTTGAGTAGCCTTTGATGGCGAAGCCTCTGCCATATGGTCCTCTAACCCAGATTGTTTCACCCGCCTTCTTTTTACAGAGCTTCTCGGTACCTCTGCCTACTGGTCTGACTGTTATGGCTGCTAGTGCGCCGATCTCTGAGAGGCTCATGGGGCACTCGTTCTCAGAGGGGACCCAGATCATGACGAACTGACCGGGCTCGGCTTTCGAACATGCTTCGTCTCTGAACCTTATGGTGTAGGTTATATTCGAATCTCTTTC
>Ga0080004_1117908_pt1 | contig 44167 bp, 29 predicted proteins | sample WasSprMetagenome_FD_69207 | JGI IMG/M metagenome (GOLD analysis project Ga0080004, IMG submission 69207) | Sulfidic aquatic microbial communities from Washburn Spring, Yellowstone National Park, USA - WS (SPADES assembly) (version 2) | ecosystem: Environmental > Aquatic > Thermal springs > Hot...
CCCTCTCTGCGGCTCGGGCAGCTACTCCCACGCCCCCGTCGGCGCCGGCCGCGGGCTGGAGGGAGACGCCGGCGAACCCGCTGATGGCCTTCAGCATCTCCTGCAGTTCCCACATCAACTGCAGGTTGCCCTGCACCTGGTCCTCCGGCTGATACGGATGGGTGTACACGAAGCCGGGCAGACGCGCCGCCACCTCATTGACCTTCGGATTGTACTTCATGGTGCAGGAGCCCAGGGGATATATCCCCAGGTCCACGCCGTAATTCATGCGGGACAGACGCACGAAATGGCGCACCACGTCCACTTCCGAGACTTCCGGCAGGGGCAGGTCCTCGCGGCACAGCTCCGCCGGGATATCCGCCGGCGGCACATCCAGCTCCGGCAGGGTAGCTCCCACGCGGCCAGGCGAGCTTAACTCGAAGATCAAAGGTTCGACAATCTTAGCCATTGCTCGCCACCTCCCGCAGTGCTTCCACCAGCGCGTCGATCTCGTCGCGCGTGTTCATCTCCGTTACTGCAAACATCAGGCTGTCCTCCAGCCCAGGGCACACCTTTGCCACCTCAAAGCCGCCGACGATGCCCCATTCCTCGTACAGATAGCGGTTGATATCCGCCGCCGGCTTCGGACAGCGCACCACAAACTCGTTAAAGAAGGGCTTGTCCGACAGCAGGCGGTAGCCGGGGATCTCGGCGATCCTCCTGGCGGCGTAGTGTGCCTTGTGATAGCACAGCTCCGCCACCTTGCGCAGGCCCTGCTTGCCCAGCGCCGACATGTACACGGCCGCGGCCAGGGCATTCAACCCCTGGTTGGTGCAGATGTTAGAGGTGGCCTTCTCGCGGCGGATGTGCTGTTCGCGGGTGGAGAGGGTGAGCACGAAGCCCCGCCGGCCCTGCGTGTCCACCGTCTGCCCCACCAGCCGGCCGGCCATGCGGCGGACATACTCCTCCTTGCAGGCGAAGAAGCCCAGGTACGGCCCGCCGAAGCTCAGCGGATTACCCAGGGACTGCCCCTCGCCCAGGACGATGTCCGCGCCGTATTCCGCCGGCGGCTTCAGCAGGCCCAGCGAGATGGGATAGGCCACGACGATGAAGAGCGCGCCGGCCTGGTGCGCCTTATCCGCCAGGGCCTGGAGGGTGCCGTAATCCTCAATAGTGCCGAAAAAGTCGGGCACCTGGACGATGACGCCGGCGGTGTTGCTGTCAATCAGGCCGGCGATGTCCTCCAGCGAGGCGTGCGGGTTCTCATCGCCCACGACCTGGATATCCATGCCCTGCACGTAGGTACGCACCACCTGGACGTATTCGGGATGCAGGCGAGGCGAGACCACGATGCGCCGGCGTTTGCCCTTGCCGACCGCCACCGCCATGATGACCGCTTCTGCCGTGGCGGTGCCGCCGTCATAGTGCGAGGCGTTGGCGACATCCATGCCGGTGAGCATGCAGATCATGGTCTGATACTCGAAGATGGCCTGCAGGGTCCCCTGGCTGACCTCCGGCTGGTAGGGCGTATAGGCCGTGTAGAATTCCGAGCGGCTGATGATGGTGTCCACGACGCTGGGGATGAAGTGATAGTACGCGCCGGCGCCCAGGAAGCTGGGCGTGTGCAGGAGATCCACATTCGACTCGCTCATCTCCTGCAGTTCGCGCAGTACCTCCATCTCCGAGACCGGCTCTGGCAGTTCGATCTGCGGATAGCGCAGTTCCTTTGGAACGTCGTAAAACAGGTCATCTACGCTCTCCACACCGATGACGGCCAGCATCTTGGCACGGTCTTTATCGGTATTGGGAACGTATACCATCAGTGTCCCCCTTTCTCCTCTTCCTCTTTGAGAAACTTCTCATACGCATCGGGGCCCATCAGCTTGCCCAGCTCGGACAGGTCCGATGGGGTAAACTTGATGAGCCAACCATCGCCGTAGGGGTCCTGGTTGATCAGCTCCGGCGCGCTGGACAACTGCTCGTTGACCTCCAGGACCTCGCCGCTGAGCGGCATGTAGACATCGGAAGCGGCTTTGACCGATTCCACTGTAGCGAAGACCTCGCCCTGTTTGAAGGAATCGCCCTCTTCCGGCAGTTCGACGTAGACGATGTCGCTGAGCTGGTCCTGGGCGTAGTCGGTCAGGCCGGCCCAGGCCTCGTTCCCCTCCACACGCACCCACTCGTGGGACTTGGTGTAGTAGCAGTTGGGATCGATTTTGATAGCCATCGCACGCTCTCCTTTTTCTTGAGTGTGTTAGTGAATTTGCGCAATATCACCGCGCCGGCATCAGGCGCTGACGCCCGTCTCTGGAACCACCCTTCCCAGCTCCTCCTTCTTCGGGAAGCGCGGCAGGATGATGGCGGTGAAGGGCAGAAGGGTGGAATCGCCCGGGGCGAACTCCGGCTTCTGCTTCTCGGGCTCCGGCTTCTCCGGCAGGACGAAAATGCCGATCTGGCTCCCCTCTTTGGCCGCCTTGCGCTCCACATACGCCAGGCCGACCAGGTAGCCCTCATAGTCAATGGCGCAGGAGGTCACATAGCCGATGCAGCGCCCGCGGGCATTGACCACCGGGTCGCCGAGCTTCGGCACCTTGACGCCCTTCTGGGTCATGCGGAAGCGGATGATCTGCATGGTGCTTTCCTTCATCTTGGCGATGATGGCCTTGCGCCCGATGAAGAAGGGTTTGTGGAACTTGACGTAGGAGCCAAAGCCGGCCTCATGCGGGGTGATGTGATAGGGGCCGGCGATCTCATGGCCGTAGAGCGGCAGGCCGGCTTCGGTACGGGTGGAGTCGCGCGCTGCCAGGCCGGCCGGCTTCACGCCCAGGTCTTTGCCGGCGTCCAGGATGGCGTTCCACAGCTTGGGTGCCTCATCGGGGTGCACGAAGATCTCAAACCCGACATCCTCGCCGGTGTAGCCGGTGCGGGCGATGACCAGGTCCAGGCCGGCACAGCGGGCATCCATCAGGTCGGTACGCGGCAGACGCGCCAGGCCGCGCCGCGTTTTCTCATCATCCGCCAGCCGCATCAGGATTTCGCGGGAGGCCGGCCCCTGCAGGGCAATGTCCACCTTCTGCTCCGCGCCGTTGGCCGGGTCCTTCAGATTCTTCAGCGTCACATCCCCCTCGAAGGTCATGCCCGGATTATCCCGATCGATGATGACCTTGCCCTGCAGGACCGCGTTCAGCCAGTCCCAATCCTTGTCGGCGTTGGCGGCGTTGACCACCATGAGGAAGTTGTGCGGGCCGCGCCGGTAGACCATGATGTCGTCAATGGCTTCGCCGTCCGGATCCAGCAGGTAGGAGTACTGCGACTGGCCATCCTCCAGCCAGCGCACGTAGTTGGTGGACACCAAGTCGAGGAAGGTCTCGGCGTCGCGGCCGGTGATGCCCAGCACGCCCATATGGGAGACATCGTACAGCGCCGCCGTCTCGCGCGTGGCGCGGTGCTCATCGCTGACGCCCGTGTACCAGACCGGCATCTCCCAGCCGGCAAAGGGGATGATGCGCTTCGTGAGCTTGAGATGCTCCTGGTACAGGCAGGTGCGCTTGAGCGGGACGTCCTGCGGCTCCTGCCAGCTCCATTCGACCTTGTTCCCGCCCGAGGCGTGAGCGCCAGCGGAGAGCAGGGCCGCCTGGCCGATAAAGTACGATTTGCGCAGGTCAAACATGGCGGGATATTTCTCGAACGCCTCCTTGGCGCGCGCCGGGTTCCCGAGCTGGACGGGATTATCCTGGCCGGCGATGGCGCTCAAGAAGGCATCGGCTTCCTTCTCCAGTTCCGGATGCGAGACCCAGTCCGCCACCACGACCGGCCCCTCGACTATGCGGAAGATGTCATCGTTGTCGAAGAGGATGTAGCCGTCGGCCAGGCCCCGCAGCCAGGCGGTGATGCGGCCGGCGCGCTCGGCGTGCACCGCCATCAGGTAGTGCACCTGCCGGCGGGCATCCTCGCCTTTGTACTGCACGAAGACATCGTCCATCACCAGGCCGTCCTTATCCAGCAGGAAGCCGCGGCGCACCTCGCCGACCTGCATGCCGGCCAGGTTGGCCGTGCACACCTGCTGGACGAAAGGCTCCGCCCGCTCGCCCCAGATGCCGAGCACCTCGCGCCCGTTGCGGCGCACCCGCGGCTCGTTCATGAAGAAGTAGTGTGGATAGGAGGAGCGGCGCGCTTCGGTATCGGCCGGCATGGATTCCGCCAGCTTCGCCACCTGCTCTTTGACCTCTTCCAGCACATCCAGTGAGATCTTACCGCGCGGCAGGGTTCCGATGAGGCCCTCGTAGGTGAACGGCTCGATATTGGTGATGATCTTGTGGATAGCATCGGCGATGATGTCCATCTCCGCCGGCCCCATGCCCCGCTGTGACACCCAGGGAGTGCCCAGGCGTACGCCGCGGCCCAGGGCGGTCTGCTCGTCGCCCGGCACGGTATTCTTATTGGCGATCAGGCCGGCCAGCTCCATCACCCGCACCACGATCTCGCCGTACAGCGGATACCCGTGCTTGCCCTTGATGGGGCGCAGGTCCACCATCAGCAGATGGGTGTCGGTGCCGCCGTACACCAGGTTCAGGCCGCGCTTCTTCAGCGATTCGCCCAACGCCTGTGCGTTCTCCACGATGCGCCGCATGAGGTCCTTAAATGCGGGGGTGGTGGCAATCTTGAAGGCGACCGCCATGGCGGCGAACTTGTTCGTGTGCGGGCCGCCCTGCACGCCCGGGAAGACCGACATGTCAATGGCGGCGCCCAGGTCCTTGTCCGCGGTCATAATCACGGCGCCGCGCGGGCCGCAGATGGTCTTATGGGTGGTGAAGGTGATGACGTGGGCGTATTCGATGGGGTTGGGGTAATAGCCGGCGGCGCACAGGCCGGCGGGATGCGAGATATCCGCCATCAGATAGGCGCCGACCGCATCGGCAATCTCGCGGAACTTCTTCCAATCGGGCGCCCAGGGGTAGGAGGTGTAGCCGGCGATGATGACCTTGGGGCGATGGGCCTTGGCCAGCTCCATAATCTCGTCATAGTCCAGCTTCTCGGTGCGCTTGCTGACCCCGTAGGAGACCACCCGATAGCGCTTGCCGGAGAAGTTGAACTTCGAGCCGTGGGTCAGATGGCCGCCCTGGAACAGGTCCATGCCCATCAGCACATCGCCCGGCTGCATCAATGTCTCGAGCACCGCCAGGTTGGCGGCCGCGCCGGAGAGGGCCTGGACGTTGACGTGAATCTGGTCCGCCGGCACCGCATCGGTGGCGAACAGGTGCGCCGCCCGCCGCTGGGCCAGGCACTCGATGAAGTTCACGTAATCGGCGCCCTTATAGAAGCGGCGGTCCGCATAGCGGCGGTAATTGGCCAGCTCCCAGTCGAAATCGAGCAGGACATCCTCATCGTCCTTGCTCATGCGGGTGGGCGGATAGCCCTCGGCGTAAATGTTGTTGAACACGGAACCGAGGGCAGTACGCACCGGCTTGGGAGCGATGCTCTCCGAGGGGATGAGGATGATGCGGCGCTTCTGACGCTCTTCTTCCAATTCGATGATGCGATGGATGTCGGGGTCCACCTTGGCCAAATCGGCACCAAAATAGAGGCTTGCGTAATCCTTATCTGGCATGAGGAACCTCCTTCCCTGAACTGATGTGTATTGTATCTGAGCCGCGAGGGAACGTCAAATTACCCTCGACAGATCATGCCACCGGTATACTTCCTGTCTGCGAACAATATATTTCTGCGGCGCCGGCAAACTGCCCTCACCCCCACCGAATATGATAGCCCCGGTCCACATCCGGCCCAACGCGCCAGGCAGTCTCGACCAGGGCATATAACCCGCCGTTCAACAGCATAGGGCCGCCCAATACGAGTGGGGGATCCCCTTCCAGGGCCGCGGTGGTCAGCTCGCGAAGGAGCGGATGGCCCACTTCCGCCGGCCGGCCCAGGTCGGAGGCCAGGAAATCCTCCGGCGTGGGATAGGGGGACAGGCCGGCGAGGAACTGACGCGTGTCAATGATGACGACGTCGGCCATGCCGGCCAGCCGCTCGCGCCAGCGCGCCGATCCCACCTGATGGTACAACTCGGCGGCCAGGCCGGCGTGCCGGCCGTACCCGTCGGCATACACCCGCACCCGGCAGGCCACCTCATCCTCCAGATAGCGCCAGGTGTGGGGCGCGATCGGCCCGATGACCGCCACCTCGGCCTCGCGGTCGGTGAAGGCACGCAGGAGGGCCTTGAAATTCATTGTATATGGCCGCTGAGATTCCGCGATCTGCTGGAGTTCCGCGGGACAGTCCGGATGCAGTCCGGCCGTCACCAGGTCCGCGCCGTCCTCCACGGCGAAGCAGGTGCCGGCACTGCGCGGGACGTTTTCATCGTCGAGTGCTGTGAAATCAGCGAGGGGGAGGGACAACCAGGCATTGGGATGCCGGCGCAGTAGCTCAGCCAGATCGAGAAGACGTTGGGCGTTCAGAAGCGCGCCGGCGCCCGGCCGGAGAAGCAGGAGCGAGGCAACCGCCGGAGGCAGGGGGGAATCGGCCGGCTCCAGGACGAAAGCGCCCGTCTCCCGCGCCAGGGCTTCCACATGCCGGCGGGCTATCTCCTGCGCCTGGCGCAGAACGGCCGGCTGGCCGGCCGCATTGGCCGGCCCGGCCGCATGCAGGCGGGGCAGGGTATCCGCTCGGGTCTTTCTCCCCATTCTCTCAGCGTGCATAGGAGTTCGCGCCGCTCCAGAATAACAGAAAAGGAACAGGCTAAGGTTCCACCTGTTCCCCTCTGTCTGCTGACCTGAGAGATTGCCGCATTCACCCTGGAATGCGGTTGCCCCTTCGGTGCGGCCCGGGAAAGTGGGCCGGCTCTCCAGAGTGCTGTCCCGGCATGATCCTTCTGCCTGAGAGTTTGCCCAGGTGTACGGTACCCCTTCGGCGGCCGCGGCCGGCACTCCCTCCGCCGCGGCTCTCTCTCATGCCGTTCATCCAGCAGTATATGCGCTTGTTGCAAGCGGCGCATAGTGTACCACAAAGAGGCCAGATTGTCAACACGGCAACTTGTCACCCGCTCAGCAGAGGACTATAATGAAAGCGATCAAACATCATCCTGAGGGGTGCATGTCCTGGCGCATCACATGGGCGATCCTGCGTAAGGAACTACTGCACATTTGGAGAGATGGACAGACCTGGGTGCTGGTGGTGTTTACGCCGGCCATCCTCCTGGTCATGTTCGCCTACCTTTTCGCCTTCGATGTGGACCGCTTCGACCTCTACCTGTGGGACCAGGATAACTCGCCGGCCTCCCGCCAGTATGTCCGCGCCCTGACATCCGACGGCGTCATCCACCTCCAGCGGAGCCTGCGGAACTGGGACGAGATCCATACCGTCCTGGTGCGCGAGCGCCCGGATGCCGTGATGATCATCCCGCCGCGCTTTGGCGACCTGCTCCAGAGCGGTCAGACGCCGGCCGTCCAGGTGCTGGTGGACGGCAGTAACCCCACCACTGCCAGCCAGGTGCTGGCGGATATCTCCGCCCGCACCGCCGCCTATTCTCAGCAAATTGCCCTGCAGATGATGGACAGCCCCCCTATCGCCAGCGGGCTGTTCGAGGTTCGCGACATCGCCTGGTACAACCGCACCCTCAAATCGCTTTTTAGCATGGTGCCCGGGCTGTTGGCCGTGGTGCTGATCATGCCGGCGTTCAGCGCCGCCCAGGCCCTGGCCAAGGAAAAGGAATTGGGCACCCTCGAGACGCTCCTTTCCACCCCGGTGCGGCGCGCCGAGCTGATCATCGGCAAGGGTCTGCCCTACCTCTTCACCGGCCTGATCGGGGTCCTGCTGACGGCCGCGGTGGCGGTGCTGTGGTTCCGCGTGCCTTTCCGCGGCAACTTCGTCCTGTTCCTCCTGCTCGGCCTGGACTTCCTTTTCGCCAGCAACTTCCTGGGCCTCATGCTGGCCAACTTCACCGAGAGCCAGCAGGCCGTCATGATCGCCATGTTCATTATATTTTTCCTGCCGAGCTTTTTCCTGTCGGGCCTGATCCATCCGGTGGAGACCGCCGGCCTGGGCGCCCGCATCGAGAGCGCCGTCCTGCCGGCAACCTATTTCGTCGCCATCTCGCGCGGCATCTTCCTGAAGGGCGTCGGGATGGAGCATCTATGGAAATATGCCCTGGGCCTGCTGGCGCTGGGCGCCGGCGCGCTGGCCCTGGCCATCCTGAGCTTCAAGAATCGGCTGGCCTGATATGTTCTACCGCATCCTGACCCTGGTACATAAAGAGCTGATCCATTTTCGGCGCGACCGCCTGCTGACGCCGTTCATTATCTTTGGCCCGGTCTTCCAGTTGTTCATGTTGGCATCCGCCACCGGCTCCGAAATGCGCAACCTGCCCGTCGGCATCCTGGACCTCGACCACAGCGCCATGAGCCGCGCCGTCGTGCAGGCCTTCTCCAACGCCTCCCAGCTTCGCGTGCGGGCGGACCTGCAGTCCATCGAGCAGGCGATCTACCTGATCGATGATAATCAGCTCGACATGGTGGTGGTCATTCCACAGGGATTCGCCGGCGATGTCCTCTCCCTGCACCGCCGGCCAGCGCTCCAGCTTATCCTGGACGGCTCCAACGCCCTGGTGGCGAAGACCCTGCAACACACCGCCCAGGGCATCCTGACGCAGTTCCAGCGCCAGCAGGCGAAAGAGATGGGATTGCCGGCCGGCGGGAGCGCCGGCATAGACCTGCGCACCACCGCGCGCTTCAACCCGACGCTCAACATGCGCTACTCGACACTGCCGGCGCAGTTGGGCCTCATCGTCTATATGGTCACCATGCTGGTCGCATCGCTGGGCATCACCCGCGAGCGGGAGCGCGGCACCATGGAACAGCTCGCCGTCACCCCCATTCGCCGCACCGAACTGCTGGCCGGCAAGGCCGTCCCTGTCCTCATTATCGCCCTGACCGATTTCATGCTCATGCTCTTGGTCGTCACCCGCGTCTATCAGGTGCCTATGCGCGGCTCGCTGGCGCTCCTGTTGGGACTGACGGCGCTGTACATCAGCGCCGAGATGGGCATGGGGCTGATCATCTCCAGCGTGGCACGCAGTCAGCAACAGTCGCTCCTGCTGGTGTTCCTCATCGGTGTGCTGAACGTGGCCTTCTCCGGTTACCTGGTCCCGACGGAGAACCTGCCTCTGCTGTTGAAGCAGGTCTCCTACCTGTTCCCCCTCCAGCATTATATGACGTTACTGCGGCAGGTGATGCTGAAGGGAGCGGCTCTGGCGGATGTCCTGCCGGATGCAGGAGCTATCCTCCTGCTGGGGACAGTCATCGCCGGCGTGGCCTATTCCGTCGTACAGCGCCGGCTGGATTGAGAGGTACAGTCCATGCGCGACCTTATGGAGCTAACCCCCCAGCAGTTGGACATCGTGCAGAGGCCCCTTCAGGACAATGATACCCTGTTCGTCGCCGGCCCCATCGGCGCCGGCAAAAGCACCGCGCTCTGGCACCGCCTGCTTCACCTCCTCCAACTCCCGGTGCGCGGCGAATCCGTCCTCTTTCTGGTGCCCGATCGCGGCCTGCGTGACCATATCGAGTCCATGCTGACCCGCCAGGCGCTGGTACCGCACGGCCGGCCCACCATCACCACCTATTACGGCCTCGCCCGCCGCATGGTGGACCTGTTCTGGCCGGCGATCGCCGCCGAGGCCGGCTTCGCCCACCCAGAGCGCGATCCGGTGTTCCTGACCTACGAGACCGCCCAGTTCCTCATGTACCAGGTCATCCAGCCGCTCATGGATGAGCATGCCTATTTCCATGACGTGCGGGTGCGGCCCCGCCGGCTGACCTCCCAACTGCTGGACAACCTGAACAAGGCCGCCATCAACGATTTCCCCTACACCGAAATTCGCGAGCGCCTGGCCCAGGCCAATCCCACCGCCAGCGAAGCGCTCTACTGGCAGGTGCAGGAGTGCCTGACGCGCTTCCGCCGGCTCTGCCTGGAGCGCAACGCGCTCGACGTATCCCTGGTCATCGAGGTCTTCCACCGCTACCTGCTCCCCAATCCGATCTTCTGGGCCTTTTTCTCGCGCCACTTCCGCCATCTCATCGTGGACAATGTCGAGGAAACCGTGCCGGTGGAGCAGGACCTCATCCGGCGCATGCTGAAGGTGTGTGATTCGGCTGTGCTGGCCTATGACATCGGCGGCGGCTACCGCATCCTGCTGGGTGTGGACCCGGAGGGGGCATGGGACCTGCGCCAGGCCTGCCGGCACGCAGTGGACCTGGACGATGCCTTCGTGCCCAACCGACAGATCGCCGGCTTCGCCAGCCGGCTGGCCGGCATCCTCCTGGAAGGCAGAACCGAACCGGAGCCGTCCCCGGAAGCCCTGCGCGAGCACGTCCACCTGTATCAGACCACCTACCGCTCCGATATGATCCGCTGGGTGGGTCAGCAGGTAGCCGCGCTGGTGGAGAGCGGCGTGCCGCCGGCGGAAATCGCCATCATCGCGCCGTATGTGGACGGCGTCCTGCGCTTCGGCCTGCAGGAAGCCCTGCGCTCCCACGGCATACCCTTCCGCATCCTGCGCCGCTGGACCAGCTTCCGCGACGATGCCGTGGTGCGCGCCCTGCTCACGCTGTCGGCCCTCGCTCATCCGGAGTGGGAGCGCTTCCCCCAGCCGCAGGAGGTGGCGGAGGCGCTGTCCCAGCTTATCCCGGACCTTGACCTGGTGCGTGCCGCCCTGCTGGTCTCCGTCCTGTATGAGCCGCGCGCCGGCCTGAAGGACGCCGGCGAGCTGGACCCCCAGTTGCGCGAGCGCATTGGCTTCGCCGCCGTCGAGCGCTACCAGGGGCTGTATCAATGGATAAACGAGTACACCGCCGGCCAGCCGCTGTCCTTTGACCGCTTCCTCAGCCGCTTCTTCGAGGAAGTGCTCTGCGCCAAGGGCTTCTGGCCCCCGGAGAACCTGGACGCCCACCGCGCCTGCTCCCGCCTGATGGAATCCGCGCGCAAATTCCGCTGGGCGGCGCCGGCCTTGGGCGGCCTGGAGCCGGAATCGCCCCAATTGGGCCGGCATTACCTGGAGATGATTGACCAGGGCGTGGTCGCCGCGCGCTATATCGAGCGTGCGCAGGACGCGGATGCGCCGGCGGTGCTGATCGCCCCGGTCTATGCCTATCTGCTGGAAAACCACAGCTCCGAGGTCCATTTCTGGGTGGATGTGGGTGCCCCGGAATGGTGGCGGCCCCCTCACCAGCCGCTGACGAACCCCATCGTGCTGTCGCGGCGCTGGCAGGCCGGCCAGACATGGGATATGGACCATGACCTGGCCCTGCGCAACCGCCTGATGGTGCGCATGATCGAGGGCCTGGCGCGGCGCTGTCGCCGGCGGGCCTATCTCTGCGCCAGCGACATCAGCTCCATTGGGCTGGCGCAGGACGGCCCCTTCCTCACCACCGCCCTGCGCGTCTTGGCCGGGGAGGTTCAGCCATGATGCAGTTGCGCCGCTCCCAGCAGAAGGTCATGACATATACCGGCGGCTACATGGCGGTCTCCGCCGTGCCCGGCAGTGGCAAAACCACCACCCTGTCCCTGCTGGCAGTGGAGCTGATCGAGCGCCACGGGTTCGGCCGGCTGGAAGAGCGGAGCCTGCGCCAGCGGCTACAGCAGGAGCGCACCCGATCGGCCAATGAGCCGGCCGCCGGCCAAGAACTGGAACTGCCCCAGGTGCTCATCGTCACCTTCTCCAACGCCGCGGTGGCCAATTTCAAGAGCAAGATCGCCGGCTTCCTGCGCGAGCGCGGCCTGCCCCAGCATGCCGGCTACGACGTGCGCACCCTCCACAGCCTGTCCCACTGGATCGTCCAGCAGGCGCCGGGCGATGTCGGCCTGGACCCTGAATATGACATCCTGGGCGAGGTCGAGTTCCACCGCGGGGTGGCGAGCGCCGTCGCGCGCTTCATTTCCCGCAACCGCACCGCCATTTTGGAGGCGCTGGGACTGTCGGAGGAAGTCTCCGAGTCGGACCTGCGCAGGGTGATGCAGGACCTGGCGACCACGACCATCCGCACCGCGAAGATGATGCGTCTGCGCCCCGAGGAGCTGATGCGCCGGCTGGCCGGCGTCTCCGACGGGCCGGTGGTGCGGCTCGCCATGCTGGGCGCAGAGATGTACGCCGAGTATCAGCAGTACCTCAACCAGCGGGCCTCCCTGGACTTCGACGACCTGGTGTGGTTGGCGTATGACCTGCTCCAGAAAAACCGGGCGCTCCTGCGCCGGCTCCAACAGCGCTGGCCCTATATCCTGGAGGATGAGGCCCAGGACAGCTCTCCCCTGCAGGAGAAAATCCTGGCCCTGCTGAGCGCGGCGCATCACAACTGGGTGCGCGTCGGGGACCCCAATCAGGCTATCAATGCCACCTTCACTTCGGCGGACCCGCGCTACTTCCGCCGCTTCTGCGAGCGCCCCGACGTGCGCCTGGTGAGGCTGGACGAGGCCGGCCGCAGTGCCCTGCCCATCATCCGCCTGGCCAATGATCTGGTCAAATGGACCTGCGAAAAGCATCCCGAGCCGGAGATCCGCCGGCGCGCCTTCGCCCTGCAGATGATCCATCCTGTCCCCAAAGGCGATCCACAACCTAACCCGCCGGCCGAGGAAAGCACCGTCCACCTGACGCGCGAGTTCCCCACCTGGGAAGCGGAGGTGCGGGAGATATGCCAGCGGGCGAAACGGTACGTGCAGACCCACCCGAACGATACCGTCGCCATCCTCGTGCCCACCAACATTCTGGGCAGTCAGGTGGTCAAGCAGTTGAGCGAGCTGGGGGTGGACTTTGAGGACCTACTGCGGGAACCTTCCCAGGCGCGTTCGGTACTGCGGGTGCTGGCCGGCATTGCCCATTTCGCCACCGCCCCCCGTACCAGCAGTATCCTGGCGGAGCTGTTCAGCACCCTGGTCGAGGCACATGTGTTGGAACTGCCGGCGGGACTGAATATATCCCGCCTGTTGGCCTTACTGCGCAGTGCCCGGCCGGAGCGACTGCTCTTCCCGGAGCCGGGGAAGAGCCGGCGCATGGCGCTTCCACCGGTGGAAGACCTGCCGGAGGAGCTGATTGCGGTCATCGAGCGCTTCGCCGAGCAAGCCGCCGGCTGGCTGCGCGCCTCCCTGCTCCCCATCGATGAATTTGTGCTGACCGTCGGGACGGAACTGTTCCGCTCCCCGTTCCAGCTCGCATTGGTCCAGCAGATCGCCGCCACCATGCGGCATGCCGCCGACATGAACCCCTCCTGGCGCCTGCCGGACCTGGCGCGCGAGCTGGCCGAGCTGAGCAGTGACCCGCGCGCCCTGCCGCAGATGGGCTTCCGCGAGCTGGGCTATACGCCCCAACCGGGCGTCATCAACGTCGCCACCCTGCACGGCGCCAAGGGGCTGGAGTGGGACCTGGTGTACATCCTGGGCGCGGACCGGGCATGGTTCCCGGAGCACCCGGATCAAGTATGGATGGAAAGCTGGGGCATCCTGGAAGGGAGCGAACGGGAAGAGGTCACGGAGCTGATCCGCGCCCTGTCGGACGAGGTGGACCTGCCGCGCGGCGCTCATCCTCCCACGAAGGAAGCGCAGTTGGAGCATATCGCCGAACGTCTGCGCCTGCTGTACGTGGGCATCACCCGCGCCCGCCGCCGGCTGTGCATAAGCTGGAGCAGGCGCCGGCTGGTCAGCGGCCCGTTCGGCATCCTGCGCGATAAGGAAACCGATATTGCGCCCGCTTTGGAACGCCTGCGCCAGTTCTATGAACGCGCCGCCAAAGGGGCACCTATCAGTGAGGCAGAGCCATGATGCGGGGAACGCTTGCGAACAGGCCGGCTGTTCAGCCGCCGTTCGTCTTCACCCAATCGAACCTGCAGGACTTCGACCGCTGTCCCCGGCTCTTCTACCTGCGCTGGGTGGCGCGCGTCGAATGGCCCCAGACCACGCTCTCTCGGGAACGCGAGGCAGACCTGCTCCAGCGCTCCCGCTTTCACCGCCTGGTCCAGCAGTGGTTGCTGAACATCAACGTCGCCCCCATTATTGAGGCAGAGCCGGCCGATTCGCCCCTGCGGACATGGTGGCAGGCGTTCCGGGACCATCCGCCGGCCCTGCCGGCCGGCTCCCGCTTTCCAGAGGTGGAGCTGGCCGCGCCGATCGGCGAACATGTGCTCCTGGCACGCATGGACCTGCTGGTGGCAGAGCCGCGCCGCCGGCTGACCATCTTCGACTGGAAGACCGGCTTCTTCTATCCCCGGCTGGAGCGCTTGCGGGAGAGCTGGCAGACCGTGGTCTACCGCTATCTGGCGGTCGAGGCCGGCGCCCCCTACTTCGGCGAGCCGGCCGTCCCCCCCGATGCCGTCGAGATGATTTACTGGTTTTCCGAATACCCGGCGACGCCCTTGGCTCTGCCGTATTCCGCCGAGGAGCACACTGCGGCGGGGGAGCGCCTGCGGGAACGCGTCGCGCAGATCGCCTCCCTGCCGGCCGAGAGCTTCACCCCCTGCGAGGACGAGCAAACCTGCCTCTTCTGTCCCTACTGGGGTTACTGCGGCCGGGCAAAAGAAGGGGAGGCGCTGGCCGGCACCGACATCGCCGCCGGCCCACCCGATGAATGGGATTGGTCGGATGTTCCCGAATTCGAATACTGATTGAGGGCATATGGTACAGTCAGCCTGGATTGATCCGCCGGCGATACAGGTCCCGCCAGAGCTTTCCCAGGTCATCGGCGGCCACCCCCTGGTGGCGGAACTGCTGGTGCGCAAGGGGATCACGACCCCGGAAGCCGCGCTGGCCTTCCTCAACCCGCGCTATTACCGGCCGGCTTCCCCCCTGGAACTGCCGGATGCCGGCACGGCTGTCGAGCGGCTGGCCCGCGCCGTGCGCGACCGCCAGCCGGTGGTGGTGTGGGGCGATTTCGATGTGGACGGGCAGACCGCCACCGCCATATTGTTCTCCGCCCTGCACACCCTGGGTGCATCCGTGCGCTTCTATATCCCCCACCGGCAGGAGGAATCGCGCGGACTGAACCTGCCGGCGCTCAAAGAACTGCTGGAGGCCGGCGTGCAGGTGCTGGTCACCTGCGACTGCGGCGTGGGCGACCTGACGGAGCTTCAGTACCTGCGGGAGCAGGGCGTGGATGTGATCGTCACCGACCATCATGACATGCCCTCCGCGCCGGTGCCGGCGCTGGCGGTGGTGAACCCCAAGCGGCTCCCACCCGAACATCCCTGCTATTCCCTGGCCGGCGCCGGCGTGGCGTACAAATTGGCGGAGGCCCTGTTCGAACATTTCGGCCGCGGCCGCATGGTCGAGCAGTTGGCGGACCTGGTCGCCCTGGGCACTATCGCCGATGTGGTGCCCCTTCTGCAGGACAATCGCTATCTCGTGCAGATCGGACTGCCGCGCCTGGCCAGCGGCCGGCGCGTCGGCCTGCGCGCCCTGCTGAGCATCGGCGGCATCGAGCTGTCCGATATCGACACGAGCCCCGTGATGTATGAGCTGGCGCCAGCCCTCAACGCCGTCGGCCGGCTGGCCCATGCCGAGCTGGCCGTACGCCTGCTCCTCAGTGAGGATAAGCGCCAGGCGGAGGAATGGGCGGTGGAAATCCTCGGCCTGAACGAGGAGCGGCGCTATCAGACTAACCTGGCGATGAGCATGGCCATGGAGCGGCTGGAGGCCATGCCGCGCCCCCTGCCGCCGGCCATCGTGCTGGCGAACCGACAGTGGCACCCCGGCGTGGTGGGCATCGTCGCCGGCCGGCTGGCCGAGATGTACCACCGGCCGGCGGTGGTCATCAGTATCGGCCCGGACGGCATGGCGCGCGGCTCCGCCCGCTCCGTCCCCGGCATTGACATCCATCAGGCTATCCTCCAGCAGAAAGACCTGCTGATCGCCGAAGGCGGACACCCCATGGCCGCCGGCTTCTCCCTGCGCGAGATTGACCTGGACGAGTTCACCCACCGCTTCATCCAGACAGTGCGGCACATGACCACCCATCAGGTGCTGGAGCACACCCTGCTGATTGATGCCTGGGTGCGCTGGGATGAGCTGAGCCTGGCGCTGTACGATGATCTGGCGCGCTTAGCGCCCTTCGGGGAGGGGAACCCCACCCCCATCCTGGCGGCGCGCGGACTGACCCTGGCATCCATCGAGACGGTGGGGGAGCGCCGCGAGCATTACCGCCTGCGCCTGACCGACGAGGCCGGCATCTCCCATGAGGTGGTCTGGTTCAACGGAGACCGCGACCTCCTGCCCCAGGGTTCGCTGGACCTGGCCTTCACCCTGCGCCAAAACCTGTACGGCGGCACGCGCCGCATGCAGATCGAGCTGGTGGCGGTGCGGCGTACGCCGGCCGCCCCCATCACGGTGACCGTACCCGAGCATACCGTCGAGGTCGTGGACCTGCGGGCCTCCCCCGAAGGCATCAACATCCTCCAGCACTGGGCGGAGCGCGCCGCGGCCGGCGAGTCCATCGCCCTGTGGGGAGAGGGTCGAGGCGCCGGCGCATACCCCTTCCTCCAGCGGCGCGACCAGCTCCCGCCGGCGGAGACGCTCGTCATCTGGAGCGTGCCCCCCGGCCCCGACGAGTTCTCGGCGGCGCTGGAGAAAACAGCGGCGCGCCGGCTGGTCCTGCTGTACGGCGACTGCCCGCCGGCCGATCTGCGCAGTCTTTTGCTGGACCTGATGGGGCTGGTGAAGCACACTCTGCGCGCCAAACGCGGGGAGGCCAGCCTCACCACGTTGGCCGGCGTGATTGCCCAGCGGCCGGAAGCGGTCCTGCTGGGCCTGGAACTGCTGAGCGACCTGGATGTATGCATGTTCGAGCGCATCGGCGAGGACGGTCTTTTCTTCCTCCGCTACCGTCCGCAGACCGTGCACTGGGCCGATGTCATCACTTCCCCCATTTCCAGTTCCCTGCGGCGACTGCTGGACGAGACCGCGGCCTATCGGCGCTTTCAACTGCAGGCGCGGGTCGAGCAGATACTGCCGGCCGGCTTCCGACTGGCCCCATCACCGCACGCCAAGGTTTAACCTAAAGAAATCCGGCGGGCAGCGCGGCCGGCGCACAAATATGCTACAATATCAACAGCCTGGAACGTGTCCCTGCACCTGGTGAGGGAGGATACATATGCCGCAGTGTCCGCAGTGCGGTGGCGAGTTGAGCGGTGAGGAGGTGGTGTGCCCCCACTGCCTGGCGCGGCTGAGCACCGCGCCGGCGGAGAGCAAGGCCGGCGAGGCGCCGCGTCAGCCGAAAACCCGTTTCCGACCGGTGGAAGTGCGCCTGCCGGAGGAAACCGAGCCATCCCCAGGCAGGGGCGTGCGCCCGGAGGGCCGGCGGGTGCCCCTTTTCCGCGACGAAGATGCGGTCAAGACCCTTGCCGGCACCGAAGCGGCGCCGGCGGAGCGCCGGCCGGTGCGCGGCCTGCGGCGAGCGGCTCCCCCTCCCAAAACCATCGTCCTGTCCGGCCGGCTGGGCCGGGGGTGGTGGCTGGTGCTCATCGCCGCCTTCCTGGCGGTGCTGGCGCTGGGGGTCTCCATCGGCCGGCTTCAGGCCCAGCCCCGCCAGCCAATAGTCGCTACCCCTGACCTGATGAAAGTAGGACAGGAACTGTACGAGGCCGGCCGCTACGAGGCCGCACAGTATGTCTTCGGTCAGGCGGTGGCGGCGGAGATGTCCAAACCCCAGCCGAACCTGGCGCCGGCGCTGTTGATGATGGGCTGGAGCGCCTACCGCACAGGGAAATACGAGGAAGCGGAGGCGATGTTCGGCGCGGCGGCCGGCATGATGCCCAATTCCCCCGAACCGTACCTTGGCATTGGGCTGACCGCCATGGCGCGCCAGAACTGGGAGGACGCCGAGCTGTGGCTCAACGAGGCCTACTCCCGCGACCCGAATTCCCCGCAGGTACTGCGCGCCCTCGGGCAGTTCTACCTCCAGCGCGGCAGTTCCTCCGCCGCGCTGAATTACCTGCGCCGTGCCCTGGAGAAAGCCCCGGATGACCCGGAAACCCGCCGCTGGCTGGGTCTCGCCCTGTACGCGGAGGGGAATTACGAGGAGGCGGTGCAGTACCTGGCCCCCCTCGCCGGCGGTGATGCCGCCAATGACGAGGTTCTGCACGCGCTGTACGAAAGCTATATGGCGATGGCCCAGTACGACCAGGCGCTGGAAGCCGCCGGCCGGCTGGAATCCCTGCATCCCGACGACCCCGAACCGCGTTATCTGCGCGGCCAGGCCCAGCTCAGCGCCGGCCAGTTCGAAGCGGCCCTGCAGACCTTCCAGGAGGTCATCCAGATGGAGGAACTGCGGAGCCTGTTGGACGATTCCCTGCGGCAAATGGGCGTGATCTACTCCCACCTGGAGCGTTATGAGGAGGCGCTCCAGCCGCTGGACAGGGCGCTGGCCATCAATCCGGCGGATGTGGAGGCGATGAACCTGAAGGGTTGGGCGCTGGCCCGCCTGGGGAAATGTGCGGAAGCACTGCCCATGTTCGAGCAGGCCCTGGCGCTGATGCCGGCCCATCAGGGCGCCCAGGAAGGACGCAAGGCCTGCCGGCAGTGGCTGGGCCTGGAATAGGTCGGGTATCAGGCCATGGCAGGTGAACGCCGCATCGCAGGCCCGAGCTGGGCGGAATATGTGCTCCTGGCCATTTTCCTCAGCCTGACGGCCATCTGTCTGTACATCCTGCTGGGCCCCGGGCTGGACCAGGTGTACTATTCCCTGGTCAGCGCGCCCGCCGCCGTCGCGCCGACCCCATCCCCCACCCCTCGCACCCGCGCCTGCACCGCCGGCTGGATCGTCGGCGCCGTGGAGACGCTGGACAGCAACGGCGATCAGAAGCCAGACCGCCTGCGCTTTGGGGGGCCGCGGCGCTGTCTCCTGCTCCTGCCGGCGCAGAATCCTTCTGCAGACCCCCTCCTCAGCGACCTGACCGCCGACCCACCCCGCTTGCGCTGTCTCCAGATAGAGGCCCTGGACCTGGACACCGCCGGGCCGTGGGATGTCCCTGCGGCGATCCTGCCGGGACCGGGCATGCCGGCCCTCATGGCCGGCCGGCTGGTCATCCAGCGGCTGGAGATCACCGCTCAGCGCCTGGAGCTGGAGGGACAAATGAGTGGATGGCAGTCCGCGGGAGGGGACGGCCGCTCTGCCCTGGGCGAGGCGCTGGCCGGCGGCGCAGTGCCCATACGCCTGCACCTCTCATGGCGCAATCAGGAAACCCCTCTCGCTCCGCAGGAACCCGCGCAGGAACACACAGCGGATTGGGGATGGATGAAGGTCCCGCTGAACATCCCGTGTCCGTAGCCCCCCACTGCCTGCTTCAGGAAAGGCCCAGGTCTTTGCGCAGTTGGGGCAAGGCGGCTTCTGCCGCCAGCACGCCGGCCTGATAAATGCGGCCCATGCCGCTCGTGAGACGCAGTTTGTCCGTATCGCCGATGCGCGGCACGATGAGGCAGTCCGCCGCCGGCTCATCCCGCATGGCATTGCGCCGCATGGTGACAAAAGCCAACTGCAGGACATCCAGGATGTTCTCCGGCGGCTCCGTAGGCTCCGTCGCCTGGCTGACGTTCACCGCGATCACATAATCGGCGCCCATCTCCAGCGCCGAAGTGATGGGCAGGTTGTTGACCAGGCCGCCGTCTACCAACAGCCGGCCGTTATACGGCACCGGGTTAAAGATGACCGGCAGAGCACTGCTGGCGCGCACTGCCGGCGCCAGCGGGCCACTGCGGATGGGCACTTCCTCGCCCGTCAGCAGGTCGGCCGCCATTACCGTCAGCGGGATAGCCAGGTCCTCGAACGTGATATCCCCCACCAGTTCGCGGAAATATTCCTCAAAACGGGCGCCATCCAGGATGCCCATCGAGCGGAGCAGATTCCACCGGGGCTTGCCCAGCCGGGTCCAGTTCAGGCCAGCGGCAAGCTGGAGCATCTGGCGTGTCGACCAGCCGGCGCAGTAGACCGCGCCGACCACCGCGCCGGCGCTGGTGCCGGCCACCACATCCGGGATGATGCCCTCCCGTTCCAGCACGGAGAGCACCCCGATATGGGCGAAACCCCGCTCGCCGCCTCCGCTGAGCACCAGCCCGATGCGCCGGCGGAACGGAAGCCGCCGGCGCACCTGCTCCAGCACCAACCGCGGCTGGCCGATGAGAGACTGCAGGGCTTCTCCCAGGTCCTCGAAATCCACGTCCCATTTCAAACGCAAGCGTCCTTTCAGTGCCATCGCCAGCTCCTTTCTGGGTATTTGCCGGCCCTTATCCCCTCGATTATACTGTCTTTGCGCGGAAACGAAAACCTGCCCTGGGCCAGGGCGCGGGAAACGCAGGGCTGGCGCCGGCGGTTCCGAAGCCCCTTCCCGCTCCCGCCGGCCCGTTTGCTCCAGCACACTAACCCGCCCTTCACTCTAATAAAATTCTAACAATCCTCTAACGCCGCTCTTACACTTTCCTGCTATCGTAAGGAAGGACATAAATATGGGCCGGCGCCGCGCCTGCTATTGGACGCCGGCCCGCGAACCCGCACGCAAGGAGGGAAAGGATATGAACCTGAACCGGTATACGGAAAAAGCACAAGAAGCAATTATCGAGGCCCAGAATCTGGCCCTAGAGTATCATCACAGCGCGATCGAGCCCCAGCACCTGCTCTATACCCTGGTCAAGCAGGACGGCGGCGTAGTGCCGGCCATCCTGAAGAACCTGGGCATTGAGCCGGAGCGGGTCCTGCAGGACCTGACAGGGGAGCTGGGCAAACTGCCGCGCCAGTACGGCGCCGCGACGCAGGTGGGCATCTCCCCCGCCCTGGCCCGCCTGTTCCAGCGCGCGGAGGCCGAGGCCGGCAAAATGCGGGACGAATTCGTCTCCACCGAACATCTCCTGCTGGCCATGACCGATCCGCAGAGCGGCCCGGTCGCCGGACTGCTGTCGCGCTACGGCGTCACCCCGGACCGCATCTATGAAGCCCTGCGCTCCATCCGCGGCAGTCAGCGCGTCACCGACCAGAACCCGGAGGTGAAATATCAGGCCCTGGAGAAGTACGGCCGGGACCTCACCCAACTGGCGCGCCAGGGCAAGCTGGACCCGGTTATCGGGCGGGATGAGGAGATCCGCCGCGTCATCCAGATCCTGCTCCGGCGCACCAAGAACAACCCGGTGCTCATCGGGGAGCCGGGCGTGGGCAAGACCGCCATTGTGGAAGGCCTGGCCCAACGCATCGTGCGCGGCGATGTGCCGGAGGGCCTGCGGGATAAGCGCATCGTGGCGCTGGACATGGGCGCGCTCATCGCCGGCGCCAAATACCGCGGCGAATTCGAGGAGCGCCTGAAGGCGGTGCTCAAGGAGGTCACCGACGCCGCCGGCCAGATCATCCTCTTCATTGACGAACTGCACACCGTGGTCGGGGCCGGCGCGGCCGAGGGCGCCATGGATGCCAGCAACATGCTCAAACCCATGCTGGCGCGCGGCGAACTGCACTGCATCGGTGCCACCACCCTGAACGAGTACCGCCAGCACATCGAGAAGGATGCCGCGCTGGAGCGCCGCTTCCAGCCGGTCTATGTGGACGAGCCGACCGTGGAGGAGACCATCAGCATCCTGCGCGGCCTGAAGGAGCGCTACGAGGTGCATCACGGCGTGCGCATCCAGGACAGCGCGCTCATCGCCGCGGCGGTGCTGTCGCACCGCTATATCTCCGACCGCTTCCTGCCGGACAAAGCCATTGACCTGGTGGACGAGGCGGCGGCCCGCCTGCGCATGGAGATCGACAGCATGCCGGCGGAACTGGACGAGATCGAGCGCCGCATTATGCAGTTGGAGATCGAGCGCCAGGCGCTGAGCAAAGAGACCGACCCGGCGTCGAAAGAGCGGCTACAGCGCCTGGAGAAGGAGCTGGCCGACCTGCGCGAACAGCGCGATGCCCTGCGCGTCCACTGGCAGCAGGAGAAAGAGGTCATCCAGAACATCCGCCGCATCAAGACCCAGATCGAGCAGACGCGCATCGAGATGGAACAGGCGGAGCGCGCCGCGGACCTGGAGAAGGTGGCGCGCCTGCGCTTCGGCGTCCTGCCCGAACTGGAGCGGCAGTTGCGGGAAGAGGAAGCGCGCTTACAGACCCTGCAGAAAGACATGAAGATGCTCAAAGAGGAGGTCAGCGAGGAAGATATCGCGGAGATCGTCTCCGAATGGACGGGCATCCCGGTCTCCCGCCTGATGGAGAGTGAGGTGGAGAAACTGCTCAAGATGGAGGAGCGCATCCATCAGCGGGTGGTGGGCCAGGATGAGGCGGTGCGGGCGGTGGCCAATGCGGTGCGCCGTGCGCGCGCCGGCATGAAAGATCCCAACCGGCCCATCGGCAGTTTCCTGTTCCTGGGTCCCACCGGCGTGGGCAAGACCGAGCTGGCACGCGCCCTGGCGGAGTTCATGTTCGATGACGAGAACGCCATGATCCGCCTGGACATGAGCGAGTACCAGGAGCGCCACACGGTAGCCCGCCTGATCGGTGCGCCGCCCGGATATGTCGGCTATGAGGAAGGCGGCCAGCTCACCGAGGCGGTGCGCCGCCGGCCCTACTCCGTCATCCTCTTCGACGAGGTCGAGAAGGCCCACCCGGAGGTCTTCAATGTCCTGCTCCAGCTTCTGGATGACGGCCGGCTGACCGACGGTCATGGTCGGACGGTGGACTTCAAGAACACCATCGTCATCATGACCTCCAACATCGGCAGTCACTGGATCAAGGAGCTGGGCGGCCGGGATGATGCGGAGATGCGCCGGCGGGTCCTGGAAGCGCTCAACCAGCACTTCCGGCCCGAGTTCCTGAACCGCATTGACGAGATCATCATCTTCCATTCGCTGACGAAAGAGCATCTTGTCAAAATTATTGACATTCAGATCGAGAATTTGCGCAAACTGCTGAAAGAACGTAAGATAGATATTGAGCTGACGGAAGCGGCGAAAGAGTACCTGGCCGATGCCGGCTATGACCCGGTGTACGGAGCGCGGCCGCTGAAGCGGGTCATCCAGCGCGAGATCATGGACCCGCTGGCCATGAAGATACTGGAGGGCCAGTTCCGCGAGGGCGACACCGTGCTGGTGGACTACACGCTCGAGGGCCTGAGCTTCCGCAAGAAAGAGCCGGTGACAGAGCCGGCGGCGGCCTAAGCCCTGCCAGAAGCGGAGAGCGAATAACCTGCGGTGGCGGGAGGGACCGGATGGGTCCCTCCCCCACCCACCTTGGAAGAGAGGTAACCCGGAATATGATGCGATTGGACCGTTTTACCGAGCACGCACAGGAAGCGGCCATGCGTGCATATGAAATATTACAGCGCTACGGCCACACCCAGGTGGACACCGAGCACCTGTTCCTGGCCCTGGTGGAGCAGACCGAAGGTGCGGTCCCCCGCCTGCTCCAGATCATGGGCGTGGACCCGGAGGCCCTCAAGCGAGATCTGGACGCGGCGCTGCGCCGCAGTCCCCGCATGTACGCCAGCGCCAGCAGTATGCCCGGCCAGGTGTATATCACGCCGCGCCTGAAACGGGTGCTGGACGTCGCCACAGAGGAAGCCCAGAAGCGCAACGACGAATACATCTCCACCGAGCACCTGCTCCTTGGCATCGCCCAGGAGCGCAATACCGAAGCGGCGCGCATCCTGGCGGAGCACGGCATCAGCAAGGAGCGCATTGAGCGCGCCATGCAGGAACTGCGCCCCGGCCAGCGCGTGACGGACCCCGGCGCGGAATCCCGCTACCGTGTGCTGGAGCGCTACAGCCGCGACCTGACCCAGATGGCGCGCGAGGGCAAGCTGGACCCGGTCATCGGCCGTGAGGCGGAAATCCTGCGCGTCATCCAGGTGCTCTGCCGGCGCACCAAAAACAACCCCGTCCTCATCGGCGACGCCGGCGTGGGCAAAACCGCCATCGTCGAGGGCCTGGCCCAGAAGCTGGCCAGCGGCGATGTCCCCGAAATCCTGCAGGGCAAGCGCCTCATCGCCCTTGACCTCGGCGCCATGGTCGCCGGCACGCGCTTCCGCGGCGAGTTCGAGGAGCGCCTGAAGGCCGCCCTGGACGAGATCCAGCGCTCGCAGGGGGAGATCATCCTGTTCATTGACGAACTGCACACCGTGGTGGGCGCCGGCGCCGCCCCGGGCGCCATCGATGCCTCCAACATGATGAAGCCGGCGCTGGCGCGCGGCGAACTGCGCTGTATCGGCGCCACCACCCTGGACGAATACCGCAAGTACATCGAGCGGGACAGCGCCCTCGAGCGCCGCTTTGCCCCCATCTTCGTGGACGAGCCGACGCCCGAGGAAACGCTGGAGATGCTTTACGGACTGCGCGACCGCTACGAGGCGCACCATAAGGTGAAGATCTCGGACGAGGCCTTGGAAGCGGCGGTGCGGCTCTCCCACCGCTACGTCACCGACCGCCGCCTGCCGGACAAGGCCATTGACCTGATTGACGAGGCCGCCGCCAAACTGCGGGTGGCGATCTATTCCATGCCGGCGGAGCTCAAGGAACTGCGCAGTCGGCTTCAACAGCTCGCCGCCGAAGAGGAAGAGGCCTGGGCCAACCGCGACTATGAGCGCGCCGCAACCTGCAAGAGCGAGCGCCTCCAGCTCGAGGCGGAGTTCAAGGCCGCCAAAGAGGCCTGGCAGGCCTCCCAGAACCTGGATGAGGTGGTGGATGCCGAAGATGTGGCCGAAGTGGTCGCATCGTGGACGGGCGTGCCGGTGAAAAGCCTCATGCAGAGCGAGGCGGAGAAGCTCCTGCAGATGGAGGAATATCTCCATAAGCGCATCATCGGCCAGGAAAAGGCGGTGCAGGCGGTCTCCGACGCCATCCGCCGCGCCCGCTCCGGCCTGAAGGACCCCCGCCGGCCCATCGGGAGCTTCATCTTCCTCGGGCCTTCCGGCGTGGGCAAGACCGAGCTGGCGCGTGCCTTGGCAGAGTTCCTCTTCGGGGATGAGGACGCGCTCCTGCGCATTGACATGAGCGAATACCGCGAGCGGCACACCACCTCACGCCTCATCGGCGCGCCGCCCGGCTACGTCGGCTATGAGGAAGGCGGACAGCTCACCGAGGCAGTGCGCCGCCGGCCCTATCGCGTCATCCTCTTCGACGAGATTGAGAAGGCGCACCCGGAGGTCTGGAACACCCTGCTCCAGGTGCTGGAGGACGGCCGGCTGACCGACGGCCAGGGCCACACGGTGGACTTCCGCAACACGGTCATCATCATGACCTCCAACCTGGGCACCGAGTTCGCCCGCAAGGGTGGATCGCTGGGGTTCCGCACGGCCGGCGAGGAAGAAGAGACGTACAGGCTGGACGAGAAGCGGCTTCATGAAGCGCTCAAGGCCACCTTCCGCCCAGAGTTCCTGAACCGCATTGATGAGATCATCATCTTCGAACCGCTGACCCAGGAGCAGGTCGAGCAGATCGTGGACCTGCAGATGAACGAGATTCGCCAGCGGCTCCAGGAATTCGGGGTGCAGATAGAGCTGACGCCGGCGGCGCGGCGCTGGCTGGCGCAGAAAGGCTTCGATCCGCAGTTCGGCGCCCGGCCGCTGCGCCGCACCCTCCAGCGCGAGGTGGAGAACCCCTTATCGCGCAAGCTGTTGAAGGGGGATATCTGCCGCGACAGCGCGGTGATCGTAGATGTGGAGGATGATCATATCGTCTTCCGGCCGGCGGAGCCGAACTGCGTGCGGCTGGAGCATCCCATCACGATGGACCATCCGTCCGGCCGGTAATTCCGAACCAGCGCACACAGCAGGGGCTGGATTATATCCCGCCCCTGCTGATTTGTTTTGCGATCTGCGCCGCGACATGTGCGTTGTTGCGGAGCAGGGCCAGGTTGGCGCGCAGGCTGGCGCCGGCGGTGATCTCTACCAGCCGATCCAGCACGAACGGCGTCAGCTCCCAGCCGCGCACCCCCCGCTCCTCCGCTTCCGCCAGGGCCTGTGAGATGGCCGCCTCGGCGGCCTCCGGCGCCAGCATCTCCTCCGCCGGCGGCGGCACGGCCACCAGCACGGCGCTTCGCATGCCCGTCTCCCAATGCCGCAGAGCGATGCGCGCCACCTCTGCCGGCGAGCGCACCACCGCATCCACCGTCAGCCCACTGCGCGGGGTGAAGAAGGCCGGAAACTCATCTGTGTTGTACCCCAGCACCGGCACAGCGTGCGTCTCCAACCACTCGCGGGTCGCCGGCAGGTCCAGGATGGCTTTGGCGCCGGCACACACCACGATCATGGGCGTTTCCGCCAGCGCCGGCAGGTCCCCCGACACATCAAACGCGTGCGAGCGGTGCACCCCGCCGATACCGCCCGTGCAGAACACGCGCATGCCGGCCAGATGGGCTAACAGCAGAGTGCCGGCCACCGTCGTCGCGCCGTCCAGCCCCTGGGCGATGGCGATGGCCATATCGCGCCGGCTGAGCTTGCGAATACCCGATGCCGCGGCGAGATGTTCGATCTCCGCCGGCGTCAGCCCGATACAGGCACGCCCACCCAGCATCCCTATCGTGGCCGGCGTCACGCCGTAACTCGTGAGAATGCGCTCCATATCCAGCGCCAGCTCGATGTTATAGGGGTGCGGAAGGCCGTGGGCAATGACCGTGGACTCCAGCGCCACGACGGGAGAGCCGGCGGCCAGCGCCTCACGCACGGGGCCGCGAATTTCCATCCATGCGGGAACGCTCACCGGAGGCCTCATATCACCAGATTGTCGTACAACTGCTGGAGGCTGAGGTCAGGGCAAACGGTCTCGCGACAGCGGATGGTGAGGGAGCTGGCAGACACCCCCAGCCGCACCGCCTCGTCAATGTCCATGCCTTCCAGCAGTCCGAAAACCACCGCCGCGGTCATGGCATCGCCGGCCCCCGTCAAATCCTTGACCTCGGTGGTGATGGCAGGGATATGTCCGCTCACCTGCTGGGTGGCGTAGCATACGCCCTTCTCCCCCATGGTGACGATAGCAATCTCCACACCGGCGGCCACCAGCCGCTTGGCCAGCTCAATCGGCCCCAACCCCAGGGTGATATCGGAGCGCGTCAGGACGCGCGCCTCGTCCACGTCGGGCGTGATCATGTACAGGGACGGCAGGTAAGGATGCAGTTTGCCGGCCAGAAAGGTGGAGGTCGGATCCGCGCATACGGGCACGTCAAAGCGCCTGGCCAGGGAGAAGACGGTCTGCATGGTGCGCTCGGGGAGGTTGGCGTCAATGACCACCATCTCAGCCTGCTGGAACAGGCGCCGGCGCTCATACACATAGCGGGCGGTCAGGTGCGTCATGATGTTCATGTCATACATGGCCAGGATGCGCGTGCCGTCAGCATCATGCAGGGAGACGAAGGTGGCGGTGTCCGCGCCGGGCACGCGCAGGACATGACGCACATCCACCCCGCTGTCAGCGGTGTAGGCCAGGATTTCAGCGCCGGCCTCGTCCTCTCCCACCACCGAGAGCAAGGTGGTGGGAACGCCCAGCCGCGCCAGGTTCTCGGCGATGTTGCGCGCCACGCCCCCCACATGCACCCGGATGCGGCCGGCGTTCATCATGCCCAGGGTCACGCGCTGTTCCGCCGTGCCCTTGGTATCAATCGCCGACGCCCCGATCACCAGCACGCCGCTCCGCTCTGTCATGCTCCCCTCTCCTCTCAACCGGACGTCCATTCCCGATCCGCGTCCGCAAAGGCCCGCCGGGTTTCCTGGGCGGTGCGCTCCCAGGAAAACTCGCCGGCCCGTTCCCGCGCCCGCGCGCCCAGCTCCTGGGCCAGCGCCGGCTCCATACACAGCCGGCACATCGCTTCCGCCCAAGCGTCCGGCTCCGCCGGGTCCAGCAGGATGCCGGCCGGCCCCACAATCTCCTCCAGCGAGGACCCCCGTGCGGCAATCACCGGTGTGCCACAGGCCATGGCTTCCAGCACCGGCAAGCCGAACCCCTCATACAGCGAGGGGAAGAGGGAACAGCAAGCCATAGAGTACAGCGCCGGCTTGTCCTCTTCCCGCACCCAGCCGATGAAGTGCACGCGCTCCTGCACGCCGGCCTCTACAGCCGCCCGGCATGGATCGGGGAACAGGGGCGTCCCTTTCCCCGGCGGGCGGCCGCCCACCACCAACGCCGGCTGTTCCGGACGCCGGCGCACCGCCCTGGCATAGGCCTGCATCAGCATGGGCACGTTCTTGCGCCGGTCGAACCCACCCAGGTATAACATATAACGTTCGGGCAGGCGATAGCGTTCCCGCACCCCATCCAGCACCTGCTCGTCCTCGATCGGGACAAGGCCCGGAGCTACCCCCAGGTAGACCGTGCGCACGCGCTCCGCGGGAAGCCGGAGGGACCGGCACACATCACGGGTGGTGGCCTGGGAATCGGCCAGCACCAGCCGGGAGCGGCGCGCCGTGAGGCTGACCAGGCGGGTGTAGGCGCGCGCCGCCGGCGAAGCGGCATACTCCGGCAGAATGAGCGGGATGACGTCGTGAATGGTAGTGACCACGGGCACCGGCGTCCATGCCGGCGTCGCCCAGTACGGCACATGCAGGAGGTCGACCTTCCATGTGCGGCACGCCGCCGGCACGCTCACCTGCTCGAACCAGAGCTTGGCCAGGTCCCCCCGTGCGCCAAAGGGTGTGTGCAGTTCGGCGTATTCCACATTGGCCGCCGGCAGTGGTCGGGATACGGCCGGCGCGCCGGCGGGGACGAAAAGGATGTAGCGGTCCCTGGGATACAGCGATGCGAGATGAACGAGCAGTTGATGCAGATACTGGCCGCTTCCGACCGTTTCCTGGCCCCAGAACCAGCCGTTCACGCCGATGACCAGCGAGCGCACCTCCCCCACTCCCGCCGGCTCAGCGCAGGACCCGCTCATCCCCCACACGCCGCGTCAGCCCTATCATATCCAGGTAGCCCATCAGCGCCAGGGCATAGCGGCGCGAAGTATTGAACAGGTCCCGCGCCTGTGCCACCGTGATGGACCCATTGCGCTGGATAAATTCCACCACCGCCTGCCGCATATGCTCGAAGGTCTCGGGCAGGAACGCCACTTCCTCATTCAGTTTGACCAGGATATTCTGCTCAAAGCAGGCATTGAGCAGTTCTGTTCCAAGCTGGCGCTCCAGCTCCGGGATAGATGGCGGCGTATAAGGCTGGGCGCGAAAGGCGGCCAGCACCTCTTCGACCTTGGCCTGCTGTTCCGGGGAAAACTGCACGCGGTGCGCCGGCAGAGAGACCGTGCCATCCGACTCAGTGACCACCCCCTGGGCGCCGGCGTACTGGAGCACGGCATTGAAGGTCTTGCTGTTCAGGCGCAGGCGGCTCTTCAGCTCTTCTTTGGGGATACCCCGGCGGAGCGGGAAAGAGCGGTGGTAATCGCTCAGGAGCTGGGCGATTTGGTCGCGCAGGTTCTGCCAGCCGGCGAAGGACATGATTACCGCCGATGGCTCCGCACGCGGCGCGCCGGCGCTCCCCTCTCCAGCGGTCAGCAGGACGACATCCTTCTGTTCCAGGCACTCCTGCAGGGCCTGGGCGAACACATCATCCGCCATCTGGCTCTTCGCCTTCAGCTCCGCCACCGTGCAGGGTCCGATGGTGCGCAGGGACTGAAGGAGCAGTTCCGCCGGCGTGCCGAAGGCCAGCGTCTCGAGATGACGGATCACTTCGAGGCGGAAGCGGCGGTGCCGGCGGCGCGGATGCGGATCCACAATCACGCCTCCACCGATGGTCACGCTGGGGGACGGCAGGCGAATGATGAAGCGGTCACCCTTCAGCACGGCCACTGGCTCCATGAGGCGCAGTTGCACCCAGCAGGTTTCCCCGGGGGTAACCTGCTCCTTGTCCAGCAGTCGCACGAGCGCCTGCACCTCTGCCGCGCCGGAGAAAAAGTCCACCAGCGTATTGTGCCGCAGGGGGACCGGCGCGTCCGCCAGATAGCGCAGGGAGGCATCTATCATCGTCGTCGGGCGAAGGGTGCCCGGAACGGCAACCACATCGCCGCGCGCCACCGATTCCAGGTCCACGCCGCTGAGGTTCACCGCCACGCGGCTCCCCGGCTGTGCGACCTCCAGCTTCTGCTTATGGCTCTGCAGGCCGCGGATGCGCGCCCGCAGGCCCTTGGGCTGAATCTCCACCTCGTCCCCGATGCGGAAAGGGCCGTCGAGGAGCGTGCCGGTAACCACCGTGCCGAAGCCGGCGATGGTGAACGCGCGGTCCACCGGCAGGCGGCCGCGGCCCTTGCCCTCCCGCGCCCCGACGCGCTTCATCAGCCGGCCGATCTCTTCCTTGAGCCTGTCCAGGCCCTCGCCCGTGCGGCTGGAAACCCGGACAATAGGGGCCCCTTCCAGGCTGGTGCCCGCAAGCAGTTCGACGATCTCCGCTTCCACCAGCTCCAGCCACTCCGGATCATCCACCAGGTCAATTTTCGTCAGGGCGACGATGCCGGCCTTCACCTGAAGCAGGTCCAATATGTCCAGGTGCTCGCGCGTCTGCGGCATGGGGCCTTCGTCGGCGGCGATGACCAGCAGGGCGGCGTCGATGCCGCCGACGCCGGCCAGCATGTTCTTGATGAAGTCCTTATGGCCGGGCACATCCACGATGCCCACCCGCTGGCCATCCGGCAGGTCGAGCCAGGCGAATCCCAGGTCAATGGTCATCTCGCGCTCTTTTTCCTCGCGCAGGCGGTCCGGGTCAATCCCCGTCAGCGCGAGGACCAGGCTCGATTTCCCGTGATCCACATGGCCGGCTGTGCCCAAAACGCCCACCGCTGTCCCCTCCGCAAAGCGGTCTCGCTATCGCGTGCGCTCATCCCAGCGTTTGGTGAACTCGGCGATCCAGCGCTCCACCTCCGCGCTCTGATGCCGGGCGAATGCCTGCTGGACATCCCACAATTCGACGACCTGGGCCATCAGCTTTTTCACCTGATCTTCCAGCGGGCCAAAGCGCTCCTTGAGCTGGGCGTTGGTGCGCTCCTGTTCGTTCCAGCGCTGGTCCCAGGCCATCTCGTGCTTGCGCCAGCGCCGCTCATCCTCGGCCACGAATTCCTCGTAGGCTTTCTGCATGCGCTCCTCGGCCAGGCGCTGGAGCTCCGCCACCTGTGCCTGATCGCGCTTCAGGCGCTCCTCCAACTGCTGGAACTGCGCCAGCACTCGCCGGCTCTCATCAAAGACCTCGCGGAACTGGACGAACTGCCGGGTGAAGTCCTCCATCTGCCGGCCAAAGGCCTCAAATGCCTCGGCATACTTGGTTAGCTGACGCTTGCGCTCCTCTTCGCCAAGAAGCAGGGATTCCTGCAGACGGCCGTACTCCGCCTTGAGATCATCACGCGCCGTCCACAATGTGTTCACGCGGCCTTCCAGCCGGCTCAGCACCCCATTGGTCAGCTCCATCTGCCCGCGCAACTGCTCCATGGCCTTGACCAGTTCAGCCGATTCCTGTTCTAGCTGTGCCAGGCGCTTGCTGTCCAGCCGGCGCTGTTCCTCCAGGTAGGATAGCTTTTTCGGCCATTCCTCCCCCTGGCGAGCTATGTCGATCAGGTTCTGGCGCAGTTCCAGCAGGACATCGTTCAGGCGCTTGTCCTCCGCCTTGCGCAGTTCCATCTCGTCGCGCAGTTTCGTCAGCGCCTGGACCTCCAGGCGGAGGTCATTGAGCGCCTTCATGATGGCCTCGCGCTCGGTGCGGCGCACATGGCTGGCCTCGCGCTCAGCGAGCTGACGCTGTTCCTCCTCCCGTTTCAGCATCAGCACCACTTCTTCTTTGAGCTGGGCCATGGCCTGGTCCACCAGCGTGAAGCGCGTCAGTTGGGCGGCCATGCCGGCCAGCCGGCCCTCCGCTTCCTGCAGTTTCTTGCCCAGCTCCATGATCTGGGCGTTCTGCGCCTCCACCCTTTGCTGGAGCGCGACCAGCTCGGTGCGGTCGCGCCGGCGCTGTTCATCCAGCCATGAAACCTGTTGTGCTAACTGTGCCGCATCCATCATTCCCCATCCTCGTAATCCGTCCTCACCGCTCATGCTTCTTCGGGGTCGGATTCAATTCCTCGACCCGCCCCGTCACCAGGAACAGTACCCGCTCCCCGATATTGGTGGTGCGGTCGGCAATGCGCTCCAGATTATGCGCCACCCACAGCAGGAGCGTGGCGCGGCGGATGGTGCTCGGATCCTGCATCATATACACGAGCAGTTCCCGATACACCTGGTCGTACAGGTTGTCCACCAGGTCATCCAGGCTCGAGGCGCGTCGGGCGCGCTCGACATCCCGCTGGAGGAACGCCTGCATCTGTTCCTTCAGCATCTCTCGGGCGGTTTCCGCCATGCGCGGGATATCAATAAGGGGCTTTAAGAGCGGTTCTTCCATCAAGCGCAGGGAGATGTTGGCAACACCCTCGGCATGGTCCCCCATGCGCTCCAGCTCCGAGGCGATGCTGTAGACGGAGAGGATGACGCGCAGGTCGCCGGCCATGGGCTGTTGCGTGGCGATGAGCACCAGACAGCGCTCGACGATCTCACGCTCGCGCTGGTTGATCTCCAGGTCGCCGGCAATGACCTGCTCGGCCAGGGCGCGATCGCGATCCACCAGTGCCCGCAGGGCGCTGCCGATGGCCTGGTCCACGGCATCTGCCATGCCGGCCAACTGCATCTCCAGATCATGCAGTTCGGAGGCAAAGGTTTCCCTTGGCATTTCCCATCCCCTTTCCACAGCGGCGGCCGGCGCTCAGCGGATGATCACCGGCGTGCCGATCTCCGCCCAATCATAGATCGTCTTGGCCGCTTCCGTGCTCAGGATAATACACCCAAACGAAACGGGCTGGCCCAGGTATCCCTCCCACAGCACCTGGCCGTTGGACAAGATGGGTAAGGCATGGATCCCGTTCTCCAGGGTGCCCGACCAGTATATCCCCAACCAGTACGGCATCTCCAGATGCCAGGCCGAGGAATAGGCCACCGGGATCTTGTCCAACACCTGATACTCGCCCGGCACGGTCGGACTGCTGGCGCCGCCGGTGGAGCAGACGAACTCATACACGAGCCGCTCGCCCTCATAGGCATAAAAGCGCTGGCTGGCAATATCCACCACGATTTTCTTGTCCCAGCCGGTGGGGATGGGATTCCGAATGCGGTGGATTTCCAGCAGTTTGTCCTCAATATCTACCGACTCGGGCAGTAACTGCATGGCGCGCTGGTACAGGCGTTCCGCCTCATCCAGCCGGCCGGCATGCTGTTCCGCCATGCCCCATTCGAAATACGCCTGACCCAGAAAGCGGCCCACCTCCCGATAGCCGCTGGCAGTGTGCCACAGCGTCTCCAAGGACTGCACCGCCCCCGGCCAGTCGCCGGCATGGTACCTCTGCAGGCCGGTCCAGTACTGTGCCGCCAGCGCATGGGCCTCCTGGAACTGCATATCATACGGGCGCAGGGCGATCGCCGCATCGAGCTCCGACAGCGCCTGGCGAAAGTCCCCGCGCTGAAGCAGTGCCTCCGCGCGATGCGCGTGTTCCTCCGCCAGCGAAAACGGGTTCTCCGCCGGCCTGCTTGCGCCGGCGCCGGCTGCCAGCCACCGCAGGACCGGGACCTCTTTCCCGGCGGAGGGCGCATCGGGGAAAGAAGCCGACGCCTCCGCCGAGAGCACGCCGTTCCCCGCCAGCACCCAGCCGAACCCCAACGCCACCACCAGCACGATGGCTATCAAGCCGACGACCAGGGGCCAGCGAGGGGAGGAGAGCACAGGGACGACGGGACGATAGCGCCGGCCGTTGGCGCGAGGGACACGAAGCGCCGGCACAAAGGGAGCTTGCATCGGCACGGCGCGCTCCCCGCGGGCAATGCGTTCCTGCGCCCAGGTCATGCCCTGGCGCACCGCCGGCAAATCGCCGCCCAGCTCCTCCACCTTGCGCAGGGCGCTGAGCACCTCCCAGGGATTGTCGCTCACACACGCCAGCCAGAACCAGCCCAGCACTGCGTCAGGATGCCGGCTGATGTATTCCGCCAGCATCTGCCGCGCCGGCGACGGATCCCCCTCCTGCGCCCGACGCAGGACCGCAAGCCAGTCTTCCGGAACCTGTGCGAAATCGCGCCGGCGTGCTGGCCGGCGCATCCATTCCAGTACTGTGGACGGCATGGCTCCTGCCTGCTTCTCTCTGCGCCCATGGGGATAGCGCCAGGATATCCACCGCTATTATATCATCCTGGCACCGCCATCACAACGCCGCCGGCGAGTATTAACATGAAAAAGCCGCACGGCCGCCGGCCCCAGCGGTGGAAAAGGATACCCGCCCTCAGTCCTCGGAAGAAGTGAACGAGGAGGAACTGCCGGACGCCGGCCAGGCGGCCGTTTCCATCTCCTCTTCGTCGAAGGGAGCTTGCGGATGCAGATATTCCTCCGCCGGCGCCGCCTGTTCGGCCCCGGTGCCGGCACCATCCTGGGGTGCGCCGCAGTACGGGCAAATCGTCCAGCGCAACTGCAGGACCCGCCCGCATTCAGGACAGCGCTTCTTCAACGGGGTATGACAGGCCGGGCAGAGGATAAAATCCTTCTCCACCTGCCGCTTGCAGGCGGGGCACACGGCCCGCTCCTCGATATCCTGAAGCAGTGCCTCTTCCTCCAGCGCGCGCTCATAGGCCTCGGTCAGGCGCTCCGGCGGGCGAAGGATCAGATACAGCAAAAGGCCGGGGATATTGAGGACAAGGACCAGCAGAGTGGCCAGCAGTTGGGCGAAGATGTCGCGGGTGCGCGAGCGGATGTCCCGGAAGGTCCATATCACCAGGCTGATCCAGAGCGCGGCCAGGAACCCACCCGTCAGCGCCAGGATCACCTCCAGGGCCACCATAATGGTATTCATCAGATCAGGCGATATTTGCATGACCGGTTCCCTCAGTACAGAGATTGAGCCCCGCCGGCCAGGCCGGCACTTGAGCCATAATTATAACATCAGCCGGCTTTTTTGTCACTTTGCCGGCGCCCCCGTTCCAGATGCACCAGCAGGACCGAGATATCCGCCGGATTCACGCCGGCCAATCGCGCCGCCTGCCCCACTGTGGCCGGCCGAAAGCGCTCCAGCTTCTCGCGCGCCTCACTGCGCAGGCCAATCACGCTGGCGTAATCGAAATCGGGCGGGATGCGGTGATCCTCCAGCCGGCGCATGCGCTCCACCTGCTTCTGCTGTTTCTCGATGTAGCCGGCATACTTCGCCTCAATGTTCACCTGCTCCATGACGTCCGCAGGGAGCGGCTCGGGCGGCGGCGCCAGCCGCAGGATCAGGTCATAATCCACCTCCGGCCGGCGCAAAAAGGTCAGCAGGTGGATCGGCTCGTCGGTGGGGGGAAGGCCGGCCTCCTCCAGCCCCCGCCGCACCTCCTCCGAAGGCGCCAGCCAGGTGTTTCTCAGGCGCTCCAGCTCCCGCTGAATCGCCTCCTGCTTGGCCTTCACCCTGGCATAGCGCTCATAGGGCAGCAGGCCGGCCTCATAGCCCAGCGGGGACAGCCGCAGATCCGCATTGTCCTGGCGCAGGAGCAGGCGGTACTCGGCGCGCGAGGTCATGATGCGGTACGGTTCCGTCAGCTCCTTGGTCACCAGGTCGTCAATCAGCACGCCGATATAGGCCTGATGCCGGCCCAACACCAGGGGCGGCCGGCCCTGTACCTTGCGGGCGGCGTTGATGCCGGCGATGATGCCCTGCGCGGCGGCCTCCTCATATCCCGAGGTGCCGTTGATCTGGCCGGCGTGGAACAGCCCCTCCACCAGCCGCGTCTCCAGCGAATGGGAGAGCTGGAAGCTCGGCACATAGTCGTACTCGATGGCATAGCCGGCGCGCATGATCTTCGCTTCCCGCAGGGCCGGAATGGTATGGAGCACGGCTATCTGCACCTCTTCCGGCAGGCCGGTGAAAAATCCCTGCACATAGACCTCGTTGGTCAACCACCCTTCCGGCTCCAGGAAGAACTGATGCGACGGCTTGTCGGGGAAGCGGATGAGCTTTTCCTCGAACGAGGGGCAGTAGCGCGGGCCGGCTGCCTCGATGATGCCGCCGGAAATCGGCGACAGGTGCAGGTTCGCCCGCGCCACGGCGTGCGTCTCGGCGTTGGTATGCACCATGTAGCAGGGCAACTGCGGCCGCCACGCCGGCCCGGCCGGCCGGGGATATACCGGGTTTGGGGGCAGGGAGAACTCCGGCACGACGTCCGGAACCTGGTCGGGCGGGTATGCCGTGCTGAACGCCAGCGGGACCTCACTGCCCGGCTGGATCACCGTCTGGGAGAAGCCTATGGTGCGGGCATCCACCCGCGGTGGGGTGTTGGTCTGGAGCCGCCCCATCTGAAAGCCCAGTCGGCGCAGGCAGGCGGATAAGCCGACCGCCGGGAACTCGCCGGCGCGGCCGGCCGGCTGGCTGAACTTTCCGCTCAGGATGCGGCCGGCCAGGAAGGTGCCTGTGGTCAGGATGACCGTCCTGCCGGCATATTCCATGCCGTTGGCGGTCCGCACGCCGGTCACCCGATCCCCCTTGACGAGCACCTCCTCCACGATGGCCTGCTTCAGCTCCAGGTTGGGGGTGTGCTCCAGCGTGAGCTTCATGTACAGGGAATAGAGGCGCTTGTCGGCCTGGGCGCGCAGTGCTTGCACCGCCGGCCCCTTGGAGGAATTGAGCAGGCGTATCTGAATCATAGTGCGGTCGGTATGCCGGCCCATTTCGCCGCCCAGCGCGTCGATCTCCCGCACCAGATGGCCCTTGCCCGGCCCACCCACCGAGGGGTTGCAGGGCATCTGGGCGATGAGGTCCAGGTTCATGGTCAACAGCAGTGTGCGGGCGCCCATGCGCGCCGCCGCCAGCGCCGCCTCACAGCCGGCATGTCCTGCACCGACAACGATGACGTCATACATATCCGTATCCAACACCCCTTGGAATCAGGCTTCGCCCATGACCCGATGCACATATACCATATTGGTCTTGCCGCGCCCGCCGCTCGGGATGCCGGCGGTAATCACCACCAGGTCGCCGGCCTTCGCCATGCCGCAGACCACTGCGGCCCGGTCAGCCGTGCGGATCATTTCATCGGTGCCCCGATATTCCGGCACCAGCGCGGCATGGGCACCCCACACCAGCGCCATCTGCCGGCACACCTTCTCCGAAGGTGTGCAGACCAATATGGGCGTGGCCGGCCGATGCCGCGACACCATGCGGGCGGTATATCCCGACATGGTGGAGGGGATGATGGCCCTGGCCGACAGTTCCTGGGCGATCTCACAGGTGGCCTGGGTGACCGCATCGGTGATGCCGTCCGCCGGCAGAGGGCCAACTCGCTCCAGCTCCCGCTCGTAGGGGAATGCCCGTTCCGTTGCCAGCGCAATACGCACCATCATTTCCACCGCTTCCACCGGGTACTTCCCGACCGCCGTCTCTCCCGAGAGCATCACGGCATCCGTGCCGTCCAGAATGGCGTTGGCCACGTCGCTGGCCTCGGCGCGGGTGGGGCGCGGGTTGTGAATCATGGACTCCAGCATCTGGGTCGCGGTAATGACCGGCTTGGCCGCCAGCCGCGCCAGTTGGATAATGCGCTTCTGGTAGAGCGGCACCTCCTCCGCCGGCGCCTCCACCCCCAGGTCCCCGCGCGCCACCATAACGGCATCCGCTGCCTGGATGATCTCTTGAATGTTCTCCACGGCCTCGCGCTTCTCGATCTTGGCCACGATGGGGATATCGGCCCCCAGCTCCGCCAGGAGCCGGCGCAGTTCCTGCACATCCTCTGCCCGCCGCACGAACGAAAGGGCGATGAAGTCGAAGCCCTGCTGGACGGCGAAGGCCAGGTCCGCGCGGTCCTTGGGCGTGATGGCCGGCAAACTGGAAGCCGCCCCCGGAAGGCTGATGCCCTTATGCGAGAGGAGCGTCCCGCCGGCCAGCACCTCGCCCACGGCCCCCGCCGGGCCGGCTTCTTCGACCCGCAGGGACATCAGCCCATCGTCCAGCAGGAGCACATCGCCCGGCCGGAGATGCTGGATCAGCTCCTGATGCGGAATGGGGATAGTATCCCCCTGCTCCGCTGACGCCGCCGCTACCAGACGGACATGTCCCCCTTCCTGCAGGTGCATTTGTCCGCCGGCCAGCTCCCCCACGCGCAGTTTGGGGCCCTGCAGGTCCCCCATAATGGCGACATTGCGGCGCTCCTCTTGTGCGATCGCCCGCACCATCTGCACGGCGCTGGCGTGCGTGGTGTGGTCGCCGTGCGAGAAATTGATGCGCGCCACATCCATGCCGGCGCGAATCAGCCGGCGGATCATTTCTTCCGACGCGGTGGCCGGCCCCAGGGTGCAGACGATCTTGGTGCGCCTCCAGGGGGCCGGCGGAGCGAAATAGCGACAGGTGCTCACGGCCATCCTCCTCTGCGTATCAGCGGCGGCGGATATAATTGTAACCGCGTCCACCCATTTGGCCAAATATCCTTCGGGCTTCCTGCCCGCCCCTCACCCCTTCCCGAATTTGACAACTTCGGCCCTCCTATGGTATAGTGGGAATTGCCAATGCGGAGGCGTGGTGTAGTGGCCTAACATGCGGCCCTGTCAAGGCCGAGATCGCGGGTTCGAATCCCGTCGCTTCCGCCATATATGTTGTATCGCTGTTGGCCGCGGGTGTACCGCGGCCCTTTCTTTTTCTCGCCCGCGCGATGCTGATCCGCCGGGCATACTCGCCCCGAGCTTCGCGAGGGCCTGCATTCCATTCGCATCGGACTTGACGCCGGCCCCTCTTTATGCTATAATAATGTCAGACCTCAGACAAATGGAGGGCCGGCGTGGTCGAAAAGCTCCGCAAAGATAACCGACCGCTGTACCTGCGGGCCGAAGAGGCGCTGCGCGAGCTGATCCAAAGCCAATACCAGCCCGGCGACCAGCTCCCCCCAGAGCCGCGGCTGGCAGAAATGCTCGGCATCTCCCGCGCCACCCTGCGCGAGGCCCTGCGCTCCTTCGAAGAGCGCGGCCTGGTCAAGCGCCGGCAGGGCGTCGGCACCTTCGTCGCCGAACACACCAATAACCTGGTGTTCGAAAGCGGTCTGGAAACCTTAGAAAGCCTGGAAAAAATGGCGGAGCGCAAGGGCCTCCAGGTCCAGGACGCCGGCCTGCGCATCAGCCAGATTACCCTCGACCAGGAGCTGGCGGAGAAGCTGAACCTGCCGGCAGGAACGCCGGCGGTACAGGTGGTGCGCACGAAGATGGCCGGCAAGCACCCCGTCGCCTACATGGTGGACGTCGTGCCGACGACCTATGTGACGCTGGAGGAGATGCAGGCCGGCTTTCGCGGCTCCGTGCTCGACTTTCTTCTGGAGCGGGGATCGCCGGCGCTGGCCTATGCCCATGCCAGGCTGGTCCCCATGCTGGCCGGCCGCGACATGGCGGAGGCGCTGGACGTCTCCCCCCGCACCTGTCTTCTCCTCATCGAAGAGACGCTCTATTCCATGGACAATGTGCCGGTGGAATTCTCCCGCAACTATTTCCTGCCGGACTTCTTTAGCTTCCACGTCATCCGGCGCATCGGAGGTTAGGCGCTCGCCGGCGGGGACACCCGCCGAGTGCGTGATAGCAGAAAACCCGACATTCTATGTACGAAGGAGAAAGGACGATGAAAACGGAAAGCTTTCGCGGCAAGGATTTCATGACCCTGCTCGACTGGAGCAAGGAAGAGATCGAGACCATCCTCGACGTAGCAACCGACCTGAAGCGGCGCTTCGCGCTGGGCGAGCGGCATGATCACCTTCTGCCGGGCAAGACCCTCTTCATGATCTTCTACAACCAGTCCCTGCGCACCCGCAACTCGTTCGAGGCCGGCATGACCCAGCTCGGCGGCCATGCCCACTACCTCGATCCCGGCAAGATTTACACGCCGGCGCTCAAGGGCCGCGAGGTTGCCTACACCACCGAGCGCGTCTCCGATGTCGCCCGCACCCTCTCCCGCATGGGCCATGCCATCGCCATCCGCTGCTACGGCGACCCGGTGGACTGGGTTTACGGCGGCGCGCATGAGCTCCTGCAGGAATTTGCCCACTGGGCGCACATCCCCGTGCTGAACATGGAAGACGACAAGTATCATCCCTTCCAGGCCCTGGCGGATATCCTGACCGTGCGCGAGAAGTTCGGCGGCTTCAAGGGTGTCAAGTTCGTCATGAGCTGGGCCTACAGCCCGAGCATCCACAAACCGCGCGCCGTCCCGCAGAGCGCCATCATCGCCGCCACCAAGATGGGCTGTGACACCGTGCTGGCGCACCCCAAGGGCATGGAGCTGGACCCCGAGGTCCTCAAGGCCTGCGAGGAAATGGCGGCCAAGTCCGGCGGCTCCTTCCGCGTCACCAACGATATGGAAGAGGCCTTCGAGGGCGCGCACGTCGTCTATCCCAAGGCCTGGGCGCCCACCGTGCTCTTCCAGCCGCCCGTGGGCAACTATGACAAGGAAGAGGCCCAGCGCATCTTCGACGCCAACAAGCACTGGATCTGCGACAGCAAGAAGATGAAGCTGGCGCACCCCGAAGCGATTTACATGCACTGCCTGCCCTGCGACCGCGGCTTCGAGGTCACCGATGAAGTCATTGACGGGCCGCAGTCGGTGGTGTTCGACGAGGCCGAGAACCGCCTGCATGTCCAGAAGGCGGTCATGGCCCTCACCATGCGATAATCCCAACCGTGTTGGAGCTGGGAGAGGGCGAAAGCCTTTCTCTCCCAGCTCCTTTTGATTTGGAGAGAACGCCATATCACGTCTACGCTGACGGGAGAACAGGACATGAGTCGAAAGGTTGCAGTCGTTGCAGTCGGCGGTAATTCCCTGATCAAAGATGCCCAGCATCAGACAGTGCCGGACCAGTGGGATGCGGCGCGGGAGACCGGCAAGCATATCGCCCGCATGATCGCGCAAGGATGGGATGTGGTGCTGACGCACGGCAACGGCCCGCAGGTGGGATTTATCCTGCGGCGTTCGGAGCTGGCCGCCCATGAACTGCATGAGGTCCCGCTGGATTCCTGCGTCGCCGATACGCAGGGCGCTATCGGCTACATGTTCCAGCAGGTGCTGATGAACGAGTTCCGGCGCATGAACATGCACAAACCGGTGGCGACCGTGGTGACGCAGGTGCTGGTGGACCGCAACGACCCGGCCTTCCAGAACCCCACCAAGCCCATCGGGTCGTTCATGGACGAGGCCACGGCCCGCCGGCGCATGGAGGAGGGCTGGCACGTTATCGAGGACGCCGGCCGCGGATGGCGCCGCGTCGTCGCCTCACCGCGCCCCCTGGAAATCCTCGAGCAGGACGTCATCAAGACCATGGTGGACGCCGGCATCATCGTCATCGCTGTCGGCGGCGGCGGCATCCCCGTCATCCGCAACGAGCAGGGAGACCTGCAGGGCATCGCCGCAGTCATTGACAAAGACCTGGCCTCCTCCCTGCTGGCACGCAACATCCGGGCGGACCTGTTCCTCATCTCCACCGCCGTCGAAAAGGTGGCGCTGAACTTCGGCCAGCCCAATCAGGTCTGGTTGGACCGCATGACCCTGGCGGAGGCCAAGGCGTACATGGCCGAAGGGCATTTCAAGAAGGGAAGCATGCTGCCGAAGATCCAGGCCATCATCGAATACCTGGAGCACGGCGGCAAGGAGGCGCTCATCACCAACCCGGAGAACATCGAACGCGCCCTGGCCGGCGAAACCGGCACCCGCATCGTCCCATAGCTGACCCCGGGCAATTGCCCTATCCCCCAGATGGAGTATAATCGGTGCGGTGCGCCGCCGGCATCGGCACCGCACCGCACGATTTCCTCATCTGGGGGTACGGCATGCTCGATTACCTCATACGCAATGGGCGCATCGTCGACGGCACGGGCAACCCCTGGTTCCGCGCCGATATCGGTATCGCCGGCGGGCGCATCGCCGCCATACGTCATCACCTCGACCTGCCCGCCCAACATACCATCGAAGCCGAGGGGCTGACGGTCTGCCCCGGCTTCATCGACATGCACGCCCATTCCGACTGGTGGCTGTTGACCAATCCCCTGCATCATCCCAAGCTCCTGCAGGGGGTGACGACGGAACTGTTGGGGCAGGACGGCTTCTCGCTGGCCCCCTGGCCGGCACAGGAAGCGGACATGCTCCGCCGGCTGGTGGCCGGCATGAACGGCAACCCGGACCTGGCGCCCAGTTGGCAAAGCCTCGCCGGCTACTTGGAAGCCCTGAACGCCGCCCGGCCCTCGGTCAACGCCCTCTCGCTGGTCGGGCACGGCACCCTGCGGGTGGGGGTCGTGGGCATGGCCAACCGGCCGGCCAGCGCGGCGGAGCTGGCGGAGATGGAGCGGCTGTTGCGCCAGTCCATGGAAGAGGGGGCCGCCGGCCTCTCCAGCGGCCTTATTTACGCGCCCTGCTATTTCGCCCAGCGGGAAGAACTGGTGCGGCTCTGCCGGGTGGTCGCGGACTACGGCGGCATCTTCGTCGTGCATCTGCGCAGTGAAGGGGACCGCCTGCTGGAAGCGCTGGAGGAAGTCTTGGATATTGCGGCGGAGAGCGGTGTCTCTCTCCACGTCTCCCACTTCAAGGTCTTTGGCCGGCCCAACTGGGGCAAAAGCACCCTGGCGCTGGAGCGGCTGGAGCGTGCCCGCGAGGCGGGTATCGATGTGACCTTCGACCAGTATCCGTACACCGCCGGCTCCACCAGCCTCTCCGTGCTCCTGCCCCCTTGGGCACATGAAGGTGGGGCGGAGGCCCTGCTGGCCCGCCTGCAGGACCCCGCCGCGCGCGAACAAATGCGCCGCGATATGGAACAGGACACCTCCTGGGACAATTTCCTGGCCGCCGTCGGAGCGGAGAACATCTTCATCACCTGGGTGGGGTCGGAGCGGAACCGCTGGGCGGTGGGCAAAAGCCTCGTGGCTATCGCCGGCAGTATGCACAAGCCGGCCGCAGAGGCGGTCATGGACCTGCTGTGGGAAGAGCAGTTGGCCGTCACCATGGTGGACTTCTGCATGAGCGAGGAGGATGTGGAGCGCATCATGCGGCATCCCCTCCAGATGGTCTCCACCGACGGCCTGCTGGCCGGCAGGCCCCACCCGCGCGCCTACGGAGCCTATCCCCGGGTGCTGGGATACTACGTGCGGGAACGCCGGCTTCTTCCCCTGCAGGAGGCGGTGCGCAAAATGACTTCCCTGCCGGCACAGCGTCTGGGCCTGCGCGATCGCGGGCTGGTGCGCGAGGGATACTGGGCCGACCTGGTGATTTTCGACCCGGCTGTTGTCGCGGACCTCGCCACGTATGAGGACCCCTGCCGGCATCCGGCCGGCATCACCCATGTCTTCGTCAACGGCGTGCTGAGCGCCGCCGGCGGCGAACATCTGGGCCAACGCGCCGGCCGCGCCCTGAAATGCCATACGCTATACTGACAAGGAGCAAATCACGATGGATCACGTCAAAGGGCTCAAGTGTATGATCTGCGGCGCGGAATATGCGCCGGACGAGATTCTGTACGTCTGCCCCAAGCACGGCGATGAGGGCATTGTGGATGTGATATATGATTATGACAAGATCGCCCGCCGGCTGACCAAGGAGAAGCTGGCGGAGGATCGCACGCCTTCCATCTGGCGCTATTTCGATCTCCTCCCCCTGCGGAGCCGGGATACCCTGCCGCCCCTGCAGGTGGGATGGACGCCCCTGTACAAAGCTGACCGGTTGGCCGGCCAATTGGGCCTGCGCCACCTCTGGGTCAAGGATGATGGGCGCAATCCCACCGCTTCGCTGAAGGACCGCGCCAGTGCGGTGGGAGTGGCCAAGGCGCTGGAGCTGGGGCGGGAGGTGATTACCGCGGCTTCCACGGGGAACGCCGCCTCGTCGGTCGCCGGCCTGGCCGCCTCCGTCGGCATCAAGACCTATATCTTCGTGCCGAAGACCGCGCCGGAAGCCAAGATCGCCCAACTGCTGATCTTCGGCGCCAACGTCATCGCCATCAACGGCACGTACGACGAGGCCTTCGACCTCTGCCTCAAGGCCTCGGCGGAATACGGCTGGTACTCCCGCAACACCGCCTACAATCCCTATCTCTCCGAGGGGAAGAAAACGGCCGCGCTGGAAATCTGCGAGCAACTGAACTGGCAGGCGCCCGACCGCATCTTCGTCTCCGTGGGCGACGGCTGTATCATCGGGGGCCTGTGGAAGGGCTTGCGCGGTCTGTACGCCCTGGGCTTCCTCGACAAGATGCCCAGACTGGTGGGG
>Ga0080004_1133226_pt1 | contig 44154 bp, 48 predicted proteins | sample WasSprMetagenome_FD_69207 | JGI IMG/M metagenome (GOLD analysis project Ga0080004, IMG submission 69207) | Sulfidic aquatic microbial communities from Washburn Spring, Yellowstone National Park, USA - WS (SPADES assembly) (version 2) | ecosystem: Environmental > Aquatic > Thermal springs > Hot...
TCCTCCTCCTGTAGGCGTGGTCTATGCAGAAGTTCACCATGTCCCTGAAGTCCTCTAGGAGCTTCCTGACCTCCTCGTTAGGCTCGTAGCCGAAGGGGACTCCTAGGATGACTTCCACAAATTGAGTATACCCAATAAGAGCTATAGAAAGTTAACCACTCGGAAACTGCCGAACGACCCTTGCTTTCATCACTTTCAAAAGGTTGCCCTTTCCTTGTAGCTTAGGGCTTCCAAGAGCGTTAAGTGTGTATTGAAGGAAACCACGAAGCTTGAACGCCGCGACGACCAAGGCCTATGGCTACACCCCCGTTCGCACCAAAGCAAAGCTTTTTATCATGACTACAGCAGTAGATGTCGTGATACCATAGTCTCGTAATCTCCGACAGTTGATGAGCCATGACGTGGAGCTACAGCAGGGCAGGGGTCGACCTCGACAGGGTCAAGAAGGCCCACAAATCGATCCTTGAGCTGGTGGAGCTTACATACAAGCTCAGGGAGGGGCTCTTCGGTCGAGTGCTGAAGGGGGCCGGGCACTACGCTGCTCTAATAGACATCGGCGGGGGCAGGGCCCTAGCCCTTCACGCTGACGGCGTCGGAACCAAGGTCTTGATAGCCCAGTTGATGGGTAGGTACGACACAGTCGGGATAGATTGCGTCGCCATGAACGTGAACGACCTAATATGCGTCGGCGCCGAACCGGTGGCCATGGTGGACTACTTGGCGATGGAGAGGAGCGACGAGGAAATAGCGGCGGAGATAACTAAGGGGCTCGTGAAGGGGGCCGAGACGGCTGGCATAGCCATCATAGGCGGCGAGACGGCGGTCATGCCTGACGTAATAAAGGGTGCCGTCGAGGGCAAGGGCTTCGACCTAGCCGGCCTGAGCATAGGGGTCGTGGACGTCGACAAGGCGATCTTCGGCGATAGGATAAGGCTTGGAGACGCCGTCGTAGGGGTCGAGAGCTCGGGGATCCACAGCAACGGACTGACGCTCGCGAGGAAGGTCTTGCTGGAGCACGCAGGCCTCAAGGTCGAGGACTACGTGGACGAGCTCCGGTGCACCTTGGGGGAGGAGCTCTTAAAGCCCACCCACATATACGTGAAGCCCGTGTTGGAGGTCCTGCGCAGGGGCGTCGAGGTCCACGGGCTGGCGCACATAACCGGAGGTTCCTTCACTAAGTTGATGAGGATAGCTCCTCGAGGTCTCGGCTTCAAGCTTGACGACATGCCCGAGCCCCACGCCATATTCAAGCTGATCCAAAGGCTGGGAAGCGTGTCGAGCTGGGAGATGTACAGGACCTTCAACATGGGCGTGGGCTTCTGCTTAGTGCTCCCCGAGCACGCGGTCGACGAAGTGATCAGGGTATTCAAAGCTCATGGATTTAGGGCCATGCGGATAGGCGAGGTCATAGACGAGCCGCGGGTGGAGATATGCTTAAAGGGCGAAAAGCTCGTCTATGCTTGAGGGCTCCTTTCGCGTTTAGCCATCTAGTCAGATAATTCCCACAAGCGAGGCCGCTGAGAGCAAGAGCATCGCACCCATTATGTCGCACACGGCCGTCACTATCGGTATCGTTGTGTTGTCCGGGTCCCATCCGTGCTTGAACGTCACGAAGCCGGCGACCATTCCCACCAAGAAAGCGATCACCGAGATCGAGACGCTGCACGCCAGCACTACGGCTAGGACCTTCAGGGGCTCCACGGCGCTCAGGCCCAAGAGGTGGGAGGCGGCCACTGCCAAGAAGGTTAGGTAGAGAGACGTCAGCACGGCAACGGTCATGACCGCGGCGGCGTACCTCATCAGGTAGGGGTTCTTCTCGAGCCTAGGCCTCACGAGGCCCAAGTGCAGGAACGTCGCTATCTTAGACCCAACCATGCAACCTATGTCGCCGGTCATGTCCATTAAGCTGGGCAACAAGACTAGGAGGATCGGTATCGAGAGCAGGGCCTCCATCTTGGCGTTCAGCAAGACCCCCGCGAAGCTGTCGACTATAACCGAAGTAGTTATTGCCACGCCCCCCTGCTTCACTATGTCCCTGGCCTTGTAGTAGGTCACATCACATCCCCGCGGCCATGAGTATTAGGGCGGCCAAGAAGAGGCAGGGTATGCTGAGCAAGTCCCCGAGAGTCGTCACGAAGGGACCCATTATCACGTCAGGGTCCAAGCCCCTCTGATATATCTTGATGGTCATCACCGTCGTGATGAGCATTATGACCAAGTTCGATATTATGCCAGCTATCAACGCCAGCAGGAATAGGGCCAGGAGGCCCGAGGACTTGAACCCGAAGAGCAGGCACATGAAGTGCGCTAGGCAACCTATGAGCCCCGACAATATTACGTTCAAAACGAAGGTACCGACGAGGTTCTGGGAGAGCTCCCTCGAGGCTTTGAGCCTCGGTTCAATGACGCCTGTGTGCAATGCCGAGCTCAGCCTCGAGGCCAGCGTGCCGCCTATGGCCCCTCTCATCTGGAGGAAAGCCGGGATCATTATTAACATGCCCGGGAGTTCCTCGAGTGCCCCTCTCATCGATGCCAAGCCTACCCCCGCCGCGATGCCGAAGGTCTGTATGATTACCTGCGACAAGAAGCCCTCCCGCACAGTCTGCTTGAACATCATTTGTCCACCTCGATAGCGACGGACCTCAAGCCTTATCTCAAGCCTTGAAGTACTAATATATACTCTGTGCTCGCAACCTCCAAAATGGAGGACTCGATTTGAGTTGGAGGAGCCCAAGTCCGTTAGGGAGCTGTTGATCGAGATAAAGAACGTGACCGAGAGAATAGTGGACTTAGCGTTCTCCTCGTTCATGTTCAACTTGGAGGACGTGGCCCGCGAAGTGCTAAGGCTGGAGGAGCGCATAGACGACCTGATCTACTCGCTGTACGTGAGGGTTTTGATGGCTTCGGAGACGGCCTACGACGTGGAGAGGCTCGCGCCCCTACTATTCATAGCCTCAGCCATGGACAGCATAGCCGACGCCGCTGGCGACTTAGCGAAGATATTCCTTAAGGGCTTCAGGCTTCACCCGATAGTCCACGAGTCGCTGAAGGAGGTGGAAGAGAGGGTGATCTCTGCCAAAATAGGGGAGGGCTCTCGGCTGGCGGGCAAGAAGCTGGCCGACATAAGCGAAGAGCTCGGCGAGCCCGTGACCCCCTTGATCGTCTGTAGGAGGAGGAAGCACTTGATAAACCCTCCAGAGGACTTCGTCTTGGAGCCCGGCGACGTGGTGATAATCAAGGCCAGCAAGGAGGTCGCCAAGAAGATCGAGGAAGGCGTGTGTCCATGAGCAAAGACCTGCTCTCTCAAATCAGGGACATGCTCAAGGAGCTGAAGAACGTCTCGGAGTTCATGGTCGATCTAGCGTACACGGCATTGCTGACCAACAGCAAAGAGCTGGCCGAAGAGGTCGACAGGCTCGAAGAGTACGTGGACGAGTTGCACGTGCGCTACGAGGCGGCGGTCTTGGAGTTGGCTAGGCATAGCGAAAAACCCTCTGAGTTCTTGGGGACTCTAAGGGTCGGGCTGGTGGTCGAAGCCTTGGCAGATGCGGCTAGGGAAATGGTCGAACCGATACTAAGGGGGGATAGGCCTCACGAAGTTCTCACGCTGGTCATGAGTGAGGCGGAGGAGGCCCTGTGCCGAATCAGGGTTGAAGAGGGCTCGCGCCTTGCTGGCAAGAGCTTGTCAGAGCTCGAGGGCAAGTGCCCGCCGGTGACGATCATAGCGATAAGGAGAGGAGGGAGCTGGAAGCTCAATCCAGGAGACGACGTGAAGCTTTATCCCGGCGATGTACTAGTAGTCAAGGGGAGAGACGAGGACGTTGAAGAGATGAAAGAACTGGCTCGAGGCGAGTTGCAAGAGGAATGACGTAGATGTACAGCGCCGCCTTGAGAGCGCTCCTCAAGTTTTTAGAGCGTAGATCGCTTAAAGCTCATCAGCTCTCGGGCCTTGGGTTGAGCGAGGACTTGGTGGACTACTTGCGCCGACAGAACATCGCGCGCCTAGACCACGAGACCTTCCAAGTGGTCGACCCGATACGCCTGGCCATCGAAGCCATGAGACTGGGCGCCGACTTAGAGGCCGTTTCTGAACTGCTTACCTGGAAAGACTTCGAGAGCCTTTGCGTGGAGGCTCTCAGAAGCCATGACTATGAGGTCAGAGCCCCCTTTAGATTTAGGGTCGAGGGCAGGAAGTACGAAGTGGACATAGTAGCTCATAGGAAAGGGGTTTTGCTCTGCATCGACTGCAAGCACTGGAAGATGAGGCGGGGCCAGAGGAGCAAGATCAAGGACGCTGCGACGAACCACTTCGACAAGTGCGCGAAGCTCGCCCTATCGACAGGCCTTCTCAAGGGCGTTGGCTTAGAGGTCCGCGCTGGTTCGTACGTGGTCCCAATCATAGTGACGTTGATGGACTTAGGCCTCAAAAGTCCTCTGGGAGGCGTGTGCGTTGTGCCTATATACAAGTTCAACAACTTCCTGTTGGAGCTCGAGGCTCATGTAGATGAGCTCTCCTGCGCAACGACCTGTTAAGAAAGCTTGATTATAGCTCTCCATAGGCGACCCGCGTAGGCTGGTGAGCGCCACGAAGGGTTCGAAGGCGGGGCTCTTGGCATCGGGTTGGCCGAGGAGGGCCGTAGTGTGTTCGATAGGCTTCGTCTCGTCGATCCTCTCGGCCATCCTACTCGTTGCCGTGGAGGGTCGCTTAAACGTTTTAGACGCTTTGGTTCTCGGCGCCGTCGGTCTTTGGCTTCCAGCCTTAGCTTTCTCACTCCTCCAAGCGCTCCTGCTTGGTAATGAGGTTATGAATTTCAAGAGGGGACTCGACAACTTCTCTGCCCTTCTGAGCCTCGCCATCTCGGCCTATATCCTTGGTTACATGGTCCACCTAGTAGGGGTTAAGTCCTCGGTCAAGGATTTGGTGCTCATAGGGACGTCCTTGGCCGCCTCCCTCAACGCTCTAGTGAACCGCTACATCACCGGTAGGAGCATAGCGATAACGGGGACCGCCTCCATTCTATGGCCTCTCCTAACCCTAATCGCTACCTCCACCGTGTCGGGCATCGAGATCGTCGTGTTAGACTACGTCAAGCTTTTACTCGTCTTCCTCGTCATGCTCTTGCCAGCGATCGCGATCTCGAAAAGCATAGACAACCTGGGTGAAATGCTCGTCGGAGTGAAATCCAAAGAGGTCTTCAGGGCCTACGCGACGAACTGGTTCATGGGGGCTAGAGAGGAGTTGGAGTCTTTCTTCAACGGTCTAGGCGTAGATTCCACGGTGTCATGCAATTTGCTATTCCTGCTCAGCCCTACGAGGGAGGTGAAGGGCGTAGTTGTCGTGCCCCAAGTCCACCCAGGACCACTCAGGAACGTCGGTAGTAGCTCCCTGCCATCGGATATAGTCCAAGTCCTTGAGTCCTCCCTAGGAGCAAATGCCATAGCTTTCCACGGGTTCGTGACACACGCATCCGACATAACTTCCTCCAAGGACTACAGAAATCTCCTAGAGCGAGTGACGAGGGCAGCGCTAGAACGACCCGGCCCGGTAATCCAAGGCCCCTCAAGCCGCCTCGTGAGGGTCGAAGTTAGTGGCCTTTCGATAGGGTGCCAGCTGATCAAAGGTATACCCATGGTATTCGTCTCAGGCGACAGGAAGGGCATCAACGACGTGCCCGAGAGCGTTAGGATGAGCGTTGAGCGAGCGGTGAAGAAGGCCCACGGAGTCAAGCCTCTGTTGATAAACGCGCACAACTCGTACGAGGAGGACCCGGACATAGACCCTGAAGAGCTGGAGAGAGGTATTCTCGGGGCCGTGGACGCGGCTTTCGAGTCGTCGTCCCACGATCCCATTAAGATAGGCGTGGGCGCGTCGAGGAGCGCGGATCTCAGCGAAGTTCAGGGCGTAGGACCCTCAGGGGTCAGGGTATTGATAATAGAGTTCAGAGGGTCGAAGTCTTGCTACGTCGTCGTAGACGCGAACAACGCTAACAGGGAGTTTAGAGACGTCGTAAGGTCTGCGGTTAAGTCAATGGGTTACGAGGACTGCGAGCTCTTCACGACAGACAACCACGCGGTAGTGCACTTGAGGGGCGTGAGGTCGAGTCGGGGGTATTACGTGCTCGGGGAGAAAATGGGCATTGAGCTCTTCTTGAGGGCTCTGAAGTTAGCGATCGATGAAGCAGAGAGGAACCTCTCAGAGGTCGACGTAGTCGCCGAGGACGTCACGGTCAAGGCGCGAGTCCTCGGAGACTCTGCTTACAAGAGCGTGGAGACTTTGGTCTACAAAGCCGTTCGAAAGTTCAGAGACTTAGGGCTGGCAGGCTACGGGCTAGCCTTGATATCATCGCTGTTGCTTTGTGGGTTTATGTGAAAAGTCCTCAGTTTAATTATCAATAATCCTTAGGCTTCCTCGGAAACTGAGCGTTCTCTTCTTAGACTTCGATAAATAGTCGTGGAGGGACTGAGAAACCTTTTTAAAGGAGTCATATCGTAAGAGTGGGGTGTTGTTGAAGGTGATTGGATGGAGCACAAGGAGCTGTCGGTGAGCTATTATAACTTCCTTCCGGAAGTCAGGGTGCTGATGGAGCTTCCAGGCGACGTGATAATCCACGACACGACTCTCAGGGAAGGGGAGCAGACAGCCGGTGTCGTTTACAAGCCCGAGGACAAGCTCTACATAGCTAAGTTGCTTGACGAGGTCGGAATCCAGCAGATAGAGGCGGGTTTCCCAGCGGCTTCCAAGGGCGAGCGGGAGGCCTTGAAGATGATAGTCAGGGAGGGGCTCAACGCCAAGATATTCGGTTTCGCCCGAGCGGTCAAGTCGGACATAGACGCTGTCGCCGACGTGGGCGCCTACGGGTTGGTCATGTCGTTCCCTCCATCGGACATACAGTTAAAGTACAAGCTCAAGATAAGCAGAGAGGAGTACTACAACAGGGCCGTGGAGCTCGTCGAGTATGCCAAGAGCCGTGGCCTCTACATAACCTTCAGCGCCGAGGACTCCACTAGGGCCGACTTCAACTTCTTGATAAAGGTGTTCAACGGCATAATAGATGCCGGTTGCGATAGGTTGAGGGTTGTCGACACGCTCGGTTGCATCCACCCCACGGCCATGAAGTTCCTAATAAAGAGGATAAGGGAATCGCTGAAGAAGAAGGTCCCCATAGAGGTGCACTGCCACAATGACCATGGGCTAGCAGTTGCCAATACCTTAGCTGCCGTAGAAGCGGGGGCTGAGGTGTTGTCGACGTCAGTCCTAGGCTTGGGCGAGAGGTGCGGCCTAGCCCCCACCGAGGAGGTGATAGTTGCTCTCAAGAACTTGTACGGGCTGGGGAACTTCAGGACCGAGAAGCTCTATAAACTCTGCAAGGAGGTCGAGAGGATAACGGGCTTCATAATACCGCCCCACAAGCCCGTTGTGGGCGTAAACGCCTTCGCCCACGCAAGCGGCATACACCAGCATGCCGTCCTAGAGAACCCGATATGCTACGAGCCCTATCCGCCCGAGATGGTCGGCCAGTTCAGGAGGATAGTCATAGGGAAGCTGTCTGGGAAACATGCCATAAAGGCCAAGTTGGCTGAGCTTGGCATATCGGCTACGGAGGAGGAGGTCTCGAAGATCGTCGAGCTCGTGAAGTCGGTCAGCGAAGAGAGAAAGTCCCCTCTCAGCGATAAGGAGTTCATAGAAATAGTAGAAAAGGTCAAGGGGAGCCTGCTAACTACTCGGTGCTAGTTTTGACATGCCTCCATAACGGCCTCTTTGACAGCTCTAGTAAAGTCCTTGGTAGTCGCCTTGCCTCCCAAGTCAGGTGTCAAGTTTTTCTTGTCGCTCAAGGACTTTATCAAGGCTCTCTCCAACAAATCGGCTGCCCCGAACTCCCCCAGCCACTCCAACATCATCTTCGCCGAAAGTATCGTCGCGCAAGGGTTCGCGATCCCCTTGCCAGCTATGTCCGGGGCCGCCCCGTGGATGGGCTCGAATATCGCGCACTTGTCGCCTATGTTGGCGCCGGGGGCTATCCCGAGGCTCCCGGTGACCGCCGCGGCCTCGTCGGACAGTATGTCGCCGAACATGTTGGTCGTGACTATCACGTCGAACCTTTCAGGCCTCACGACTAAGTTGTAGGCGCAGGCGTCCACGTACATCTCCTCGTAGGAGACGCCCGGGTATTCCTTCGCCACTTCTTTGCATACCTTGGCGAAAAGCCCGCACGTCAGGCTCATCACGTTGGACTTGTGGACTATCGTGACCAACCTCCTTGACCTCCTCGACGCGAGCTCGAAGGCCTTCCTCGCTATCCTCTCACAGCACTTCCTCGTGATGACCCTGAGGGCCACAGCTGTGTTGCCCTCGTCCAGCGAGAACTCGTACCTCTTGTAGAGGTCCTCAGTATTCTCCCTGACTATGACGAAGTCCACGCCTTGGCGGAGGCAGGGGACCCCTGGATAGGACTTGAAGGGCCTTATGTTGGCGTAGAGGTCCAACATGATCCTCAACTTCACTATCACGTCCGCGGCGCTCTCTCCCACGGGCCCCTTCAGCGTGGCGTGCGCCTTCAGGATCGCGTCGACGGTCTCCTGCGGCAGGGCGATCCCCCTAGTCCTCAGGCAACCGTCGCCAGCCTCGACGAAGTCGAAGGAGAGGCTCAATCCCTTGACAGCGTCTTGGACTGCCTCTAGGACCTCTATCGTGGCATCCACGACCTCAGGGCCTATGCCGTCCCCCCTTATGACGGCGACCTTGTAGGACCCCATGTCTCTCCCTCACGGCTGGCAGAGACGTCAAAAGACCATAGAATATAAACGTTACCTCAAAACCTCGGAGTCCTCAACCCTCGACGTCCTCGTCAAAGCATAGCCTTGACCTCTATGCCCAGCCTCTTCGCGAGCTCCAAGCCATCTTCGAGTATCTCTCGGTGGTCGAACGCGAGCTTTCGAGGAATGGCATAGAACTCGCCTACCTCTGTCTCCCTCGACCCTCTGAGCTCTCCGCCTACCTCCACGACCAAGAAGGCCACGGATATCACGTGGCCTCTGGGATCTCGATCCGGTTTCGAGTACACGCCCACGAGGCCCTTGACGTCGACCTCGAGGCCCGTCTCCTCTTTAACCTCTCTCACGACAGCCTCTTCGACCGTCTCGCCATACTCCACTAGCCCGCCGGGCAGGGCCCAATAGCCCTCGTAGGGCGGTTTCCTTCTCTTAACCAAGACGATGCTTCCACCCTTTCTGACGACAACTCCATCCACTGCTACGAGGGGCCTCCTCACGGCATCGCCTGAGAATTTCATAGCTATCCCACAACAGTTATAAGCTGACCTGATGGGTACAGGGGCGAGCTCGGCTTAATTGCATTAAAGGTGAGCCTCTTGAGGTACGTGAAGTTGCCGAAAGAGATGCTCGGCGAGCTCTTCGAGGCCCTAAAGATGTTCGGCGAAGTGCACGCGCCAGTAAAGAGGGGCAAGACCTTCCTCTTCACCAAGGTGAGCTCCCCTAATGAGGCCTCCCTGAATTACAACAGGACGATGCTCCCGCCGAAGAAGTACTTCGTGAGACCGCTGGAGGAGATACTCAAGGTCAAGGTCGGCAAGGGCTACGAGCCAGTGGTCGAGGAGCCGAAGAGGATAGTGTTGCTGGGCCTCCACGCCTGCGACATCAACGCCCTTAGGGTCCTAGACAGCGTCTACCTCGACGAGCCGGAGGACCCCTACTACCAATCTCGGAGGGCCAACGCCTTCATAGTGGGAGTGTCCTGCGAGCCGGACGAGTACTGCTTCTGCAAATCGATGGGCACGGACTACGCGTGGACGGGCTTCGATCTGTTCCTACACGACATAGGCGAAGCCTACTTGGTAAGGGTCGGTAGCGCCAGGGGAGAGGCGGTCGTGGAGTCGATTAAGAAGGCCATGAGCGAGCCTACGAGGGACGACTTCCTCAAGCTCCGAGACCTCGAGCTCAAGCGGTCGAAGATGTTCAAGAAGGAGCTCAACGCGTCCCTCCTGCCGGACATCGTAGACTCGTTGTATGAGAGCGACGTCTGGGCGAAGTTCTCCGACAAGTGCCTCGCCTGCGGGTCATGCAACTTGGTGTGCCCGACGTGTAGGTGCTACGACGCGACCGAGAAGGTGGAGCTAAACCTCGAGGACGGCGTGAGGCTCAGGCGATGGGACTCGTGCTTCATGAGGAGCCACGCCCTTGTCGCTGGGGGCCTTAACTTCAGGCCCACGAGGCTCGACAGGTTTAGACACAGGTACAACTGTAAAAGCTCCATAGAGCCCAAGACCAACACGTTCTTCTGCGTCGGCTGCGGCAGGTGTAGCGCCTTCTGCCCAGCCGGGATAGACCACGTGGCAGTCCTGAACTCTCTATGGGGGTTAGCCACATGAGCAACAACCCCTACCTGCCCAAGCTAGCTAGGCTCATCGAAGCAGTCGAGATGACCGCCATAGAGAAGCTGTTCAGGTTCGAGTTCGTCAATGAAGAGGACGCCAAGGCATTTTCTTACAAGCCAGGCCAGTTCGTTGTGGTGAGCGTCCCCGGAGTGGGCGAGTCGCCGATATCGATATGCAAATCCCCCACGAGGCCAGGCCCCTTGGAGCTATTGATAAGGAGGGTCGGGAGGGTCACGAACGCCATACACAAGCTAAAGCCGGGCGACGTGGTCGGAATCCGAGGCCCGCTGGGCAACGGCTTCCCCATGGAGAGGATGAAGGGCTACGACATAGTGCTGATAGCCGGGGGCTTGGGGGTAGCGCCTTTGATGTCTGTACTGCAGTACGTAATCGACAGGCGCGAGGACTACGGCGACGTGGTATTGCTCTACGGCGTGAGGAGCTATCAGGAGGCGTTATTCAGGGACATGGCTGTTGATCTGATAAAGCACCCCGAGAAGACAAGCATCAAGGCATTCCTGTCGTTCGAGAGGGACGACCCGGTCTTCGCGAAGCTTATGGAGGAGCGCCCGCAGAACGTGAGGAAGGGGGTGGTGACGGTCCTGTTCGAGTGCGCGGACCCCTACATAAAGCCGGGCAGAGTATGCGTCGTCGTCTGCGGCCCGCCAGTGATGTACAGGTTCGTGTTGAGGGAGCTCGTGAAGAGGAACGTGCCGCCTGAGAGGATATACCTGACCCTGGAGAGGAGGATGAAGTGCGGCATAGGGAAGTGCGGCCACTGCGTCGTCGGGGGGGCGACGGCAATCAGGTACATATGCAAGGACGGCCCTGTCTTCACTTATTCAGACGTACTGGCCGTTAGGGGGCTTGTGTGATGGCTGGGGCCAAGTTGAAAGCCGGGCTCTACTCGCTGACGGGTTGCGCAGGCGACCTCCTAAGGATCGTAAACATAGAGGACAAGCTGCTCGAGATATTCGACAAGGTGGAGATCATGGACTTCGCCCTGGCCAGTAGCAGGAAGGTGCACGGCAAGGTCGACGTGGCCTTCGTAGAGGGCTCCGTGACGACCCAGAAGGATCTAGAGTACATCAAGAAGATAAGGGAGAATAGTAATGTGTTGGTCGCCATAGGCGACTGCGCGATCTGGGGCGGCGTTCAAGCATCCCTCACGGGCATTGACCTCAAGGAGCTCATGAAGTCCGTCTACAACACCGAGGAGAACTACTACGGCTTCTTGGGCGAGCACAAAGCGATCTCCGAGGTCGTCAAGGTGGACTACGAGCTCCCTGGCTGCCCCATCGAGGCGGAGGAGTTCATAGAGCTGTTGATAGACGTCCTGAGGGGCGTCCTCCCAGAGTTCAAGGACTACCCGGTCTGCGTGGAGTGCAAGATAAGGGAGGTGCCGTGCCTGATAATCGAGAGGGGGGAGGCGTGCCTAGGGCCGGTAACGGTGGGCGGCTGCAAGGCCCGCTGCCCCTACAACAACGCCCCCTGCATAGGGTGCAGGGGCCCGATAAAGGACGAAGCGAACGTGGCCGGAGAGCTCTCGATGCTCTTGGAGAAGGGGTGGAAGAGGGAGGACGTCGTTAACAGGCTGAAGCTCTTCGCCGCCAGGTATAAGGACGTATCCAAGCTCATAAAGGGGTGATGGAGACGGCGAATGAAGTAATCGTAGAGCACGTGACGAGAGTGGAAGGCCACGGGAACATAAAGGTACTTATAGAGGACAAGAGGGTCAAGGAGGTAAAGTTCGAGATATACGAGGGGCCCCGCTTCATAGAGAAGGTCCTCGTGGGGAGGACGTACTACGAGGTGCCCGACATAGTCGCGAGGATATGTTCCATATGCCCCGACCCGCATCAGGTAGCCGCCGTCGAGGCCATAGAGAAGGCCTTGGGCGTCTCGGTGGACTGGCAGACCAAGATGCTCCGCGAGCTCCAGCTGCTAGCCGATGTGATATCGAGCCACGCGTTACACCTCTACCTGCTGGCCCTGCCCGACTACTTGGGCTATCCAGACGCCTTGAGCATGGTCGACAAGTACGGGCGGGAGGTCAAGATGGGGCTTGAGCTCAAGAGAGCCGGGAACGTTGTGAAGGAGGTCTTGACGGGGAGGTCAATCCACGGCTGCACGGTCAAGCCCGGCGGCTACACCAGGGTCCCGACCCCCTCGGAGCTCGAGAAGCTAAGTAGCACGCTAAGGCAGTCGATGGAGGGAGCGATCTTGGCGGTCGAGCTCTTCAGCTCCTTCAAGTATCCGGACTTCGTGAGGGACGAGAACGTCTTCATGGCCGTCGACCCCGGCGGAATTTACGGCTTCATGGGCAACCACATCTTGGTGTCGGACGGCGGGAGGTACCCAGTCGAGGAGTACAAGAAGCTGACCAACGAGGTAACGGTTCCTCACTCGACGGCCAAGCACTCATCCTATAAGGGAAGGCCCTTCATGGTCGGAGCGTTGGCCAGAGTGTTGCTCAACAAGAGGAAGTTGAAGGGCCGGGCCGCCGAAATGCTGAAGGAGCTTGAGCCGAAGCTCGACGCGTTCAACCCGCTGACCAACAACTTGGCCCAAGCAATAGAGACTGTCTACGCCGTCGAAAGAGCCGTTGAAGTGATAGACGAGTTGCTCGACAAGGGTCTTAAGCAGGACGTCGAGGTCAAGGTTAAGCCGAGGAGGGGCGTGGGCGTGAGCGCCGTCGAGGCCCCGAGGGGCGTGCTCTACCACTGCTACGAGCTCGACGACGAGGGCAGAGTAGCGAAGGCCGACATAATAACCCCGACGGCACAAAACGCCGCCAACATAGAGAAGTACATCAAGGTCTCGGCCGAGAGGCTTCTGTCGATGGGGGAAGAGAGGCTCGAGGGGCCTCTGGAGCTCCTCGTGAGGGCCTACGACCCCTGCATATCCTGCTCGGCCCACTTGATCAAGGTAATAAAGATACGCTAACCTTTTCAACTCATTTTCTTTTCGTTATACGCATGAGGCTCCTCATAGCCTGCCTAGGCAACCCGATGATGGGCGACGACGGCGTGGGGGTAGCCGTAGCTGGCGAGCTTGCGAAGCAGGGATACGAAGTCGTCGTGTGCGGCTCGGACCTAGCGCCAGTGTTGGCGAGGGCCGAGGAAGTCGACGCCTTGATAATCGTAGACGCCGTGGATTGGGGGGCGGAGCCTGGGTCCATCTTGACGGCCAAGCTTGAGGACTTGGAGGAGAGCCGCGTTAGGGCCTCTCACTTTTTACGAGTGAGCGAAGTCGTAGGGCTGATGAGAGAAGCTTTCGGAAGGCCCTCCGAGGTCTACGTAGTCGGCGTCCAGCCAGAGCGCGTGGAGCCCTCGACCGAGCTAAGCCCGAGCGTCAGGCGGGCCCTCGGCGACGTGACGACAAGGGTGAGGGAGCTTGTCATGAAGCTTAAAGGAGACAAGAGCTAGCGCTTAAAAGCTACGCCAGACGAGCTATAGCTCGGGCTTAAGCGGGGCCCTCCAGGGTTGAAACGTTTATGAACGATGAAGTCGAATTGGCTATTGTCGGAGAGGTGACTGATGGCGTAAAGAGGGCACTCCTAGAAAACCTCAACGCCCTCAGGTCCAAAGGCGTTAGGAGGGTCAGCTTAAGGGTCTTCGCGCGAAATGCTCCCTTGAGAAGCCTTGAAGGTTTGAGGGAGGTCCTCCTCACAAACATGGTGACCTCCATTAGACTCTATGAGCATGACTTGGGCGAGCTTCACGATATGCTTAAGCAACTGGTTAAAGGGGGCAAGGAGATCATCCTGATCTCAGGAGAAGAACCATTAAGGTCTCAAGTTTTGAGCGTGCTAAGCAATTTGAAGCATGAGAGGTAGCGGGGGACGAGATTGTTCGACGTGATATTGACGACCGACAGGACGATGATGACCAACCACCACGGCAAGGAGTTCCTTGGATTCATGGCTACTGGACCGGCCTTGGGGTTGCCGGAGCCCATCTGGCTTTGGATCTGCGCGCCGAAGATGAAGACAGACAAGGTGGGGAGGGCTTGGCAGGCGCCTTACGGTATGAGGAAGATAGAGGCGGTCTTGATTGACGCTGGCTTCAAGGTCGCCACCATAGACCCCGACCACTTGGACAGGCACCTTAGGCACGCTAAGGTGTTGTTGCTGAGCCACCACGACTACTTCGCCCTCTGCCCTCCGAGCTCCGAGTGGTGGTCCGTGACTAAGAAGGAGCCCGTGAACGCCAAGAGCTTTAGGAGGCTCATGGAGAGGCCAGCGCTCAGGGAGGCCAAGCGGAGGGGGCTCAAGATAATCGCTGGCGGACCAGCCGCGTGGCAGTGGCTCTGGAAGATAGACAAGTGGCTCGAGTGGGGCGTCGACACGGTCGTGGACGGAGAAGCCGAGAAGGTCGTGGTCGACCTAGTCTCTAGGGCCCTCAACGGCGAGTCGTTGCCTAGGTACGTCTACGTGGGGGTGGACGAGGTACCTAGGCTGGAGGAGATACCGACGATCAAGCACGCGAGCATAAACGGACTAATAGAGGTGACGAGGGGTTGCCCCCGAAACTGCAAGTTCTGCTCCGTCACTCTCAGGCCCTTGAGGCACTACACGCTTGACATGATAGAGCGAGAGCTAAAAGTCAACGTGTCAGAGGGCGTCACCGATGGGATAATACACTCCGAGGACGTCTTGCTCTACGGGTCCAGAGGCGTAGAGCCGGAGCCAGACGCCGTCATAAAGCTCCACAAGCTCGTCAAGTCGTACTACAAGAAAATAGCTTGGAGCCACGCGAGCCTATCAGCCATCAAGAGGGCCGAGGAGAAGTACAAGCTAGTCTCCAAGGTCAGGGAGATAATATGCGACGATAACCAAGACTACTGGGGCGTCGAGGTGGGGATCGAGACGGGCTCAGTCAGCTTGGCTAAGAAGATAATGCCCGCGAAGTCGGCCCCTTACCCTGCCGAGATGTGGCCTCAAGTGGTCGAAGACGCCTTCGCGATAATGCACGAGAACCACATAATCCCGGCCGCCACCCTGATCTTGGGGCTACCCGAGGAGACCGAGGACGACGTGATGAGGACTGCGGAGCTACTCGACAGGCTCAGGCCCTACAGGAGCTTGATAGTCCCTATGTTCTTCGTCCCCATGGGCTACTTCAAGACCCACGACTGGTTCACTAGGGTCAAGATAAGGGACGAGCACGTAGAGGTGATGAAGAGGTGCCTAGACCACGCCCTCTACTGGGCGAACGACATAATGAGCAAATTCTACTTGAAGGGACCAAGTCGCGCTCCGCTCAGGTGGATGCTGAGGCTCTTCTTGGCCTACGTCAGGTGGCGGACGAGGAGCATAGACAAGAAGATAGAGGAGTGGAAGGCGAAGCGCGAGGGCCCTTAGCTCCCTTTTAAGGCCCTCAGCACCTCTTCCACCACCCTCGACGGCTGGGACTTGGCGAGAGAGTGGTCGAACCTTAAGACCTTGAGGCCCAGCTTCTTCAGGGCCTCGTCCTTGACCTCGTCGCGCGAGGCCCTAATGCTCCTCAAGTGGTGAGGTCCGTCTATCTCGACGACTATGCTGGGTGGCACAAATATGTCGACTACGAACCTCCTTCCCTCTACGATTATCTCGCGCTGGGTGAAGAAAGTCAAGCCCCTAGCCTGCATCTCCTTGATTACGGCGACCTCCCCCGAAGTGTAAGCCCTAGGAGACGCCGTCAGCCCTCTCTTTGGCTTTTTCAGGGCTGCCACTCTCCTCTATGAGCTTCTTGATCCTCTGAGCTATCCCCTCGACGACATGTCTTCTCGCGTTCCTGAGCTGAATGCCGACGATGCTTCCGCTTTCGCTTAGCTCCAAGTAGAGATCCTCCGACATCTTTATCAAGCCTTTAACGGCCTCGTCCTTGACCTTTATGTACAGCACGTCCTTATCTAAGTCGAGCTCAACCTTCATGCTCTGCCTTTCCTGCTCCTTCACGGCACTTCGTGTATGAATTTCAGGAGGGACAAAACTTAAACGTTATCGAGGTCACCAACATTGATAAGGAAAAGAGACATGACGCTCAGAGGGGCTCGAAGTAGTACCTCGACCACTGAGGCCACGTTTGTTGCGACGGGGCTTTCTCGAAGACTACTCTTACCCTCATGCCTATCTTGAGCTGACTAGGCTGAGTCGCCCCCTTGACGATCCCGGGTATCTTGGGCCCTTCGTCTAACTTCACGACGGCCACCGCGTACGGGGCCAGAGAAGCGAACTGCGCTGGCGGGACGCTTATTACCGTGAAGGAAACGATCTCGCCCTCGCCTTTCAGCTGAACCCACTCGACCTCCTTGGACATGCATTTGTCGCACATGGGCCTTGGAGGGACCGTGAGATGGCCACACCTCTTGCACTTAACCCCCATGAGTTTTCCTTCGGCTACGAACTTGTAGAAGGACTCTATCGTTGGAGGGGCTTGCTCAGACACGTCAATCACCCCTCCTGTATATGTGGACGAATGCCGAAGCTCCTGAGCCTCCCATGTTGTGGGTCATGCCTATCTCGGCGCCTGCGACTTGTCTCGGCCCCGCCTGGTTCGTCAGCTGTAAGTACACCTCATAGAGTTGCGCAACGCCCGTGGCCCCTACTGGGTGCCCTTTAGCCTTGAGCCCTCCGCTTGTGTTGACCGGTATCTTCCCTCCTATCTCCGTCTGCCCCTCTTCTATGAACTTGCCACCATAGCCCTTAGGGCAGAAGCCCAAGTCCTCGTAAAGCATTATCTCGGCAATCGTGAAGCAATCATGCACCTCGGCGACGTCAACGTCTTTGGGCTCAATTCCTGCCATCTTGTACGCCTCTTGGCTGGCCGCCCTAGCTGAGAGCAACGTAGTCATGTCCTCCCTCTCGTAAACTCCTATTTTGTCCGTAGCCCCGGCTGAGGCTATTACGTACACGGGCGTGTCCGTGAACCTCTTGGCGAGCTCTGGCTTTACCAGTATGGCGCAACTGGCGCCGTCGGTTATGGGGGAGCAGTCCAAGAGCTTCAGCGGCCAGGCAATGACCCTAGATTTGAGGACTTCCTCCACGGTTATTGCCCTCTGGAACTGGGCCTTCGGGTTCATGGTCGCGTTCCTGTGGTTTTTAACTGCAACCATGGCGAGTTGCTCCTCTGTCGTTCCGTACTTGTGCATGTGGGCGGTGGCCATTAGCGCGTAGAGCCCGGGGAATGTCAGGCCGTTCCACTGCTCGAAGGGGAAGTCCGACGCCATGGCCAGAAACTCCGTGACCTCTGGGGTCGATCTGTGGGTCATTTTCTCAACCCCACCCACCAGTACCACATCAACCAAGTTAGACGCTATGGCCATCACCGCGCACCTCAAAGCCGCACCTGATGACGCACAGGCGCTCTCCAGCCTAAAACCCTGCACGGGGGTCAGCCCGAGCCAGTCCGCTACGGTCGGGGCCGTGTGCCCCTGATGTTCATAGGACTCCCCCATGTGGCCCACGAATACTGCCTTCACGTCTCTCTTGGGGTCTAGGTTGGGGCACCTCTCGAAAGCCTCGATGGCAGCCTCTACGAACAGCTCCCTCCAGTAAAGCCCCTCCCTCCTGCCGAATCTTGAAAGCCCAGCGCTAACTACTGCCGCTAAAGGCCTCCCGGCCATACAACCATCCTCGGCTACGAGGATCTCAGGTGAGCTTTTATAATTTATTGTTTAAAGTAAATACCCTCGAAACGTAGCTGAGCTTGGACGAGGCCTCATCCATCGCCCCGCGCGGATGGGTGGCCCTAATTGAAAGTCATCGGTTGGGACGAAAAGCACGGTAGGATGCTTTTACAAGTGGAGAGCCGCGACGACCTGTGGTGCTTGTATAACGTCTTGAACCCCGGGGACTTAGTCACGGCTAGGACACTGAGAGAGGTGAAGATCAACGACAAGAGCTCTCGAAAGCCCATGACGCTGAAGGTGAGGGTGGAGAAGGTGGAGTTCCAGCCGTACACGGACAAGCTCAGGATCAGGGGCGTGGTCGTCGAGGGGCCCGACGAGTTCGGCGTCGTGGGATCTTATCACTCGATAGCCGTTGCCGAAGGCTCTGAGGTGCTGATAGAGAAGGAGAAGTGGTCGAGGCACGAGCTGGACAGGATTTTCAAGGCCTCGTCTAAAAGGCCGCTCGAGGTGCTAGTCATAGGCATAGACTCAGACGAGGTCGCGTTCGTGCTACCGCACGACTATGGGCTTGAGCTCGTGGCCGAGGCTAGGCTGGACTTGCCGGGAAAGCACGAGCCCTCTAAGAGGGAGGAAGTCCTCGAGGAGAGGATCCGCGAAATAGCTGGAAAGACGAAGGAACTCGTTCAGAGGCTAAACTTGAAGGCAGTTGCCATAGTCGGGCCCGGCTTCGTTAAGGACTACCTCGCGAGGGAAGTGGCGTCCAGCACGAGCGTTAGAGTGTACGTGGACTCTGCCTCCAGCGGAGGGTATCAGGGCGTCAAGGAGGCCATCAGGAGAGGCGTCCTGAGGAGGGTGTTGAAGGACTTCGACTTAGTCGAAGAGGCGGAGCTTATGGACGAGCTCCTACTGCATGTGTCGAAGGGCGACGGCAGGGCCGCCTATGGGCTCGAGGAGGTGAGAAGAGCGGTAGAGTGCGGCGCCGTCGACAAGCTCTTGATCCTCGACGAGCTTATTAGGTCTCCGGACTTGGACTTGAGGGGCAAGGTCGAAGAGATAATAGAGATGGCCGAGAAGAAAGGGGCAAAGGTAAAGATCTTCACCAGCTTGGAGGAGCCGGGCCAGCAACTAAAATCGATGGGAGGCCTAGCGGCGATATTGCGGTACAGCTTGGAATTCGAAGCGTAAAGCGTATATCCCCATAGTATCCATCAATACCCTCGAGGAAACCTCCATGTCCAGCAGGCACAGGGCGAAGAGTGCTAGAGTAAGCGCGATGCAGCTCGTCTCCATAATCCTCTTAGTCCTACTCGTGGCTTCTTTGCTGGCCGCTCTGCTGTCCAACTTGTTGCGTTGACGAGAAAAAGTTTTAATGAGACCTCGATGAAGGAGAGGCGGGGAATGCTATGGGCGGCAAGACGAAGAAGTCCATAACGGCCATGGAGAAGCAACAGAAACTTCGGGAGATGAAGGAGAAGAAGGTCAAGGAGGAGAAGAGAGAGGAGAAGAAGGAGAAGAGGATTTCAAGTCCACTCTTGCCGCTAGAGGTGGTCAAGCAGCTCGAGAACGAGCTAAACAACATTAAGTGCTTGACGCCGTACGTGCTGGCCTCGAAATTCGGCCTCAAGATTGGCGTGGCCAAGAGCGTGCTAAAAGAGCTGGAGAGCAGAGGGGTCTTGAAGTGCGTGGCTAGAGGCTCGAGAATATCGGTGTACACGCCGGTAAATTTCGTCTCGAGCTAGGTTGCTAGAGAAGACCGGAGAGCGAGGGCCTCTTCTTCAACCTGGGAAGCTCAACCTTTAAGTTCACGACTCCACTAGTGGTCAGCTCGACCACGCCCATATCCAAGAGCCTCACGAGAACCCTGTCGGGGTCTTGAACCCCCAGCCTCCTGAGATCCAGCTTGAACCTTATCTCCCCCACGCTCCAGTACTCAGATAAATACTGCAAAGCCCTCTTCAGGTCTTCGTCGAGCTTCTCGATGTCCAACTCCAACTTGGGCCTTTGAGCTTCCTCGACGATCTCCTTAGCCCCCGCTCTCTTGGCCTCCTTGACAGCTCCTGCGACCTCCGGCAGGGCCACCACCTTGGGCGCTGACCACATCATGAGCTCGGGGAGCTCCTCATAGCCCTCCGGCGCCACGAGCTCCCCTCGGTCCAATAAGTCCTTGACTATGGCGTAGAGGACGAAGAGGGAGCCTATTTCCGTGCCCTCGGCCCACTTGGCCAGCTCCTTAAATGCTACCCTCCCCTTCTCCTCCCTGACCTTCGCCTTGACCATCTCGGCTAGAGTCGTAAACTTGTCGCTCAACGGTTATCGCCGTAGCTGGGTTGACATCACTTCTCATCACCTCTAAACAGCTCTAAACACATGCTTTACTCGCTCTCCTCGACGACAATGACCTTCACCCTCTTGCCGTGAAGCTTCCTCAACCTCTCCTGATACTCCCTTGGAGGGTAAATCAAGTACCTCTGACTCGACTTGACCACCCTGCCCTCGAAGACGTATATCGAGACCAAGCCACCCACCACGACCAGAGAAGTGCATAAAAGCTTATAAAGTTGTGCATACAACAACTTCGACGACCTCTATGAGCCCTGTGAGGGGGTCTATCTGCCTCGCTAGGCAGATCCCCGAGGGGAAGCACTACAGGGCGTTGAAGTCGGAGGCCGAGGTAGTAGAAGGCGACCTCAACGACCTCCTATGGGATCTAGCAGTCTACAGACACGCATTACAGAGGGTTGTGGACGCTTTTTGGGAACTCGACAAGCTACCCAACAGGTCTCAAGCACATCAGATGTTCTACGCCATGTTGAGGAGCTACGGGCTTAGAGCTCACGTGGCTAGGAACGTCTACGAGCAGGCCCTAGCGCTCGTGAAGGCCTCTAAAGAGAACGATGGAAAGAGGCCGACGATAAGGAGGCTTTCAGCTAGGCTCGACTATTGCGATGCAAAGGTGGACTTGAAGCGCACTGTGGTCGAGGTGATCTTAAGAGGCAATTGGTACGTGCTGAAACTTCGCCAGAGAAGAGAGTACGTCGCTAGGTTCTTGGGCCTCAGGTGGAAGGAAGTCCACCTGAAGTGCGCGAGAGGAAGGCTCTTAGTGAGCGTGGTCTTCGAGTTCGACTACAAGCCCTACGCTCCAAGGGGCTTAATGGCCTTGGACGTGAACTTGAGGAAGGCCGCGACCTTCGACGGCTCCGATGTCAAGAGGTACGAGACCGAGTTTTTAGAGGCTTTGAACAAGAGGGCAAGGGCCGAGGAGCTTCAAAAGAAGCACCCGAAGAGGTGGAGGTACAGCGAGAGAATCCTCAGGAGGGTAAGGTCGCTGCACAGGAAGGCGAGGAACGTCGTAATCGACAGGTGCTGGAAGCTCGCGAGAGAGGTCGTCTCCAAAGCTCTGAAGTGGAGGTGCGCGATAGTCTTAGAGGACCTCGAAGGCCTTCGAGAGAGCATCAACGGGAAGGGAAGGAGGACTAGATGGGAGCTCGAGATGTTCGCCTATAGGAAGCTACAGCACTCCATCGTGAGCAAGGCCTTGGAGCGCGGAGTCCCCGTGATGTTGGTGGAGCCTAAGCACACGTCGTCTACTTGCCCGAGGTGCGACAAGAAGTTGAAGTACGTCGATAGGCTGGCGATTTGTAAGTGCGGCTTCAAGGGTGATAGGGATCGCGTCGGGGCGATGAACATCTGGCTTAGGGCTCTCTCGTGGATCTCGCAAATTTCGATTGCAAATGCGGGGGTGTCTGGGTCGCTCCAAAGCGCTCCTCCTGTGAACGGTGAAGCCCGAGGGAGGGGGAGAACAAAAATGAGGGGATGAGGTACGTTCATAGAGCTGTTCACATTTGATTACAAGTGTTTACCGGACCCGAACCCTTTTACGTTATGAGGGCCTCGAGCCTTCCTTCCTCGCTTGCCCTCTTGATCTCCCTCGCTATCCTCCTCCCCATGCTCATGGGCTCATCGTATATGAGCCAAGTGTACGGCGAGCCGTATACGTATATGTTGGTCCCTGCCACTATCCTCGCGGAGAACTCGAAGACGTAGAAGTTCCCCTCGCCGTCGTAGGCCCCCTCAATGCAGAAGGGCCCTATGAAGCCCGGCGGCACGAGCTTCTTTGAGGCCTCGACCAATCCGTCCCCTACCCTAAACACCTCCTCGAGCAGGGACTCTCTGAGCACTACCGGTATGTTGCCCACGACTAGGAAGGAGAGCTCCGGCCTCGCCTCCAGCTGAACGCTCGCTGGCAATCTGCCGAGGCCGTCGGCGTTGGTCTCGTATCTCCTGTCCATGCCTATGAGCTCGAGCTCCCCTGAGAGCGGCGAGTAGAAGAAGTGGGCGTACGCTGTCACCCCCAAGACGTACTCTTGGATGAATACCTGGTCCTCGCTCACCTTCAAGGCCTCGAGCCTCCTCCTGATCTCGCTCGACCTCGAAGCTATGAAGTAGCCCCTACCCCCTTTTGCCCCCGGTAGCTTGACGATCACGGTCTTGTCCACTTCGTCTATGCTCGAGTAGACCCTCGGCGTCCTGGCCCCCGCCTCTCTCAGGAGCCTCTCCTTGAGCGCTCTGTCCGCCTCCCACCTCAAAATGTACTTATTGCCAAATATCGGGACCTTGAACCTCTTCTCGATGGTCTCGAGGTCCACGTACTCCACGAGTGACCCGTGGGGTATCAGGACGGCGTTCAAGCTCAGGAGCCTTTCCTGGACCTCTGGCGAGACGACCTCAGCGAAGCTGTCGACCAATATCATTTCGTCTATCAACTTCTTAAACCTGCTGTAGAGGCCCAGCCTCCTCTTCAAGCAGACGAGGGCAGTCCTGAAGCCCTCGTCCTTGGCCCCCTTGAGTATCTGCAGCGCGCTGTGCGATCCCAGAGTCGCTATCACTATCTTCGACGAGCTCAAGACCTCACTACCTCGGCTTAAGTGACCACGTCCAACAACCTGTTTAAGCTTATGGCCTTCTTGACCTCCATGGCTATCCTCCTGCCAGTGCCGACGACGAATCCGTGCTTGAACTTGCTGTAAGGCGACGTCGTTATCAGGACCGGACTACCGGGGACCCTTGGGGACACGTCAAATATCACTATGTCGAGGTCGACCGTGACGGCGCCTTGCAGAGCGAACGGACCTATTATCCCTGGAGGGTACTCTCTCTTCGTGACCTCGACGAACCTCAAGCCTACGTCGAAAACCTTCTCGAGCAGGGACTCCCTTATGGTCGCTGGCATGTGGCCGACCTCTATGTTCTGCAGGGGGACGTCGACGTCGAGCTGTTGTCGAGCTGGCAAATTGACGAAGTCGTAGAGGTTCGTCTGAAGCCTCCTGTCGATGCCGAGGAACTCGAGCTCGTCGTCTATCGGCGAGTAGAAGTAGTTGAAGTTGAAGTACGTCCCGACGACGAACTCCTCTATGACCGCGCTCCTTAGGTCCTCCTCGCTTATGACCCCCTTCTCTATCCTCTCCTTGGCCTTGCGCCAGTAGTCCTCGGGGCTCGACGCCGTGAAAAAGGCCCTCTCCATCTTCCTCCTCGCTTCAGGGACCTTGACTATGACCAGCCTGTCGATCTCGTCAGGCGACCTGAACTTCTTGGGTTGTCTTATGCCAGCCTTTTCCAACAAGTAGTACTGGTTTCGAGGGGCCCACCTCTCCTCGGTCCTAAGCATGGCTCGGTTGCCGAAGAGAGGGACCTTGAACCTCTCCTCTATGTCCTCGTAGGGGACGTAGGTCGTAAAGGCCCTGTGGGGCACGAAGATCGTGTTGAGCCTCCTCAGCCTCTCTTGGACTCGGTCTTCGACTATCTGGGCGAACTTGTCCAGCACTATTATCTCGTCGCAGAGCCTCCTGTACATCAAGTAAGGCCTCTCCCTGCCCCTTTGGCACACGACCACGGTCTTGAAGCCCTCGTCCTTGGCCCCGTCGAGGACATCGAGGGCTGAGTGACTACCCAGAACCCCTATATGCACGTCCTTCGGGTCGTAGTTCTCCAACACCTTCGCGATCTCGGCCCTTGAGATCACGGCGGGCCACCGGAGTAGCATAAGACGCCTTAATTGATAAAGCTTAGCACAAAGGTCTGTGAGGAGAAGCGTTAATTGCGGGCCTCGGAGGGGACTCTTCACACAGCTCGCGGAGCTTGCGAACATGACGTCAGAGATCTTGCAACAGTACCTCACGGCCTTTATAATGTTATTTATAGTTTTCGACGCTCTCGGGAACGTCCCCATATTCTACTCGTTGACCGAGGGCTTGGAGTTCAGGGAAAGGAGGAGGATAATCCAGAACTCCGTGATGATAGCTGGGGTCATACTGCTATTCTTCGCCTTGGGCGGGAGGCTGATACTGGACTTCTTCAGGGTGAGCCTAGACGACTTCAGGATCGCGGGTGGAACGATACTCTTCATAATCGCGATAGAGGGGCTCTTGGGGAGGGTCGAGGCCATGAAGATAAGGCCCGAGCAACTGGCTGTGGTCCCGCTGGCGACCCCGCTACTCGCTGGCCCTGGAAGCATATCGCTGGTGATATACCTCATGGGAGTGGGCTACGGCCCGGGGCCGACGCTCGTGTCAATCGTCGCCAACGTGGCAACGGCGTGGATCATATTGACGTACTGCGACGTCTTCTTCAAGGTTCTCGGGAGGAACGGCTCCCTCGTCATCGCTAGGATAATGGCCTTGATATTGGCGGCCATCGCCGTGGCAATGATAAGGGAGGGGGTTGAAGGCGTCCTCAACAGCTACGCCCTACGCGCGCCTAGCCGACCTTGACGAGCTCGTAGGCCCGCGAGCCCAAGCCAAGCCTCTCCGCCGCCTCGAGTTGCCTCTCTCCGCTCACGCCGTTGAGCTCAAGGAACGGGTCTCGCCCTCCGAAAGCCTCCACAACGAGGTCCATGGACGCCTGGTCTATCGCTACCGGGTCAACGCTAGAGAGCAACCCGACGTCCTCCACCACCGGCCTCATCACGCAGCCCAAGCAGTCGCACCTAGGGGTCACATTGATCACGGCGTTGAGGTATATCGGCTTGGACTTGAGGGCCTCGAGCACGGCTAGGGCCGCGTCGGCCAGCCTTACTTGGAGCTTCTCAATACCTTGAGCTGATATCCTGAGTGCTCTGTTTGGACACGCGAAATAGCACTCGAGGCATCCAGTGCAGGAGCCGTAGTCCACCCTCGCCTTGCCGCCCTCCACCTTTATCGCACTGTAAGAGCACCTCTCGCTACACAGACCGCAACCTTGGCAAGACTCCTCGACTACTGTCGGCATGTGGGCCCTGTGCTGCGCCGCCTTCCCCCTCTTGGTCGTACACCCCATCGCCAAGTTCTTGATCGCGCCGCCGAAGCCCGTGGAGACGTGGCCCTTGAAGTGCGAGAACACTATCATGGAGTCGAGGTCCCTCAATATGTCTGCGACCTCCACCTCCTCGAGCTCCAAGCCCTTTATCCTGACCGTGAAGCCGCTCGTCCCTCTGATGCCGTCGCCCACGACGACTGGGGCGCCTAAGGAGGCGTAGTTGAAGCCCTTCTTCGCCGCTAAGTTGAGGTAGCTGACGGCGTTGTTCCTTGGGCCGGAGTACAGGCTCGTGGTGTCGAAGACCACGGGCTCGCAGCCCTTCTCCCTCACGTAGTCGACCACGCATCTGACGAACTCTGGCCGCAGGTGGGTTACGTTGCCCTCCTCGCCCATGTGGACCTTGATCCCGACGATCCCTTTAAGAGGCCTCTCCTCGACGACCCTGTCCAACAACTTCTCTAAGGCCTCTTCGACGCTGGGCATGGTCTTCCCCTTAAAGTCGTAAAAGTAGACCTTAGCCCTCATCTCCTATCTCCAGTATAAAGTTGAGGGCGCGAGCCTCAAAGGCTTTAATCCGAGCCTCTCTTAGAAGCTCCCTCAAACCTTAAATGGGCGTCCGGGTCCAAGGAGGTCGAGAAAGATGGGTTACGTCGAGAAGAAGAGGAAGGGCGTGAGATCGATAAGGTCCGAGGTGAAGGAGGAGCTCAGGGAGCTCAGGGAGGCTTTGGCGGAGGGTGCCGACACGAGGGAGCTGGAGGAGAGACTTCTAAAGCTCGCGAGGTCTAAGTACGAGCTGTCGCAGAGGGTCAGGTTTCGGACGTCTTAGTCGCGGTGACGAGCTCGAGGCCGAGGGGGCCATGATAGTGGCGGACCTTCACGTGCACAGCCACCACTCCGAGGACTCACTCTTGGACCCTCGCGCGGCAATTAAGGCGGCCGTAACGAGGGGCGTCAACTGCCTCGCGATCACGGATCACAACACGGTCAGGGGCGGGCTTGAGCTGGTGGAGGAGGCTAGAGGTCTCCGAGACTTCATAGCGATACCCGGCGTGGAGGTGCAGACCGACGTGGGAGATGTGATATTGCTCTTTGTGAGCGAAGAGGTCGGGGTCAGGAGGTTGGACGAGCTCCTTGACTACGCCAAGAGCATAGACGCTGTGACGGTGCTCGCGCATCCGTACAGGAAGCACGTGATGGTCGAGGAGCTGGCGAGAAGGGTCCGAGCGGTCGAGGTTCTCAACGCAAGGTCCAGCAGGTCCGCGAACTCAAAGGCCAAGGAGCTGGCGTCGAGGCTCGGCAAGGCGATGTGCGCTGGGAGCGATGCTCACGCGACGTTCGAAGTGGGCAGGGCTGTGACTATAATGAACGGGTCAAGCGAGGAGGACGTCAGAAAGGCCTTGACCAAGGGAGGGACGAGGGTCTTCGGCTCGGAGTCCAGCCCCTTGGTCCACCTGCTCAGCTTCGCGTGCAAAATTGTTAAGAGGGTCGCTGGGAGAAAATAAAGGGCTTAGAGCCCGACCTCTTCTCCTGGCCTGAGGACTAGCACCCTGACCTCTGGTGCTAGGGACTTGACAGCGTCGACGAAACCGTCGGCCGTCTTGACTAGCACAGGGAACGTGGCGTAGTGCATCGGTATGGCGATCTTGGGTCTCAAGACTTTGATGGCTAGGGCCGCCTCCTTGGGCCCCATAGTGTAGTGGCCGCCTATGGGCACGAAGACGACGTCGGGGTTGAAGGCCTCTTTGACGGCTTGGAACTCCGATGTGTAGCCCGTGTCGCCCATGTGGTACAGCTTCAGGCCATCGACCTCAAACACCACGCCTACTGGTTGGCCAGCTTCGCAAGTGTGGAGCGCCGGGACGAGGGCTATCCTGAAAGCGCCCTCGACGTCGACGAAGGAGCCCATGTTCATTCCGAGCACCTTCAGCCCCTTGCCCTCTAGGGGTATGACGAGCTCCGGCACGCCTATGACCGTGGAGTTGAACTTCTTGGCTATTTGCTCGGCCTCCCCCAAGTGGTCGAAGTGGTCGTGGGTCACGACTACGTAGTCCACTCCTTCCAAGTCCTCGAGCTTGAGCGGGCTCAGCGGATTGGATATCCAGGGGTCTATTAAGAGCCTCTTCCCCTTAAACGCCAGCTGAAAGGCCGCGTGCCCGAGCCACTTGACCTTGACGCCCACAGGCATCACCCGCAAACTTCTCTCCGAGATGGCACTGATAAGCTTAGCTCTTCTCGCAAAGCCGGTGCTTGCCAAGACGTTGCCCAGGGAGTTGCTAGCAATCAACAGAAACGTCGAGTACTCGAAGAAGGTCAAGGCCTCACGTAGCCCCGGAGCGTTCGGCATGTAGCTCCAGGCGATGGCTATAAACGCCAGCAAGCCTAGCGAGGACATGGTCAAGGCCGCGATCGCTAAGAAGACCGCTGAGAGCTTGAACGAGACCTCCTCGAGCCTCTTGCCGAGATCGAGGAGCGCTATCGATAAGAGGCCATTGAGCAGCGCGCCGAGCATCAGTGTCAACACGGCGAGCAACGTGAGGCCAGCAGCGACGTGACCCTGGATAGCCCCGCTAGGAGGCAAGGAAAAGGGCCCTGACATGCTCACGACGAGCAACGAGCCGAACGCCATCAAGAGGAGGCCCACTGAGCGCTTGAGCCTAGCGCCCGAAGAGAGCCAGCCCGCGCTGGCTATGAAGGACCCGGCGCATGCCACTATCGGGTGGGGGGCGGCCATGAACGCGTGGCCTAAGAACGCCAGGCGAGTTGCCCTCCTATCGAAGAACTCTATCAATTGATGACAACGACCCACGAGCACCAGCTCTTAGGTGTGTGAGGGCGGCCGCAGATATTAGATCCTCCTCTCGGCCCCTCAGGTGTTTCTTGAACATGAAGACGTTAAATTATGGCCATCGCCTCAACTGCCATGCGACCACTCTATGCGCGCTTTCTCGGCGTCTACCGGAACCCAGCGGCCGACCACCTCGATCTTGCGACCTCCCTCGACGACCCTCAAGATGTCGTACTCCTGAACCACGTTGCCCTTCGAGTCCAAGAACTTCGGCCCAGTGATGCCTATGAAGTCGCACAGCGCGTCCATCGCCCCCCTTACGGCCGAGCTGTTGTACTTGCCAGCGTACGCCGAGCTCAAGGCTGCGAGCACGAGCGAGTCGAAGCCGTAGGCGGCCATTTCGTGCGGCTCCTCGCGGTACACTCTCCTATAGAGCTCTGCGAAGAAGTCGAAGCGCGGCGATAGGGAGGCGTTCCGTCTCGCGACGAGGTAAGACCCGGTCACGTAGGACGCTAGATCAGGGCGACTTAGAAGGTCGTCGGCCATAGCGCTCGATAAGATCCACGTCGCCTTAAGGCCCACGCTACGGGCGGCCTCTAATATCGCGGAGGCGTCGCCTTTTTGCCCCACGAAGAATACTACCGCGGGCTTCGAAGCGCTGACGTTGACCAAGCTTTCCGTTATGTTGGTCTTTCCCAGCTCGTAGACTGCTTTGGAAACGATCCGTCCACCCCTCGAGGAATAGGCCTCATCGATGACGTTGGCCAAACGCAGGCAGTATGAGTTGTTGGCGGCTATTATGGCGGCGCCAAGGCCTTCCTCTCCCACCTCTAAGGCAAGGTCGGCCATAGCGCGCGCCTCCACGTCGGGCCCCCCGAGCATCTTTACGACGTTGGGGTCATCGTAGACGACGTCGTCGTAAACTTCATTCGAGACAAGCACCAAGATGGTGTCGTTTGAGTGGAGCATTCTCAGTACTGCTTTGACCTCGGAGTTCGAGATCGCCCCGATCACCACTTTAATGCCTTCGTTTATGAGCGACGTGACGAAGTACTTGACCCTCTCGGGGTCCTCTCTGTCTGAGTACTTGATTGAGAGCGTCACATTCCTCAAGGCCGCGCCGCTTTTGTTGTTCAGCAGGTCCCCCGCCAGCTGGACGCCGTGTAGGACGTCGGAGGAGTGGGGGACGTTGGACGCTACAACCCCCACCTTTATGCTCAAGGGCGTCGTAGGGCCAGCTCCCGGGCCTCCTTGGGGGCTCTGCTGTGCGTGCTTCAGGCCGTCTGCGAACCCGGAGTAGTAGCCGCCGTAGGCCGCTAGTATTGCTATTATTATGATTATCGCTATCCAGACCCCTGTCTTAGCGCTCTTCGAGGTCCTCGCCAAATCGTCAAACCTCCAGGGCTCAGGTACTGTTCCAAGGCGAAGCTTTTAACTTTTGTCTTCGCCTTACGTGCTGGGTTAAAAGTTATATGGGCATCGAGTGCCTCAAGTACTGGTGTCGAGCTTGAGGAAGTTACTCTACGTAGTGCTCGACGGCGCTGGCGACAGGCCCAATCCGCAGCTGGGAGACAAGACCCCTCTGCAGTACGCCCGCAAGCCGAACATAGATTGGCTGGCCCAAAAAGGGGCCACCGGGTTGGTCTACACGGTGGGCGAGGGCATCGCGCCGGAGTCCGACGTGGCCGTCTTGAGCATATTGGGCTACGACCCCTTCGTCCATCACGTCGGGAGGGGCGCGCTAGAGGCCTTGGGGGCTGGCCTCGACTTCGAGGACGGGTGGCTCGCGCTGAGGTGCAACTTCGCCACCGTGGGCAGGGACCTCGCAATAGTGGACAGGAGGTGCGGCAGGACCCTGACGGCGGCCGAGGCCGCCGAGCTCGCTAGGGCGATAAACGAAGAGGTGAAGCTTGAGGGGGCCACTTTCACTTTCAAGAGCACGATAGGCCATCGGGGGGTGTTGGTGATCAAGAGGCTCGACGGACCGCTTTCGAGCAACATAACGAACACCGACCCAGCCTACGAGAAGGTCGGGGGCCTAGGCGTCGCCAAGGCCAAAGGCGGGGCTAAGGTGACCCAGTGTAGGCCGCTCGACGACAGCCCCGAGGCCGCCGTGGCGGCCAAGCTCGTCAACGAGTTCACGATAAAGGCCATGGACGTCTTAGATAAGCACCCGATAAACTCCGAGAGGAGGCGCAGAGGGCTCTTGCCAGCCAACGCGATCCTCTGCAGAGACGCGAGTCACAAGAGGCCGAGGCTTAAACCCATTAGCGAGCTCTACGGGCTGAAGATGGCCTGCTTAGCTGAAATGCCCGTCGAGAGGGGGATAGCCATGGCCGCGGGGATGGAAGTTGTCCCCATACCGCCCATGCTCGGCAAGGCCGAGGTCGACTACAGGCTCAGGGCTGAAAGCGCCCTCGAGGCCCTGTACAAGTACGACGGGGTCTACGTGCACCTGAAGGGCCCGGACGAGCCCGGCCACGACGGGGACCCCCTACGCAAGACCAAGTCCATCGAGGACATCGACGAGCACTTCTTTGGAGTGGTTGTCAAGGACCTGGACCTCGACAACGTCGTGGTGGTGCTCACGTCAGATCACGCGACCCCCTGCACCTTGAGAGCGCATTCTGACGACCCCGTGCCGATATTGATGGCCGGCGGAGGGGTGGAGCCGGACGGGGTCGGCAAGTTCGACGAAGAGTCGTGCAAGGGAGGGGCCTTGGGCGTGATCAAGGGCACCGAGATAATGTCCATCGCCGTTAGGTACTTGAAGTTGGCTTGAGCGCTTTCTCGTAGCCCTAGATACTGCGAGGAACTATTATCTGGGCCCTCCACCCCTTTCCCCTCGGTGATGACTTTGGGCAAAATAGGCATCAGGTTCGGAGAAGCCTTGGTGGGCGAGGGAGCCGAGGTAGCCCACATAGACTTGATAATAGGGGACAAGGACGGCCCAGCCGGGGTGGGCTTCTCCTTTGGACTTGCGCACCAGAGCTACGGCCACACGAAGCTCTTCGCGGTTCTGACCCCTAACCTCTTAGTCAAGCCCGTCACGCTCATAGTCCCAAAGGTCACCATAAAGAACATGAGGCAGGCGGAGCTCATATTCGGCCCCGCGCAATACGCCGTGGCGAAGTCCGTGGCCGACAGCGTTGCTGAGGGCGTCGTGCCCAAGGAGTTGGCCGACGACCTCGTCGCAATATGCGGCGTTTTCATACATCCAGCGGCCAAGGACAAGGACAAGGTGTTTAAGTATAACTACGAGGCGACGAAGTTGGCAATTAAGAGGGCCATGAGCGGAGAACCCAAGGTAGACGAGATACTGGAGAAGAGGAGCTCGGCCATCCATCCATTCTACAAACCGTGAAACCCACTTCCTCTTTCGTTTTACCCTCGAGTCTCGGAGGGAAACGCTTTTAGGGCTCGTGCGATTGCTATCTCGGTATCGATGCCCGTTAAAGCCGTCGTCATAAACCTAGATAGCGTGCTCCTAAAGGTCGACGTTAGCGTGCTCGTCTCTAGGCTCAGGAACTTGCTCGGCGTCGAAGGCGGCTTGAGGGACCTCGTCGCCGAGGCGATCCTCAGCTACTCCGACAAGTCAAAAGCCGAGGAGATAGACAAGATCCTGAGGGAGTTCGAGGAAGAGACTGCCGAGGAGGCCTCAATAGACCAAGAGGACTTGGAGGCTCTATGCACCCTAAAGGCCCTAGGAGTCAAACTAGGGCTCATCACTCTTAGGGGCAGGAAAAGTGCTGAGAAGGCACTTGAGAAAATGGGGCTCAACGGGTTCTTCGATGTCGTGCTGACCAGGGACGAGGAGCCCGAGAAGGCCCCACAAATAGCGAGGGCCTGCGACGACCTGGGCTGTAGGGTCGATGAAGTGCTATACGTAGGCTTTAGTCGAAGCGATGCCATAGCTGGTGCCCAAGTGGGGTGTGTGCTAGCAACGCCGCACAAGATCCTCCAAGCTCTGAGTAGGACCATAAACATAGGCTCTCTACCGGAACTGCTCGACGTTTTTAAGTTCGATGTACCATAATTAAAAGATGCGTTACACATGAGCATTTCACAGGAAGTCCGTCGAGTTGTAAATAAGGGCGCACACATCGTAGAATAAGCACATGAGCCACGATTAATATTTGTAGGACAATCCTAAACCCCCTCGATAGGCCTTGCATAAGGGCGACGTACATGAAGGCGAGCATTATTGAAGAAGTAGCATTTCAGCTGATCAAGAGGGCCTCCATAGTCCTTCCAAAGGACGTCAAGGTAGCTCTCCAAAAAGCTTATGAGGAGGAGACCTCAAAGCTGGGGAAGACCCAGCTCAAGGCCATCCTCGACAACGTAACAGCGGCTGAGCAAATGGGTAGGCCTGTCTGCCAGGACACCGGCATAGTCTCGTTCTTCATAAGAGGAAGGAGCTTGGACTACAAGAACTTCGAGGAGGCTCTCAGGCGCGCTACAATAAGGGCGACGAGGGAAGTGCCATTGAGGCCTAACGCGGTCCACCCTCTAACCAGAAAGAACTCGGAAGACAACACAGGAGCCCACATCCCAGGAATCACGCACATATACGAGGACGCAGACCACATAGATTTAGTTGTTACATTAAAGGGTGCGGGCTCTGAAAACATGTCGGCCCTCTATATGATCTCGCCTAGCGAGGGCATAAATGGCATAAAGCGCGCGGTCGTCGAAACGGTCGCTAGTGCAGGAGGACAGCCCTGTCCTCCGATAGTCGTGAACGTGGGCATTGGCGGCACCGTGGATTTAACGCTTAAGCTCGCGAAAATTGCGCTGATAAGACCACTCGGCACGAGGCATCGAGAGGGGGAAGTAGCTAAGCTCGAAGAAGAGCTTCTCACCCTCATAAACTCTACCGGCGTTGGGCCGATGGGCTTAGGAGGGAAGATCACGGCATTAGACGTGAAGATTGAGTACGCTCACTGCCATACCGCAAGCCTACCAGTGGGCGTGAACATTCAGTGTTGGGCTGATCGGAGAGCTACTGCTCGCATTTACCCGGATGGCTCGTGGGAGTTGTTGAGCTAAGAGGTGTTGGTATGGCTGAGTACAGACTCGCCACGCCGTTAAGGGAAGAAGATGTGAGGAAGCTGAACATAGAGGACGTTGTCTATGTATCAGGCGTCATCTACACGGCAAGGGACATGGCGCATAAGAGGCTCATTGAACTAGCGGAGAGGGGTCAGAAGCCCCCTCTGGAGATGGACGGCTCTGTGATATATCATGCTGGGCCTGTGGCCCGAAAGCTCGATGGCGAGTGGGAAATAGTGTCGGCAGGTCCGACTACGAGTAGTAGGATGAACAGGGCAACTCCCCTCCTCCTAAAGTACTACCCGGTGAGGATGATCGTGGGGAAAGGAGGGATGAGTCGAGAGGTAGCGGAAGCATTGAAGGAACGCGGTGCGGTCTACTGCCACTACACCGGAGGGGCCGCGGTCTTAGCGGCCAAGTGCGTAAAGCGCGTGGCTAGGGTCGAGTGGCTGGACCTAGGGATGCCCGAAGCTCTATGGGTCCTCGAAGTCGAGAACTTCGGACCGCTCATAGTTACGATGGACTCTCGAGGGAATAGCCTCTACGAAAAGCTGGAGCTAGAGGTAAGGAACCGGCTCAGAAGATTACTGAAGTGGTAAAGCTTCCTTGACTATGAAATTGTGGAGACCGACGTCTTGATCGTGGGGTGCGGCGGAGCAGGCCTTCGAGCCGCAATAGAGGTCGCGAAGCGAAACGTCGATGCAGTTCTGGTGTGCAAGGAATTGCTCGGGAAGGCTCACACCGTGATGGCTGAAGGCGGGATAAACGCTGCTCTAGGAACCGTTGACCCAAACGATAACTGGATGGAGCACTTCCTGGACACGGTCGAGGGGGGCGACTGGCTTAATGACCAAGACTTGGTAGAGGTCTTAGTAAAGGAGGGCCCTGATAGGATCTACGATCTCGAGGAGATGGGCGCGGTCTTCGACAGAACACCCGATGGGAAGTTGGCCCAACGACCTTTCGGAAAGGCTAGGCACCCTCGGACGTGCTTCGTCTCAGATTATACTGGCCACGAGATCATGCTCACGCTATGCGACGAAGTTAGGAGGCTCGGCTTAAAGGTTATGGAGGAGGTCTTCGTCAGCAAATTGCTAACTAAGGGTAAGGTAGTGGCCGGAGCATTCGCCTTCGACATGAAGTCGGGGGACTTCGTAGTCTTCAAGAGCAAGGCAGTTATCTTGGCCACGGGGGGCGCTGGGCGAATGTACGAGGTGACAACTAATCCTGCCTCGGCCACAGGCGATGGGAAGGTATTGGCGCTCGAAGCTGGCGCTGAGCTCGAAGACATGGAGATGTTCCAGTTCCACCCAACGGCGATGGTCTGGCCGCCTTCCTGTAGAGGAATTCTCGTGACCGAGGGCGTTCGCGGCGAAGGCGGGATACTGCTGAACGTCAAGGGGGAGCGATTCATGACGCGCTACCACAAACTGCTCGAGCTGGCGCCTCGCGACGTCGTCGCTCGTTCCATATGGAGGGAGGTGCAGGAAGGGAGGGGGACTGAGCACGGTGGTGTGTACTTGTCAGTTACCCATTTACCTCCCGAGAGGATAAAGGAGAGGCTGAAGACCATGTACAAGCAGTTCTTGCTGGCGGGAGTGGACATAACTAAGCAACCGATGGAGGTTGCCCCTGCAGCCCACTACTACATGGGCGGCGTGAGGGCCGACGTAAATGGGAGGACCGCCGTCAAGGGACTCTTCGTGGCGGGGGAGGAGATGGGAGGGGTGCACGGCGCCAACAGGCTGGGAGGAAACTCCCTGTTAGCCACACAGGTCTTCGGAAAGCGCGCGGGCGAGAGCGCGGCCTTGTTCGCGAAAGAGGCCGTCAGGGAGCCGATCGACAAGTCTCAAGTGAAGCTTGAGCTCCAGAAGTTCAGCGAGTTGCTCAAGCCTCGTGGCAATAGGGTGACGGTTGCCCAGGCCCGCAATAGGCTCACCAAAGCCATGTGGGAGGGTGCTGGAATCGCGAGGACCGAGGACAGCTTGGCCAAGACGGAGAGCGAGATAGAGTACATCAAGTCCGAGATGCTTCCTAAGCTCGGGCCAGCGGACGCAAGCACCTTGCAGTACAACAAAGAGGTAGTTGAGATCTTGGAGACCTTTAACTTGGTGAGGGTTGCAGAGTTGCTCGTCAAATCAGCTAGAATAAGGAAGGAAAGTCGAGGAGCCCACTGGAGGCTTGACTATCCAAAGAGGGACGACACGAACTGGCTCAAGCACATAGTCTGGTACCTCGATGGTGGAGCGCTCAGACACAGGTTTGAGCCCGTGGTCATGACCATAATAAAGCAACCGACCACATGAGGGGAGAAGGTTTGGAGAGGAGGGTCAGGCTCAAGGTCTTTCGGTACAACCCCGTCGTGGACGACGAGCCCCACTACGACGTCTACGAGGTGCCCTACGTCGAAGGAGCGAGAGTCTTAGACCTCCTGAACTACGTCAAAGAACACTTCGACAGCACGCTGGCCTATCGCTGGGAGTGCAGGGCGGGCCAGTGTGGAAGTTGTGCGATGATGATAAATGGGAGGGCTGGACTAGCGTGTCAAACCTTGGTGCCTCCTGAAGTTCACGAGGTGGTAGTGGAGCCCCTTCCAGTGTTCCCGGTGATCAGGGATCTAGTGGTGGACGTTGAAAGAGGCGTCAGAAAGATACTGAAGGTGAGACCCTACATCCACAGAGGAGCCCCCTATAAGAGACCCGAAATAATGTACCCGTGGGAGATAGAGGACGTCAAGCCCTTGAGGGAGTGCATCGAGTGTTGGAGTTGCATAGCGATGTGCCCGGTGGTCAGGGCCGCGTGGGACGTCTACGGTGGGCCGATAGTCATGAATAGCATAGCAAAGGCGGCCCTAGACAGGAGGAACGTCTTCGATCACATATTGCTGGCATTTCTAGAGGGCCTCAACGCCTGCACGCAGTGCGCCATGTGCAAGGAGGTGTGCCCCAAGGAGATAGACATACCCGAGAAGGCCGTGGGCCGCATGCGCTACATAGCCTATAACAAGCGCAACTTGCTGAGGCCCGACCATAAGTTCGTAGTCGAGAGCATGAGGAGGAACTACAACCCGTTAGGAGAACCAGCTGATAGTAGATGTAGTTGCCTTGGCGAGTGGAGCGGCCTCCCGTCATTGAACGTGCCCGTGGCCAGAGAGGACGCGGAGGTGCTGTACTTCCTAGGATGCATGGCGAGTTGGAGAGAGCAAACCGTCGCGAGGGCCACGGCCACCCTTCTTAAGCTTGCGGGAGCGAACTTCACAGTGCTGGGCCCCCACGAGCGTGACTGCGGCTCAGTCCTCTTCAGGTTAAATGACCTAGAGCAAGCCCACTCATTTGCGTTGTACATGAAGGAAATGCTCAAGAAGTTTAAGAACGTGCACACGATAGTGACGTCTTGTGCCGGGTGCTTCAGGACGTTCAAGCTCGACTATCCAACGAGACTTGGCATAGAGCTCAGAGCTGAGGTCTTGCATTCTTCGGAGTTCTTCGACAGATGCTTAAAAGAAGGAGCTCTGAGCGTGAAGAGAACGCTAAACCTCAAGGTAACGTACCACGATCCCTGCCACCTCGGAAGGCACGTGGGAGTCTTTGATCCACCACGAGAGGTGATCAAAGCCATAGGCTTAGATCTGTACGAAATGCTCAACGACAGGTACCGCGAGAGGTCTATGTGTTGCGGAGCTGGAGGGGGCGTAAGGTCCGGCTTTCGCGAGGTCGCGAGGGAAGTTGCCGCCTACAGGATACGCGTAGACGTGCCCAAAGAGGTGTCCGTGGCTGTGCACACATGTCCGTTCTGCTACTTCAACTTCGAAGACGCTGTTAAGATGAAGGGCTACAAACTGTTGAACGTGGACCTCACGGAGCTTCTCGCTGTGGCAACGATGGGTCCTGATGCAACCAAAGTCATTGGAAAGGAAAGATATGAAACGATATCAAAGATATCAAGGACTTGAAGAATTGCACATTCCTCTTCGTTTTCTCATACACTTTAAATCCCCGCACTCGGAGAACTGCGCTGGGAAAAGAATTAAAATTATAAATTGAATAAATATGGTAGGAGGATTCCACACGCAGAGAGGGGACCTTTTTGTCTATAAAGCCCGTAACTGTTGAGGAGCTACTGAAGAAAGCTGAGCGGCCAGCTAAACTCGCCCCGGCTTACCATAAGTTTTACGCAGGAAAACTTCAAGTGATGCCCAAATGCGTCGTTAGGACTCTTAGGGACTTCGACATCTGGTATACCCCCGGTGTTGCCGAGCCCTGTAAGATAATCAAGGGAAATCCCGATGCAAGCTTCGAGTACACGAATAGGTGGAATTACGTAGCGGTTGTCAGCGATGGAAGCAGGGTCTTGGGCCTCGGAAACATAGGTCCAGAGGCTGGCCTGCCGGTTATGGAGGGCAAGGCCATACTGTTCAAGTACCTGGGCGGGGTCGATGCCTTTCCCCTAGTCATAAGACCCAAAGACCCCGACGAGTTCATAAGGTTCCTGGAGCTGATAGAGCCCAGCTTCGGCGGGGTAAACCTAGAGGACATAGAGAAGCCCAAGTGCTTTTACATATTGGAGGAGGCTAGGAAGCGCCTCCAGATACCAGTATGGCACGACGACCAACAAGGAACTGCCACCGTCGTGCTGGCTGGCCTCATAAACGCCCTCAAAGTAGTGGGCAAGAAGATCAGCGAGGTTGAGATAGCTCTGATAGGCGCTGGAGCGGCCAACATAAAGATAGCCGACGTGCTTGAGCTCGCAGGTGCCAAGCCCGGCAACATAACCATGGTCGACAGTAAGGGCATACTCTCACCAGAGAGGAAGGACATAATCGAAAAAGAGAACGACCCGTGGAAGTGGAAGTGGGCCTTAAAGAGCAACGCCCAAGGCAAGAGGGGTGGAATTGCTGAAGCCCTCGAGGGAGCTGACGTCTGCATAGCGATGTCTAGGCCTGGACCGGGCGTGATAAAGAAGGAGTGGGTGGCGAAGATGGCCAGCGATGCTATAGTATTCGCCTGCGCTAACCCGATACCGGAGATATGGCCTTGGGAGGCAAAAGAGGCTGGAGCCAAGATAGTTGGTACTGGCAGGTCCGACTTCCCCAACCAGATAAACAACAGCCTAGGCTTCCCGGGCATTTTCAGAGGAGTCCTCGACGTCAAGGCCAAGACCATAACCGACGAGATGTGCGTAGCAGCCGCGAAGGCCATAGCGGAGTTCGCGGAGGAGAAGGGGCTTCGCGAGGACTACATAGTGCCGACCATGGAGGAGTGGGAAGTGTACCCACGAGAGGCTGTTGCATGCGCCTTGGAGGCCATAAGGCAGGGAGTCGCTAGAGTGAAGCCGAGCAGAGAAGAGCTATGGGAGAGGGCCGTGACGATAATTAAACAGGCCAGGGAGTCGCTAGACGTCCTAATGAAGGCAGGCCTCATAAAGCCTCCGCCTCCTGAAGAAGAGATTTTAACGGCTCGTAAGCCTTAGCAAGCCGCCCCCTCCCGCCCCCTCTCTTTTTAAGCCTAAGGGGCTTCAGGGCACGTCATTCGATGACGTTTTTGACACGCCCTTCCATCTCCATTAGCTGAACCCTGAGTGCGCGTTTTGCATCAAACTTATTGCATCCTCAACTTATCCTCACTTTATAACCGCTGTGGATCTTGTGAACCTTGCTCTTCAACTTCTCAAGAAGCTTGGCCTCTCCTCTAAGCCCAGTACAGTGCCCTACATGCACCTCCTCGACCCCTTCGCTCAACGCCTGGTCGACCACGTCCCCCACGACGTTATCCTCTGCAGCGATGAGGTGGAGTCCGCCCACGACTATGGCTCCGTCGGCTCTCGCGACTCTCTTGGCTTGTCTGACTATGTTCGATATCCCCGAGTGAGAGCACCCTGCCAACACCACGACTTTGTCTCCTATCCTGATCCCAAGCCCTGAGTCGTCGAGCATGGGTTCTTCGATGACCTCTCCGTCCACGACAGTTTTAAAGTTCTTGATAGCGTAGCTGTTGTCGTAGAACCTTTCTATCTCGCCCAAGAACCACACACCCGGCGTGAGCTCGAGAGGCCCTCTGACCATCATAACATCGAATTCGTCGAGGGTCCTTCGAGCTTCTAGGGGTAGGCCCACGTTAAGCCTAGTGGAGCCTCGAGAGACGCTGAGGCAGGGCCTCGTTATTGCTGGGTGGGCTATCAACGGCCTTCCCTTGAGGGCGTTGACCAGCTTGGGCAGCCCTCCCGTGTGGTCGTAGTGCCTGTGTGAGAGTACGACGACGTCCACCTCCCCCAGCTCGAGTCCAAGGGCCTTGGCGTTTTCGAGGAGGGCCCTGCCAGTCCTCCCGGCATCCACAAGGACCCTGTAGACCCCTCCATCGTCATAGTTTAGGGAGACCAAGGCGCTAAAGCCGTGCTCCGCCGAGAGCTCCGTGAAGCCTGCGCACTCCTCCACGAGGATCGTGATCTCCACGGAGCTCAACGTCGCTCGCACGGGCTTCACCTATGATTTATCCTTCATGAAAGGCGACGTTTAAGGCTTTGCAGGGGGCCTCAGGATCGCTAAAACAGTCCAAACAGTGGTCGCCCTCACTCAACGTCATCTCAAGCACCCCGCGTCGACGACCTCGCACCAGCGACGTAGACATTAGGCGATCGGCGAGCGAGCCTTTGTGCCCCAGCTCGACGCTTAAGAAAAAGCCCTTACCTCTAGAAATGGGGGAGCGATGTAAAAGATGTTTGCCAGCAAAGGCCTAAGCCTCTCCAGACTCTCTTTTTGAGAACCAACCTTAAAAGTCATGGTTTACCTCCTCCCTCTCGAGGTGAGGACTTTGAACAAGAGGATCGCGTATGGAGTAATAGCGGCGATAGTAGTGGTAGCGGTGATCGGAGGGGTACTGGCCGCGGCCAGCGCCCAGAGCACTAGCAATGAGACCTACAGCAAATCGTGCATAGCGCCTTTAGGCCTCAAGGTAGGGGCTTGGTTCAAGTGGAGATGGGGCGCTTCCTCTAAGTTCGTCGAGGCTTCGTCGGAGTACAACCAGACGGTGATGCGTGTACTTCAGTCGAACGCGGAGACCAGCAATTTACTGGGGCAAGGCTACAAGGTCGTGTCCATAAGGCCTATGGTGAAGGCCTACGTTCAAGGCGATGGAACCGTCGTCTTCAAGGCCCAACAGGCCTTGGTGGTGCTGAGCAACGGTAGCACCACAATAACGTACCTCGTGGACATAAGCTCAGGAAAAGTCACGCACATAGCGACGATAAACGTAAGCGCCTTGAAGGAGCTGGGCGGTCCCCGCATCCACAGCGCAAAGCGCTGAGCGGGCGTCGACGGCGTTAAGCTTCACGCTATTTTTATTTTTGCGGAATGAACCTCTACAGTCCGTAACGGGTGCTCGAACTTGAAGCTTAGGATCGCATTGATATTGATTGCCGTGGTGTTGATCATAGCGGCCGTCCCCCTTTACGTGTACTCCTCCTATCCGTACTCCTCGTCAGAGGAGGAGGCGATCCTCGAGGAGAACGTCATAGAGCCGATGCCGTTTAGGCCTCCTAGGTTCTTAGTGGGCTCCGTCATCTACGGCTCGACGAGAGAGGTAGTTAGCATTCGGGGACCGATGGTCGAACACTACGACGATCATCTGCTCATTAAGTTCGGCGGCAACAAGAGGGGCTTGTTGCTCTTAGCCCCCTCTTATGTGGAGACCTCGACAAATAAGGTCGTCTTGGGCGAGCACTTGGCCGAGCTGATATCTCGAGGAGGAGATTTGACGGTAAAGGTCGTCGCATTTACGACTAGGAGGGGCTCGTACGCCATCGTCGTCGAGGTCGTGAAGGATGGCGAGCGATACATCATGGCGCCTCAAAGGCGGTAACTGTGATGCTGAGCCCCTACGAATTGGTGGTGTTGCTCTCGTGCCTCGTCTCTCTAATACTGTTCGGCTACATAGCCTACGAATTTTTGAGGGTGTACAGGAGGCTTCGGGCTAGGAGCCTTCTGTACCTCTCGGCCTCCTTTTTCTTGCTGGCCCTCAGCCAAGCGTCCTCCGTCCTCTCGATATTGGTCGAATCGGCAAGGCTCTCCCTAACCTTCTACACCCTCACCTCGTCCCTCGCGGCGGCTTCGTTCTTCTTGATCGTCGTCTCGGTATCTGAGGAGGAGAAGGCCGTTGTTGTAGCCCCCATCGCCATGTCGGCGCCGGACCTCTTGGCCTGCGCGCTAGCGGCCGCGGCATCTGTGACCTGCGAGGGCAGGCAACTTAGGGCATATCTGGTGGCTCTATCGATGGTCCACATGCTCCGCTTCCTTAGCGCCCTCTTGCTCCACTCAGACGCAGGCGCTCTACTGCTGGCCTTGGCAGAGGTCGCTAGGGCCCTAGCGACGCTACCCTTTGCGATATTCCACGTGGGCAGGGTTGTCGGCCGTGAGTAGGGCCAGGAAGAGGAGCAGGTTGCAGATAGTCATGGAGACGCTAGAGGCACTCGATGAGCACGGTGAGTTGCACGCGACCGAGCTGTCGTTGATAGTAAAGCTCTCATACGATAGGTTAAGGAGCATTTTGGAGGACCTCAACGAGAGGTGCTTGGTGGAGGTCGAACGTGCGGAGGACGAGCGCAGGTCACTAATGGTAAAGCTGACCTCAGAAGGCCGCCGTCTACTCGAGGAGCTCAGGAGGCTTAGGAAGATCTTAGAGGACTACGGTCTGGCTTAACGGTGGTTTCGCGCATGGATGTTTACGAGCTCAGGAGGCTTACAGCTGTATCACCATGTCGTCGTGCGCCAAAGAGACTCTCTCGAACCTCTTGACATAAGTCGTGAGCTCGACGAGCGACATATTGTGGTGGGCTATATGGGTCAAAACGATTCTCTCGGCAGCCACTTTGTAGCCCAGTTCGACGGCTTCGTCGACGTTATTATGGTAAGAGTTCTGGGTACCTGGGTGCTCTGTAGCGTCCACTAGTGCAAGGTGGGCTCCGAAGCCTTGGACGAGATAGCAGTCCCGGCTCGAGAGCCCCTTTCCGTCGAAGAGAAAGGCGATTTTGGCTTCTCCGTCGTCGACGAGGTAGCCCATAGTCTCTATCTTGTGGTTCAAGGGTACTGGCGTGATCTTGACGCCCCCGTGCTCAAAGGTCTCGTAAGGCGCGACGTACTTTAGCCTCAGGTTCTTGAGCTCCGCTGCGATCCAATCCGCGAGCCCTCCCTTAGGGGCGTAGAGGTTCACGGGCTTGGAGGACCACCTTAACCTGAATAGACCAGCATAGTGGTCTGGGTGCCAATGCGTTAGTAGTACGAAGTCCACGTCGAGGTCGCCCATCTTGTACATGACGTCGAACCCCGCATCGACTAGGAAGTTGACCTTGCTGGCGACGAGGATGGAGGTCGGCATCCTCCTTGCGATAGGCATGGCTCTAGCCTCTTGGCAGCTCTTGCACTTGCAGTTCAAAACTGGGATCCCCTCCGCAGCGCCAGAGCCCAGCACCATTAGGAGGGTCAATTAAGGGCCACCGAAGCCGCTGTCTAGCTAACGGTCTTTTTATGCTTTTGGGCATCCTGGTCACGGGCTCGACTTGAGGTGATGCTATTGCTAGAACCGCGCCTCCAATTCCAAGAATTCGTCCTTCGCGAAAGCTCTGTGAGGGCATGTGAGGACGCTTGGTCAAGGAAATCCTCGATGCGGACTCGTCGGGGGCGGCCGAGCTCATCCTCCGAGCTACCTCTCCATGACGGCTTGCTAGGGGTGAAGTACGTCAGCCTAGTAAGGAACGATGAGTTCCGAAGAGAACGCTAAGGCCATGAGAGGATACGGCCTAGACGGGCACGCGGCGGTCGGCCTACCTCGTAGCGCTCAGAGGGCTTGTGGAGTTAACGAAGTGAAAGCACAAGTGATCATATAAACTAAGATAGCCTCATATAGTAATGTGCGTGCTGACCTCCATCCCCGCCCTAAAGGGCTAAGGTTCCCTCAGGGCGGTTCGGTTCCCCTATCTGCTCGGGGCCACATCTGTCATCTGAGGGGCGGTCAGAGGTTCCCCCATCTACGTTTCCGTTGAGCGGTTGCCGATCCCGCATCCCGTAGCGGGCTTGGGGGCAAGCACGAAAGCACCGACAGGGAGTTCATAAGCTTTTCCCTCCCATCCCCGCCCTGAAGGGCGAGACTTTCAGCTGTAAAGCGATTATCTGACCTCCGCGGGCTCCTCGACGACGAGCCTCGTCACGAAACGCTTCAGCCACGAGGCCTGCAGTCATCGCCTTACGCTCCTCGATCACCTCCCTCATCACGCCAGCCGCTTGAGGCCTCAAGTCTGAGGTATCTCTTAGAAGTCCGTCCCTAGATGCTCTCTCATCAATTCACATCCATTCGTTGCACTGAAGAGCTCCCACCTCTCCCACCTCCTCACGAGCGGCGCCATTACTTTAAGAATGGGGTTCACGGTGCATTGAAGTGGAACAGAACGCGCCCTTTTGAAGCCACTTCATGCCTCGTCGGGGCATAGCTCCTCTCTCCTCTTAACAGGTAGAGAGGACTTATAATCTCAACCCTCGGTAGTCAATTTCGAAGCGGCCCTTAAAAGGTTGTCTGCATGAAAGGGCTCATAGCATTTACTCGCCGTACTAGACCATGGCATCGTGATTTGAGGACCTAACCTTCAACTAGGCTCGTAGCTTTCTCGAAACGCTTTTATGTTCCTTGGCGAGGAAAGTAAAGTTGAGGATCTCCATGAAGCTCTTTGAACCTATAGAGATAGGTGGCGTGAGGGTAAAGAACCGCATAGTAATGCCAGCGGGTGAGACGCACTTCGAAGCCCCCGACGGAGGCGTTACCGATAGGCTCCTCGAATTTTATAGGGAGAGGGCGAGGGGAGGGGTAGGCCTAGCCATCGTCGGGCTCGCGAAGATAGAGGGACACTTCATGGGTGGCCTCGCGGCGCACGACGACAAATACATCCCGGACCTCGCGAAGGTGGCCAACATATTTCACCAACACGACGTCAAATGCGCCCTTCAGCTCGGGCACCCCGGTAGGTACGAGGTTTCGTTTGACC